>VOFC01000979.1_pt1 | contig 374000 bp, 342 predicted proteins | sample 5384161 | NCBI WGS metagenome assembly VOFC01 (sample SAMN12384722, study PRJNA508395) | human gut metagenome | isolation source: healthy gut B | host: Homo sapiens | reverse complement strand
CGAAGGATACGCGTACAGTTTGGATGATATGGTCAGGGATGGACTGACCGTCAGAGATGTGCTCAAAGATGTAGTGTCCGTTCCTGCTAAGGAAAATAGATACGCCTTTGGGTATGTAGGGTATTGTTATAGCAAAGCGGCAAAAAAGATGTAATTTTCTTTCTGCCCAAAGTGGTGCTGACCGGTGAGCAGAACGAAGAAAACGGTGACGATACGATATTCGGTGCGTCACCGCAGGAAATCATAGACTTTGAATCAGATAAAATAAAGTCCAAGTTCACGGAAGAAGGGTGCAAGGAATACAAGGAGTTTCTTTCCACACTTTCGATATGGGTTTACAGAACTATCAGTGTATATAAAAAAGACACATAATGACAATATACTTGAAAGCAAGGAATACCAAACAGAAAGCAGAGGTCGGAAACAGAAGCACAATACTTTGCTGGATGTAATAATCGCACTCCGTGACTTCAATCGGGACAATCAGATTATTTTACCTTCATTGTTAAAAATGTGCATTCCGGTTATAACAGAATCAACTGGACCAAAACTATAACATCGTCGCAGGCTTTTATACAAAGCGATACTCCAGTCTATATTGAACCCATCAACAAAAAGAAGATGGTCAATTTTGACGAGGAACTGCTTGTCATCTACTTTTCGATATTGAACTACATACGAGAAACGCATGGTTTTTCTTTTTTGAAATCAATATCCATTATCATTTGATAAATCCCCGATAGACTGAGACGGACCTATATCAAGAAAAACTTGGGATGCAGACGTCTGAAACAGATCAAGTACAAGTATTTTTCAGATAAAGCTTTGCGAATATGGGATTTGTGTTATGCTTTCTTTGACAGAGAGTATAAGATTGCGATGAACAGGCAGGCGGAAGACTTTTTGCTTGCGAAAAACTTCGAGCATATTTTCGAAGTGATGATTGATACCCTTATTGGTGGTAACGACAAACAGAACTTGCCGAAGGAGCTTACCGAACAGAAAGACGGAAAACTTGTTGACCACATGTTCATCGGACAGGGACTTATTGAGCAGTCCGATCTGCGGTCCGAACTGACTTACTATATTGGGGACAGCAAGTATTACAAGCGTTCCAAGAATGATCGGACGCAGCTTGGGGACAAATCCATTTACAAACAATACACATACGCCAGAAATGTCATTCAATGGAATATGAATCTTTTTCTTGATGGTGACGGTAATGGAGAACAACCACAGCTGAGGGATGCGCTGACGGAAGGATACAATCCGATACCCAATTTTTCATTAGCGCAAGAATTCCCGACAAGCGGAACGGCGGTTCAAAATTCCTCTCTTTTTGATGACAGGGAACTGAAAACGCAAGAAGAAGGCGTCCAACTGAACCGCCAGTTTGAAAATCGTCTGTTCGACCGTGATACGCTTTTGCTATGCCATTATGACGTGAATTTCCTGTACATTGTTTCGTTGTATGGCCGAGACAATAAAAAGTGCGCAAAGTGTATGGCGAGAATATGCCCGTAAGGAATTCAGAAGTCGAATCCAAAGCACTTTGAACCAGTTATATACATTTAGGACAATCCAGCCACGTGAGGGTTTGGATTGTTACCAGTTCATTCAAGATAACTTCCAGCGTTTGAATGGCAAAGCTTTATCGTCCGAAAACAGACAGTAACTATCTGGTTCTTGCTCTAATGAAAGAAGAAGAGACCGATATGTGGGAAGCTCTTCATGTTAAACCGGAAGTAATAAGAAATGAGGTGGATAAGAATAAAGAACTGTTGGACAGCCTGCAAACCCATTTCTATGTCAGCAAGCCTTTCATGCTTGATAAGGAACTTCATGTCGAAGATATCGGAAATGTGGGTACGCTGAATAAGTTGCCAAAACCGGAGGTTAAGGATATCCTGACAGGTTTGGTTCGGAAAATAGATGCAGACTATGTGGATTTTCTCAGCCATACGGCAAAGACTTATACGATGGAAAGAATCCCGACTGCTATCAATGTAATGGATATCAGATATTTCTTGCCTATGGTCGGTGGGAATATCGATGGCTATTATAAAGTGGAAAAAGTGTATTTTGGCACAAAGAACGGTAAACCATGCTTGAAACTAAACCTGTCCACTTTTATTTCATTGGGAGAGGACAAGGTTTCCATATATCGCATTAAAATGCAGCCGGGAGAGTTGATTTCCAATGGATTGATGGTAAAATTATACGAACAAAGAATTTAACCTATTTGATAAAGTAGAGCGTATATGGCAATTGATACTTTACTTCCCAAAAAACTGGAAAAATCAGATGCTTCATATAAATCCGTCATTGAGTTAAATGAAGCTCTGTCTTCAGCGGAAAAAGAGCGCATAAGAAACATTGCTCTTACCGGTCCTTTTGGATCCGGCAAGAGTTCTGTACTTATAACCTTAAGGGAAGATTTTGCCAAAGACTATAAATTCCTGCCTATATCTCTTGCTACTTTGCAGGCAAATGAAGAAGACAACAATATCGGTAATTCAGATGGGGAATCAGATGAAAAAGAAAGAGAGAAGCGGATAGAGAATCTGAATCGTAAAATAGAATACAGCATTCTTCAGCAACTTATCTATAGAGAAAAAACGGAGACAGTACCGAATTCCCGTTTTAGAAAAATTGTACATTTGTCTAAATGGGAACTGGTAAAATATCCGGTTGCCTTTGTATTGACGTTTCTATGTATTCTCATTGTGTTTGAACCTTCATTTGCCAAGGTTGATTCTATCTATGATTTCTTCAGCTGGGGAAACACATGGAATACAATTTTTGATTTTGCAGCTTCCATATGGCTCTTATTTGCATTATATAAGATTGTTCGCTATGTTTTCAAGTCATATAGCAATTCAAAGTTGAACAAATTGAATTTGAAAGACGGGGAGATAGAGGTTATAGAAAACAATTCTATTTTCAATAAACATCTTGATGAAATTCTTTATTTCTTCCAAGTAACTGATTATGATGTTGTAATTATTGAAGATCTGGACAGATTCGGTACACCGAATATATTCTTGAAACTTCGTGAACTGAACCAGCTTATCAATGAATCAAAAATAGTAGGCAGACATATTACTTTTTATCTATGCGATTAAAGATGACATCTTTAAGGATGAGGAAAGAACAAAGTTCTTTGACTTCATAATAACAGTAATACCTGTAATCAATCCATCCAATTCGAAGGATAAGCTCAAGTCTGCACTTGAGAAGAAAGGATGTGGAATGATGGTATCAGTGATGATGATTTGTCTGAAATGGCATTTTTCATTCAGATATGCGTATTCTGACCAATATCGTAAATGAGTATAAACAATATCGGGATAAGCTGTGTGAGGCAAATAATTATCGGCTCAATAAAACGAAATTGTTGGGAATGATAGTATATAAGAACTATTATCCACAGGATTTTGCATCGTTGCATCGTAGGGAAGGTAAGGTTTATCGGTGCATCAGCAGCAAGCCTAAGTTCATCCCTCTTGCATTGAAAGCTATTGAAAAGTCTGAAGAAGAATTGTCCAAAAAAAAGAACAGATTTTCAAGCAGAACGAGAATTTGAGTAAGGCTGATTTAAGGAGATTGTTTTTATTTAAGCTTTGGCATAAACTGTCAAATAAGCCATTATCAGTGCATATTGAAAATAATTATTATTCTTTAGAACAGATTGCCACCAGTGAAATTTTGTTTTCTAAGTTAATAAGTGAAAAAGAAATAACATATCAATATCGCCATTATAGTACCACATATCCAGAATCTAAAAACAATTGATTATAAACAAATTGGTAAAGAAATTAATTATTCCGAACGAATTAAATTGTTAGAGGATGGCATTGGATATTTCCAAAATGAGCATAGACATATCCAACAGGAAAAGATCAAAGTGAAATCCTTGAGATTAAAAAGACTTGATAAAGAAATATAAGTTAGGTGAAACGGAGGAGTTTAAGAGCTTTGGATTGACCCCCTATGATGAATGTGTTTATACGTAGAGGCTATCTTGATGAAGATTACTATGATTACATATCATATTTTTTACGAAGGAATGGTTTCTTTGGCAGACAGAGAACTTCTTTTGTCAATGAAGATAGAGGAAGGTCGACCTTATGACTATCATATAGACAAGATTGAGAATTTTGTCAAGGAATTGAAGGATTATATGTTCGAGAGCGATGCCATTCTTAATATAGACTTGTTGGATTATGTTGCTTCACATGGTATCTATAGTGAAATGTTTGAGCACATGATGATCCGTTTGGAATGTGATAATGCTCCGTTACAATTCATTTCTCAATATTATTCTGAAGGTAAGCAACAGTATGAGGTATTTAAGCACTTTATCGAATATACAAATTCTTGGAATAACATTATAAATTGGAGGAATGATGCAGAAAAGGAAAATCTTATTGAGGCTTATCTGAAATTCTGCCCGGAATTAGGTCAAGAGCAACAAGGATGGGTTAATGGGAATTTCAAGTTCCTTGTCGAACATTGTGATGATATTACATTGAGCGGTCGCTTAAACTGGCTTCTACCAGTTGTTTTGTAAATCTGTGCGATGGTTCAGACGATTTGCTGGATTATGTAATTGAGCATAATTGTTACGAAATCAGTCTAGAGAATATGCTTCTTATTACAAGACATCTTTATAAAGACGATAAGACCATACCTGCCGGAAATCTTAATTTTACGAGAATAAAGGCTACTGGGAACGAATCGTTTGTAGGTTATGTAAGGGAAAACATATCTACGGTAATCCAATGCCTTAAAGATGAGAACAAGGACGAAAGTTCTGAAACTTTAATGTTCTTGCTGACTAACGAACATATTCCATCAGATGTCAAGGTCATATACTTGACGGGACAGCATAACCATATAGCTAGTTTCTTGGGAATAGAAGACAAGGAAATGTATGATATAGCTGTTGAATCTAAAATAATATTACCGACATGGGAAAATGTATCATGCTATCATGATTACAAAAATAGAATAGATGAATGGCTGGAGTCTTATATCAATCATTACGCAACAGAACTTTCTAGTGAAGCTTATCCGAAGGATTTAAGCAATAGGGAGGAGATGTTTGTATCTTTATTTGGCAGTGAAGTTTTAGAAATAGACAATTATAGAAAGCTATTAAGGTCTTTCAGTGATAGTTTCTCGAATGTTGACAAGTTAAAGAATGTGGGGCAAGCCAGGTTGATGATTCTTGCTGAGAATGGACGGATTTCATGTAATGCAGATGCATTCGCGTCACTTCTTGCTGATATTTCTAAAAATGAGTCCTTAAAGTTGGAATTGGTTGTTTATGTGATTACTGCAGGTCTTGATAACCATAGTATAATAGCACATTTAGTTGCTTCTGTGGAAGGAGATTATCATGAAGTATGTAATCAGGATAAGAGAGCCAAATTGCCGGATAATATACAGAACAGAAGATTATTGGAAGCATTGAAAAATGTTGGATTTATCTCATCCTATAAAGTCGATAAAGATAAATTGCAAATATATCATAAGATAAAAAATAATTAAATTGTCATATAAGCTAATATTTGGGAAATAGATATGGAAATTGATATACATACATTAATCGGCGAAGCGACCGCCTACGACAAAAAACAGATGCTTGAAATCAAGCGTCCTAAAAGCTGGCTTAAGAGCGTGTCTGCGTTTGCCAATGGTGAAGGCGGCACATTGATATTCGGTATCAGTGATGATGACCAGATAATAGGGCTGGCGGATGCAGAAAGCGATGCGGAGAAAATCAGCGAGGAGATAAAGATTAAACTTGACCCGGTGCCTGTAGTCAATCTAGAGTACAAGGAGATTGATGGAAAGCGACTCATATTGCTGCATGTATGTGCAGGGCAGGAAACCCCATATTACTACATCGGAGACAAACAGCGATTGGCCTTTTGTGCGTATAGGTAACGAGTCGGTTACAGCAGACCGTCTTCAATTGAAAGCCCTTGTCTTGAAAGGATCCGGGCGTACTTACGACAGTTTGCCGTCCAATTACAGATTTGAGGATATGGCTTTTACCAAACTCAGATCTGTCCATTACAAAAGGTTACAACGCTCGTTTGATGACAGTGAGTTCGTATCATGGGGTATAGTAGATGAAAACGGCAATCTTACAAATGCCGGAGCGTTGTTGGCTGATGAATCTCCTGTACGACAGTCCCGTATTTTCTGCACACGCTGGAACGGTCTGGATATGACTAGCGGTTTGGGAGAGGCGATTGATGATGTTGAATTGGAAGGCTGTGTGATTGGCCAGTTGCAGGATGCCGTGTCTTTTGTGAGTAACAATTCCCATAAGAAATGGTGGAAGGAGAACGACTATCGTGAAGAACTGCCAGATTATCCCGAACGTGCGGTGACGGAGGCGATTGCGAATGCAATCATCCATCGTGATTACTTGCAGATGGGAAGTGAGATACATATTGACATGTACGATGATAGGCTGGAAATATACTCTCCCGGAGGAATGATGGACGGCAGGCTTATTCAGCAGTTGAATCCTCTTACTGTACCATCCAAAAGAAGAAATCCGTTATTGGCTGATTTCTTCAGCCGATTGGGGCTAATGGAACGGCGAGGTAGCGGAATGAAGAAGATAATTGATTCCTATAAGAGGTTTGAGGTGCTTTGCATAATTTTCACGCTCCTCGAATTTCAGTCAAATGCATCGGAGTTCCATGTAACATTATGGAATTTGAATTATGGAAGTAACGGTGTAATTGATGAAAAAGAGTTCCTAAAAGCAGATAAAGGAACAGAGAAAGAGTTCCTAAAAGAGGATAATAAGTTCCGGAAAGAGTTCCTAAAAGCGCAGCGGATGATTTACAAAATGATTTCTTCAAATCCGGGAATCACAATTTCCGAAATGGCTGCGAATATAGGTGTTTCTGACCGACAGGTGCGAAAATACCTTAAACGAATGACAGATATGAAGTTCATTGTCAGAGAAGGAGGTCGGAAGAATGGAACGTGGAGAATAATAGACGGTGATTACGAAGATTTTTTTGAAAGAATCTGATAACAGACGAGAGATATGGATAAGCTCACGAAAGAACAGAGACACCGCTGTATGTCAGCGATAAAAGGGCGGAATACGAAGCCTGAATTGCTGGTCAGGAAGTTCTTGTTCAGCCGTGGGTTCCGATATAGATTGAATGATCCGCGACTTCCGGGACATCCTGATTTGGTACTCCGGAAGTATCGGTCCGTAATTTTCGTGAACGGATGTTTCTGGCACGGACATGAAGGATGCAAGTATTATGTTCTGCCCAAGACCAATGTAGAGTTCTGGCGGAATAAGATAGAACGCAACAAGCTCAGAGATAAGGAAGAACAGAGGAAACTTGCATCAATGGGCTGGCATTGTATCACAATCTGGGAATGCCAGTTGAAACCGAAAGTACGGGAACAGACCTTGAGGCATTGGTTTATACACTTTGTCATATTTTCTTGAATGATAGGAGGATAAAGCCTTATGAGGCTATAGAAGAAAAATATCAGCTGGTAGCAGAATCAAGTGTTAAATATAAGAAGTAAATTAATATTGTTAAATAATATAAGTTATTGATGATGAGTAACGGAGCATTATTTTATAAAGCGGATTTACATATACATTCATATGGTCCCGGTAATGGTTCATTTGATGTAACTGATGTATCCAATACTCCACAAGCAATTGTGGATACTGCTATTGAAAAGGGATTAAAGGTTATCAGTATAACTGACCATAACCAATATTTAAATAGCCAGATTGCTGTTCAGTATGCGAAAGGCAAAGATATCCTTGTTATACCCGGCATAGAGGTTAGTACGACACAAGGACATCTTTTACTATATTTTGAAACTATTGATAAGCTACAAAGATTTTATGTTGGGTTAACTTTTAACCATGACAATTCGATTTGCAACCAAGGAATAGTCGAATGCCTCGAATTTAGCGGAGAGATTAGACGGAATAGGCGTTTTAGCCCATATTACATTAGATTCTGGATTTGAAAAGGTTATAAATAGATTCAGCCCACATATGGAGCAAATTTTTATGTGCAAGAATTTGTTAGGCCTTGAGATAACAAATAAAAATGAAGCTCACTTATATACGGATGAGGATGATAATGCAGAGCATAAAAAACTATTAAGTTTATGGCGAGATTCGTTAGATAATAAGTTACATAGGGATTTTGCAAAACTAATGTCTTCTGACTCACATGAATTAATTAGATTGGGCAATAATGCAGAAGGTAACAATCGGTTAACTAGATTAAAAATGCCGACACTTACATTCCGCTCATTCCATATTGCATTAATGAGTAGTGAGTCCCGTGTTCGACTGGAGGATGAAATTCCTGTTCAACGTCCAATAATTAAACATATAAAATTAGAAGGAGGGCTGTTAGAGGGGGGTGGATATAGAATTAAGTCCTAATCTTACATGCATAATCGGTAGTAGAGGTGCGGGAAAATCAACGCTATTGGAATCGATTCGTGAAGCAACTGGAAATAAGTCTTTTTCAAAAGTTTGTGACTCAGAAGTATGGCCTCAAAATATTTTGTTAGACTATACAGATGAAGCAGGCCAAACGCAAACTTTTCAAAGAGAAAAGAATGCTAGTGTTGTAAATCGATCGGATCCAGACTCAGGGAATAACATCTATTCCTATTGAAAGCTATGGGCAGGGGGATACAGCAAGTACGATTCAGCATAGTGAAGAAAATCCCAAGTTATTATAAACTTTTTAGATGCTTTTCTCGATTTGAATCTATTGGAAGCTCAGGACTCTGAATATATTGAATTGCTAAGGAGCAATCAAAGCGAGATGAATAAGCTTCGTATTAATTGTAATAGTCAAGACTTGTTCTGACAGCTTGTTTAGTATCGGACAAAAAAACTGTCAGCTGTTTGTTGCGAAGTTACGCAACTTTCTTGACTCTCACAACCGGATGGTGTTATATTAACGCCATTCGGTTTTATTGTTTCCTGATTTTGGAGTTTGTATTTCCTTGCGACGGCAATCCCTTCGATAAAAGTCTGCATGGGTGTTTTTCCGAAACAGTACTTTCCGGAGTGGGTTCTTTGGGTGTTGTAGGAGTTCATCCACGCATCGAGGTCTGTTTGCAGTTGCTCAATAGAGGTATAGATTTTCTTTCTAAATGCGATTGCATAGAACTCGTTCTGCACGGTTCTGTTGAATCTCTCAGATGCCGTTTGTCTGCGGGCTTTTCGCCTTGATTTTAGAGTGGTCTATATCCTCCACAGCCAGATACAGTTCATATTCGTGGTTTTCTCTGTTTCCGCAGTATTCCGTTCCTCTGTCTGTGAGCATACGCATCAGCTTCAGGTCATGCTGCTCGAAGAAAGGCACTATCCTGTCATTGAGCATATCGGCAGCGACAAGGGCGTTCTTCCTGTCGTATAGCTTAGCAAATCCGATTTTGGAGTAAGTGTCAATGACGGTCTGCTGATAAATGTGTCCGACACCTTTGATGTGTCCAACATAATAAGTATCCTGGGCGACAAGGAAACCGGGATAATAGGTTTCTATCTCTCCATGAGCCTGTTTCTCTTCCTTTGCTTTCTCCAATGCAGCCACTTGGTTCTCATCAAGGATAATGCCCTCTTGTTCCACTTTGGCAGACAATGCTTTCAGGGCGTTTCTGGAAGGTCTCCATATCGTGCCGCAGCCAAATGGAGCGTACTCCGCCCGGCGAAACAAGAATGCCTTTCTTCCGCAATTCATTGGATACACGCACCTGCCCCAATGCCGGATTGTCTATCGCCATCCCTACCACAGCCTGCTCGATGTGTTCTTCCACACGGTTCTTTATGACAGGCTTACGGCGTGAGATCTCCTGCAAGGCGATTTCACCTCCTTGTTCATACAGCTCCTTAAAACGATAAAAACCCATAATCTTGCAAGCACGTGATAACCCATAACTGTTGGGAGAGTTCAAGCAATCCCAGTTTGTTCTTGATGACTTTTTTCTGATTTCATAACTCAATCTGTTTTCTGTTACAAATTTATTCTTTTTTTATACGTAACTGTCAGATTAAGTCTTGACTATTACATATTCCTGACGCAAAAAAAGCTTTAGAAAATGAACGTCGTAAATTAAAAGCTATGGAACAAAGTATGCTGAAATTGTTAAGCTACATAATGCTTTGCTTCAAGAAAGAGATTTCTAAGACTTTGATAGACGACCTTAATAAGCTCATCAAAACATATAGGGATATTCTTGGTGATACCAATTTGTTTGATAAAGTTGCCGAGATGTGATGACCGTATTGTTGTTGGCAAAGAATACTTCTTTAATGTGCAAAGGATAATAAATGCATTTTCTGTACTTGTATCTTCTAAATCAAAAGAGCTTAATGACGCTCTTGCTGAAAAAATTTCGGAGTTAAAAACTCAATTAGGATTATGGAAAGCAAAAGAATCGGAAATACAAGGAAAGATAGATGATAAGAAACAAGAGCTAATACAGCAAGGTATACCTTTTGACCTGGGAAAAATTAATCAAATTTCCAAGGATATCATTGATTACGAGAAAAAAAGTTGCAAAGCTTCAAGATGATCAGAAACGCCTTATTGAATTATTCAAGGAACGTCAAGAATTGATACAGAAGCGCCAAGAGAATAAAAAAGAAATTACTCGAAAACATTTGGCATTTGCAAAAAAGATAAATGAGAACTTAAAAACTTCAGTTGATGACTTTTTTGTCACTATTAAATATGCTGAATCACTATATTCTCCTCGATTTTGAAGATACATTAAAAACATTGATGGGCTGGAGAACTTCCCAAGTTATGAAATCCTCAGTTATTGCAAGGAGTATTGGTGTGTATGACTTTGTCCAAGCAATCAAAAAGAAAGATATTAGTGTATTAAAGGCTATAAAATATCAAGGTGAACAATTTTTGCAGGATGACGAGATTAATAAAATTATTATGACCCTTAATGACGGATTTAAATATGAGGATCTTGAATGTTTGAAATATGATGACCATCCACAAATTACAGTAACTAAGTTCGTGGATGAAAGTGGAGTTAGGAAAAAATATTACAAAACGAATATCTCAATTATCGCTTGGACAACAGCAATCTGTATTATTAAGTATTTTACTATTATCTGATAGTGATAAGCCTTTATTAATAGATCAACCAGAAGATAATCTTGATAGTGAATTTATTTTTAAAACAATTGTTGGAAATTTACGTAAAATTAAAGAGCACCGTCAAGTGATTTTAGTTACACATAATCCGAACATTGCTGTGCTTGGAGATGCTGAACTTATTATTCCGCTTAAAAGTACAAGTGTGCATTCGCAGATTATATCATCTGGTTCTATTGATAACGATGATACTATTAAACTTTGTTGCGGTATATTAGAAGGTGGCGATTCAGCATTTAAACAAAGAAAAAATATTTATGGTTTTTAAGTAGCAATGTTTGTTTGTCCACCAATCCTCCTATCGCCTCAGACCGTCTCATATAGCGCAGTTTGTTTGTGTAAATTTCATTGTGATTTGACTAATAGTTTGAAATTCAATATGAAAGCAATTCTTCAACGAGGACGAATATTAATTGTTCGCAAATCGGGTTGTTATACTTACCTGAAGCAGTCCGAGAGGGCTGCTTTTTTGTATGGAATTAGATCGTACCGGATTCAAATTGACGATTGCTTTCCAATTTTTTATTTAAATTTGTATTGTTTGTATTGCTTTTCACGAAGCGAAGTAGAAAATTATGGGACGTACATTTGTAGAATACTCGCACCCAGACGTTTTTTGAAAAATTCGTTTGATGATAATATCTAATTGTATAACGTAATCTACAAAAACTATATCATAAGATATGAAAATCGATGCTAAAGTTCAGTCTATATCTAAATTGAAGGATTATTTCTTTTTAGTGCCTGATTATCAACGAGAATATGTTTGGAAACCCGATGACGAGGTCGAGCAGTTTTTGATCGATATTGAAAATGAATATAGTCCCGATGCAAAAGAGCAGCGTAATTATTTTTTTTAGGATCTATCATCATTGTCAATAATGATAGATGTTTCGATGTCGTGGACGGACAACAGCGTTTGACAACTATTATGTTGTCTTTGTGTGTTTTCCGAGATTTATTAAAAAAAGGAGACATTGAACAGCGCTCAGAAAAATTATTTACAGATTATAGAAAATCTACTTTATAACTTTGATATTGAATCGGGAGAGACCCGTGTACGCTTAGAATTGCAGTATGAAGAGAGTCATGATTATTTGACAGCCTTGATACAGGAGCAACCTTACAATGGAGTGCGATCCCCATCTATAGAGCGAATGCAGGATGCCTATACGAAAATACTTCGACACTTTCAATTATATGCCGGGATTGATGAGTTGATAGATTTTGCGAAATATTGCTTGACAAAGATAGAACTCGTTGTAATCGAATCTCAAGATTTGAGTAGTGCATTGAAAATTTTCGAGACGATCAATCAGCGAGGGGCGGGATTGAATGCTATGGATTTGGTCAAAAATTTGCTGTTTAGTAATACCAAAGAGTCGGATTTTGCCAAGATAAAAGATATATGGAGGGAGATTATTCAAAATCTTCGAATGTTCTGAAGATCAAAAACCCCTACGATTTTTTTTGCGATATTTTCTGAGTGCCCGATATTATAATGGTATCTTGCGAGAAGATGATATTTATAAATGGATTATATCTTCTGAAGGGAAACAGGCTACGCAATATGAAAAGCATCCGGTAGACTTTGCAAAGGAGATACGCTGTATGTCCAAACGGTATTCAGAACTTGTAAATGCCACTGAATTACAGCGGGATGGGTGCTTGTATCCTCACGTGACAAATATAGGCTTTATTAATAAATACAAATCCAGACAGCATTTGATCCTGTTATTGTCTTTGGGAAGCAATGCGGATGTGCCGGCAATCGAATATTTGGCCAAACAAATAGAGAGTTTTTTCTTTTTCAGCTCGACCCTCAGGATCCAAGCCAAGACGAATGAATCCTTGTTTGTCCAATGGGCGGAGAAATTACGTAATCTTACGACGATAGATGAAATTGCCTGCGTGATAGAGAAAACGATGTTACCTTATTTGCTGGATAAGGTAGGGGTATTTAAAGCCGAATTCATAACTTTGAGTCATGGGGTTTATAATCCCTTGTATCGGTTGCGCTATGTATTGGGGAAGATAGAAAATACGGTGTTGGAAAAATTGCACAGCCCGGTCTGTGGACATCAATTTTATAATGATTTGCAAATAGAACATATTTTACCTCAATCACCGAAAAATGGAAGTATTCCACTGGAGTTTTTGTCCGAGGAGGAGTATTACTCCTATGTGTATCGATTGGGTAATGTCACGTTGATCGAAAGCATGATTAATCAGGCCGTGAATAATTATAATGATTTATCGACAGATCAATGGTTTTATGACAAGCAGTCGGAGTATGGCAAATCGTCTGTTTGTCTGACGAAATTACTCGATAGTAAATTTTATATCGGAGTAAATACAGCCTTGAATCGATTCAAAAATGATTTCCAATACAATTTTACCGGTTGGAACAAGTCGTCTGTTGAGGCGAGGCAAAAAATATTATTGGAGTTGGTGTTCGATACGTGGAGAATTAACGATTTAAGATTGGATCGGGTAAAATGAACTTAAAATGGATGAGGATTCCGGCTGCTGCTTATAATGGTTTTTTCCGGATTGCCGGCGGATGTCGATCCGGCCGGAATCATTTATTTGTGTTGCTTTTCCGCGATATAGAACAGGTCGAAGCAGTCGTCCGCTACCGGTCCGATGCGGTAGTCTTCCATGGTGATCGAACGGGTCAGGGAGTCGTTGTCCCGGAGTAGGCGTCGGCGGTTGAGGCGGTTGAGCAGGTCGTAGGGGAGTTGCAGCATCCACCGGGGCAGCCGGTGTTGTAGGTCGAGCACGTCGAAACGGGTGATGCGCCGAACGCCTTGGCGGTTTTTTTCGTAGTATTCCATGATCCGTTCATTGCCGAAAACGCCGAGGGCCTCCACTGACGCAAAGGCGCTGCCGAGCAGGTTGCGGAGTTGGTCGGGATTGTATTCCCTGACGTGCCAGGGGTTGCGTGTCAGCGTCATGCGGATATTGGGGGTGGTCAGGATGAACTTGCCGCCCGGACGTAGTACGCGGTGCACTTCCCGTACCAGTTCCATGTCGTGTTTGATGTGTTCGATCACCTGAAAGGAGATGACGTAATCGAAGCTGCCCGACGGCAGGTCGAGAGGGGGAACTACGGCTTGCCGCATCTCCACGTGCGGGAACGGAGGCCGTTCGCCCGCAGGTTCGATTTTGTCGAGCGTGAGAAAGCTGGAGGCGTGGGGGGCGACTATTTCGATGCCGTAACCCGTGCCCGTACCTATTTCGAGTACGTCGCCGCTGATTCGCCGTGCTGCCTCGTGATAGGCCAGTTGCGAACGCTGGAATACGTAGTTGTCCGATATGTCGCGCGATACGCGTTCCGCCGTGAGTATTTTAGCCATTGTGCCCGGTCAGTTTTACACCGTTCTGCGTGATTTCCACTGCGCCCCGCTTGAGGAGCATGCCCAGCGAGCGTTTGAACACTTTCTTGCTCATCTGCGTCCGTGCAGCGATTTCCGCCGGGTCGCTGTCGTCGTTCAGGGGAAGCGAACCGCCGTTTTCGTGGATCATCGAAAGCAGCGTTTCCGCCGAATGGCGCACTTCGGCGACTCCCTGCTGTTGCAGGCTGACGTCGATGCGGTTGTCTTCCGTGATGCGTGTCACGTATCCCTTCAGACGGTCGCCTACACCGATGCGGCGGAAAAGCTGGTTGCGGTAGATCATGCCCCAGTGACGGTTGTTCACGATCACCCGATAGCCGATCGGGGATTCCGAAGCCACGAGCAGCGAAACCTCTTCGCGGGGCTTTACCGTGATAACGTCGTTATTGACGTAGCTTTTGAATTTCATGGTCGCCACGCAGCGCCCCGTTACCGAATCTACATACATGTAAACCAGGCAGTTCCGTCCGGCCAACACGCCTCCCTGCTGGTTGCGGTTGGGCAGGAACAGGTCTTTGCCCGCGAGTCCCCAGTCGAGGAATGCGCCGTGCAGGTTCTTGTCCACTACGCGCAGGAATCCCGCTTCTCCTTCGCGCAGCTTCGGCGTTTCGGTCGTGGCGACCAATCGGTCTTCCGAATCGTGATAGACGAATACTTCGAGCGTATCGCCGACCTTGTTGGCCAGAGAAACATAACGGTTGGGCAGCAATACTTCGTTCTGTTCGTCGTCGATCAGATAGAGTCCGTAGTCCGAGATGCGGTTTACGGTGAGGGTTTGTGTGCGTCCTGCTTTGAGCATAATGGGTATTTTATCTTGACAAAAGTACGTTTTATTTTTGCCGAAAGCAATTTTTGAGCGAAGTTCCTGGGGGCGGAGGGGGCGGTTCCGGAATATTTCGTCTTGTCGTGAGATGCGATGTGGTTCGGAATTGAATTTTCATTTGTACCGGACTTTTTGTATATTTGAAATATAAATGGGGGAGCTGTATATGGTGTGATGTTTTCAAGTATATATTGGGGTTGTGGTTATTTCGTTAATCATAATGACTGCTTCACAACAATTAATATTTCAAGCCTGCTCCCCTCCTTGAATATATTACAGATTATTCAATAATTAAACAAACTATGATATTACTCTTGTTTATTATTTGTATAGTTAATCTTATAACATTCTATAATGTGGATTATAAATATTACAAAGAACACGGAGAGTGGAACGATCATCCTAATACATACGGTGGAACATTTAGAAATTTAACAGCAGCTTGTGTTACATTTGCAATAGCTGTTGCTCTTCTTCTTGACAAATATTTAGGATAATCGAACGAAAAGAAGCGAGTAGCGGGAAATTTTATTTTAGTAAAAAACGAATGGCGATATGGAACTGAAAGTGGCTTTGTGTCAATTCGACATGGTGTGGGAAGATACGGCGGCCAATTTGCGGACGGCCGGGAGAATGGTTGCCGAAGCGGATGCCGATCTGGTGATTTTGCCCGAGATGTTCGCTACGGGATTCGAGACCGATCCCGGTCGGGTCGCGCAACCGATGTCGGGTGAAATCGTGCAGGAGATGACCCGCTGGGGCCGGACGACGGGCAAGGCCGTCGCTGGCAGTCTGATCGTCGAAGAGGAGGGGCGCTATTACAACCGTCTGCTTTTCATAAAACCTTCGGGCGAGCGGGTGCAGAGCGACAAGCGGCATCTCTTCTCCATCGGCGGCGAAGGAGCTAATTTTTGTCCGGGACGGGAGCGGGTCGTCGTCGAATACGGCGGCATTCGTTTCCTGCTTCAGGTTTGCTACGACCTGCGCTTTCCCGTATGGAGCCGCTGCCGGAACGATTACGACGCTATTATTTACGTCGCTTCGTGGCCTGCGGGCCGCCGTGACGTGTGGCGGACGCTGCTCCGGGCCCGGGCGATCGAGAACCAGGCCTACGTATTGGGGGTGAACCGTACGGGGGACGACCCCCGGCTGCATTATTCGGGCGATTCGGCCGTGATCGGCTGTAAGGGAGAAACCCTTGCCGAAGCAGGGGAGGGGCAGAGGCTTTTGACCGCACGGCTCGATATGGACGAGCTGCGTCGTTTCCGCGAGAAATTTCCCGCCTGGCGCGATGCCGACGATTTCGATCTGAAGTGATCGGATGTTCCTCGATGATCGGCAGGACAGTTGGCTGTTTCAGCGCTTTTCGTTAAATTTGTTTCAGAGATGTTTGTTTCCCGGGAAATGATTCTATTTTTTTCCGTTTTTTTGCTTGCTTAGGTCGTTTATCGGTGAAGTGGCCGGAGTCTCTTTCGCAGTGAAAAAAATGATATATATTATTCTCCATGAAAACGACATGCCTTTTATTGACTTTGTTATTTGTGATCGGATTGACGGCCTGCTCTAAATCCGACGACCCTTTGCCGGAGAAGGTGTTTCAGGATGTAAACAAGACGGCAGAAGATTATATCGGCGAACTTAACCCGAATTTGTATTATAACTTTTTCCGGTTTCAGAATGACAGCGATCACACGTTGTATTGGGGCATCAATACAAAATTTTCGACAATAATGGGTCTTTATTATTGTCGTCCCGGACAGCAGGCTACGGATCTGATAACGATGGAATACTATCCGGGATTGCATGATTATGACATTTTAATTGACAATTTAATGGCTGTAGGGTGGATTGAGTTTTATTTCGATCTTCCTGCTCCTCGATGATTTGCCTGATTGGAGAGTTCCGAATGAATTTCAGGATACGTGTGCGATGTATGTTTTTACAGCTTTGGAGCCGAACAGTCCGAAAAAGACTCCCAAAGATCCTTCACAATGGAAATTTGAGAAGTTCTCCGATCATAGCGTCCGCTGGACGTACCGTGTCACGAATGCGGATTATGACGAAGCGGTGCGACAGACCGAAGAACGCTGGGCCGAAAAAGACGACGAGGAGTAATAGGAGAGAAGATGTCTTGCGGCGGTCCGCAGGACCTGAAAGACTGGCGCCCGGAATATTGATATTCCGGGCGCTGAAGTGTATGATTTCCGTTTTTCCGCCGTTACAAAAGGGAGCTAAAGATCCGTTTCGTCCCAGCCGAGGATCTTGCAGAAGTCGTACTCCTCGGGGTTGGACAGGTATTGGCGTGCCGCTTCGTAGTCGGGCGGGGTAATAGCCATCAGGATATTATCTACTACGGCTTTGAAGCGGTCGGACGAGATGTCCACCATGCGGGGCAGGATCTTGCCCGTCGCGGGGTCTTGCAGGTCTTTCAGGTAGAGGGGTTCGACGTTGCCGCAGCCGTCCACATAGACCATGCAGCCCGTCTTGCCTTCGCTGAAGAGCTTGTAAACGCCGATACCCAGCTCCGAGCAGTACGTCGGTCGTATGCCACCGGCGTCTGCCCCCGGATTTCGTAACCCAACTCCACGGGGCGGGTCTGTACGTTGAGTTTCAGCTCCGCGAGCCGTTGGTCGAGCAGCATGCTGAAGAAACAGGCTTTCGACACTTTGCCCAGTTCGGGATGACCGTGCGCGTCGTAGGTGAAGTGAATACCGCACGAGGAGAGTTCCGCCTCGCTCAATTCGTGGAACACGCCTTCGGATATGACCGCCGCGCCGTAGTCCATGCTGACGATCCGGCGCTTGACGATGGACGAAACCATCAGACGGATGATCTTGTCGATGGTGATCGGCGTTTTGTTGAACATTTCGGGAATGACGATCATCGGGTAGTGGCACGCCTCGCCGATACCGAAGGCCAAGTGTCCGGCACTGCGGCCCATCGCCGACATGACGAACCAGTTGCCGCTGGTGCGGGCATCGACATAGACGGCCCGGGCGATCACCGCACCCTTGTCTTTAGCCGATTCGTAGCCGAAGGTCGGCGCGCAGTCGGGCAGCGGAAGGTCGTTGTCGATGGTTTTCGGGACATGTATGTTGGCGATCGGATGACGCTTTTCTTCCAGAAATTTGGCCACGCGGTTGGCCGTCGATGCCGTGTCGTCGCCGCCGATGGTCACCAGCAGCTTGATGTTGTTCTCGGTGAAGAACTGCCAGTTGAAACGCTTCTCGAAATCTTCGTCCGAAGGTTTGAAGCGGCTCATGCGCAGGAACGAACCCGCGAGGTTGAAAATTTCGTCCGCTTTGAGGAAGGTGATGTTCTCCGTGGCGGGCGCTTCGCGGAAGAGCCCTGTGAAACCTTTGTGGAGTCCGATGACGCTGTATCCCTTCTGCAGGAAGGTTTTTGCCACGCTGCCCACTACCGTATTCATGCCCGGTGCCGGGCCGCCGCCCGTGAGAATGGCGATCGCTTCGTTTCGTTTGGTCATATCGTATCTGATTTTATAGCTCTTTGACAGCACGAAATTAACGTGCCGAAAATACAATTATTTCGTCCGTGCCGGAAAAAATATGGAGGCTTCCCGAGGGAGCCTCCATACGTTCTCGGGAGTAATGAAATGGATTACTCGATTACGGTGACGTTTATAGCTTGTTCGCCTTTAGCTCCGTTTCCAAGTTCGAAAGCGACTTTCTGTCCTTCGTTCAGCGTTTTGAAAGAATCGGATACGATGCCTGAAAAATGTACGAAGACCTCTTTGCCGTCTTCGCGGGTAATGAATCCGTAGCCTTTCTTGCTATCGAACCATTTAACTTGACCTGTCATAAATGAATATTGATTAAAAATGTATCAGCAAAGAAAGGTAAAAAGTGTTGATTCTCAAAATTTTTTCGCAATTATTTTTGCACGTTTTTTGTTCCTCGAAAAAATAGTTATATTTGTTCATCCGTATTATCTGTAAAAAGTTTGAAAGCTATGGGCAAGAAAGTAAAATGGGCACTATTGACGATGCTGGGTTTTGCAACGGCTTGTTCGACAGTGAAGAACGCTCCTCAGGGAAAGCCGCAGGACCAGGCTCCGGATTCGGCCCGGGTCGAAAGACAGATCCGCCTGATGTACGGCGTGCGTCCTCCGGTACCTGTCGAGGAGGTCGAACGTCAGCAGGCCATCCGTGAGAAGACAGCCCGCAAGGAGGTTAAAAAGGCACAACGGGCCCGTGAGAAAGAGGCTCCGGCTTCCAAAAACGAATAATCGCCGATGACGGGACGAAAGCTCGGGTTGCGCAAGCGTATCGGGCTGCGCCTTTTTTCCGATCTTTATGCGGAGAAGATCGCCGAACACAAGCTGCGTACGCTCTTTTGGGAGTGTACGCTGCGTTGTAATTTGGCGTGCCGTCACTGCGGCAGCGACTGTCGGGTCGATCCCGGCGTGCCGGACATGCCGTTGGCGGATTTCCTGAAGGTGCTCGATGAGGAGGTTACGCCCCACAACCGCCCGGAAGATGTCTTGTTGATCTTTTCCGGCGGAGAGGTGCTCGTGCGCAGCGATCTGGAGGAAGCCGGCCGGGAGGTTACCCGCCGGGGCTATGCCTGGGGGATGGTGACCAACGGTCTGGCGCTCGACGCCGACTGCTTGCGAAGTCTGATGGATGCGGGGCTGAGATCCATTTCGATCAGTTTCGACGGCTTTGAGGACGCTCATAACTACATCCGACGCAATCCCCGCAGTTTCGGGAAGGCGCTCGACGCGATCCGGTTGATCGTGAGGGAACCCCGCTTGACCTACGACGTGATTACGTGCGTCACCTCGCCGATGGTCGCCCGGCTCGGAGAGTTCAAGGAGCTGCTGATCGCCGAGGGGGTCAAGTACTGGCGTATTTTCTCGATCTTCCCCGTCGGCCGGGCCAAGGACGATCCGACGCTCACGGTTACCGACGCACAGTTCCGCGAGGTGCTGGAGTTCATAAAGCGTACCCGTAAGGAGGGACGCATCGACTTGAGTTACGCCTGCGAAGGCTTTCTGGGCGGTTACGAAGGCGAGGTGCGGGACGATTTCTACCAGTGCGCCGCCGGGGTTTCGGCTGCCTCGATCCGGGTGGACGGGGCGATTTCGGGCTGTACCTCCATCCGGGCCAATTTCCATCAGGGGAATATTTACCGGGACAGTTTCTGGGACGTGTGGCAGAATCGCTTCGACAAGTTCCGCGACCGCGAATGGGCCCGCAAAGGGGAGTGCGCCGATTGCAAGATGTGGCGTTTCTGTCTGGGCGGCGGTATGCACCTGCACGACGACCAGGAGCATCTGATGTACTGTCACTACAAGCGATTGCAATAGTCGGAAACACAATAGGAGAGAGACTGTCTAACAGGTCCCTGAAATTGAAAATCGTCCCTGTCAGGATCATTCCGACGGAGCATTAAAATCGGACTTGTTAAACAGCCTCTCTTTGCGTTATGTCCGGTGAGGCGGACGGTTTTTTCCGGTTCGGATGTTCCGGTCTTATTCGAGCTTATGTACGAAGCTCTTCACTTCCTTGCGTTCCCGGGGCAGCGTTTCCCGGGTGCGGAACGGCTCCGCCAGCCGGTCGGCCGGGCCGGGGTAGCCGAGCGTCATCATCGTTACAGGTTCGATCTTTTCCGTGTCGAGGCCCAGCAGCCGGGCGCAGGCTTCCACGTCGAAGCCGGCCATCTGATGCAGTTGCATTCCCATCGAGGCGGCTTGCAGGGCGATCGAGATGTTCGCGGCGCCCACATCGTGCATCCAGTGCCGGTTATAGACATCCGTCCTCGGGAAATTCTTGTATCCGCAGGAAACCAGCAACACCGGAGCATCGGGCGCCCAGGCTCGATTGCCTCCGGTGAGGCACTCCGCGAGCCGGGCATGAGCTTCCGGATATTCGCGAGTCGTATAGTAATATGCCCACTCCTGGGCATTGTTGCAGGAAGGAGCCCAGCGTGCCGCTTCGAACAGCAATGCCAGTTGTTCTTCATTGACGGGACGGGAATCGTATGAGCGGGGGCTCCATCGCTCTTCGATGGCTTTTATCAGTTTCATATCGGTAAATAGTAGGATGTGTTCTGGTAATCTGCAAATTTTGTGCCCCGAGCATTACCGGATTTCGGGAAGATGCCCCGCCGGTTCCGATAGACGGTCGATGCGCAGTCGGGCGGCCGCTGCGCTCGATGGGCGGCTGTAAAAAAACTTGTCTGTAAGCTGCGGTCCCGGTTTTGCCGAAAAGCTGGATGATATGGCGGTTTTCGGAAGAAGAGGGGCAGACCTGAAATTGAGAACTCCCTGATGAAACTCTTTGTGTCCGTGTGGCCTTTCGCCGACTACAACGGCAGTTTACGACGATAAAAAAACTTTCCCGTAAAGGAAAGATTACTCTGATTTTTCGAAGCCCCGGATTGCGTCGCTCTGTTTCGCTTTCGGACGAGACCTTATATTGGGTGTATAAAAATCAAAGATTCCGCTTGGCCAGGCGGAATCCTTTTTTCTTGTGTCCTTACTTTCGGCGATGAATAGCCGCCGTATGCCCATCATAAAAAAACCTTTGCCTTAAGCAAAGGTTTTGATTTTTGTCGGGGAGACTGGATTCGAACCAGCGACCTCCAACTCCCGAAGCTGGCGCGCTAACCGGACTGCGCTACACCCCGAACAATATTTTTCACCGTAACTGATTTCCCTCTTTTTCGAGCCTCTACGCAAGAAGTCTTTTTCCGGAGGCTTCTTCGTCGGGGTAGCGGGATTCGAACCCACGACCCCCTGCTCCCAAAGCAGGTGCGCTAACCGGACTGCGCTACACCCCGTTCCCAATCCGGGGACCTCTTGCGAGGTGTGTCCCGCCGATTGCGGAAATCAGTGCGATTTCGGAGTGCAAATATAAGGTCTTTTTTGTTTATAACAAACTTTTCCGGCTAAAATTATCTTTTCGAAGAGAGATTCCTTTTTCCCGACTTCCGTTTCGGGACCTTTTCAGGCCGGATTTCGAATATCCGGTCGCGTTTGCCACGACGTACCGTCCGTTGTCCCGGGACGTTTTGTTATTGCGAGCGAGCCGCTTGCAGTCGGTTTCGAATTATTTCGGATGTCCTCCCGTATCGCTGCGATGTGCCGTTCGTTTCGGATGACGGTTTTCCGTTTCTGGCATCATCTGTTCGGGCCGTCGTCGAACAGAAACCTGAAATCTTCGCGGGGCCGGGGCATATATACGTGGAATCCCAGTTCCTGCGCCGTGTGAAGATTTTCCGCGTTGTCGTCGATGAAGAGCGTAGCTTCGGGTCGCATACCGCTCTCTTCGATCATTTTGCGGTAAATTTCCGGGGAGGGTTTCAATGCGTGCATTTCGTATGAAAGATAGGCTTTCTCGAAATAGTCGTCCAGTTGCAAACCTTCCTGGGTGAAGAGAACGTCCCGTACGAAAGGAAAAACCACGTCGTTGATGTTGGAGAGGGCATAGGGTCCGGAATCCCCGTTCCCGCTGCGTGCGCACCATTTGCAACTTGTAACGGGGGATGCCGGCCAGAAAGGAGGTGAAGGCCCGGCGGATTTCATCGTCCGCGATGTCGCGTCCTGCACTCCGACGCACGTAGTCGTAGAAGTCGTCGTTCGTCACGTCGCCCCGTTCCAACCGTCCGAGAAATCCTTTCGGATGGTACGAGTCGATCAAATCGTCGATTTCGGTGAATCCGATCTTGTGGAATTCCTCCACGCAGCGTGCTCTGTCGAGGTCGATCATCACGCCCCGAGATCGAATACGATATTTTCGATTCCTTGCAGCATGTCGGTCTGTTTCGTAGTGTCGTTATGGCCTGTCGGCAATTATCCGGCCGAATGCACCGGGCAGGACCCGGCTTCGGGTTTCAGTGGTGTTCTTCGTTGAAATTTCCGACGGATTTTTCCCGGTTGCAGGAGCTTTTCGGTGGCGGCCTTGTTCTTACGCACCGTTGTCCCGCTGTCGTGGTTTGTCCGTCCGACGTGCCCGTTACGTCGTTTGTTTGTTCGGTCTATTTTCGGTTATTCGTTCGTTTGCAGCTCTTCCGGATGTGCTGTCGGGGTTTTTATCGTTGTAATTCCGGCCTCGGATTCGGTGATCGTAGTCTCGGCCTGGGTGGACTGCGTCGCTGTTGCCGTCGGAGCGGAAGGTTCGGGATTTGTCGCTTCCTTCGCAGTTCCGGTTTGCGTGAGTTGTACCGCCGCCTGTTCCGGTACAGTCGCGAGGACTTTCGCCGTCGCGGAAGCCGATGTATCCGTTGTTTCCGTATCGCCCGCCGTATTGCCGTCCGTTACGTCGATGCTCTCTTCCTCCATACCGAGCTGGATGGCATAAATATCTTTTCCCGAGTAATCGCCGAGTTCCTGTGCCGGAATCGTCCGTACCGAGATCGCGGTGACGGGTATTCCCTGCGATCGGGTCAGGTATTCGACGATCGCGCTGTCGCGGCGGACGAGAATTTTTTCGAGCTGTCCGACGGCCTGGTCTCCGTAAAGCGTGAGGGCTTTCCGGCTGCCGGAGAGTTTGCTGCCGTCGATGCCGCGCAGGGCGAGCAGTGAGTCTGCGAAGCGCATCACCTCGTCCGATTTGAGTTTGGTCGCCTGGATCCGTTCGAAGTCGATCATCGACAGTCGCTCGCCTGCCGGAAGGGTCGAGTTGTAGCAGGCCATTTTGAGATTCAGTTCTGCCAGTCGCCCGATGGCCTTGCTGCGGTTGATCCGCTGCGTGAGGCCGATCTGCATATCGGGCTTGTCGCGCAGTATGTCGGCCACCTTATCCAGCGTGGCGTATTGATCCGTGTTGAGGGAGAATTGCAGCGGATCGACCGCGATATGGTCGAGGTTGTCGCCTCCGCCCGTCAGAAACGAGAAGGGTGCCGTCACGACTTTCAGCAGGACGTTGCCCAGCGCCTTCATCACGATCTTGCGGTAGGAGAATTCCGGGGAGTCGAGGTTGCCTTTCACGGGCAGGTCGATCTTGACGTGTCCTTTGCGGTCTTTGAGAATGTAAAGTCCCAGCTTGAGCGGAATCTTGAATTCAGGCTCCAGGTCCTTGCGTTTCTTGTCGACCTCGCATTGGAATATGTCGAGGTGGTTCGTGCCGTTGAGAAAACGGTTGGCGATGATGTTCTGGCTGCGGAACGTGAGGTTGCCGCCCGTAAGGGGGTAGGCCGTGAAATGTTCGCAGTAGGGGGTGAAATCCTTGAGGTTGATGTTCGACAGAGCGACCATGAGGTTGTGGTTGTCGAGGTTCTGGAGCGAGCCTTTCCAACGGATATGGCCCGATCCCGTGCGTTGCAATTTGGCGTCGAGCGTCAGTTCGTTCTGTTTGCTGAAATCGATGTCGCGGCTCGACAGCCGGATGTCCGAAATGAGGTATCGGAACGGTTTTTCGAACGTGTTGTCCGTGAAGGCGATCTCTCCCTTGTCCAGAAGCAGTTCGCCGACGGTGAAATTGAGCTGCGTCGTGGCCGGTTCTTCGCGTTCGATGGTTACGGTTGTTTCACCGTCGATGGTCGCTTCCGTTTCCGTCGGACGCTCTTCGGGAGCTTTGATCAGAGCGAGCAGGTTGTTGCCGCCGCCCCGGTAGATTTCGAACTGGGTGCGGATGCCGGCGGCATAGATTCGGCGAATATCGTACTGCATCGTGCCCAGATTGCCGTCCCGCAGGTCGAAATTGAGCGTATCGACGTCGATGATCCGGTTGTTGCGGCTGTCGCGCAGTTTCAGCCCCGATGCGGCCGCTATGCCGTACGTGCGCAGGTCGAGCAGGTGGTTGGCGTTGCCTTTCACATGCAGGTCGAGTGTGACGAGGCCCTCTACCGAGCCGATGTCGATCACCTGATTGAAATAGGCCGCTGTGCCTGCCAGCGAGAGGTTCGAAAGCAGCAGACTGAGGTCGTAGTCGGCCGTCGCCTGGTCATATTCCAGCGAGGTGCGGAGCGAACCGCCCCGCGAGAAGTTGAACACGATGCCCATGTCCGTCCGTTCGTGTCCGGATAGGTGCAGTCCCGGTACGTCGATGTCGAGCTCGTTGAAGCCCCACGTGACGTTACGCTGCATGTCCTTGTAAGTCAGCTCGCCGTTGTGTATCTTGATGTCGTCGATATCGACTGTCCAGGGTTTCGACGGGGCCTTTTCGACCGTGTCCGCAGGGGGCAGGAACCGGGTCAGCAGGTCGTCGAAATTGAAGCTGGTGCCATCCTGATAGACGTTCAGGTAGGGTTTGTCGATCAGCACGGCGTCGATGTGTACGCGGTTGCGCAGCAGGGGCAGCAGGTGTATTCGAGTATAGAAATTTCCCAGCGATGCGAATGTCGTCGAGTCGTCCGGTTCGAGCATGGCGATCTGGTCGATTCGGAGTTTGCCGTTGAGTACGTTGAACCGCAGTTTCTCGATGGTTATTTGCCGGCCGACGAGTTCCTTGCTGTGTTTTTCAAGGTAGTTTTTTGCGATGGGAGGCAACCGCAGAATCGTCGTGACGACGAGTACTGCGAGGATGCCGAGGGTGACGAGCAGAATCTTGATCCATTTTTTCATGGCCGTCTATCTTCTTTTTTATCGGGTTCTGTGTTTTAGCGTTGAAGCTTCATCGTGTACTTGCGGGCAACCCGGAGTACGCACATTGGCATCAGACGGCAGAAGGGTATGAAAAGCCGGTTCCACCAGCCGGGCACGCAGCAACGGCGTCCTCGCCAGAGGGCTTTCAAGGCTCGCCGGGCACAACTGTCCGGCGTGATGAGCACACCTAGCCGCAGTCCGATGCGCTGCCAGCGGGGCGGCAGTCCGTAGAGGTCGGTGGCCACACCTGCCGGGCAGACGGCCGTGACACGGATGTTCTGTTCGCGCACCTCCTTGGCGAAAGCCACCGAAAAGCTCCGCAGGTAGGATTTGCTCGCGCTGTACAGGGCTAGTCCCGGCCAGGGCATCCAGAGCGAGTAGGAGGCCATGTTGAGGATATGTCCTCCACAGCCCCGGCGGGACATTTCGGCGCCGAACAGCCGACAGGTCAGGGTCGTGGTCAGGGCATGGAGGCAGAGGATTTTTTCGATCCGTTCGACGGGTGTTTGCAGAATGTCGCGGAACGAGAAAGCTCCGGCGTTATTGACCAGGACATCGACTTCACGGCCGAGAGCCTGTACCCGCTCGAAAAGTTCGTGTGCGGCTTCGGGTCGTGCCAGGTCGATCGGGATGACCTCTACCGCCAATCCGTATTGTTCGTGGAGTTCTTCGGCTGCGGCTTCCAGTTTCGCCGGATCGAGTCCTGCGAGGATCAGCCGGTATCCGAGTTCGGCCAGCCGCCTGGCCATGCAGCGCCCGATGCCGCTGCCGGCACCCGTCACCAGAGCGGTCCGGCTCCCTTTTTCGATCGTTCCCTTGCGTGTCATTACGGTAGTTTTGCCAGTTCCTCCCGGATTTTTCGGGGCAGGTCGCCGCAATGTTTGCAGCATTTCATATCGACCGAATACATGCGGGCGATGCAGTAGTTGCGGTGGTCGCACTCGCTGCGGGTCGCCGCGTCGCCTTCGCGCAGCTTGTTCACGAAAGCCGGGTCGTTCACGAGCGCCCGAGCCATCTGCACCAGTTCGAACCCGCTGTCCAGAGCTCGCTCGATTCCTTCGCGGCTCACCAGACCTCCCACGTAAATTAGCGGCAGTTGCAGCGCTTCGCGGAATTTTTTGGCATCCTCCAGGAAGTAGCACTCCGAGAAGGGGAACTGCCGGATCATGAAGGGGCCGCAGTAGCGGATGAAGGCCCGCAACCAGAGGGGCGAGTAATAGCTCATGGTGTAGATCGGAATCAGACCCCGCATCACGGCCATCGGCGCCTTGCTTACGAAACCGCCCGAGAGAACGATGCCATTGACCTTCCAGCGCTCGATCTCGCGGGCGATCTCGATGCTTTCCGGGATCTCGATGCCGCCCTTGAATCCGTCGTACATGTTGTGCTTGACGAGTACCGAGGTGCCCGTCGCATCGGCTGCGTTCATCACCTCCTCGAGGCACATGCGCATGAAGCGCATCCGGTTGTCGAGCGAGCCGCCGTATTCGTCGCGGCGGTGGTTGGTGTAGGGCGAGAGGAACTGCGAGATGAGGTAGCCGTGCCCGGCGTGCACCTCGACGCAGTCGAAACCGGCGGCATGAGCTGTTCGCACGGCCTTGCCGAAGTCTTTGGAAACCTGCATTATTTCATCCCGGCGCATTTTGCGGACGGGGGTGTAGGCGTAGAGGTTGAATCCGCTCGAAGCCCCGATGGGAATCTGTCCGGCGGTCGAGTAGTGGGTCATGTTGCCGCAGTGACCGATCTGGATCGAAGCGGCGGCGCCTTCCTTGTGGATGGCGTCGGTGATGTCGCGCAGCGCCGGGACGATCTCCGGGCGCAGCCAGAGCTGGCTCTTGAACGAGAGCCCGCTGCGGCAGACGGCAGCGTAGGCCAGCGTGGTCATGCCGATACCGCCCCGGGCGACGCTCACGTGGTAGTCCTTGAGCTGCTGCGTGGGGCTGAAGTCTTTGCCCATCGATTCGAAGGCTGCCGAACGGATGGTGCGGTTGCGGAGCGTAACCTGCCCCAGACGATAGGGCGTGAAGAGTACGGAATCCTGCAAATTACTCATAATTGAAAACTTAATAGATGAAAGGTATGATCCTCTTTCGGTGCAGGGAGGTGAATTCCTGCCCGAACTCTTTTTCGTATCGTTTGTAAAGCGAAGCTGCGCGGGGGGCGAGGTTGGCGAAGGTCCACCAGGCGAATACTGCCCCGGCCCATGACCACGAAGCGATGGCGAAGCCCACCCATTCGGTCAGCTCTCCGAAATAGTTGGCCGACGAAACGTAGCGGAACATACCGCCCCGGGGAATGTAATGGCGTGTATCGCCCGGCTTGCGCAGATGGCGGATGATGTAGTCGGAGTGGAGGTTGATGACCATGCCTGCGACGAAGAGTGCGGCTCCGATGTAAAAATAGGGTTTGGAAAACCAGCCGTCGTAATAGTCGGCAGGGGAGATATAGAAGATCCAGCCGCCTTGCATCAGGGCGTTGAGCGTATTGAAGAGCATGCCCATTCCCACGATGCCGGCCGGCATTTTCGAATTGCCCCGGATCAGTAGCGGAAAGATGAACGCCCGTTGCAGGTAGTGTCCCTGGAACAGGATCAGCAGGGCCAGCGGCGCCGCCTCCCACGTGCGGTCGGAGAGGAGCCAGAGAACGGTCATGGCGATGAATACCGGACATTCCATCAGCACCCAGCCGATCCGGTTCGGGATCGGAAAGCCGTATTTACGGTTGAAGAGATAGCCGTATCCGGCCTCGAAATAGTGGAGTGCGATGTAAACCGCCAAGGCCAGCAGGGCCATGACGATCAAAAAAATGTTAAAATATGCTGCCATGCCGCAAAAGTTTTTACCTATTTTATAAAGGGTGGATAAAAATTATTACAAAGGTAGTGAAAATGAGAACAGAATAAAACAAATGAGTTCGTTTTTTTTATGCCGGAGGCTCCCTGTCTTCTGCGGGGGCGATAAAAACGGGAACAGAGTCCGACCGGTGCGTCCGGCGGCTTTGCCGAGTGCGTCCGACCTTTCCGAAAGTATGTATAATCGCAGGATTCCGGGTCGTTGAATTTCGTTATTTCGGGGTTTTATCTGCGAATGTGTCGGATGTTCTTCTGAAAATGTTTGGAGGCGGGATTGCCTCCTGGCATAGTTTGTGTCATTCTTCTGTTACGAACCAAAATAATTATAGCGTATGAACCAGAAACGAAACAATGATGAACTGCTGACGACAGTTTTCGGATCGAAAGAAGTGCTCGAGCCTGCTCCCGCCGATGTGATCCCCCAGGGAATGATGCGCCCGGAAATTGCATATCAGATCGTCAAAGACGAAACTTACCCCCAGACTCAGCCCCGGTTGAATCTGGCGACGTTCGTGACTACCTACATGGACGAATACGCTACCCGACTTATGAATGAAGCAATCAGTGTAAACTATATCGACGAAACGGAGTATCCCCGCATTGCCGTTATGAATGGACGCTGTATCAACATGATCGCTAATCTTTGGAATACTCCGGAGAAGGCGCAGTGGAAGGCAGGCGCCCTCGGTATCGGCTCTTCGGAGGCCTGTATGCTGGGCGGTGTGGCTGCGTGGCTGCGCTGGCGCAAGCGTCGCCAGGCTGCGGGCAAGCCGTTCGACAAACCGAATCTGGTGATGAGCGCCGGTTTCCAGGTGGTATGGGAGAAGTTCTGCCAGCTTTGGCAAATCGAACTGCGCACCGTGCCTCTGACGTTGAAGAACCCGACGCTGGACCCTGAGCAGGCGCTCGCCATGTGCGACGAGAACACGATCTGTATCGTCCCGATTCAGGGTGTTACCTGGACGGGTCTGAACGACGATGTCGAGGCGCTCGACAAGGCGCTCGATGCTTATAACAAGAAGACCGGCTTCGAAATTCCGATCCACGTGGACGCCGCTTCCGGCGGTTTCATCCTGCCGTTCCTGAATCCCGAGGTGAAATGGGACTTCCGCCTGAAGTGGGTGCTCTCGATCTCTACGTCGGGTCACAAGTACGGTCTGGTGTATCCGGGCCTGGGTTGGGTAGTCTGGAAGGACAAGAAGTACCTGCCCGATGAGATGTCGTTCAGCGTCAATTACCTGGGCGCGAATATCACGCAGGTCGGTCTGAACTTCTCGCGTCCGGCGGCCCAGGTGCTGGGACAGTACTACAATTTCCTCCGCCTGGGATTCGAGGGCTACAAGGAGATTCAGCAGAATTCGATGGACATCGCCACCTATTGCCACGATCAGATCGGCAAGATGAAGTGCTTCCGCAACTATGCCGACAAGCTGGTCAATCCGTTGTTCATCTGGTATATGAATCCCGATTACGACAAGAAGGCCAAGTGGACGCTCTACGACCTGCAGGCTCTGCTGCAGCAGAGCGGGTGGATGGTTCCGGCCTATACGATGCCTGAGAACCTGGAAAATCTGGTCGTAATGCGTGTGGTCGTTCGCCAGGGTACGTCGCGCGATATGATCGACATGCTTATCGACGACATCAAGAACGCTGTGGCCGAGCTTGAAAAGCTGGAGTATCCGACCGATTCCCGTATCAAATACGAGAAGCAGATCAAGCAGAAAGGCCGCGTATTTACGCACTGATCCGCAGAAACTCGATCCTGCATCCGCCCCGTCGAACCGCTGCACGTGTAGCCGGGGAGAGTCGATGGTTGCGACCGCGATCCGCCTGTCCCGATTGGTGGCGGTGCCGATGCGGTGGGTTGGGATTCCCGCTGATCGCCCGGCTTCCGGGGTTAGCCTGTCCCCGTGACCGAGGCATTGCAAGCTCCGCCCGTCTGAATTTTCAGACAGGCGGAGCTTTTTTGCTAAAAAATCGTTGCATAATTAAAATAAAAATGATATATTTGGGTAATGAAAAAAAACTATTTACCAACCAAACTAAAACCTTTGTATTTATGAAAAAATTTAATTACTTATTCGGCTGGCTTTTTTGCGGGGCGGCGCTTCTCGGTTTTGGATGCGACGATGACAAGACGGATGTCCCCCCCCCCGACGGTTACGTTTGAAATCGCGACGCCGGAAGCCTCGTCTAATTCCGTTTCTGTGACGGTTACGCCGTCGGACGACAAAACGACCTATTTTGCGGGAGTGACGGAATCTTCCTCCGTCGAAGGACTTGCCGACGAGGAGCTTGTTGCCGAAATGGTCGCACGTTCGGATTTCGACAAGTGTCTTTATATGGGCAAGAAGGATGTTTTGGCAACCGGGCTGAAGGCTGATACCGATTATACGGTGGTGGTTTTCAGCTATCAGAATAAAGAAGTCGGAGCTGTGGTCAAGAAGACCGTCAGGACGCAGAAGAAGGGTGAGGAGCCGACGCCGGGCGATTTCAAAATCGAGATCACGGTAACCGATATCACCCACAATTCGGCTAAGGTGAAGGTTACGCCCAGCGACGATACGGTGGACTACTACGTGAACGTGTTTCCCAATTCCGAGGTCGAGCGTGACGGAAAGATGCTTGAAGGCTGGGAGTTCATCGAATATTACGGACAGGACCCCTACATCGGGAACAAAACCCAGAAGGGTGTGTACGAGAGGTCGCTATCGGGACTTTCGTCGAGCTACTCGTACGTAGTGGCGGCTTACGACCTTTCTCAGGATGAGGAAGTCGTTTATTATGAGTTCCTGACGACCAAGGCTCCGGACGTTCCCGACCAGTTCCAGATTACGAACATCCAGCCTACGACTACGGGGGTGACCTTTACCGTGACACCCCAGAGTGCGGACGAATGGTATTGCGCCTGGATTACGATGAAATCTACCTATGAGAGTTTCGAGCCGGAATCGTATATTCAGGGCGTTTATTATGGCCTGAACAATATTGCGGTTGGGAAGCAGATGACGATGTCGGACTACGTGAAGTCGATCGCCAAGCAGGGTACGGCAGAGTGGAGCAATTATGACGGCGATCTGAAGCCCAAGACTGATTACGTGATCCTGGCGTTTTACGTGGACCCGAACAATGAAGACCAGTTAAAGGTATACGACTATGCATATACGAAGGCGGAATTCCGCACGGAGACTCCGAAGACCGAAATTTCGTTGACGCTGGGCGACATCAAGAACCTGACGGACAACGGCGACGGTACTGCCGAGGTAACGGTTCATGTCAAGGCCTCCCTGGCCACATCGTATCGCATCGGCGCTCACACGCAGACCGAAATCGATGTGGAAATCGCGAATGGTTACGGCCCTGAGGATTGGGGGGACTTTTGGATCAGTTGGCGTCCCTCCTCCGATGTCGAAGGCATTTGTTCACCTGAAGGCGCCGATGTCACTGCGCTCATTCCTTTCGTTGCAGGACAGGGATATTGCCTCATTTTCCGAGTCCGTAGTGAAGATGGCAACACGAAAACCGAGTACAAACCTTTGAATAAATAACATTCGGATACATATTCCGGTCCGGTATTTCTCGGCGAATGCAGGTTTTCTGTTTCATCTGGGATTCGGAGAATAATGGTGGGGAGATGCCGGACCGGATTTTTCTTTGAAGTTCATGCTATGAAAAAAACGATATTCGAGCACTTTGGATTCTGGTTGCGCGGAGTTGTGTGTGGCGCGTTGCTCCTGTCGGCGGCGGTTGCATGCAGCGATGACAACGACGATCCCGGGGCAGCGGCTCCCGAGATCACTCTGGAGAGCGTTTCGACGGGTCAGACCGAATTTTCGTTCCGCCTGCGGACGAATGTGGATGGGGCGTACGGTTATCAGGTCGTGAAGCGGACGCAGACTGACGGGATGGAGAAGCCCGACGCTGCATCGCTTTTCGACGAGCACGCCGGTACCGTGAATAAAGAGACCACGGTGGCCGTGACCGGATTGGAGACGGGCTGTTCCTATGTGCTTTATGCAGCCGTGAAGGCGGGGACGCTGTATAGCGAAGTGGCGGAGCTCGCCTTTACGACGGGGGCGAACTCGAGCGAAGTTATCGAGGTGTCGGACATCGGCTCCGACCGGTTTACGTTCTCTATCCGTTGTGAGGGTCCCTACTTTTTCGCCGCGATTCCGACGGCCACGCTGAATACGTATACCATCGAGGAGTACCTCACTGAGGCGGGTTGCATCGGCCGGGGCGAGGCCGAATACGACTGGGTCGACGGAGGGGAATTCTCCGCCGAAAACGGGACTTTCCCCATGAAGGTCATCGCGGGTGTTCCGTACGTCATTCTGATGGCGCCCTGCGACGCATCGTACAATATCACCGGGGAGCCTCAGCGGCTGGATTTCGAGACGCTGCCCCGCCAGGGTAGCGGTGCGGAAGTGGAGGTGGAATTGACCGAAATCGCCTCTACGTCGGTGAAGGTCGGAACCTCGCCTGGCGAAGGTGTCGCCGAATATTACGTATATGTCCGTGACAAGGAGTGGTATACGAACATCATCGAGAACAACGGAGGTGAGGCGATGGCGATCCATATGATCAAGTATGCCACCGATGCGGGACTGGGCAGGAAATACGAGGCGGTCGCGAGCGAAGTGTGGGAGGGTCTGAAACCCTCCAAGGAATATTACTGCGGCGTGGTGAGCGTCGATTTTTCCGGGGGCGAGAATCTTCAGTTGGTACCGTTCACGACTGAAGAGTCCTCGGGACGGGTGCCTCTGCTGGAGGTCGAGGCCCGTAAATCCGATACGAATCCTTCCGAGACGCTGAATCTCCGCATTCGGAGCGATATAGCCTATCTGGGACGTTACGCCGTTTTGGCCGCCGCCGAGGTAAAGGATTACGAAGCGCAGGGTAAGGGTGACAAGGAAATTATTTCGGACGTAGGCACCGACCTGAACATCCAGGAGATAGAGCAGGTCAATACGGCGGAAGGTTACGATATCGAGGTGGAATTTCTCTATCCGGGCATGGAGTATGTCTGCATTGTCGCCGTACGTTCGTTGGAGGATGTGGAAGTTTATAAACGGGTGACGGTGCGGATGGACGACTGGCCCTCCGAGGCGCGTGTCGAGTCCGAGTTGTTCGACGTGCTTCCGGGTACCTGGACGATCTACTATTCCTATCTGGACTATAATGATATGCCTCAGGAGATTAAGGATGTCGAAGTGAAGATCGAAGCCGGAGTCGATGATAAGACTTGTAAGGAGTACCGTGCTCGGAATATGCTGGTGCTGACCGGCTATCCGTTCCAGGGGGGCGAGCCGCTCTATTATTCTCCGGCCGATTTGATGAGAGAATCTTCTTATTACAGCGCGGCACCTGAACTGGCTTACCGTGACTACGGGGCCAAAATCTTCTTCCACATTGGAGAGGGCGATGAGGTGACGGTGCCTTCGTCGAAGAGTGTTTATCTGTATAACTGGGGAGACAGGCCGCTTCTTTTCGTGGGCATGGATTACGATAAGTACCAGCTCGCGCCGGCATCGTTTCCGGTGGAGGTATCGTCCGACCGCAGGACGCTTACGATCAAGCAGTACGTATCGGGTGCCGAGTTCGAATACGGTGTATACCGGCCTTCAGTGGTGGAGGATGGAGTCAAGTTGAACGTGGCTGTGTCGGATATCGTGCTTTGCGTAAGGTCGATTGAGTGATGCGGCAGCAAAGGGCTGTCCCGATTGGTGGCGGTGCCGATGCGGTGGGTTGGGATTCCCGCTGATCGCCCGGCTTGCGGGGTTAGCCTCTTCCCGTGACCGAGGCATTGTAAGCTCCGCCCGTCTGAATTTTCAGACGGGCGGAGCTTTTTTTGCAAAAAATCGTTGCGTAATTAAAAATAGAATGATATATTTGTAATATCAAAATAATATCATAAAAACAGGATGGTTATGGAAAAGGGAAATTTTGTCTATTCGGGTTGGCGGGCCAACGGCTTCGTCGCGCTCGTCGGGTTGCTGGTGTTGATCGCCGGAGGTATCGCGCTGTGCGTGTTCGGCAGCGATGTAATGGATCCGCGCATTGGGCTGCGGACTGCGATGCTGGTTTGCGGCGTATGCCTGTTTTTTATAAGTATGTTCTGTTTCAAGGGCTTTATGTTGCTCGAACCCAACGAAGCCCGTGTCGTTATGTTTTTCGGCAAATACAAGGGGACTTTTTACGAAACGGGTTTTTGGTGGATCAATCCCTTTATGGGGCGCAAGAAAATTTCGGTGCGTGCCCGCAACCTGAACGTCGAGCCGATCAAGGTGAACGACAAGAATGGTAATCCGGTGATGATCGGCTTGGTGCTGGTGTGGAAAATCTGTCCGGACGAGATCTACCGGGCCGTCTTCGACATCGACGCCTCGACGATGGGCGGCACCGATCTTGCGGTTTCGGCTTCGGCCCGTATGAAGGTGCTCGAAAACTTCGTCAGCGTGCAGAGCGATGCCGCACTGCGTCAGGTGGCGGGGTATTATGCGTATGATAACAACGGCGTCGCAGATGACGAACTGACTCTGCGTTCGAACAGTGACGAGATCAACGATCAGCTCGAAGCCAAGCTCAACGACCGTCTTTCGATGGCCGGTATCGAAGTGATCGAGGCCCGCATCAACTATCTGGCCTACGCGCCGGAAATTGCAGCCGTGATGTTGCGGCGCCAACAGGCCGATGCGATCATCTCGGCCCGTGAGAAGATCGTCGAGGGAGCCGTCACGATGGTCAAGATGGCTCTCGACCGGTTGGCCGACGACCGGATCGTCGAGTTGGACGAGGAGCGCAAGGCCGCGATGGTTAGCAATCTTCTGGTGGTGCTGTGTGCTGACGAGGCTGCACAGCCGATCGTCAATGCAGGTACGTTGCATCATTAGGATCGGACAATGGCGAAGGAGGCTACGAAGAGTTTTGTGCTGCGTGTCGATGCGGCTACGATGGAGGCGGTCGAGCGGTGGGCTGCGGACGAGTTCCGCAGCACCAACGGCCAACTGCAGTGGATCATCATGGAAGCTCTGCGCAGAAGCGGCCGCCTGAAAAAATCACGGGTCGGGAAACCGGAGCCGAAACCCGAAAAAGAGTGAATCTATGCGAATCAGTTTTATGCGGTGGCGTCCCGGCAGCGACGGCCGGGAGCCTCGGGAGCGGAGAAAATGGCTCGAAATAAACGGTGTGCCGAGTAGGGCCAGGTTTCGCATGTTTATCCGTAACAGATTGTGGATCGGACTTCCTCCCGCTTTCGTGGCAGGGTTCGGAGTCGTATTGCTGCTGCTGGTTTTCGGCGGAGAATCGACTCCGGAGCGAAGCTTGGTGCGGGCGTCGATCGCCGGCGGTTTATGCGTATTCGGTTGGATATTGGGCGTCTGGGCCGCAACGGGACCCGATTCGGAGCCGGTGGCCGAAAACTCGGAACAGGCTTCCGGGGATCGGTTTGCTCCCCGCGGGTTGCGATGGTGGCTGTGGGTTCTTTGCGGTGGGGCTGCGATATGCTATGCCGTCTTTTCTCCGAGTATCGGACGGATCGTCGAAGGCGAACGCACGGTGTTGGAGGGTGCGGCGGAAATCGTCAGTAAAGTATTGACGGTAGTCTGTGTGATCGTTCCTGTTTGGTTGGCGGAACGAGCCCGGCGGTAACTTCGTCCGGCCGGATACGCACGCGCGGGTACGGTGTTTCCCGGCCGGTCCCTACCTGCGGTTTTCGACACTCGGCTGTTGGGCGCCCGTTCGGGAGGTTTTTCCTGGTGTCACTCCGGCGGAACGGATTTTTAGGACGATGCGGGATATTTTTCTGAAATTTACGCTATCTTTAACCTGATGAAAAAGATCGTTGTTTTTACGGGTGCCGGCGTGAGTGCCGACAGCGGACTGGCTACTTTCCGCGATTCCGACGGGCTGTGGGCCAACTACCGAATCGAAGATGTCTGTACGCCCGAGGCGTTGCGCGACAATCGGGCGCAGGTCGTCGATTTTTACAACATGCGCCGCCGCGAGATGCTCGGGAAGGAGCCGAATGCGGGCCATCGTGCTATTGCGGGCCTGGAGAAGTGTTTCGATGTGGAGGTAATTACCCAAAATGTCGATAATCTGCACGAGCGGGCCGGCTCTTCGCGCGTCACGCACTTGCACGGAGAGCTGACTAAATTGCGTTCGTCGCGCGATCCCGAATTGATCGTGCTCATCGACGGCTGGGAACAGCGGCTCGATGCAACCGCTCCGGACGGCTCCCTGCTTCGCCCTCATATCGTCTTTTTCGGCGAGGCGGTCCCGATGTTCGAACGGGCGGCCGAGATCGCCGGGACAGCCGATCTCATGGTTGTAGTCGGTACTTCGCTGGCGGTCTATCCCGCCGCATCGCTGGTGCGTTACGTGCGGCCCGATGTGCCGATTTTTCTGGTCGATCCGGGAAATCCCGATACGGCGATGATCCGCAATCCGCTCACCCATATCCGTTCACGAGCCGCCGAGGGTATGCCCGAACTGGCGGAGCGGTTGAAGTCGGAATTCTCTTGAATCACAGCTTTTCTGTCTGTCGTTTTCTCGCGGTCGGAAGGCAGCCGGTTCGAAACTCTTTCCGCATGATTTGCCGGGTTGCGCCGGAGGGATGGGACGACCTTCGAGGATTGTAAAACGATAAGGAGCGGTAATCCGCTCCTTATCGTTTTATTGTTTCTTTTGAAAATTTCTCCGGAACTATCGGTAGGTGATCTCGATCGTTGCCGGGTTTACGATGTCGCGTATTTTGGTTTTCGTCCGGTTTTTGATTTCGTATTTGTAAAGTTTTTCTTCTTCGGGGAACTCGGGGTGGTTCATAGCTTCATCGATGACTTCGTTGCCGACTACGATGTCGTATTCTACCTGATACTCCTCATACGGGACGTCGTAGGATATCCGCTTTACCGCATTGTCGGCATCCGTTTCGATGCGCAGTTTCAGGTATTCGTCCTCTCCGCAGGCGGATTCCGTAGTGGTGTAGGATTTGTGTAGCGTGACATTTGGTGTGGGATAAGCACCCTCATCCACTCCCACCTCGTCGTCCTCGTCGGCGGCAGTGGTTATTTCGGGCAGGCAATCGCCGTAGTTTCCGGTCAGGCGTAACAGGGAAAAAATAGCGCTGGAAGTGTTTTCGAATGAGATGCGACCGCCCATTGCATACATGTAGAAATCGAGGTTGCTCCGGTCGTTGGCATAACGGTGGGGGTAGCACTCATCGGCCGGGAGCGAATACTCCCAGGGCTGGTAGTCCGGGTCGTAGGAGGCCTCGTAACTGTCGTAGTAGGTGTAGCGCGTCAGCAGGCCGTCCGTGTAGTAGAATTTGTTTTCGCTGTATTGATTCAGGCCGCTGGAAGAGGAATAGGAATACTTGGATAGCAAGGAAGAGAGACGTCCTTCCGGGGTGTATGTATAGGTCTCCTGCCCTTCGAGCCGGGGTGTCCCGTTGTCGTAGTCGTAACTCGAAGTTTCGGTGATGCGTCCTTTCGCGTCGGTTTTGGCGGAAATTTTGTAGAGAAGGCGCTCCGCCTCATCGGTTGTCCGGACCGAAACTTCGTTGGCGATCGTATAGTCGAATGTATATATCTCCGTTCCGTTGTCTTTATAGGAGTATTCGTCGGTCGAGTGGTAGTTTTCGGTAATTCGGGCTACTCTGTTTTCTTCGTCGTAGTCGAATGATTGCGAGACGGTCGTCGTCGCTCCCTCTTCGCGGTTGTCTGTGAGTTTGTAATCCACCCGGGCGACGTATTTGTAATCGGTCGGAGGCGTGTCTGGATCATCTGGATCATTTGGATTGTCCGGATTGTCTGAACCGTGTCCCTTTTGTTCGATTTCGATGGCGATGCGGTAAGAGCCGCAGACGATCGTGATTTTGGCGAAGCGCGATTCGGAAGAGCTGTTGGATTCGAGGATTTCGATGGTGATCTGCGCTTTGCCGGCATCGCCGCTGTAGGCGGACAGACGGAGCCACGAAGGTTCCGTGCGCGTCGTCTCTTCGAGGGTTGCAGTCCATGCTTCCGCTGCCGTGAACGAAATGGTTTTCGGAGCGGTTTGATCAGCGTCAAAGATTTGCTCCAGTAAAGAGCTGTCGATCAGGGATGGAAGAAAGCCCCCCTCCTCGGGAGATTCGGTGCAGGCTCCGAGCATGACGAATGCCAGCAGAGCTGCGAATAGTTTTACGTGTTTCATTGTTTAGGAATTTAAGTGATATTAAGTGTTTGGTTCAATGCCGTATGACAGGAACGGTTGCTGCGTGGTCCGTTAGTTCTTGTTTTTGAAGTAAAGCTCCAGCAATTCGTGCGCCGCGACGAACGAGCTGACTTTGGCGTCGAGCACTTTTTGCTCGAGCTCCGTGATGCGGGGTTCGATCTGCGGGTTGTGGTAGAAGCTGTTCTTCAACACCTCGTCGATGGTTTCGTACATCCAATACTTGTTCTGACGGTTGCGGTTGTGCGTAAAGTATCCGTTCGCCTGAATGAAGTCGAGGAACTCTTCGACGCCTTTCCACACCTCCTCGAGTCCCGTTTTGGTGTATGCCGAGCAGGTATAGACTTTCGGGCGCCAACCCGATTCCGGGACCGGGAAAAGACGCAGCGCACCCTGATATTGCGTTTTGGCCAGTTCGGCTTTGTGAACGTTCTCGCCGTCGGCCTTGGTGATGACCATCATATCGGCCATCTCCATGATGCCGCGCTTGATGCCCTGCAATTCGTCGCCCGCACCGGAGATCTGGAGCATCATGAACATATCGACCATCGAATGTACGGCCGTTTCGGACTGTCCCACGCCGACCGTTTCGATGAAGATGACGTCGAATCCGGCAGCTTCGCACAGGATGATCGTTTCGCGGGTTTTGCGGGCTACGCCGCCGAGCGACCCGGCCGAAGGGGAGGGGCGGATGAAGACCTTGGGATTGGACGAGATGCTCTCCATGCGGGTCTTGTCGCCGAGGATCGAACCGCCGCTGCGCTCCGAGCTGGGGTCGATGGCCAGTACCGCCAGCTTGTGCTTGAGCGAGGTGACCATATTGCCTACGGCTTCGATGAAGGTCGATTTTCCGGCTCCCGGGACGCCCGTGATGCCGATGCGTACCGATTTCCCGGCATGCGGCAGGCACTTTTCGATGATCTCCTGCGCCTGGGCATAGTGGTCGGGGTTGCTGCTTTCTACCAGGGTGATGGCCTGCGAAAGCGTCGTGATGTTGCCTTGAAGAATGCCCTCGACGTACTCTTCGGTGGTGAGTGCACGCTTTTTCTTTCGGACGAAATAGGGATTGACTACGGGTTGGTTTTCCACACCTTCGGTTACAGTCGGGCGCACTCGTGGTGGGTGTCGGCATACTCTTTTTCGTAATGGTTTATCTTGGTGAATGACATGACGGAATTAACGGTATTACTGGTGTTTATTGAACTATTTTCTGGATGAATGAACTGGTCATACTCTGCGGATTTCCCATCCACAGCACTCGATTCTTGGCATCGATCAGCACGCTGAACGGCACGAAATCGACTCCGAAACTGCCGAATACTTTTTTGTCGTGATCGAGCGCCACGCCGATCCGTTCGGAGATGTAGGGCGTGAGAATCGGGGCGATTTTATCAGAATCTTCCTGTGTTATGATGATAATGCGCAGTTTGGAGCCTAATTTGTTAGATAGATCCCGGAGTGCGTCCAGCGACGCCGTGCAGCCTTTGTTCGACGAGTGGAAGAATACGAGGAACGAAAGGTCTGCTGCGGTCGGATTTCGGGATGCGAGCCAGGTGACGTTTTGAGTTCCGGGGCTCGTTCTCCGATGACGATGTTTTGTGCATGGGATGCGCCCAACGTGCAAAAAACGACAGTAAGGAGTAAAAAGAACTCGTTTCATAGGCATCGTAATTTTTAGCGAAGATAATGAAAAAAAATAAATAAAGACCGGTTTTCTGCCGGAAAGGAGATTTAATATATGGAGAATATATGGGGGTTCGCAACGTAAGACGGCCAATATGGAGCGAGGAGGCCTTCGGGAGGAGAATAGAAGGGCGCACGAGGAGGACGAACGTTTTCGGATGACGGCTGTGAAAGCGGCCGGACAGGTGCGTCAGCGTATGCGCTGCGCGACCGGGGAGTCGGATGAGGTCATCCGTCGTAAATTCATGCTGCCCGAGCGGTATATCCTGACCTTGATGACGGTCGAAACGCTCGGACAGGAGCGGATGCTGCTCGATCTGATGGCCGGCGGTCGGCTCGGTGCGGACCTCGTGCTTTGCGGTCGTCGTTCGTTCTATGCCGATATGTTGCTTCGCACCGCCCGCGACCGTCGTCTGGCGCTGCGTACCAATTTTATTTATGAATACTCGCCCGAGGAGTTGAGCGCTTTTTTCCGCATGGCAGACGGCCTGGTTTACCTGCCCCGGAAACGGGGGCGGGTGCAGCCTGTCGTCGAAGCGCTCTATGCCGGGATTCCGGCCGTGCTCTCCGATACCCGCCGCAATCGGCTGACTGCCGGCGATGCGGCCCATTATATCGCGTGTCCGGAGCTCGATGAGCTGGCCGATACGCTCGATGCGATCCTGTCCGATTCCGGGTTGCGTCGGCAGGTGCAGGGATGCTGCCTGCGTCGTGTGGAACGATGGAAAACTCCCGACGATAACTTGCGGACCAAGGAGTGATAATACGGGAGCAATTAACCGATCGATAGTTGCACGCTTCGGATTAAATCGCTACTTTTGTCGATCGAAAAATCTCATTGAAAGTTTTGTAATCCTCATCGGAGGGCAATATAATGCCGGATAAGATGACTGGGTAAAACCAATCGCTTGTCCGGTGTTTTTTGTTTTGTGCTGAATGTGCAAGTAGTTGAATTTAGTATGATTGTGCATGGAAAGAGATGCTATTGATTTCGGTTCGCTGAAGGTTTCGGTATTGTTCCGCCGTCTGTTTATTCCGACTTTGTGCGGTATGCTCAGTATTTCGGCAGTTACGGTGGCCGACGGTATTTTCGTAGGGCAGGGCGTCGGCAGCGACGGCATCGCCGCCGTGAATATCTACGTCCCGCGCTGATGGTCTTTCAGGGAATGGGCCTCATGATCGGTATCGGCTGCTCGGTGGTGGCTTCGATCCACTTGTCGCAGTCGAAGATCCGGGCGGCCCGCCTGAACGTCACGCAGGCGATGGTGTTCGTGACGGCGGTGACCTTGCTGCTGTCTTCGGCGATTCTGCTTTTCCCCGACCGGACGGCTGTGTTGCTGGGGGGCTTCGGAGCATCTGCTGCCGTTGGTGAAGGATTATCTGTTGTGGTTTACTCCGGCATTGGTTTTCCAGATGTGGACGGCCGTCGGACTTTTCGTTATCCGTTTGGACGGGGCGCCGAAGCTGGCGATGTGGTGCAGTGTTATCTCGGCGTTGCTCAACGTGTTGCTGGACTGGTTGTTTATTTTCCCGCTGGGGTGGGGTGTCATGGGGGCTGCGTTCGCTACCGCGATCAGTGTATCCGTCGGCGGCGGTATCGCTTTGTGGTATCTGCTGTGCCGGGCCCGTTCGTTGTCCCTCTGTCCGCTTAAGGGCAGCCGCAAGAGCTTGCGCCTCTCGTTGCGGAATGTGGGGTATCAGTGTCGTATCGGCTCCTCGGCCTTGTTGGGCGAAGCGACTCTTGCGACCTTGATGTTTACCGGAAATCAGGTGTTTATGCGCTATTTGGGTGATGACGGCGTCGGAGCGTTCGGCATCGCCTGCTACTACATTCCTTTTGTGTTCATGGTCGGCAACGCCATTGCGCAGTCGGCACAGCCGATCATTAGCTATAACTTCGGGGCAGGCGCTTCGGGGCGGGTGATACAGGCACGACGGATCGCATTGGCAACGGCTGTTGTGTGCGGTATGACCGCGATGGGATTGTTCGTCTGCTGTCCCCGTATATTGGTCGGGTTCTTCCTCGATACCGATACGCCGGCTGCCCTTATCGCTATCGAAGGGTTTCCGTTGTTTGCGTCGGGTTTCGTCTTTTTCATCGTGAACCTGATCGTCATCGGGTATTATCAGAGTCTTGAACGGGTAAGAGCCGCCACTACGTTCGCTTTGCTTCGAGGCTTCGTCCTTTTGGTTCCCGCTTTCCTGCTGCTGCCCCGTGTGGCCGGGATCTCCGGCATCTGGCTCGCCATGCCGCTCTCGGAATTGCTGACGTGTGCTGTCATCGCGGTATTTTATAATCTGCGGCGGGGTTTCGGCCTTCGGTTTTCTTGATTTCAAGCGGTTGTCCTTCACGGATAACCGCTTTGTTTTTCCGTTTTTTTCCTGCATATGCCGGAAAGTCGGAATAGTTCCGACTAAAATCGTTTTTTTGTTGGCTTATTCAGATATTTCATCTATTTTTGTATGATTTTTTGAGGATTCCGAAAATTCAAATTCAACGATATTCAACTTAATTAAATCTCTTGAAATTATGAAAGTATCTCACATTGAGCATCTTGGCATTGCAGTCAAAAGCCTGGATGAGTCGATTCCCTATTGGGAAAACGTACTGGGTCTGAAATGTTATGCGATCGAAGAGGTTGCCGACCAGAAAGTCCGCACGGCGTTCTTCAAGCTGGGCCAGACGAAGATCGAGTTGCTCGAGCCTACGTCGCCCGAATCGACCATCGCCAAGTTCATCGAGAACAAGGGCATCGGTATCCACCACATGGCACTCGCCTGCGAGAATATCGAGGAGCAGTTGGCCGATGCAGCCGCCAAGGGCATCCGTCTGATCGACGCTACGCCCCGCAAGGGTGCCGAGGGCATGACCATCGCTTTCCTGCATCCGAAATCCACCCAGGGCATCCTGACGGAGCTTTGCGAGAACAAGAATAAATAATTTAACAGCATATTTTCGATTATGAGTGAAATTCAGAACCAGATCAACCAGCTCATCGAGAACCGTGAGATGGCTCGTATGGGCGGTGGTCAGAAGGCGATCGACAAGCAACACGAGAAGGGTAAGTACACCGCACGCGAGCGTATCCAGATGCTGCTCGACGAGGGTAGCTTCGAGGAGTTCGACATGTTCGTCACGCATCGTTGCTACGACTTCGGTATGGAGAAGAAGCATACGTTCGGCGACGGTGTGGTAACGGGTTACGGTACGATCGAAGGCCGCTTGGTCTATGTCTTTGCCCAGGACTTCACCGTGACGGCAGGTTCTCTGTCGCTTTCGATGTCCGACAAGATCTGCAAGATTATGGATATGGCGATGCGCAACGGCGCCCCCTGCATCGGCATGAACGACTCGGGCGGTGCGCGTATCCAGGAAGGCGTGAACGCGCTGGCCGGCTATGCCAACATCTTCCAGCGCAACGTGATGTCGTCGGGCGTCATCCCGCAGATTTCGGCCATCTTCGGCCCCTGCGCCGGCGGTGCCGTTTATTCGCCCGCCCTGACCGACTTCATCATCATGAAGAAGGAGACCTCGAACATGTTCCTCACCGGCCCGAAGGTCGTAAAGACCGTGACGGGCGAGGACGTGACGCAGGAGCAGCTGGGCGGTGCCACGATGCACACCACCAAGTCGGGCGTGGCGCAGTTCGCCGTCGATACCGAGGAGGAGGGCATCGAGCTGATCCGTCAGTTGCTTTCCTATATGCCGCAGAACAACATGGAGGATACGCCGATGGTCGTCTGCACTGATCAGATCAACCGTCTGGAGGATTCGCTCAACGAGATCATTCCCGACAATGCCGAACAAGCCTTACGACATGGCCGAGGTGATCCGCGCGATCGTCGACAACGGCGAGTACCTGGAGTCGGCTGCCGGATATGCCAAGAACATCATCACCTGCTTCGCCCGCTTCAACGGCCAGTCGGTCGGCATCATCGCCAACCAGCCGAAGTTCATGGCCGGCGTGCTCGATATCAACGCCAGCCGCAAGGCCGCGCGTTTCATCCGCTTCTGCGATGCGTTCAACATTCCGATCGTGACCCTGGTGGACGTTCCGGGCTTCCTGCCGGGTACGACCCAGGAGTACGGCGGCGTCATCACGCACGGCGCGAAGCTGCTGTTCGCATACTGCGAGGCTACGGTGCCGAAGATCACCGTCACGTTGCGCAAGGCTTACGGCGGCGCCTATATCGTGATGTCGTCGAAGCACATCCGCGGCGATATCAACTACGCATGGCCGACGGCCGAGATCGCCGTGATGGGCGCCAGCGGCGCCGTCGAGGTGCTGCATGCCAAGGAGCTCGCCGCTTTCGAGAGCGCCGAGGAGAAAGCCAGGTTCGTGGCCGAGAAGGAGAAGGAGTACAACGACAAGTTCTCGAATCCCTACAACGCCGCTCGCTACGGCTATATCGACGACGTGATCGAACCGCGCAACACGCGCTTCCGCATCATCCGCGCGCTGCAGTCGCTCGCAACCAAACGTTTGCAGAATCCGGCCAAGAAGCACTCTAATATTCCTTTATAAATCGACGAATTATGACACAGATAGATTGGTCGGGTATCCTTACGATCACATGCGTCGGGTTCTGCCTGGTGATTGTCATGCTCCTTCTGCTGGTCTTTGTAATGAAGGGCTTCGGTTCTTTCTTTACGCATCAGCGCAAGAAGCAGTCACCGTCGCAGACGGAATTGGACGAGGAGACCGTAGCCGCCATTATGACGGCGCTGAAGCTCTTCGGCAGCGCCCGTCACGACCGGGAAACCGAGATGCTTACGATTTTGAGCATCAAGCGGGCTTACTCGCCCTGGAACTCGAAAATTCACGGATTAACTCAAATGCCAGATTACAGAAAATAAGTTATGAAAGACTATTCATTGAAAATAAACGGAAATCAATACGACATTTCGATTGAGGACGTGAACGAAGAATCGACGATGGCCAACGTCACCGTCAATGGTGTCGCTTACGAGGTGGAAATCGTCGGCGAACAGGCCAGCAAGATGAAGAAACCGCAGGTCGTTCCCGCTCCGAAAGCTGCAGGGCTGTCGGTGACTCCGACTACGGCTGCGCCTTCCGCTCCCAAAGCTGCACAGGCTGCTGCCGGCGGTCCCGGTTTGCAGGTGAAATCTCCGCTGCCCGGTACGATTCTCTCGGTCAATGTGAAGGAGGGCGACCGCGTCGCTCCCCGTCAAACTCTTTTCGTGCTCGAGGCGATGAAGATGGAGAACAACATCGATGCCGAACGCGGCGGTGTTGTCAAATCCATCCACGTCCAGAAGGGCGCTACCGTGATGGAAGGTGATCTGTTAATCGTTATCGAATAAGTGATATGATGTTAACAGCTGGATCCATTTCATTGTCCGACAGTCTGGTCGATTTTTTCAATCAGACCGGATTCGCAGGGGCGACCTGGGGGAATATAGCGATGATTCTCGTCGCTTTCCTGCTCCTGTACCTCGCCATCAAACACAAGTTCGAACCGCTGCTGCTCTTCACGATCGCTTTCGGTATGCTGCTGACCAACCTGCCGGGAGCGAATATGTTCCATTCCGAACTGTTCGCCGGCGGACATATCCACTGGGGAAGCTTCATCAGGATGCCGGATTGCTCGACTACCTCTATCTGGGTGTGAAGCTCGGTATCTACCCGTGTCTGATCTTCATCGGTGTCGGTGCCATGACCGATTTCGGCCCGCTGATCGCCAACCCGAAGAGTTTCATGCTCGGTGCTGCTGCGCAGTTGGGTATTTTCGTGACCTTCTTGGGGGCTTACGCGCTGGGCTTCACTCCTGCTCAGGCCGGTAGTATCGGTATCATCGGCGGTGCCGACGGTCCGACTGCGATCTTCCTGACCGCCCGCCTCGCGCCCGAACTGCTGGGGCCGATCGCTGTGGCGGCCTACTCCTACATGGCCCTCGTGCCGGTGATCCAGCCGCCGATCATGCGCCTGCTGACCACCGAGAAAGAGCGTGAAATCAAGATGTCGCAGCTGCGCCCGGTTTCCAAAACCGAGAAGATCCTCTTCCCGATCATCATTGCCGTGATCATCTCGCTGCTGCTGCCGAGCGCCGCTCCGCTGATCGGCTGTCTTATGCTGGGTAACCTGATGAAAGAGTGCGGTGTGGTCGATCGTTTGAGCAAGACCGTGCAGAACGAGCTGATGAATATCGTGGTGATTTTCCTCGGTATTACCGTCGGTGCTACGGCTACCGCCGAAGCGTTCATCAATGTCCAGACCTTGAGTATTCTGGTGCTGGGTGTGCTTGCGTTCGCTCTCGGTACGGCCGGAGGTTTGCTGCTTGCCAAGTTTATGAACCTTTTCCTCCCGGAGGGCAAGAAGATGAACCCGCTGATCGGCTCCGCCGGCGTTTCTGCGGTTCCTATGGCAGCCCGCGTATCGCAAACCGTCGGCCAGGAGGCCAATCCGAGCAACTTCCTGCTCATGCACGCCATGGGCCCGAACGTAGCCGGTGTCGTCGGCTCTGCGGTTGCTGCAGGTATTCTGCTGTCGTTCCTGGGATAGTCCGGGGTTTTATAGATTGAAGAGGGCCGTTTTGCAGACGGCCCTCTTCTTTTTAGGAAAGGTTGCTCCTTATTTGACGGTCCTATTGGTAATTATATTTTTTAAAATTCGATGGTCGCTTATTCGCTGCCGGTGGTCGCGTTTATAATTCGCCCCCTTCCTTGCTCCTTTTCTTCGGAAAGGACTTGGTCCGTTGCGCATCCAAAAGCTCCGCTAACAGCATATGATTCCATGCTTGAAATTTGATCGTGCAGCTTCTGGTATTAATGGATTCAGGGATCAGACCGGGCCGGTTCCGGCTGCTTTTCCGGTTGCGTTGTTCCGTCCGGCTCCTGTTTCTTGCGATGAAACGAATAAATAATTGGTATTCGGGTGTTTTCTGTCGCCGAACGGATTTTTCCTGTTTTTGAGTTGCCTTTTATTCTGTCTTGATAAAATGCAAATAAATTTGCTTTTGCTCTCGGCTTTCACTATTTTTGTTTATGTAGAAACCAACAGACAGATGCTATGAAAAAATTTCTGTTTTATGCCGTGAGCCTGTTGCTGGTGTTGCCCGCGATGGCTCAAACTCCAGTCGATGTTTCGGAAGCGGGAGCCGAAAAAATTTCTTCCGAGGGACTGGTCATTTCGGATGGCCAGGTCGCACGTTTGAAAAAAGCCCCGTCGTTTAAGAACAAAGGGTTCGAAAAGTATTGGAAATGGGTGCTTTCGCGCGTACAGCATCCTGCCGATATGGAAGAGCAGAAGGTCGAAGGTCTGGTGCAGGTAAAGATTATCGTCGAAACCGACGGATCCGTGACTGTGGGCGAAGTGCTCGCTTCGCCCCACGAAAGATTGACCGAAGCGGTTACGCGGGTAGTCGAAAACTCCCCGAAGTGGACCCCGGGCATTATGACCGACAAGGAATCCGGTCTGGATTATCCCGTGCGGGTTTCTTACGTTCTGCCCGTGGAGTTCAAGGTGCGTCCGCAAAAACTGGTCGATCCGACCATCGGACGTTATAACGGACAGAAGAATTTCAAGCCTTACGGTAGCTGATACGTTTTCTGCACCGGTTGTGACTTTGCTGCAAGTGCGCTGCGGACTGGTCGATTTTCTCGGGCGATCGGCCGGAGGGCCGTAAAAAACCGCGCCCGGCTTCGGATGAAAGAAGCCGGGCGCGGTTTTTTGTTGTAAAATGTGTAAATGGTTTTTTTAGAATATATTGACGTTATTTTTTCGGGTGTTTTGCTTTTTGCGGATTTTCTTCGTATCTTTGCGCACCCGTATAGTGCGGGAGGTTGGATAAATAAGTATTAATTAAACGTAAAACAAAGTGGATTCATTAAGCTACAAGACTATCTCGGCCAATGCTTCGACGGTGACCAAGGAATGGGTCGTCATCGACGCTGCGGATGAGGTATTGGGACGTCTTGCATCGCAGATCGCGAAGATCCTCCGAGGCAAGAACAAGCCCAGCTACACGCCCCACGTGGATTGCGGTGACTACGTCATCGTCATCAATGCGGACAAGGTGAAGCTCACGGGCAAGAAGATGACCGACAAGGTCTACACGCGTCACACCGGATACCCCGGCGGCCAGCGTTTCGCTACGCCTGCCGACTATCTGGCCAAGAAACCGACGTTTCTCATCGAGAAGGCTGTCAAAGGCATGCTCCCCAAAACGCGCCTTGGCGAAGCCATTATGAAGAATCTGAAGGTATATGCCGGTACGGAGCATCCGCACGCAGCGCAGAACCCGAAGACCATTAAGTTAAACGAGATTAAGTAAGAGTTATGGAAGTTGTAAACACCGTAGGTCGTCGTAAGGCCGCTGTGGCTCGCGTATACGTGAAGCCGGGTAAGGGTCAGATTACGATCAACCGCAAGGCGCTTGAAGTTTACTTCCCGCTCGAAATTCTTCAGTACCAGGTGAAGCAGCCGCTGTTGGCTACCAACACCGCAGAGAACTACGACATCACCATCAATCTGGACGGTGGCGGTATCAAGGGGCAGGCTGAGGCGGCTCGTCTGGGTATCGCACGTGCACTGTGCGAGATCGATGCCGAGATGCGTCCGGTGCTGAAGAAGGCCGGATTCCTGACGCGCGATCCCCGCGAAGTTGAGCGTAAGAAGCCCGGTCAGCCCGGAGCACGCCGTAAGTTCCAGTTCAGCAAGCGTTAATCGTACGACCGAATTTCGGCAAGCACGATTCAGGTCACAAACCGGAAAGACTACCTATATTATCTATACGCGTATTACTTACAGGTTGCCTCGATCGCGGAAAACTCTCCGGATTGACCGCAGTTCACTACCGGGAGAGTTGAAGAAAAGAGAATTAAAATTAACAAACACGATTGAATTAAAATGTCACGTACAGATTTTAATACATTATTGGAAGCCGGTGCGCACTTCGGACACTTGAAGCGTAAGTGGAATCCCAAAATGGCTCCTTACATCTTCATGGAGAAGAACGGCATCCACATCATCGACCTGCACAAGACCGTGCTCAAGCTCGATGAGGCTGCAAACGCACTCAAGCAGATCGCCAAGAGCGGCCGTCGCGTGCTGTTCGTAGCCACGAAGAAACAGGCCAAGGATATCGTTGCCGAAAAGGTCGCAGCTATCGGAATGCCTTACGTCACAGAGCGTTGGGCAGGCGGTATGCTGACAAACTTCCCCACCATACGCAAAGCCGTCAAGAAAATGGCTACCATCGACAAGATGAATAGCGACGGCACGTTCGATAACTTCTCGAAGCGTGAGAAGCTGCAGATCTCCCGCCAGCGCGCGAAGCTGGAGAAGAACCTCGGCTCGATCGCCGACCTGACCCGCCTGCCGGCTGCCCTGTTCGTCGTCGACGTACAGAAGGAGGCCAACGCCGTAAGGGAGGCAAAGCGCCTGAGCATTCCCGTATTTGCAATGGTAGATACTTGTTGTGATCCGACCGACATTGATTACGTTATACCTGCAAATGACGATGCTACCAAGTCGATCGCTGTGATCCTCGACGCCGTGTGCGGTGCCATCAGCGAAGGCCTCGAGGAGCGTAAGCTCGAAAAAGAGAAGGAGGCCCAGGAGAATGAGGCTCATGAGGGCGATGCTCCTGCGAAGAAGGATGCGAAACCTCGTATCAAGAAAGCCGTGAAGGCTTCTGTGGATGCTGAGGAGGCTACCGTTGCCGAGGTTGTCGCTGCGACCGAGCAGAAAGCGGAATAATTCGCACGGAGATTATGGACGTTTCCGTCCCGTGCGGAGATTGCCCGAGCGATCCGAGTCGGTCGGGATACGGAAACGCAGAACGAAGTTCAACGAAATTAAAACCAAGACTATGGAAATCAAAGCTGCAGATGTAATGAAGCTCCGCAAGATGACCGGTGCCGGTATGATGGACTGTAAAAAGGCCCTTGCCGAAGCCGAAGGTGATTTCGCGCGTGCCCAGGACATCATCCGCGAAAAGGGTAAGCTCGTCGTTGCCAAGCGTGCCGATCGTACGGCCACCGAAGGTGTCGTAGTAACGAAAATCGTGGGCAGAAGGGTTATATCCTCTGCCTGGCTTGCGAAACCGACTTCGTAGCGCAGAATGCGGAGTACTCCGCTTCAGCTAATGCGATGCTGGAGGTTGCGGTGAATAGCGATGCTGCAGACCGCGATACCCTGATGGCTACGAAGAATGACGAAGGTCACACCGTCGAGGAGATGGTGACCGAGAAATCGGGACAGACGGGCGAGAAGATCGAACTGGCATACTATGCCCGCATCGAGCTCCCTATTCGTCGCTTACGTGCACTTCAACAAGAAGCTCGGCACGATCCTCGGCTTCAACAAGGAGGTTCCCGAGGAGGTCGCCCACACCGTTGCCATGCAGGCTACCGCTATGGCTCCCGTTTCGATTTCGGAGGCCGACTGCCCCGCGGAGATCGTGGAGCGCAAGATCGCCGTCGAGGCCATGAAGCAGGATCCCAAGAATGCCAACAAGCCCGAGGCTATCCTCGAGAAGATCGCCGAGGGTAAGATGCGCAAGTTCTTCGAGGAGAACACGCTGCTGAACCAGCCGGTGGTAGGCGAAAAGGAGACGATCGCCGAGTTCATCCACAAGGCGGACAAGGAGGCTACGGTTGTCGCTTACAAGCGTTTCGCGCTCGAAGCGTAATCGGTGACCCTATAACGAAAAATAGCGAAGGAATTTCCTTCGCTTTTGAATTTCCAAGAAGGGATTTCCTCGCCGCCCCCCCCCTCTCTCTTTCGACGGGGTGAAACAGTCGGATTTTTATGAATAGAGGCTTGGCAATGATTGCGGTCGGTGCCGAAAAAAGAGTATGGAAATGCCTTTTCTGAAGATTAGAGAACAATTTACTGCAATAATATTGTGCGCGAAAAATGTTCTAATCGATTCAGGTCCGATTTATTGTAATAACGACTCAATTTCTTCAAAAATATTATATCTTCTTCAGTTAAATAATTTCCTTCCCACATATATACATCGGCAATTTTCCACACTTCAGATGGAGTCATGATTTTCCCATCTTTTAAGATAATACGAAAAACCAAAGTATATCAGCATCTGAATCTGGAGAAGAATGACATAACGTCGGAAAAAATCTGTAAATGCGGAGTTATCGCCATAATACAAGATAGAACTTATAAAAAAGTCTTCAGCAAGCATAACAGAATCAATCTTAAACGACTCTCTGTTGGCTTGTAGTAATGAGATATCCCTGCCGACGTTTTAACAACAAGATCGCATGGAATCCACCAATTACAAAAACCTACATGGAAAAGTAATGTGTCATTTTGAGGGTTGAACTGAAACCCTTCCGATTCGACATCTTCAAGCATCTTTTTTAAGAGTCCTATTGTGGGGGAAGAAATTTCCAATTTCGCACCTTTTTTCCGCTTCCAATTTGGACGATAATTGTCAGGACGATATATTGTATCTTTGTTTATCTTTTTAATTCCATAAGTATAAATATTGACGTGCTCCGACGCCTCCTGCCATAAATCAAATAGGCTTGTTTGAGCATACGTGGTCAAGCTAATTCCCAACAACAAACAAGAAAAAGAATTATTTTTCTCATAATCAGTTATTCAAATATTTATATTTACCGTAAAACCTACTTTCGAATTGACGATTCAAAATAGCCGTACATTCAATTGGAACCCCATCGGTACTTACTGCATAATGAGTACGCAAAGGCAAACGGTATTGTGCTCTAATCCTATTTTCGAGATTCGGGGCGGGCAGAGCTTGAAGAAACAGAGAGCATAACTCTTGCTCGAATCCGATCCGGGAGTTATTTTCTGCAAATCCGCCGCAGAACCCAGAGCGGATAACGTCGTACGGGGCGCAGCCAGAGCCATACCCGAGCCAATACCCGGTGAATGACACTACAATCCACAACTCCGTAAACCTTGGCCGGGGGCATCGTTTCCGTGGTAAGGTTGCCGTCGCCGAGCAGCGTGACCTCTTCCGGAGTCGCCCGAATGATGCGGTGTACGACGAAATTGCCTTGTACGGTTTCGGCCATCACCACCGCTCCGCGTCGCAGGTCCCCGTGGCGCAGGGGCCGCAGCGTGATGACGCTGCCGCTGCGGAAGAAGGGCAGCATACTCTGTCCCTGGACGCAGATTCGTACGTTTTGGCCTTCGAGCAGCAGGTCCCTCGTCTGGGCGAAGGCGATCCGGTTCGCTACGGTTTTTTCCATGATCGATCGTATTCAGGCGCCCTGTTTTCCTTCGAGGACCGTGGCGTAGGAGAGTTCGGCCGCTGCCTTATCCGGCAGGCAGGCCAGGTGCCACACAGGGGCTTGGGTGAGAATGTCCGACAGCGTACGGCAGATTCTGTCCTGCAAATCGCTGTCGTAGGCGAATGCCGGGGGGCAGGACGGGAGCAGCGATCCGACGGCCCGCAAGATTGACAGTCGGGTGATTTCGTTGGCCGGGGCCTGGCTCAACCGGACGATTCCGGCAATCGGCCGCGAAATGTTGCGGTAACAGGGGGTCTTGCCGCTCAGGGCGATCCGAAAGCGGTCGCCTGCCCCTGGTACATCCGGATAATCGGGCTGTCGTCGTTGAGCAGCCGTGCTCCGGGAATGTGCTCCTGCCACAGCCGGGTATGGGTGCTTTTTCCCGTGCCGGATTCTCCCAGAAACAGGACGGCCCGGCCTTCGCATTCGATGGTCGAGGAGTGTATCGCAATGGCTTCGGGGGAGATGGCGATGCCGAACATGATCCAAAGCCCGAAACGCATCAGGGATTGATGGGGTTCGCGTCCGTCAGCGAGCAGGTCGCTCTGTACATCCGGCGAATTGAACGCTTTGAAGAATAGCGTCGGACGATCCCCGTTGCGGGGAACCATGCGGAACAGGTAACCTCGCGGCGTACGCTCGAAGTGGCAGTCGGCTTCCGCATCGTCGAACGGAAATACGTCGAGTTCCCTGTTCGGCTCTCCTCCTGTTAATTCTTTATTTATCGTGCAGTCCGGAATCAGGCGCATGGTCAGGGATGCGGCCGGATCCGCTTCTGCGGCGAACGGTTCGAATGCCCGGGCCATGTGGCTGCCGGGTCTTACGAAGAGCCGATCGACCTGTTCCAGCCGGATGCGGAATCCGGCGATGATATATTCTCTATCCATTGTTATCGAGTGTGATGATGCGGTCGCAGTACTCCAGCGAGCTTTCTCGATGGGCGATGACCACGATGGTTAAATCTCTGTTGTGTTGTGACAGTTCGGCGATCGAACGGTTGATTCCCTCCTCCGTCCCGCTGTCGAGCGCCGAGGTCGCCTCGTCGAAGAATAAAATGTTGGCCTGTTTGTAGAGGGCTCTGGCAATGCCGATGCGCTGGCGTTGTCCGCCCGACAGTTTGTTGCCGGCCTCCCCGATCGGGGTGTCGATCCCTGCGGAGAGCGATTGCACGAAGTCTTCCAGCCGGGCGGCACGCAGGGACTCCTCGGCTCTCCGACGGTCGATTTTCTCCTCCTCTTCGCCCAGGGCGATGTTTTCCAGCAGGGTGCCGTCCAGCAGGAACACGTGCTGCGAAACGTAGCCGACGGCATTTTGCCAGCGGCGGCGGTTGGCGGCGGTCAGGGGCTCGCCGTCGATCGTGATTTCACCGCCGGTGGGGGTATAGAATCCCAACAGAAGGTTGAACAGGGTCGTTTTTCCGGCCCCCGATGCGCCTCGGATACCGACGTGTTCTCCCTTGCGGATCGTGAGTGTCAGCCCGTGCAGCACCTCTTTGCCGCCGCGCTCGTCGTCGAAGCGGAACGAGAGGTCGCGCACGGCGATTTCACGTTCGAAGGGCTGCGGAGGCTGTGCGGCGGACGGTTCCGGCTTTTCGTCGTTCAGGTCGATGTCCCGCAGGATATCGATGGTGTAGCGGTTGTATTTGAGTGCCGACCAGCCGGACATCATGTTGCGTACCGAAGGCATCAGCCGCAACCCGGCGACGGCGAATACGCCGAAGAGGACCCGGGCTTCATCGCCCGGCGTACCGAGGCTGACCGCCACGAACAGCGCCATGCCGATCGCCAGTCCTACCTCCATGAAGATCGAAGGCAAGGCATTGACGGTCATATTTCTGGACTGAATCGTAACGATCTTGTCCATCGCCCGGTCGAAGCGGCGCAGCATCGAAGGAAAGGCATCGTTGATCTCCAGGTCGGCATATCCCCGGAAGGTTTCGACGACCGTGCGGGCCTTCTCGCGCTGGGCTTCGTTCTCCTGTACGCCGTAACGGTGGAGCCGTTTGCGCACGGCGCTGTAGTAGAACCAGACGGTCGGAATGAATACCAGCAGGACCAGTCCCGCGACTGTGGGGTTGTAGAACAGCAGCGCCGTGAACAGCAGTGCGAGCAGCATGCTCTCGCTCGTGATCGACGCGAGCGGTACGAGGATCCCCGTAACGAACGCCAGACAGACGAAATTGACGTTCCGCGAGAGCAGTGCCGAATTGGTGTTTTTGATGAATCCCAGCCCCCGGTCGTGATATTCGATATAGAGCCGCCGCGACATACACCGGTAGAGGTCGTAAATATACCGCCGTTCGTAGCGCAGCAGGAAGAGGTTCAGCAGGTTTTTGAATGCGATCAGTGCGACGATACATCCGCATACGGTCAGGGCGAACGCCCGGTCCGATTCGAATCCGCCCGCTTGGTACAGCCGTTCGAGCCAGGGGTTCGTGTGCATGCTCTCGCTGTCGAGGATCAGCAGCAGTACCGGAATCAGCAGAGCCAGTCCTGCGAAGTTGAGCAGGGCCCGCAGGAAGATCGTGCCGGAAACCAGGTAGCTCCGGCGGCGGAATCGGCGGGGGATGATGTCCAGCAGGATTGATCTCATGAAGCTGTTTTTCGGGACCGGTCTGCGATTGTCGTTCGCAAGAGCCGGCCTGCATTTTTTTGTATAAGTCGGGGACGCTCGCTCTTTCCGTTGCGGGATGCGTCCCAAAAACGTATCAAATATACGATTATCTGTTCGAAAAATTCGCCGTTTGTCCCTGTTTTTTCCGGTATTCGCTTCTGTTCTCCCCGTTTTTCAATCCTCCTTCTCCTCCACCCGCTCCGTGCGTCCCAGACGTACATACCAGAGATAGCCTTCCGTCCGGGTGTAACCCATCTGCCGCAGCAGGCGCAGGTACTCGCGGATCTGTTTGCGGTGGCGTGCGGTTTCCCGGTCGCCGAACTTGTAATCCACCACTACGGCCCGCTCGCCGTCGGTCATCACGCGGTCGGGGCGCCGCGTCGTTCCGCTGCCCGGCAGGATGATTTCGTTCTCGTTGCGCACCACCTGCCACCTGCCGCCGAACCACTCCGCCGTCACCGGATCCGCGAGGGCCTTTTCGACCAGCTCCCGCAGGCGGGGGGCCTCTTTTTCGTCGAGTACGCCGTCCTGGGTCATCGCTTCGATGGCCGTGTAGATCTCATCCGTTGTCGCGGCGTTTTCGAAGACCCGGTGCATCAGGATGCCGAAGTCGCGCGGGGTGAGTTCGGCCCGACCCTCTTCCTCGTAGTAGCGTTCTGTCGGCAGCCGCAGTTGCAACTGCGGCTCCGACGTGGGGTAGTCCCCGAGCAGGACGTGCGCGGCTTTCGCTTTCCGGTGCGTATCCGGCTCCGGTCCGGCGAATTCGCCGAATTCGTAGGTTTCGGCGGCTTCGTCCCGGGAGTAGCTGCCCTCCAGCCCGTCCAGCCGGACCGTGCCGTCCTCCGGGGCGATGTTTTGCAGGATCAACTGTCCGACGTTCGGTCCCTTGGCTCCCTTCTGCGGGATGAAGATGTGCAGCGACTCCACGGCCCGTGTCAGGGCTACGTACAGCAGATTGATGTTGTCCACGTGCGCGTAGATCATCTCCCGGTAATAGTCGGCCGAGAAGAGCGATTCGCCCATGCTGGTTTTATACCGCACCGGGAATCGGCCGATTCCCTCCAGCTCCCCGTCCGTGCCTTCGGCCCAGACGATGTTCGCCGAGAGTCCGCTCGATTTGGGATTGAGCGTCCAGTTGCAGTAGGGGATCAGCACCACCTTTTTTCCAACCCTTTGGCCTTGTGTATCGTGGTGATTTCGATGGTCGTTTCGCCCTGTTCGACGCTCAGCGAGCGGCCGCTTCCCTGTTCGTCCCACCATTTGAGGAAGAGGGGAATGTCGGCTACGCGGCCCGCGCAGAAGTTGATGATCTGTTCGTGCACGGCTTGCAGGTAGGCGATCTCCTCCCGTCGCTCCTGAAGGTCGTACCGCATGACGATCCGTTCGAACGCCTCTTCGGGCGGGAACAGCCGCAGCGATTTGAGAAAGACGACCTCCTCTTCCGTGAGTTCCGCATCGAAGGAGGGTTTGGCTGAAAAATGGTTGTAAATGGCCCGGCTCAGCGAATCCGCAGGATTCATGGCCAGCTTCAGGCAGGCGATGACGAACGAACTGATCGGTGCCGTGCCGACGATGAGCGCCTCCTGCGTCATCACGTCGAACCGGTAGCGGGGATCCGTGTTCCGGCGCTTGAAGTCGAGCAGTGCCGAGGCGACTTTGGTGCCGTCCGTGCCGCTGCGCACCAGAATCATCATATCTTTTGGGCGGAACCCCTTGTTCACGAGAGCTTTGATGCGTTCGATGAGGGGCGGCTCGCCAGCGTAATGGGTGATATTGACGTAGCCGGGATGCAGCCCTTTCTTGCGGGCGCTCTGCGCGTGTTCGCAATAGGCCTCCTGCAGGGTGTCGCGCAGCTCTTCCCGGGCCTTTCCCCCCAGGGCGTGCGGCGGAGCCTGGGCGAGCAGTTGGTTCAGTGCCGTGTTGTCGCTTTCGACCACCTTGCCGATCATCCGGTTGTTGAACTCCACCACCAGCGGCAAGCTCCGGAAATTCTCCTTCAGGTGTATCGTTTCGGTGCTCGCTTCTCCCAGCTCCCGTGCCGCCCGGCGGTGCAGGATCTCCCAGTCGCCGCCCCGCCAGCGGTAGATCGACTGTTTGATGTCGCCCACGATCAGCACCGAGGTCTGTTCCGACTGTGCCATGGCGTTGCCCAGCAGGGGCAGGAAGTTTTCCCACTCCCGGGTCGAGGTGTCCTGAAATTCGTCGATCATGAACCGGTCGTAGCGGTTGCCGACTTTTTCGTAGATGAACGGGGCGTCGTTGTGGCGGATGAACTCCGAGAGGATGTTTTTGGTCTCGGAGAGCATCATCACGTTCTCGTCGCTGCACATCTGCCGTACTTTGCCGTAAAGGTCCTGCAGAGGGCGAAGCTGCGGTAGTTCTCGCGCAGCAGGTCGGTGGTGTTCCAGAAGCGGATGCTGCGGTCGTAACGGGCGCACAGTTCGGCCAGCAGCGGCTGAAGCTCCGCGACCAGCGGCAGGGCCGGCGAGTCCTTGGCGCACCAGCCTTCCGTCGTCGCGCTCATCTTGCGCACGGTAGCTGTGGGTGCTTTGATCTCTCCGGCGGCTGCGGCCGCGAAGTAGCCCGCGAAGCTGCGGCTCTTGCCGGTGAAGTCGGCCGTCGTGACGCCAGCGGTATTCATGAGGTTCATGGCCCGAACGCCCAATTCCTGAAACTCCTTTTTCCCGGCCTTGGCCCTCCCCGTCGCCTTGCCGACGATCCGGTCCAGTTCGGCCTTGGAACGCTCCGCCGAGAGGGTTTCGCGGTTGCTCTCCTTGAATATTTCGTTGCCCAGGGCGAGGATGCCTTCGCGTACATCCCAGCGTTTGCCGTCTTCGATGCGCTCCTGCACGAAGGCCGTGAGCCACCGTTGCAGTTCTTCGTCGATGCGGATCTGTTCGACCAGCGCATCCGCGCTCTTGGAGAGTACCGAGGCGGTTTCGATTTCTACGTTGTAGTTCAGATCGAGTCCCAACTCCTGGATGAAAGCCCGCAGAATGCGCTGGAAAAAGGTATCGATGGTGAGGATCGTGAACCGCGAATAGTCGTGCAAGATGCGGGTCCGGGCTTCCCGAGCTCGGGTGCGGACGGTCCGTTCGTCGAGCGACAGCTCCGTGCACAGGCTGGCCAGGTAGCCGCTTTTGCCGCCCGAGGCCAGCGTATGTATCTCCGACAGGATGCGGGATTTCATCTCCTCGGTGGCCTTGTTGGTGAACGTGACGGCCAGGATGTGACGGTACAGCGTGGGTTGCTCGACCACGTCCCGCACGTATTTGTATGCCAGCTGGTAGGTCTTGCCCGACCCGGCGCTGGCGTTCAGTATTCTCGCTCTCACTTGGTTATCGCTTCAAAATGTCGGATGGAAGCGGCCGGTGGAATCCCGCTTTGCGGCAGGTTTGCTGCTGCCCGGGCATTTTTTCCGGCCGCATCGATGCCGGTGGCGGATGAAGGCTGCCGGAGCCGGATGCCTGCCGGCTAAACCGACGTTTTTTTGGTAAAGGTAGCGATAAAATGGGAAACGGACGGAGAAATTCAAAAAAATATCGTATCTTGGCGTTACGAAAAAGCAAAAAACAGAAAAAACTATGAAAAGATGGATATTGAGCCTGGCGCTCCTCGACGCTGGGATTTACGGCTTCGGCCCAGAATGATCTGATCGATCGGGGGGAGTTGGCTCCCGAAATCGCAGCGGCGAGCGGCGAGAAAATGGAGTGGCTTCCTTCCTTCAATGGTGTGATCGTCGAGGGGTTGTTCCGGATCCGGTTCGAGCGGGTGCCTATGGATCAGGCTCCCAAGATCATTTTCAACACCAAAGGCGTTTACGACAGCCGCTTCACGGCGGAGGTGAACAAGAATAAGATGCTCGTGATTTCCGAGCGCATCGGCGCCCGCGAACGTTCCGAAACCGAGGTGACGGTTTATTACAACAACCTGGAGGAGATCCGTATTTCGGGGGCGAATGCCACGTTCGGGGAACCGATCGACTTTCCGCAGGCCCGGTGCTGGTTTTCCAACGGGGCGGTCGTCAGCGCGGCGCTTGATGTGAAGGATCTTCAGATGGATGTGACGGGCAAGAGCGTCGTGGTCCTGACGGGCAAGGTCCGTTACTGGGATCTGAATGTTTCCACGGCCCAGGTGGACGCTGCCGCTGTCGAAGTGATGTCCGTGCGTGTCAATTCCACCTCCAAGGCCGACGTGACCATCACCGCTCCGGAGCGCCTCGAGGCGTCGGTCGGTACGAAGGGCCGGATCACCTGCATCGGAGAGCCCGAGTTGCTGCACACTTCAAACTCCCTGATCGGGGGCGAGATCACCTTCAAATAGCGCACTTGCCATGCCGGGATTCCTGCAGGAGGTCGCTGCCGATTTATACGACAGATACGGGGACGATATTTCGTCCCTTTCTGTTCTGTTCCCTTCCCGACGTGCACGGCTTTTCTTTATCGACGCCTTGTCCGGCATCGCCGAACGTCCTTTGTGGCAGCCCCGCTGGACGACTATCGACGAGTTGATGAGCGAGATTTCGGGTCTCCGCATCGGCGACCGGGTGCGTCTGGTGACCGAACTGTATAAAGTCTATTCGGAATTTCATCCCGAATCTTTCGACAAGTTCTATTTCTGGGGGGAGATGCTCCTCACGGACTTCGATACGATCGACAAGTACCGATCGACGCCGATATGCTTTTCCGCAACCTGGCCGACATCAAGGAGTTGGAGGCCGACGTTTCGTATTTGAGCCCCGTCCAGTTGAAAATCATCGCTTTCTGGGCCAATTTCACGGACGAAACCTCCCTTTCCGAGGAGAAACGCCGCTTCCTGGCCGTTTGGCAGACGCTGGGCCCGGTCTATCGGACTTTCCGCGAGCGGCTCCGGTCGCTGGGGATGGCCTATACGGGGATGGTACACCGGGCGGCCGCCGAGCGGATCAAGGCCGGCGGTTTCGCATTCCCGGAGTCCCGGCGGTTCGTCGTGGCGGGCTTCAACGCGCTCTCGGAGTGCGAGAAACGGCTTTTCAAGTTTCTCTCCACGGCTGCCGAAACCGATTTCTACTGGGATTACGATACTTATTATACGGACAATGCCGACCAGGAGGCCGGTATGTTCCTGCGCGAGAACCGGATCCTGTTTCCCGCCCGGCGCGAACTTCCGCACGATCATTTCCGGTCGCCGAAGCGAATCGAAGCGATTTCCACGGTATCGAACGCCGTGCAATGCAAGTACGTGGCTTCGATCCTGCGGGAACTGGCTGCCGAACAGGGGCCGCTGGGGAAGGAGACTGCCGTCGTGCTCACGGATGAAAACCTGCTGCTGCCCTTGCTGCATGCTCTGCCTGCGGAGATTGGAAAGGTGAATGTGACGATGGGTTATCCACTGAAACAGAGCCTTTCCTATTCGTTTGTTGAACGATTGATCGAACTGCAAAACCATGCCTGGCAGAAGGAGGGCAAACCGCTTTTTTACCACGCCGACGTGCTGGGACTTCTGTCGCACCCTTATATCCTCGAAAGCGACCCCTCCCGGATCGTCCGTATGCAGGAGGAGATCGTCCGAAACCGGCGTATCACGGTCGCAGCGGAGTGGCTGGCCTGCACGCCGTTGCTTGCTACGCTGTTCCGGAGCGTCGAGGGGTGGCGCGGATTTTCGGACTACCTGCTGGCGGTGATCGCGCAGATTGCCCGGATGCCTTACGAAGATACGGAGGCACGCCGCCGCGTAGAGTTCCTGAACGTCATTTCCGAAGAGGTGATAAAACTTCGCAATTCACTGAATAATTGTGAAATAGAATTATCTATATCGATCTATACTTCACTTCTTCGCCGACATCTGCAAACCCTGCGTATTCCTTACGAGGGAGAGCCTTTGGAGGGAATTCAGGTTATGGGTATCCTCGAAACCCGCAACCTCGATTTCCGCAACGTCATTTTGCTCTCGATGAACGACGACAACTTTCCAGGCAGTGTCGTGACCGGTACTTCGTTCATTCCCTACAACCTGCGGGCGGCTTATGCCTTGCCTACGCCGGAGCATCACGAGGGGGTTTACGCCTACTATTTTTATCGTTTGCTGCAACGGGCCGAGAACGTGCGGATGCTCTATTGCGCTCATGCCGACGACAAGACCACCGGCGAACAGAGCCGTTACATCTATCAACTGGAGTACGAAACTCCCTTCGAGATCCTCCGCCGGGAGGTCGGTATCGATGTCAATCGGATGGAAACCCCGCCGATCGAGGTCCCCAAGCGAGGGAAACCGCCGAAAAGCTGGCTCGCTTCCTCGCGCCGGACGATCCCGTGCGGCTGTCGCCTACGGCTTTTTTCCGGTATGTGGCTTGTCCCCTGCGCTTCTATTTTCACTCCGTGGCCCGGTTGGAGCCGGACAACGAGATTTCGGAGGAGGTCGATGCACCGATGTTCGGTACGATTCTCCATGCGGCCTTGCAGCGGCTCTATGCTCCCTTTGTCGGGAAGACCGGCTGCGGAGAGGCGTTGCGTGCGCTGACTCGTTCGTCCGAAGTGGAGAAGGCGGTAGTTGCGGCCATCAATGAAAACTATTTGCAGGATGTTGAAGCGACGGTTGAGGATTATAGCGGTAATCTGTTGTTGGTCAAAGATATTGTAATCCGCTATATTCGGGGCGGCGTATTGCCTTACGACGCCGCGCATGACGATTTTACGGTCGAAGGACTCGAGGAGCGGATCGGGCAGGAGTTTGCGTTCGAAAGCGCCGGAAAATCCCTGCGTGTGGTCTTCGGGGGCCTGGCCGACCGGATCGACCGCCTGCCGGACGGTACGCTGCGGGTCGTGGACTATAAGACCGGCGAACCGCACCTCGATTTCCAGGGGGTCGAAGCGCTCTTTTTCGTGGAGAGGCCAAACAGCGTCAATCCAATATTTTACAGACGTTGCTCTATTCGATGATGCTTTTCCATTCGCGGGGGGTGGATGCCGAGCCGACGCTCTATTACGTGCGGGCCATGCACCGGGACGACTATTCGTCCCGGCTCGTCGATCGGGAGTTGGGGCGCACGGGCGTACGCTATTCCGAATACCGCGAGCCTTTCGAACGGCTGTTGCGCGAAACCCTCGCCGAGATGTTCGATCCGGCGATTCCGTTCCGTCAATGCGAGGATGCCGAGCATACCTGCCGCTATTGCGATTTCCGCGAGATCTGCAAACGCTGACGCGGGCATGTCGCAGCGATTTTCTCCGTGTCGTCTTTTCGGAAAGGCGATTACATTTTCAATCTGCCCCTTGTCCGACGATCGCTTTTCGCGGCTGGTGCCCGCGTTCATAATTCTGTCCCTGAATCCTCTTTTCGGAGGGAGTCTGGGCCACTGTGCTCCCGAAGAGGTGTATATGAAAGTGTATAATCACGTTCGGAAAATCAGTTTGCAGCCTGTAAATACCGGCCATAGAGCGCCTCATATCTTGATCTGATTCATTGACGGACGGTGCGAGCGTATTTCCGACGATATGCGGGATCGGCTCGGAGAACCGCTTTTGCGGGAGGGTCGGTCAGTTCACAACGGATTTTTCGCGGGATGCCTGTAAATACTCCCGCAGGATTTTTTCGAGTTCCGTCGTGCCGATATCGACTGTTGAAGCCGTGATTGCGTAGGGGGATCCAAAGTATTTCATTTGCCAGCGCATAAGCCCTTTGGCAATCCGGTTTTTCTCCTCGTCGATCGCCCGGTCGGGATCGTGGAGTTCGATCCGGATGAATTTCTGCCCGTAGGTTCGGAATACGCTGAAATCCGCAATGCGCTGCCATTCGATCGTGAGGTAGATCCCTTTTGCAGGTGCATAAATCCGCAGACTGTCCGGAGTCAGCAACAGGGTCGGCTTGCTTCGAAAAAAATTTTTCAGCAGCACGATGAACAAGATGCAGATACATCCTCCGAAGAAGACCGCTCCCACGATACCGATGACCAGCCCGACCTTTCCATGCGGCTGTACGATGACGAGCAGGCAGGAGAGGGTCGTCATGATCGCTGCGGCGAGCGTTGTGCCCAGCAATTTGCGGTGGCTGGGATAGATAGCCGTTTCTTTTTTCATTCGCGATTCGAAAAATTAGTCGAAGGACTGCATGCCCGACTGGGCGATGCGGATGATCCGCTGGTACTCGACGGGCGACAGTTCCATGAAGAAATAGTGGATCGGATCGACGCGCATGCCGTTGTGCCGCACTTCGTAATGCAGGTGGGGTGCGATCGAAAGGCCCGTGTTGCCCGAAAGTCCGATGATGTCGCCGCGACGGACCTCCTGCCCGCGGCGTACATTGACCGCCAGCAGGTGACTGTACGAAGTTTCGTAACCGTTGCCGTGGTCGATGACGATGGTACGGCCCGCTGTGGAGCGCGAGGCGATCTCCTTCACGCGGCCGTCCGCCGTGGCGAAGACGCGCGAACCTTCGGGCACCGTATAATCGACGCCCTGATGGGATTGCAGGGTGCGGTAGAAGGGATGGATGCGCATGCCGTAGGAGGCGGTAAGCAGCGTGAGCTGCTGGTTGATAACGGGCTGTATGGCCGGAATCCGGTTGCGGCCGTCGCCGACCGTATCCAGCAGACGTTGCAGTTCGAGGTACGATTCGTTGAGCTTGGTCAGCGTCGCTTCGGATTGTCTGACCTTCTCTTTGAGTTCCAGGATGATCTGACGGTCGGATTTGTCCAGCAGGCTTTCGTACGTTGCGAGCCGCTTGGTTTCATATTCGGTGTCGAAATCGTAAGGATCGGATTCGAAAAGGATGTTGAAGACGTTGCGGTCGCGTTCGGAAACATTTTCCATCACCGTGCGCAGCGAGTCGTAGCGGGCTTCGAGCCGGGTGTATTCGCTCCTCAACTGATCGGTGGAGTGCTTGAGCTCGTATTCGACGGGCGTGTCGAAGAAGAGCGAGAACCCGACGTAGTAGAGGATGGCTGCGCCGAACCACACCAGTACGTGAAACGTGATGCGGATCGCCTTCTGTTTGGGCGTGCGCGGTGTGGCGTATTTGATCGGTCTGCGGGTTCTTGCCATGTTATTCGTCGAAGGTATCGAGGTTGAGCTCCTGCATCTGTTCCATCAGGCGCTCGTACTCCTCGTTGGTCATATTGCGGTTGAAATAGTTGATCGGATTGACGACCTGTCCCATGTGGATCACCTCGTAATGCAGATGGGGGCCGGTCACGCCGCCCGTGTTGCCGACCTTGCCGATCAGTTGTCCGCGCACGACCTTCTCGCCGGGTTTGACGAAGATCTGGCTCAGGTGGGCGTAGCGGGTCTGGTAGCCGTACTGGTGGTTCAGGAGGATCTGCTTGCCGTAGCCTCTGCGGGGCTGTCCCAGGTCGGTGGACTGTACCGTCGCGTCGCCCGTGGCATAGACGTTGTTGCCGATGTTGGCCGCCAGGTCGATGCCTTTGTGCAGGATGCGTCGGTGGTAGATCGGGTGGTTGCGGTAGCCGAACGGCTCGATGCCGTGGCGCAGGGCCTGACGGTCGATGGGCCAGATGGCCGGGATCGCCGTGGACATGTTCTCCTTGTTCTTGGCCAGGATTTGCAACTCGTCGAACGAAACGGAGGTACGGTAGAGCTGGCGGCCGAAAGCGTCGAGCTGCTGCCACGTGCCGATCATCAGCGGGGCGTATTCGTCGCCCGCCAGAGCCGCGTATTTGGACGCCGGATAGGGGTGTAGATGCCTCCGATATTCGGTGTCGGCCGAGAACAAAGCCCGGTAAACGAAGTTGTCGCGGTGGTGTATTTCGTCCAGTTTGCGCTGCTCCGCGCGGATCTTGTCCTGAAGGAGCCGGTATTTGAAGACCAGCTCCGAATTTTCGCGCAGGATGCGGTACATTTTCGGCGTGTAGAAGACATTCGCGAAGACGACGTTGACGATCGATACTGCGATGAAGATGATGAGGATTTTGCGAATGACACGGTAGGTGCGCAGGCGGAACGGGACCGTGACCACCTCATGAGTGGCCGAAACCACCTCACGGGTCAGGGCGTGGGGATCGAACGTCTGCTTTTTTCGTGCCATGATCTGAAAAACTCCTTGGAAGTGATGCAAAATTAAGGTAAAATATGTAATTTTGCAATCTTGTAACTTCTTTAAGTTTCGCGGATTCGAGCGGATGACAGCCTGAGCACAGGCAGCCGGAATCTGCGGAGTGTGTCTTATGAACAACGCAAAGAATTGAAAACACAGTATATGGAATCCAACAAAATTCGTCAGGCTTTCCTCGATTTCTTCGCAGGGAAGGACCATGTGATCGTACCGTCGGCACCGATGGTGGTGAAAAACGACCCGACGTTGATGTTCACCAACGCGGGTATGAACCAGTTCAAGGACATTTTCCTCGGGAATATTCCCCGTCCCTATCCCCGGGCCGCCGATACGCAGAAGTGCCTGCGCGTGTCGGGCAAGCACAACGACCTGGACGTGGTCGGCCACGACACCTACCATCACACGATGTTTGAGATGTTGGGCAACTGGTCTTTTGGCGACTACTTCAAGAAGGAGGCGATCGGCTGGGCCTGGGAGCTGCTGACCGGGGTGTACGGACTGGACAAGAGCCGCATGTACGCTACCGTGTTCGAGGGAAGTCCCGAAGACGGGGTGCCGTTCGACCAGGAGGCCTACGACATCTGGCTGCAATACCTGCCTGCGGATCACATCATCCGCGGCAACAAGCACGACAACTTCTGGGAGATGGGCGACGTAGGCCCTTGCGGACCTTGCAGCGAGATCCACTACGACCTGCGCGACGAGTCGGAGATTGCCGCCGTGCCGGGCCGCGAGATGGTCAATCAGGGCAGCCCGCTGGTGATCGAGATCTGGAACCTGGTCTTCATGCAGTTCAACCGCAAGGCGAACGGTTCGCTCGAACCCCTGGCGGCCAACTGTATCGATACGGGCATGGGTTTCGAACGCCTCTGCATGATTCTGCAAGGGAAAAAGTCGAATTACGATACCGACGTGTTCCAACCTACGATCCAGCGCATCGCCGCCATGTCTGGCAAAACGTACGGTGCGGATGAGAAGTGCGACGTGGCTATGCGCGTGGTCGCCGACCACCTGCGTGCCATTTCGTTCTCGATCGCCGACGGACAGCTTCCTTCGAACGTGAAGGCGGGCTACGTGATCCGCCGCATTCTGCGCCGCGCCGTCCGCTACGGCTATACCTACCTGGGCTTCAACGAGCCCTTCATCTGCCGTCTGGTGGCCGGTCTGGTCGATCAGATGGGCGGGCAGTTCCCCGAGCTCAAGGCCCAGCAGACGCTGATCGAGAAGGTGATCGAGGAGGAGGAAAGCTCCTTCCTGCGTACGCTCGCTACGGGCATCAACCTGTTGGACGGCGTGATGGCCGAGGTTCGCAAGAGCGGCGGCGAACGCATTTCCGGCAAGGACGCTTTCCTGTTGTACGATACCTACGGATTCCCGATCGACCTGACGGAGCTGATCGCCCGCGAACAGGGGATCGAGGTGGATCTGGAGGCCTTCGAGAAGGAGCTGCAGGCGCAGAAGGAGCGTTCGCGCAACGCTGCTGCGGTCGATACCGACGACTGGAAGGAGCTGATCCATATCAAGCAGAGCGAGTTCATCGGTTACGACACGCTGAGCGCCGAGGTGAAGATCGCCCGCTACCGCCGTGTGTCCTCCAAAGGACGCGTTTCCTACCAGTTGGTGTTCGACCGCACTCCGTTCTACGGCAATTCCGGCGGTCAGATCGGCGATATCGGCTATATCGAAACCGCCAACGAACGGATCCCGGTCGTGGCTACCGAGAAGGAGAACGGCCTGATTATCCATATCGTTACCCAACTGCCCGAAAATCCCGAGGCGACCTTCATGGCCGTCGTGGATCCGGAGAAACGTCAGGCGGCTGCCAACAACCATACGGCGACCCATCTGATGCATGAAGCGCTGCGCAAGGTGCTCGGTACGCACGTCGAGCAGAAAGGTTCGCTCGTGACGCCCGAATACCTGCGCTTCGACTTTTCGCACTTCCAGAAGGTGACGCACGAGGAGCTGCGCCGGGTCGAGCAACTGGTCAATCGTGCCATTCGCGCGAACTATCCCCTCGAGGAGAAACGCGATGCCACCAAGGAAGAGGCTGCAGCGGCCGGGGCGATGATGCTCTTCGGCGAGAAATACGGCGACCGGGTGCGTATGGTGCGCTTCGGCACCTCGGTCGAGTTGTGCGGCGGTACTCACGTGAGCGCTACGGGTAATATCGGGTTCTTCAAGATCCTGAACGAAAGCGCCATTTCCGCCGGTGTACGACGTATCGAGGCCACGACGGGGGCGAAGGCCGAGGAGGTGATCTATGCGGCCGAAGATACGATGCGCAACGTGGCCGATTATCTCAATAACCCGCAGATTCTTCAGTCGATCAAGAAGATCATGGAAAGCAACGAGGCTTTGAAGCACGAGATGGAGGCCATCCGCCGCGAACAGGTGGCCGAGTGGGCCGCGAAGATCGTCGATTCTACGCCCGAGCGTGGCGGGATGCGGCTGATGGCTACGCAGACCGATCGCCGGCCGGATTTCATCAAGGACCTCGCTTTCGCCGTGCGTTCGCGTTCGAAGAATATCGTACTGGTGATCGGATCGATCAATGACGGCAAGCCGACGCTCACCGTCGCTTTGGGCGACGATATCGTGGCGCAGGGAGTCAATGCCGGTGTCGTGGTGCGCGAGGCGGCCAAAGCCATCAACGGCGGCGGCGGCGGACAGCCTTTCCTGGCGACGGCGGGCGGTAAGAACCCCGATGGCATCCAGGCGGCTATCGACAAGGCCGTAGAACTGATTGTGGAACAAGTAAAGTAATGTTTCGGATGAGTAATCGCAAAGTATTGCTGATGATCCTCGACGGTTGGGGCATCGGCGACGGACAGAAGGGGGGATGTCATCGCACAGGTGCATCCTGCCTATATTTCGGAAATGACCCGTAAATACCCTCATGCGCAGTTGCGTACGGACGGCGAAAACGTCGGCCTGCCCGATGGGCAGATGGGCAATTCGGAGGTGGGGCACCTCAATATCGGTGCGGGCAGGGTAGTCTATCAGGATCTGGTGAAGATCAACCGGGCCTGCCGCGACGATTCGATTCTGAAGAATCCCGAAATCGTGAAGGCGTTCGAATACGCCAAATCGAACGGGGTGAGCGTGCACCTGATGGGACTGGTTTCGGACGGCGGAGTGCACTCGTCGCTGGATCATCTGCTCAAATTGACGGACATCGCCGATAAATACGGCATCGAACGTACCTACGTGCATTGCTTTATGGACGGCCGCGATACCGATCCGTACAGCGGCAAGGGATTCATCGAACGGCTGGAAAAGCACATGCGGGAACGATCGACGGGCGTCGTGGCCTCGATCGTAGGCCGTTATTACGCGATGGACCGCGACAAGCGTTGGGAGCGTGTGAAGGTGGCCTACGACCTGTTGGTCGAGGGCAAGGGCGAACATTCGTCCGATATGGCGCTGGCGATGCAGAAGTCGTACGACGAAGGGGTGACCGACGAGTTCGTGAAGCCCGTCGTGCGGATCGACGAGGACGGCAATCCGATCGGTATGATCCGGCCGAACGACGTGGTGATCTTCTTCAACTACCGGAACGACCGGGCCAAGGAGCTGACCATCGTACTCACACAGGAGGATATGCCGCAGCAGGGCATGCACACGCTGCCGCTCTACTATTGCTGCATGACGCCCTATGACGCCAAGTTCGAGGGGCTGCATATCCTGTTCGACAAGGAGAACGTGGCCGACACGATCGGCGAGTATGTCGCCCGGCAGGGGCTTTCGCAGCTCCGTATCGCCGAAACGGAGAAATACGCTCATGTGACCTTCTTCCTGAACGGAGGCCGCGAGGAGGAGTTCGAGGGCGAGGACCGCATTCTGGTCGCTTCTCCGAAGGTGGCGACTTACGACCTTCAGCCCGAGATGAGCGCTTACGAGGTGGCCGACAAGCTGGTCGGGGCACTCGACAGGCAGAAATACGATTTCATCTGCCTGAATTTCGCCAACGGCGATATGGTGGGGCATACGGGAGTTTATGAGGCGATCGAGAAAGCGGTGAAGGCTGTCGATGCGTGTGTGGCCAAAGTCGTCGAGGCGGCCCGTCGCAATGGGTACGAGGTCGTGCAGATCGCCGATCACGGCAACGCCGATAATGCGGTCAATGCCGACGGCACGCCCAATACGGCTCATTCGCTCAATCCGGTGCCGATCGTCGTGGTTTCCGACCGCGTGAAAACGGTCCGCGACGGTATCCTGGCCGACGTAGCCCCTACGGTCCTCGACCTGATGGGGCTCGAAAAACCCGAAGCCATGACAGGACATTCGCTGGTGGAATTTAAGTAGGGGAACTCTTATAGATGATATAGAGCGGATTCTATATTGATTTTGATTTGCACTGAAAAACAGATGTTTTTCAGTGCAAATCTTTTTTAGAGGATTCGGGAGGATTTATTCCCGAATATTTTGTATTTTTCATAAATGATGTTATATTCGTGAAGGGTATTTTTTTGAATTTTAATTTAATGCCTATGAAAAAGTTTATCTGTTGCGTTGCGGCGCTTTCGGCATTGATCTTTTCGAGCGGTTGTGGCGACGACGAGAAGCAGGTCGAACCGGTCGATGAATATTGGATCGAATGGAAAAATGAGAGCGATTATCGAATCGATTTCTTTTATGTAGAAGGAGGGTATCGGTGGCATGACGGGATTAATCGTGGAAAGTATGTTTCCGTGCGGGTGTCCGGCTCACCGGAAGGTTTGTCGGACTATATTGAGGACCGAAAGATGGGGCTGTGGTATGAGCAGTTTGTCGTCGATGGCGAAACGTATGCATATATGGAAAACTACGACCCGTCGGGGTCGGGTAATTCCGCTGTGCCAAAGGGTTTGCAGGACGTGCAGCGCTATACTTTGGTAAATAAGGAGAAAAACGGTAGTCTGGCTTTGGTTTGGGTTTATACTTTCACCAATGCCGATTACGAGGCGGCGAAAGCCCGGGGTGCGGTGCATATTACGCTTGGGGAAATTTAATTTTTAGGAATATCAGGCATTTGATTCTTCCCGGAAGTCGGATTCGATTTCCGGGAATTTTCTTAAAAGATTCAAGAAACGAAGTTGTATTTTCGAATATTATCTATTACTTTTATAATGAAGTCAAATCAGCCTGAATTTAAATTATGAGAAAGATTCTTTATTTGTGGATGATTTGCGTCGTGCTGTGCTCTCTTGTAAGTTGCAATGACAGCGACGATAAAACCTATTCGTCCTATGTCAGCCGGTTCGTGTGGGAGAATAGGTGCAATCATAGGATCGAATATTTCTATGTAGAGGGGTGCATCACGAGATCCCAGGGAATAAAGTATGGAGAGCGGGCTGTAAAAGAATTGGAAGGACCTTCGCCCGTGGATTTGCAGACTTTTCTCGACGGAAGAGAAACTCATGTTATCTACGATTCTTTTACAGAAGGAGTTATAATTTACTGTTATATGGAAAATTATTATCCGTCGGGACTCGGAGAAGTTGCGGTTCCGAAAAGTTTGCAGGATCCCGATCGTTATGTTTACAAGGCTTATGAAGAGGGGGATAAATACGTCGTGGAATGGACTTATACATTTACCGATGCGGATTACGAGGCTGCCAGGGCTCGCGGACCGGTGCGCATCGGAATTGTTTGATTCATAACAGAAAAATCGAAGAAAACCCCGGACTGAACTTAAGTTCAGTCCGGGGTTTTCTCATTCGGTCGCTTCGGCGGCGTCTTACTATCGCTGTTCGGCCAAAAAGGTTTCGATATTCCGTTCGATGCAGCCGACCAATGTTTCGAGTGCTTCGACCGGGGCCCAGGCCGTGTGGGGCGAGAGCAGCAACCGGTCGGGGTCTGTTACACGCAGCAGGGGGTTGTCCGGCGACATCGGCTCGCGCGAGAAGACATCGATTCCGGCACCGGCCAGCCGCTTGTTGTCGAGCGCATCGGCGAGGGCCTGCTCATCGACGATGCCACCTCGGGCTACGTTGATCAATAGGGCCGAAGGTTTCATCAGGGCCAATTCCCGGGCTCCGACGAGGCCGCGCGTGCGGTCGTTCAAGGGAGCGTGGATCGACACGATGTCCGACCAGCGGAGCAGTTCGTCGAGCGGCATGGCGGGGTAGGGTTCCTGCCGTTCGACACCCGAAGTCGAAGTATAGGCGATCTGGCAGCCGAGGGCTGCGGCGACTTCGGCGACCTTGTGCCCGATGGCTCCCAGGCCGATGATACCCCAGCGTTTGCCGTAGAGCTGGTGGAGCGGCCGTCCGAAATGGAACGGAGCGTCGGATGCGGCGTATTCGCCGCTCTTGACGTAGCGGTCGTAGTAGATGCTCTGCCGCAAAGAGGGCGATGGCGGCACCGATCGTCGTTTCCGTCACCGCATGGGTGGAGTAGCCGACAGCGTTGCGGACCTCAATCCCGCGTTCGGCGGCGGCTTCCAGATCGACGTTGTTCATACCGGTAGCGGCGATGCAGATCAGTTTGAGCTGCGGCAGCACCTGATAGCTTCGGCCCGCAGGGGACCTTGTTGGTGATGACGATGTCTGCGTCGATACAACGCTCGGCTATTTCACCGGGCGTCGTTTTTTCGTAGCCGGTATAATTTCCCAGTTGCTTGATGCGGGAGAGGTCGATTCCTCCCAGGCTGTACTCATCTAAAAATACGATATTCATAGTTGCGGTTTTATTTCGGGTCTTGTTTCGGTATGTGCATCCGCCGAAGCAGGGGCCTCGCCGAATAAGACCATCATTTTTTGTACCATTGTCTGCGGATCCGTGGTGGTACCGGGTACGGGAAACGGAGGTGTTTCCGCAGTTTCCGGTACGGATCGGGATTGCCGGGGCCTCGACGGAACAGTCGTAGGTTCCGCGTCGCAGCCGGCGGGCTTGTCTCCGGACCGGACACGGGCGATCTCGTTTGCGGACTGTATCGTCCATCTGTCGTGACCGGCGGATTACGGAGCTGCCTCGGCTATGCTTGTTCGCATCGTTCGCCGCTGTTTTGCAAAGATACGAATAAGCCGAGCGCAAAAGCAATTTTTATTTGCATTTTGCCGAGGCGGAGTATCTAAGACGAAGTCAAAGATACGAAAAGATGGACACTAAGCCAAACTTGGTTGAGTTTGTCCGATTCATATCTTAAAAACAAAGATACTAAAAGCCGAGAGAAAACGGGAATTGTTCCCGTTTTCCGAGGCGCAGCCTATTTAACCGAGGCTATGTCAAAGATAATAATATTTCGAAAAACGGATCTAACCGCTTCTGGATGGTCATAAATCCGTTCCGACAGCCGTTTGAGCGGTTTTCTTGTACGCGGGACGGCTGTTGCGGTCCGCTTACAGCTCTCCGATCACTCCCCGGACGACTACCGAGGCGCAGCCTATGCCGAAGAGGGCGGGCAGGTAGGAGATCGTGCCCGTGTTGGATTTCTTGTTCTGTTCTTCGCAGAGGATCGTCGCGCCTTCGCGTACCGGTTCGGCGGAGAATACGGCTTTGAAGCCGCTGCGTACTCCGGCTTTGTGAAGCCGTTTGCGCAGCATGTGGGCCAGCGGGCAGTGGTGGGTGCGGGAGATGTCCTCGATTTCGAGCCGCGTGGGGTCGGTTTTGGCTCCGGCGCCCATCGAGCTGACCAGGGGAATGCCGCGTTTCAGCGCCCCCAGGATCAGCGCCAGCTTGGGCGAGAGGGTGTCGATCGCATCGACCGCGTAGTCGAACCGTGCCGAGTCGAGCAACAGGTCGGTTTCTTCGTCCTTGATGTATTTATCGACTACGTGGAGTTCGAGTGTCGGGTTGATGTCCCGCAGCCGCTCGGCCAGCACCTCGGCTTTGGGCCGTCCGACGGTCGAGTGGAGGGCCACCAGCTGGCGGTTGATATTGGTCGGATTGACCGTGTCGGCATCGGCGACGGTCATGCGCCCCACGCCTGCCCGGACGATCATCTCGGCGGCATAGGCGCCCACGCCGCCCAATCCTACGACCAGCACGTGGGCCGCACGCAGTTTTTCGAGTTTTTCCGCTCCCAGCAGGAGCTCCGTTCTTTCGAGCCAGTTGTCAGTCATCGTTCGAATATCTCTCTGTAATTGCGGTATATCGCGCATTTCAACAGTTCAGGGTCGAGGTCTTTCGCTTGGGCGATCCGGCGGTAAATCTCCTCGATCGGCACGTCGCTTTCGTCCGTTTCGGCGAAGAGGTTTTCGACCGGCGTGCGCCGCAGGGCTTCGACCGTGCGGGGTGAGCGGAACGTCCGCTCCCCGAAGGAGAGGTAGTAACCCTTCTTTATGGCTTCGGCCGCCTGCTGGGACGATCCGATGAAGCCGTGGAAGATCACCGCCCGCAGTGCATGGGGAGCCAGTTCGCGCATGACCGCTTCGAAGGCCTTCACGCAGTGCAGCACGACCGGTTTGCCGAGCCGTTCGGCCCAGTCGAGCTGTTCGCGGAAAATCCGGAGCTGGGCCTCCCGGCCGACCGTGCCGGCATAGTCCAGGCCGATCTCGCCGACCAGATCGACTTCGCCGAACCGGGGGACGATCTCTTCGATTCGCCGTGTTTCCGCCTGCCAGGGATGAATCCCTGCGAAAGAGGGCTCCAAAGCCTTGCCGGTGGGACGGTGCGTGTGGATATCGACTATGCTGCATTTCATAATGCGGATCGCTCTAAAAAGACAAAGTTATGATTTTTCAGTCGATTAAAAAAAATCAGGCTGCTCTTTGCTGTTCGTATCGGAAAAAATCGTATCTTCGCACGCGATTTGGTGTGTTATTACGCTAACAAACATTGCCTGGAAATCTCAATGCAAAATAATTATCTGTAAAACAACCATTTATTAATCATGTCGAAAATCATTACATTACGCAAAGGTCTCGACATCAATCTTCAGGGTAAGGCCGTGGAGAAGCTGGTCAAATTGCCGCTCGCTCCCGAGTACGCCGTGTCGCCTCTCGATTTCGAGGGTGTGACGCCCAAGTTGCTGGTGAAAGCCGGCGACCGGGTCAAGGCGGGTACCCCGTTGTTCTTCAACAAGTACAACGAAAGGGTGGTTTTCACCTCGCCCGTCAGCGGTACGGTTTCGGCGATCAATCGCGGTGAGAAGCGTTGCATTCTCAACGTGACGGTTCAGGCCGATGCGACCCAGACGTACGAAGAGTTTGCCAAGCTGAACGTGCAAACCGCTTCCCGCGAAGAGATTATCGATCTTTTGCTCAAGTCCGGGCTTTGGCCCATGATTATCCAGCGGCCTTACGGTATCATCGCCGATCCGAGCGACACACCGAAGGCCGTTTTCGTTTCGACGTTCGATTCCGCACCGCTGGCTCCGGATTACAATTTCGTGCTGGCCGGTGAGAAGCGGAACCTCGAAACGGGTATCGAAGCGATGCGCAAGCTCACTTCGGGCAAGGTCCATCTGGGCGTGCGTGCCGGTGCGGAGGGCGAAATGGCATTTCTGAAGGGGGCTGAAATCCACACGTTTGCAGGCAAGCATCCGGTAGGTAATGTAGGCGTTCAGATTCATCACGTCGATCCGATCAACAAGGACGAGCGGGTATGGACGGTGAATATTCAGGATCTGGCCATCATCGGCCGCCTGCTGAACGAAGGGCGCGTCGATAGAACCAAAGTCATCGCGGTCGCAGGCTCCGAGGTGAAAAATCCCCAGTACTATCGGCTTATCGACGGTGCTCCGGTGGCTTCGGTGCTCAAGGACAACCTGAAGCCCACGGCCCACAATCCCCGCATCATTTCGGGCAACGTGCTTACGGGACGCAAGACCCCGGCCGACGGTTTCATCGGTTTTTACGCCAATATGGTGACGGTAATTCCCGAAGGCAACCACTATGAATTGCTGGGTTGGGCGATGCCCCGTCTGAACAAGTTTTCGGTTTCCAGGGCCTATTTTTCATGGCTCTGCCCGAAGAAGGTTTACGACCTGGATACCAATCTCAACGGCGGCGAGCGCCCGTTTGTGGTGACGGGACTGTACGATAAGTACCTGCCGATGGACATCTATCCCACCTACCTGCTCAAGGCGATTCTTGCGGGCGACATCGACAAGATGGAGAACCTCGGCATCTACGAGGTCGTCGAGGAGGATTTCGCGCTCTGCGAATTCGTCGATCCCTCGAAGATCGAGATGCAGCAGATCATCCGGGACGGTATTAACTTAATGATCAAGGAGGCATAACGATGGGAGGTTTAAGAAAATTCGTAGATAAAATCAAGCCGACCTTCTCCGAAGGCGGCAAGCTTTCGTTCCTCGCATCGACCTTCGATGCGTTCGAAACGTTCCTTTTCGTGCCGAATACGACCACGAGCAGAGGAGCCCATATCCGCGATTGCAACGATATGAAGCGTACGATGATCGTGGTGGTCGTGGCGCTGATGCCGGCCTTGTTGTTCGGTATGTACAATACGGGCTACCAGGTGGGCATGACCGGCTGGGCAGCCTTCTGGTTCGGTTTCCTCGAGGTGCTGCCGATGATCGTGGTTTCCTACGTGGTCGGTCTGGGCATCGAGTTCTTTTTCGCCCAGAAGCGCGGACACGAAGTCAATGAAGGTTTCCTCGTGTCGGGTCTGCTGATCCCGATGATTATGCCGGTCGGTACGCCGCTCTGGATGATCGCGCTGGGTACGGCTTTCGCCGTCATCTTCGGCAAGGAGGTCTTCGGCGGTACGGGTATGAATGTCTTCAATCCCGCGCTGGTGGCGCGTGCATTCGTGTTTTTCGCCTACACGCCCTTTATTTCGGGTGAGAAGGTCTGGTTCGCCGACGACGCTGTTTCGGGTGCTACGGCCCTCGAACAACTCGCTACGAGTGGTACGATGAGCTATTCGACGGCGGACGCTTTCCTGGGATTCATTCCCGGCTGCGTGGGCGAAACCTCGACGCTGGCGATTCTGATCGGCGCAGCGATTCTGCTCTTTACGGGCGTCGCTTCGTGGCGCACGATGTCGTTCGTCTTTATCGGCGGCCTGGCAATGGGATACTTTTTCCAGGCACTCGGCGTGACGACCTACCCCGCTTGGGAGCATCTGATCGTCGGCGGTTTCGCTTTCGGCGCCGTGTTCATGGCCACCGATCCCGTCACGTCGGCCCAGACCCGTACGGGCCAGTATATCGTCGGATTCCTCACCGGTGCGCTCGCCGTGTTGATCCGTGTGGTCAATCCGGCCTATCCCGAAGGTATGATGCTTGCGATCCTCTTCATGAACGCATTGGCTCCGCTGGTGGACTACTGCGTGGTCGAGTCCAGCATCTCGCGCCGGAAGAAACGTGTTAAATTGGTAAAATAGGGGAGATATGGCAAAGAAAAAATTCGTATGCAGCATTTGCGGACATGTCCACGAAGGTAACTCCGCACCCGATACCTGCCCCGTCTGCCAGGCTTCCTCGTCGGCATTTACGGAGGATCGGTCCGGCCGGAAAAAGGGCTGGATGCACAATCCCAACAGCAACACTTATATCATCGTCTATTCTACGGTCATGGTCGTCATCGTGGCGACTCTGCTGGCCGTGGCTTCGCTCTCGTTGCAAAAGCGTCAGGCGGAGAACGAGTTGCAGGAGAAGAAGAGCAATATTCTCCAGTCGCTCGGGTACAGCCCCGACGAAAATCCGCAGGAGTTCGACCGGGCGCTGGCCGATTTCGACAACCAAGTCAAATCCTTCGTCCTCGATGCCGACGGCGTGAAAACCGAAACTCCCTCCAAGGAGGTCTTCGCGATGCTCGCCACCAACCAGAATATCCGCGATAATTACGATGCCAAGCGTCTTATTCTGTTTCAGACCGAAGACGGTCGCGTCGTCATTCCGCTGATCGGTATGGGTCTTTGGGGCGATATCTGGGGGTATGTGGCGCTCGAAAAGGATATGGATACCGTGTCGGGTATCGTCATGGCCCACAAGGGCGAAACCCCGGGCCTCGGTGCCGAGATCGCCACGCCTAAGTTCCAGGCGCATTTCGCCGGCAAGAAGCTGTTCAAGAGCGGCGAGTTCGTATCGGTCAGCCTGCGCAAGGGCGGTGCGAAAGATCCCGAGCACGAGGTAGATGGTATTTCGGGCGGTACGAAAACCTCGGACGGCGTGACGGCCATGCTCCGCGATTGCCTGTCGGCTTACCTGCCTTACTTCGAAAGTCAGCATCAGGCCGCAGCACAGTCGGCACCCGCTGCCGCGAACGAGGCTGCAAGTTCGGAAGTGTCTAACCAGCAAAACGTAAACGAGAGCCATGAGTAATGAAAAGGAGTCGATCTTCTCGGCTAAGAATTTGAAATACCTGACCAGTCCGTTCTCTGCGAACAACCCCGTCATCGTGCAGATCCTGGGTATCTGCTCGGCCCTGGCGGTAACCGTGCAGATGAAGCCGGCGATCGTAATGGCCCTCTCGGTGGCCGTCGTGACCGGTTTTTCGAGTATGGTGATGTCTTGCCTGCGCAAGGGCGTGCCTTCGCGTATCCGTATTATCGTTCAGCTGGTTGTGATCGCCGCGCTGGTGATTCTCGTGGACCAGATACTGAAGGCATACGTCTATGAAGTGTCCAAACAGCTTTCCGTCTATGTCGGTCTGATTATCACCAACTGTATCGTGATGGGTCGTGTGGAGGCATTCGCTCTGGGCAACAAGCCCTGGCCCGCATTCCTCGACGGTATCGGCAACGGTCTGGGCTACGGTATGATTTTGGTGATCGTGGCCTTCTTCCGCGAACTGTTCGGTTCGGGAACGCTGCTCGGCTACCAGATCGTTCCCGAAAGCTGGTACATCGCCAACGGCGGCGGCTATTCCAACAACGGTCTGATGCTCTTTCCGCCGATGGCGCTGATCATCGTAGGGTGCATCATCTGGGTACATCGTTCTCACAACAAGGATTTACAGGAAAAATAGGAGGGTAACGTATGGAATCATTGAATATCTTTATTCGGTCGATCTTTATCGACAACATGGTCTTCGCCTTCTTCTTCGGCATGTGTTCCTACATCGCCGTATCGAAGAGCGTCAAGACGGCCCTCGGCCTGGGTCTGGCCGTTACGTTCGTGATGGTGATGACCGTGCCTCTGAACTACCTTTTGTACGAATACGTCCTCAAAGCCGATGTATTGGTCCCGGGAGTCGATTTGAGCTTTTTGACTTTCATCGTCTTCATCGCCACGATCGCCGCTTTCGTGCAGCTCGTGGAGATGGCCGTCGAGAAATTCTCGCCGACGCTTTATAATCAGCTGGGTATCTTCCTGCCGCTGATCGCCGTGAACTGCGCCATTCTGGGCGGCTCGCTCTTCATGCAGCAAAAGGTCGATGCGCTGGAGATCACTTCGCTCTGGCAGTCGATCGTCTATGGTCTGGGTTCCGGTCTGGGCTGGTGGCTGGCGATCGTGATGATGGCCGCCATTCGCGAGAAGACGACCTACTCGCAGATTCCCGCTGCACTCCGGGGTCCCGGTATCGCATTCATCATCACGGGTTTGATGGGTATCGCGTTCATGATCTTCTCGGGTATCAAGTTGTAATCCTTTAAAAGAGATAAAAAGATGACGTTAACAATTATCATAGCGATCGTTGCCTTTCTGGTGATAACCCTGGCACTCGTGGGGTTGCTTCTCTTTGCGAAGGCGATACTGACCACCTCGGGCGATGTCACCATCGACATCAACGGCGGGGAGAAAGTGCTCATCGCCGAGAGCGGCGGCACGCTGCTTTCGACGCTGGCCAACAACAACGTGTTCCTGCCGTCGGCATGCGGCGGCGGCGGTTCGTGCGGCATGTGCAAATGTCGGTGCTGGAGGGCGGCGGCGAACTGCTGCCGACCGAAACGGGCTTTATCAACCGCAAGATGGCCAAGGAGCACTGGCGCCTGGGCTGTCGTGAAAGTTAAGGAAAATCTCAAGATCCACGTGCCGGAGTCGGTGCTGGGCGTCAAGAAGTGGGAGTGCGAGGTGATCTCGAACCGCAATATCTCGACCTTCCTCAAGGAGTTCGTGGTGAAATTGCCCGAAGGCGAGAACCTCAAGTTCCGCAGCGGCGGCTATATCCAGATCGACATTCCGAAGTACGATGCCATCAAATTCTCCGACATGGACATCGAAGAGCCTTACCGCGAGGATTGGGACAAGATGAAGATGTGGGATCTGGTGACCAAGAATCCCGAACCTACGTTCCGGGCCTATTCGATGGCCAACCATCCGGCCGAGGGCAATATCATCATGCTCAACATCCGTATCGCCACGCCTCCGTTCGACCGGGCTACGGGTACCTTCGCCAAGGTGAATCCCGGTATCTGCTCGTCGTACATCTTCTCCCGCAAGCCGGGCGACAAGGTGACGATTTCGGGTCCTTACGGCGAGTTCTTCCTGCCTGACAACCTGCCCGCGACGCAGGAGCTGGTATTCATCGGCGGCGGTGCAGGTATGGCACCGATGCGCAGCCACATCATGCACCTGTTCAAGACCGAGAAGACTTCGCGTCCCGTATCGTTCTGGTACGGCGCCCGCGCGCTCAAGGAGGTGCCGTATATGGATGAGTTCCTCGAAATCCAGCGGGAGTTCCCGAATTTCAAGTTCCATCTGGCGCTCGACCGTCCGGATCCCCAGGCGGATGCCGCCGGAGTGAAATATACGCCCGGATTCGTGCACAACGTGCTGTATGAGAATTACCTGAAGAACCATCAGGCTCCCGAGGACAATATTTACCTCATGTGCGGTCCTCCGATGATGATTTCGTCGGTGGTGAAGATGCTCGACAGCCTGGGCGTGCCCTCCGAGAATATTCTTTACGATAATTTCGGCAGCTGATAGAGGTCTATATTCTGATAAAAAGAGGTTACGGTGTAAACCGTAACCTCTTTTTTGTCGGTAGAAGCTGCTTGACAAGGGTATGGATCGGAAAATTCCCGGCCAATTCAGGGATTCTTGTCCTGCAGGTTGTAAAGAGTCCTGTTAATTTCCCGAAGGCTTCTCTGCGGTCATTCGGAAATCGACGGGAATGACGAGACTGACCTTTACGGCGTCACCTTTTTCGTCGCGGCCCGGTGTCCATTTCGGCGAGGATTCCAGTATCCGGGTCACTTCATCGCTGAAGCATTTATCCGGGGACTGCAAAATCTTTATGTCGCCGACGCTGCCGGCTTGATCGACAGTGAATTGTGCTACGACTTTCCCGCCGAGATTATTTTTGAAAGCCTCCGCCGGATAACGGATCTGACTGTTTACCCAGTTGTGGAAAGCCTTCATATCTCCGCTCTGGAATGAGGGCATCTGCTCTGTCTGTTCGAGTGCGAGCGTGGCATTGCAGACGGCGATCTGGGAGTAAGCGGTTTCATCCCGTATTTGGACTTTCGAAGCTTTCCCTGTCGGCGGCCTTTCCGGGAAGATAGGCGGCGTATTTCTCGCGCATTTCGGGCGTGAGATTCTCTGTTCCTACGATGCTATAGGTACCACTGGGAAGTGTAAGAGAGCGCAGGCCGGTGACGGGATCCGTCTTGAAATCGGTGACTTCCCCATCGACTACGAGCAGTAGGTCGTAGTCTTCGTTTTCCGGGGAGGCGGTTTTTCGGCGGTTTCCGCTGGCGGGTCGGTCGGGGTGTAAGCTGACGGCAGTTTGTCCTGGATGCGGATTTCTGCCGCTTTGGAGGTGAATCCGAAAGCTGCCAGCAGGCCGGTGACGATGGGGAGCATTGCGATCAGGCGGAGCAGAGCGTATCTGCTCTTCATAGGCGTTGTCATCATTTGGATTCGTTTTTTTGTTAATGAATTGGTTAATGAATTGGACAGACCGTCGGCTACGTCCGGACTGTAACCGAACTGCTGCGTGAAGATGGTTTTCAGATAATTTCCTGTGTCGTGCCCCTCGGCGAGTACGTCGCGGTCGGCTTCGAACTCTTCCACTTCGGTAAGTGCGCGTGCTGCGAGCCACGCGAAAGGATTCCACCACAGCAGGGCTTTTCAGGCTCTCCATAACGATCCGTTCGAGCGAATGGCGGTGGATGACGTGACTCTTTTCGTGGGCGAAGATCGCCGCAATGTCTTTTCTGCGACGGAGCGGCTGATATAAATCGTGCGGAAGAAGGAGAACGATGCGATTTGAGCAGTAGGGCGTACCAATACGATACGTCCGATTCGTTCCTGTGTACTGTGTCGTCGCAGGCGTCGGATCAGAAGCGCTTGCCGGAACATGGAAGAGAGTAGAAGAAGTACTCCGCAACCGTACACGATCCATATCGCTGCCTCGTAATCGAACGCGGCGGCGGAAACGGAGGGGGCGGTGAAGGTGGTTTTGGCGGGAGTGCCTGCGGTGGCGTAAATCACCTTGCCCGGCCAGACCGGAATTCGGAGCAAGGGAATGAGAGCCGCCGCGAGGAGCGACCCCGTGAGGCAGAGCCGTGCTGCGAGGTACCCCGTGCAATTGCGCAGAAACAGCAGGTATGCGCCGTACAGTATGCCGCTGCAAACGACTGTTTCGAGGATGTATCGGACGATCTCTTTCATGACTTGTCGGTTTTATGTCGGGCTTGCCGGATGATGGCGAGGATTTGTTCGGTTTCTTGTATCGAAAGGTCTTCTCGCCGGGAGAAGAAAGAAACCATTTGGGCCAACGACCCGTCGAAGTAGGAGTTCAATATCGAAGAAACAACCGTCTTGGCGTACTCTTCTTTGGGAACGAGCGGGTAGTATTCGTAACTTTTGCCCCGTTCCGTACGTCCGACGTAGCCTTTGTTCTCGAGTATTTTGACGAAAGTGGCGATGGTCGTATATTTCGGTTTGGGCTCCTGCATTGCGGCGATGAGATCATTGATGGAACCTGCGCCCAGTTGCCAGAGGATCTGCATGACCTCTTCTTCGCCGCGTGTCAGTTTTTTGAGGGTGGTATTGTCTGTTTTCATTGTGTTTTTATTGGTTTACTACAAATTTAGTACTAAAATTTTAGATGTGCAAATAAATCTACTAAAAAATTAGATGAAAAGGTTGTTTTGTTCGGAAGCGATATTTTAATTTGCCCGTGCCTTGTACGATTTTACGTAGGTTGCGCCTCGGAAAACTGTAAACAAGTTCCCGTTTTCTCTCGGTTTTCACTATCTTTGCAGAAGATAGGAGGCGGTTCGGCAATCTTTGCGTGCAAGCCCGCACGATTGCACTCACCTTTCACTATCTTTGCCGTATGAAAAATATCGTATTTGATCTGGGAGGTGTGGTTTTCGGGCGCGATCCACGTAAGTGGGAGCCGGAATTTATGGAGTTCTTCGCGTTCATCCATGCGGAGAAAATGCCGGAATTTTGGGTGGATTACGACCGGGGCACCCTTACGCTCGATGAGGTCGTCCGTATATTGAGCCGGGAAAAGGCGTGCGATGAGCGGGTCACGGCCCGTTTTATTCGGGATGCGATCGACCGGCAGGAGGAGATCGTCGAAACCCGTGCGTTGGTCGGCGACCTGAAACGGGTCGGTTATAAGTTATATGTGCTGTCGAACATGTCGCGGGAGTTCATCGACTTCCTGCGCAAGATGCCGGTTTACCGCTGTTTCGACGGGGAGGTCATCTCCTGCGAAGAGCAGGTCGTGAAGCCCGAGCCGGAGATCTACCGTCGTCTGCTCGATCGTTATTCGCTCGATCCGGCCGAAACCCTTTTTATCGACGACCGTCCGGTGAATCTCGAAGCCGCCCGTACATTCGGTATTTCGACTTTTCTGTTCCGTCACCGCGAAGCGCAGCGGAGCTGCGATGAGTTGCGGAAAATGCTGTTGTGAAACGGGCGCTCCCGGCTCGGAGCCGAAATCATAAATTTTCGTTTATGAAGGCGTTGTGGATAAAAATTGTCCTATTGGCCGTCGCACTACCGGGCGTTTGGGGAAATGTTGCGGCGCAGGTAACCATCTCTGCCGATTTCGATACGGGCAGCATCGGGTCGGTCCGCCGGATCGATTCGGTGCGGATGCTTCATGCCGCGAAAAATTCGCTGGAGGTGATGAGCTTCGGAATACGGTCGCGCATTGACCCCCTCAATCCCGTCGATACGGCCCTTCTGCCCAGCAGCCGCTGGTTCCATTTTCGCCTGGAAGGGGTGAAGGGAAAGCTGATGTTTCTGCATATTCCCAATACCGAGATGGTGCGGCCGTTTTATTCGTACGACGGGGAGGAATACCTACGCTTCGATGCAGGCGAATGTTCGCTGCCGCAGACGGTCTATAAATATTTCCTGCACGACACGGTTTATGTCGCTTATTTCCTGCCTTACAGTCATGCCCGACATAAAGCCAAAGCCGACGAGTGGGCATGTTCGCCTTTCGTGCGACGTCAGCGGATCGGCCGGAGCGGAGAAGGACGTCCGATCGAAATGCTGATCCTCACGGATGCCACTGTTCCGGACAGCCTCAAGCGCCGGGTGTGGATTCACTCCCGTGTGCATACCAGCGAAGCACCTGCTGCATGGTATCTCGAGGCAATGATCGACGAACTGCTTTCCGATGCGCCTCTTTCGCGGGAGATTTTGCGCCGCACGGTTTTCTACGTGGTTCCCGAGACCAATCCTGACGGTGTTCGGGGCGGTTATTCCCGTTCCACGGCGCAAGGTGTCAATCTTGAAATCAACTGGGATCGGCCCGACTCCCTGACACAGCCTGAAGTGAGGGTCCTGAAACGCACGATCGACAGCCTTTCGACAGAGCGTCCTTTCGACGTAGCGTTGAATCTTCACTCCCAGAGTGCGCCGTTCGTGACGTACTGGATTCATACGGCGAAATCGACCTCTGCAAAAATGTATCGACGCAAGATGCTGCTGTCGGCCCTGACGGTCGCCCATACGCCGTATTACCGTCCCATCGACCAGCGTTTTTCGGAAGCTGCTCCCCGGTATGCCGAGGGTTGGTTCTGGCAGCGCTTCGGCGAGAGAACGCTGGCCGTGACGTTCGAAACGCCCTATACTTATTATAATAACGATCCGGCAGGGGAATGGGTTTCCCGGGAGAGTTTGGCTGAATTGGCACATGCGTCGCTGTTGGCCTTGAGCGACCTGCTCGATTTGGGCGGCAGCGAGCGACGGCAGGCTGATTCGGAGCGGATGAAGGCGCGGGGCAAGTGGTTGCGCCGCGCGGCGAAGGACCGTCAGTTTTTCGGCAGTTCCTACCTGGTTGCGGAGCGGAAAGGGGCCTCCGTATCGTTCGTTTTTCCCGATGTGGCCGAAGGTCGGTATGAAGTGTTCAAGTGGATTCCCGGACCGCTGGATAAGAAATTCGCACGCGAGGAAAACCGGTGGCAGCCGATCGGCGAGGTCGTGCAGGAGCAGGCGGGGCGGCTCGTGTGGCGTTACCAGGCTGCGGCTCCGGGCGATGTGCTGGATGTGATTTTGCTCGTACCTAAATCGGAGCGATAGGGTGAAGTACAAGGGGACAAAAATTGTAAAGTTGTGTCTTCTGCGCTTATTTTTGTGTTCGAAGTGGGAATTTTTTGAACGGCTCGCTGCAATTGGAATTTTTGACTTGTCAGGCTTTCACTTGGTGAAAAGAAAGTCGCAACTCTTCAAGAGTTGCCTGACTGTGGGGTTTCTTCATCGTTTGTAGCGAGAGAGAGACTTGAACTCTCGACCTCATGATTATGAATCATGCGCTCTAACCAGCTGAGCTATCTCGCCATAGCTTTCCGTTTCAAAGCGAGTGCAAATATAAACCAAAAAGTTGAACGGACCAAATCTTTCTCCGAAAAATATGTCCTGAAAATGCATGTTGAATCGTATGGCATTGATTTTGACGGGTAAAGGGAAGTAAAATGAGAATCGTATATGGTGCAAGCGAAGACTTCCGACTTTCAACCTCTGCCGCTCAAGATACTCAATGTCTTGTCCCTCCTGGCCGGAGCATCTCTGCTCGTGGCCGTTTCGTGGGAGATTCTCCTGGGGGACCCGCGGCATTATTCGACTGACTACCTGCTGTTGCAAGGGATCGTCTGTGTTGTTTTTCTGGCCGATTTCTTTGCCCGGATGTGGATGGCTGACCACAGTTGGCGTTTTTTCTTTCGCAATCTCTATTTCTTTCTTCTTTCCGTTCCCTATTTGAATATCGTCGATTGGATGGGGATCGAACTTTCGCATGCGGAAGCGATGCTGATGGGACTCGTACCTCTTTTGCGGGCTTTGCTGGGGCTGTATGTGCTTTTCACCTGGATCATCAATAATCGGGTTACGCGATTGCTGACCTCCTACGTCTTGTCGATGTTGGTGTTCACCTATTTCGCCGCTTTGATTTTTTATGATTACGAGATCGAAGTCAATCCTGCGTTGCACGATTTCGGCGATGCGATCTGGTGGGCCAGTATGAACCTTACGACTGTCGGTGCCGATATCTTTGCCGTGACGGCCGTCGGTAAGATATTGACGGTGTTGCTCCCTACGTTGGGAATGATGATGTTCCCGATTTTCACGGTGTATGTCACTCCAGATTTATACGCGCAACAGAAAGTCCGACTCTTGATCGGAGTCGGACTTTGCGCATGGGATCCGCTTTCGGACGGATTATTTTTTTTGTTCCCGGAGCAGGTCCCGAATCTCCGTAAGCAACAACTCCTCCTTGGACGGTTCCGGCACCGGTGCCGGCGCGGCTTCCTGTTTTTTCTTCATCAGCTTGTTCATCATCTTGACCATCAGAAAGACGCAGAAGGCCAGGATAGCGAAATCCACGCACTGTTGGATGAATGCGCCGTAATTCCACCAGATCGGTTCCGCAGGAACACTCTCCGCCGTACCCGACCCGATTGCGTCGGTCACTACGTGTGTCGCTTTCGAGGAGAGGTCGCGCACCTTGCTGATGTCGAGCCGCAGCGACGAGAAGTCCGTATTGCCGATCAGGGCGCCGATGGGCGGCATCAGGATGTCATTGACCAACGATGAAACGATTTTTCCGAACGCACCGCCGATGATTACGCCGACAGCCATGTCCATTACGTTGCCCTTGAGGGCAAATTCCCGAAATTCTTTGAAAAAAGACATATACGTTGATTTTTAAGGTTAATTGTGGCAAATGCAATACGATAATATACAAAGATACGAATAAGCCGAGTGCAAAAGCAAATTTTATTTGCATTTTGCCGAGGCGAAGAAATCAAAGATACTATTTATTTGCAAAAAGAAAAACCGGTCCCGCTGATTTTTCGGGGACCGGTCGGTGATATATTCCGGAAGAGAGTTATTCTTCCACTTCTATCGAGGATGGCATCGGTTGCGACGTTGTCGCCTTCCTGTACGAGAATCTGTTTGATCGTACCCGCCACGTCGCTGGTGATCGAGTTTTCCATCTTCATCGCCTCGAGGATAACCACCTCCTGTCCGGCTTTTACCTTGTCGCCGACCTTCACCTTCAGGGCGATGACCTTGCCCGGCAGGGGAGCGGTCACCTTGTGGCCCGTGATGGCTTTGGCTTCGACCTTGTGTTCGCTCTGGGCGGCCGTTTTCGGAGCGTCTTTGGCTGCCGTCGCTTCGTAGGCTTTCTTCTTCTGGTCGGTGAGGAACGTCTTGGCAACCATCGGGAAGAGCTCGAGCAGAAGCACCTCTTTTTCATTGGCAGCGAGCTTTACGCCTCCTGCTTCGGGCAGTTCGGGATTGGACTGCATTTGGTATTTCGACGTATCGTAGGGAATCTCTTCGCGTACACCGCAGATCTTGAACCGGAACTCGGGGTCGATCTTCACCGGCGTTTCACCGTATTCACCTTTTACAAGGGCAACGAATTGCGAACTCTTGGTCGTGTACATCGGCCGCCCGGCCTTTTCGTCCAATGCGCAGCTTACGGCCTGGGCACCCACGATCTGCGAGGTCGGGGTCACCAGCGGCGGCAGACCTGCGGCCAGACGTACGGTCGGGATCAACTCCATGGCGCGGGGCAAAATTTCTTCGGCCTTGAGCTGCTGGAGCTGTGCCACCATGTTGGAGTACATGCCGCCCGGGATTTCGGCCTTCTTGACCAGTTCGTTCGGTGCCGGGAATCCGAAATGGGCCTCGATCTTGTGGCAGGCGTCGAGCAGCGTCTCTTCGTCGTCCGCTTGCGCTGCTTTGATCGCACGGTCGAATTCGGCGTCGATCTCCTTCGGAAGTTCGTCGGTGAGCGGGTTGAAAGGCTTCGGCATAGGCTTCTCTTTGCCGAAGACCGAAATTTCGAGCTCTTTGCGGATCTCCTTGAGCTGGGTGTTGATTTTGGCAACGGCCTCCATATTGACTCCCGTATCGATCCCCAGTTTCTTGCAGAAGACGTAGATCAACTCGATAGCCGGCGCTCCCGTACCGCCGCTGAAGTACCAGCAGTTGGTATCGACGATATCGACTCCTGCGACGATCGCCGCCAGCACCGATGCCAGACCGTAGCCCGGGGTGCAGTGGGTGTGGAAATCGATGGGGACATTCAGATTCTGCTTGAAGAGCTTCACCAGTTTGCTCACGCGGTGGGGCGGGATCAGACCCGACATATCCTTGATCGTGATCATATCGGCTCCCAGCGCCTCCATCTGCTTGGCTTTCGAGAGGAAGTATTCGTCCGTGAATACCGGCTTCGGGTTCTTCTTGCCCATCAGTTTGCCGAAGAACCCGATTTCCGGATATTTCGGATCGACCGTGTAACATACCGCACAGTCGGCGATACCGCCGTACTGCTTCACGTATTTTACGGTCGATTTAACGTTATTCACGTCGTTCAGGGCATCGAAGATACGCATGATGCCCAAGCCGCTCTGAATCGAGTTACGGCAGAAGCCGTCGATGATTTCGTCCGTATAGGGGGCGTATCCGAAGAGGTTGCGGCCGCGCGAAAGGGCCGTGAGCTTCGATACGTTTCCGATTGCCTTGTGAATGGTTTCCAGGCGGGTCCAGGGATTTTCGTTCAGGTAGCGCATTACCGAGTCGGGCACTGCGCCGCCCCAAACTTCCATGGCGTAAAAGTTCGCATCCTTGTAGAAAGGAAGGCAGCGGTCGATTTGGGCCTGGTTCATTCGTGTAGCGAAAGACGACTGTTGGCCGTCACGCAACGTAAGATCTCTGATTTTTAATGATTTGGCCATTGTATTGAATTTTTAATGGTTGTTTCCCTTCCTTTGGGCTCGCCCCGCTTTTTTCGGGGAAGAGCCGTATTGTTATTCGAATAACAAATATAGTGAACAAATTTGGATTTCCAAATTTTGTGCAAAAATTTTTAATAAATAATTTCTGCCCCGGTGATCGTTTCGAACGAAGCGGAAAAAGGCGTCGAATGGATTTTTTTAATCGTTGTGAAACAATAGGTTACGGCGTGTTGCCGAGAGTCGGTTCCGGACACCGGATTTGCCTCTGTTCCTGACCGGGTTTCGGGGAATGCGGGAGCGTGGGAATTCGTGCCGCCGGTTCCGAAAGAGATGTCGAACCTTATGCGGGAACAGATTTTTCGAATTTCGTATCTGGGATTCCGGATCGTGTCGCTGCCTTTTTATTTTGTTTTAGATACTTCGCCTCGGCAAAATACAAATAAAATTTGCTTTTGCACTCGGCTTATTCGTATCTTTGTCATTCGTAGGACAGGCGTCGATCCTTTCGGGGATATTTTGACGATTCGCGGGAGGAGCGTGGCCTTGTCCGTTACTCATTTTCGGAAAATTTACGATTTACAATGACTCCTACGGCCGTACTGCTCACCGTGCTCGGGTATATCGCGATGCTTTTCGTCGTTGCGGGAATCGCCGGAAGGCGGGTGTCGAACACGGGCTTTTTTACCGGTAACCGGGAGAATCCCTGGTATGTGGCGGCTCTGGCAATGGTCGGGGCGGCGATGTCGGGCATAACTTTCGTGTCGGTGCCGGGGTCGGTTGCGGCCGATTCGTTCTCCTACCTGCAAATGGTGCTGGGCTTTACCGTCGGGCAGATGGTGATCGCCTTCGTGCTGATTCCGCTTTTCTACCGGCTGAAGGTCGTTTCCCTGTACGAATATCTCGACGGACGTTTCGGTATGACGACCCACCTTACGGGGGCCTGGTTCTTTTTCATATCCAAAATGTTCGCCGCAGCATTGAAAGTTTACGTCGTCTGCACCGTGCTGCAGGTGCTGGTGTTCGACCCGTTCGGCGTGCCGTTCGCGGTCAATGCGGCTTTCCTGGTCGGATTGGTCTGGCTCTATACCTGGCGGGGCGGTGTCCGTTCGGTCGTCTGGACGGATATTCTGCATACGTGTTGTCTGGTGGGGAGTATCGTGCTCTGCATCGTCTTTATCATGCGGAGCCTCGGTCTGACATCGGCCGGAGTCGTGCAGGCCGTTTGCGATTCGCCGATGTCGCGCATCTTCTTTTTCGAGGATGCCGGGTCGGCCCGTTATTTTTGGAAAATGTTTTTCGGAGGTGTCTTCACGCTGGTCGCTATGACCGGTTTGGATCAGGATATGATGCAGCGGAACTTGAGCTGCCGCTCACCTTGGGATTCGCAGATCAATATCGTGATTACGGCTTTCAGCCAAATGGCGGTGATCCTGCTTTTTCTGGTGCTCGGCGTGCTGCTCTACCTCTATGCGGAACATGCCGGTCTGCCGATGCCCGAGAAGGGCGATCAACTGTTCGCCGTAGTCGCCGTGAACGCTGGATTGCCGCTTGCCGTTGGTATTATGTTCGTTGTGGGACTTATATCGAGTACCTATTCATCTGCCGGGGCTGCCATGACGGCATTGACGACTTCGTTCACCGTGGATATCTTGCGCGGTCCGAAGCGTTGGGGCGAAGGGCGGCTGACGCAGGTGCGTATCGGGGTGCATGTCGTAATGGCGCTCGTGATGGGGTGCGTGGTCCTCTTTTTCGGCCGGTTCGGTAATGACAGCGTGATTAACTTGATTTTCAAGGTCGCGGGTTATACGTACGGGCCTATTCTGGGAATGTTCGCATTCGGCATCTGCACCCGGCGGCGGATTCGTGACCGCTGGGTTCCGCTGGTGGCTTTCGCGGCTCCGTTGCTGTCGGTCGCCCTGCAAAGTTTCGTCGCATATAAGTACGACTACCACATCGGCTTCGAATTGATCGCCTACAACGCGCTGTTTACCGTAATCGGAATGTCGCTGCTTGTCGAGCGGCGTCCGAAACCGGCGTCGGATAATTGAATATAAAAGATAGATAAACAGACTTAAAATAGTTAATATTATGGCTTTAGAACAGGAAATTTCCAAAGGAATCATGGAGGCTATGAAGGCCAAGGATACCGTACGTCTTACGACGTTGCGCAACGTGAAGAAGTATATCATCGAGGCGAAGACCGCTTCGGCGGGTATCACCGAATTGTCCGATGCCGAGGTGCTGAAGATCATTGCGAAGCTGGCCAAGCAGGGGGCCGAGTCGGCTGCGGTATATGCGCAGCAGAACCGTCCCGATCTGGCTGCCGAAGAGTCGGCCCAGGTCGCCGTGTTGCAGACGTTCCTGCCCAAACAGATGACCGGCGAGGAATTGACCGAGGCCGTCCGGTCGATCATCGCCGAGGTCGGTGCAACCTCGATGAAAGAGATGGGGAAGGTGATGGGTGTCGCATCGAAAAAATTGGCAGGTATGGCTGATGGTAAGGATATATCGGCCAAAGTAAAAGAGCTTCTTGCTTAAATAATTTCTTGAGCTGACAATATTCCGCGGAAATGAGTTTGTTGCACTCCCTGCATCGGAATGTCAAGACGATCGCTATGCCGATGGGTATGGTGGTCGGGGCTTTGTTATGCCGTCCGGTGACGGCTGCCGAGAGTATGTCGAACGGGATGATTACCCCGACGCTGATCTTTCTGATGCTGTTTTTCACTTTTTGTCGGGTGAAGCCCCGGCAGATGCGATTGAAGATGCTGCATGTCTGGCTGCTGGCATTTCAGATCGTGGGCAGCGTCGCGGTTTATCTGTCGCTCGTATGGTTCGATCCGTTGTTGGCGCAGGGGGCCATGATCTGTGTCCTGGCTCCGGTGGCCATGGCAGCCGTGGTGATCGGCGGTATGTTGGGGGCCAACGTAACCACGATGGCCACGTACAGTCTGATCTGCAATATGGTCATCGCTTTGGTGGCTCCGATGCTGCTTTCGTTCGTAGGGGCCGACCATGCTACGTTTCTGGCGATTCTCTCCCGCGTGGGACCGGTGCTGGTGCTACCGTTCGTCTGCGCCCAGTTGTGCCGAAAATTCCTGCCGGGAGCGGCGTTCTGGGTATCGAAGCACAGCCAGATTTCGTTTTATATGTGGTTGGTGTCGCTGGTTGTCGTCATCGGCCGCACGACCGCTTTTATCATCGACCTGGAGAATGCTGAACCCTGGACCGAAATTGCACTGGGGCTCGTTGCGATGGTGATCTGCGTGGTTCAGTTCGGAGTGGGACGGATGCTGGGACGCCGTTACGGTGATGCCGCAGCGGGCGGGCAGTCGTTGGGACAGAAGAATACGGTGCTCGCCGTGTGGATGGCCCAGTCGTTTCTGAACCCGATCTCCTCGATCGCTCCGACCGCCTATATCGTGTGGCAGAACTTCGTGAATAGTTATCAAATCTATAAAAAGGATAGAGAAACGATGAAAAATCAAATATAAACCACTGTGTTTTAATGATTTATATTTGATTGCGGGATTTTCGGTTGTTTTTGCAATTTTCCCGACAAAGCCCATAATTGCCCGATATTTGTTACTATTTTGTTACTCAAAAATACTGCGGAAACAAAACAAATTCGCTATATTTGCCGTTGAAGCAACAAACGGGAAGGGTATGGCGAAGCAGAAACAGACGGTCAAATTGAAGGAGCCGGTGCGAATCCGGTTCAAGCAACTCTCCAACGGGAATCAATCCATCTATTTGGAGTACTATACGGGCGACGTGATCCGCAAGGAGAACTATGTCGGTGGCAAACGGAAATACGAGTTTCTGAAGCTATACCTTATTCCCGAGCGGACGCGGGAGGACAAGGCGAAGAACGAAGCGACGCTCGCCCTTGCCAAAGCGATTCAGAGCAGGCGGATCGTCGAGGTGCAGAACGACACGCACGGATTCCAGAACACGAACAAGTCCCGAGTGAACCTGCTCGACTATCTGGAAAATATCGGGAAGCAGTCCGCCGAGCAGGGAAGCCGGAACTATGCACGAACGGTGCTCAATACCGTCCGAGCGTTAAGATTGTTTCGCGGCGACTATATCGCTTTTCGGGACGTCGATAAGGAGTTTCTCTCGGAGTTTACCGATTACCTGCGGCAGATGCCGAAAGCCAGCAAATACGGCGTATTGAAAACCGGAGGGCGGTTGAGCAACAATTCGGTCGTGTCTTATTACGGTACTTTGAGAACGGCAATCAACCGTGCTTACAAAGAGGGATCATCACCGTCAATCCGACCAAAGAGTTCGATTTCGCAAGTAAAGTGCGGCAGGAACCGAGCCGCCGCGAGTATCTGACACTCGACGAGTTGAAGACGCTGATAAATACCGAATGTCGGCACGAGATCGTCAAGCGGGCTTTTCTTTTCAGTTGCCTGTGCGGGCTGCGCGTCAGCGACATTCGCAAATTGAGGTGGTGCGACCTGCAACGGAGCAGTGGGCGTGTCCGTATCGAAATTACGATGCAGAAGACCAAAGAACCGCTTTATCTGCCGATTTCAGACGAAGCGTTGAAATGGCTGCCGGAGCGCGGCGAGGCGAACGGCAGTGATTTTATCTTTCCGCTGACGCACGAAAGAACGGTAAACGACACGCTGCAACATTGGGCGAAAGTCGCCGGAATAACCAAACACATTTCGTTTCAATCCATGGAATATACGGATCATCAACAACCAAAAGTGTTAATCCCAGCGATATAATTGCAGGAATACTTATCCAAAATGGATTTATAATAGTGTCAGAGATCAAGTCCGAACTTGCAAAAAGAAACGGTAATCGTAAATTATGGTGAAAGCGGAAGGCGGAATCGCAGATTCGGTTACACGATAGAGGTAACAATTCAATTCATATCGGCAGATACGAACCAAATGATATGCTCTTGTACCGCAGAAGGACAGGGATCAACCGAAGCGGATGATATTCGTCGCAATTAAACGAGCATTAGACGGTTTATTTGCAGAACTTCGTTAACTCCTACCAGATTTATAAAAAGGATAGAGAAGCGACGAAAAATCAAATATAAATTATTCAAATATAAAGTATAATTCTTATTGATGATGCCTATGAACAAAAGGACGAGCGCTTACTGCGAACTTTGGACAAAGAAATGATGGCAGGAATCAACGAATATCCGTTGGAATATCGTCGTATGATCTATAAACGTATTGAGGCAGCGACCGGAGAAAGTGCCGAAAAGATCGAGAAGGCTTATTTCAAGAAGTTGGAAAAGATTCTCAAACGCGGGGTAATAAAGGATAGAGAAGAATATGAGTTGGTGCATAGTCGCATCGACGAATTGGTCCATAATACACCAGAAGACGACCCAGCCCGAAAAGACCTCCCGGAGTTGGAACGGATCTTTATGAATTATGCCATTGGAGAATAGCCAAATCGAATCGCCCGTAATGCTACGGGCGATTTTTTATATCGATATTTTTGTTTGTAATTTGTCTGATCCAAGAAATTCGTATTACGTTGAATAAGGAGGCTGTGCGTCCGACGGGTTTTATTTGGCTGATTGTCCTGTGGTTGTATGTGGTGGCTGACACAGCCGCAGCCGCAACCTTTGTTGCTGTCGCCCGGTTTTGGATAACCGGCTCTGTTTCCGGAGATATTCGGCGGCGTATTTGCCTTATTCGGTCCTATGGGAGTTTTGCATAGAATTTGTGGAATTTATAAAAATGTGTAACGATAATCGGATGATTATGAAAACAAAAAATGTATTGCTGGGTATGGCTGCGGTTTGCGGATGCGCTTTTCAGGCGATCGCTTGTACCGGCATCGCGCTTACGGCTGCGGATGGCAGCTATGTACAATCCCGCACTATCGAATGGGCGCGTGGCGTCTTGCAGAGCGAGTATGTCGTCATCCCACGAGGTCAGCGTCTGCGATCTTTTACTCCTTCCGGAGCTGATGGCATGGTTTTCACATCCAAATACGGCGTGGTGGGATTGGCCGTCGTGCAGAAAGAGTTCATCGCCGAAGGAATCAACGAAGCGGGACTGTCGGCCGGACTTTTCTTCTTTCCGCAGTACGGAGGCTATGAACAGTACGATCCGGCGCAGAGCGACCGCACGCTGGCCGATCTGCAACTCGTGGCCTGGATACTGACGCAGTTCTCGACCATCGACCAGGTGAAAGCGGCCATCGCTTCGGTTCGGGTCGTCGGACTGGAGCCCTCGTCGGTCGTGCATTGGCGTATCGGAGAGCCTTCCGGACGGCAGGTGGTGCTGGAAATCGTCGGCGGGGTGCCGCATTTCTACGAGAACGAAGTCGGCGTACTCACCAATGCCCCCGGTTTCGAGTGGCAGCTCACCAATCTGAACAACTATGTGAACCTTTATCCCGGTGACGCTCCTGCCCGGCGGTTGAGCGGCATCACGCTGCGTCCTATCGGCGGCAATTCCGGATTTCTCGGTCTTCCGGGCGACGCCACGCCGCCGTCGCGCTTCGTGAGAGCGGCTTTTTATCGGGCGACGGCTCCGCAGCGTGCTACCGGATTCGAAACCGTGCAGCAATGTTTTCACCTGCTCAACAATTTCGATGTGCCCATCGGCATCGAGCATCCCGAAGGGGAGTGTCCGGACATCCCGAGCGCTACGCAGTGGACTTCGGCCATCGATCTGACCAATCGCCGGGTCTATTACAAAACGGCCTATAACAATACGATCCGCTGCATAGACCTTGCGCAGATCGACTTCGGTAAAAGCTCCTACCAGTCCCATCCGTTGGACCGGATCCAGGAACAGCCCGTGGAAATGGTCGTCCTTCCGGAGTAGGTTCGGTTACACTTCGAGCATCTCTTCGACGCTGTCTTCGTCGGTATCGCCCAGACTGAACTCCTTGTCGGCGAAGAGGTCGGCAAGGCCCGTGATTTGTTTGAGCCGCAGCAGTTCGTCGCGGTCCATACCGATATGACGCATGATCCACTGGTCGGACATGTTCGCCCGGGTCAGTTCGGCGACGATTTCGCTCATCAGTTCGACGTTGTGCGTGCCGCGTGCCCGGTTGTGGCGGATGGTCGAGGCCATGCGGTTCGAGAGATCCTTTTCGATCACGGCGACGGGGAGCAGGCCCCGTTCGCGTTCGTAGATCCGCTTCGAGGTTTTGAGGACCAGGTAGCGGTGATAGCCGTCCACGAGTTCGTAGCGGTCCCGCTCCGCATCGTAGTAGCAGACGCACGGCATCGTGTAGCCGTCTTCCCAGATCGACAGTTCGAGCAGCTTCATTTCGGGCGGCGCAACCACGTTGGGATTGTAGCTGTTCGCCACGACCTTCTCTACCGGCACGGCGCGGACGTTATAGACCGGGCTCCGGTAGGCGCTCTTCGTTTGAGATTCAGAGTAACGATTCATATTTTTCCATGATTTTCTTGCGGCGCTGCGTTTCGTTCTTGTTCGGCGCGAAGCCCATGTATTTGCAGGCGTGGTCGTTTTTCAAAATACAGATACAGATGCGCTTGAAGGTAGGCAGATGGCTGAATTCGGGCAGGCTTATGTCGTCGAGGTACTCCATACGTACCGGCCGCTTGTCCGTGCGATAGGCGCTGCGGTCGCCGACTTCGATCCGAATACCGGCCTTTTGCAGTTTCGTGATGGTTTCGTCGGAGAGACACCCGCCCTTGTCGCGCCAGAAGCGGATGCTTACGGAGAGTTTTTCCAGATAATTGCGCCGTATCGGTTCCGGAAGAGTCGAGAGCAGAAAGTGCATGTAGCTCTCCCAGGTCATTCCTTGCGGCAGACGGACCGACTGCCAGCCTGCGGCGGCTGTCCGACCGTACAGCGCTGCGAAATTGGCGCCGTTTACCCGCCCCACCATGCGGCCCCACATGTCCGGATCGATCGCCTTGTAGAGGTGCAGGCTTGCGATGGCCGGCGAGATGAAGGGACTGGCGACGCGCTGGCTGTCCAGCGGTACGCCTGCGCGGTAAAACAGGTCGTACAGCCGGTTGTACGACCACCCGAACCGTCCGTTCGCCGTCCAGACGTCGGTCGTCAGCCAGTCGTAAATCGGATAGGCGTTGCAGATGCCGCTGCCGACCCATTGGCGTATCCATCGCTTACCGGCGAAGCGGTAGTGGTTGCGGTCGCTGTAAATCGTGCGCCAGCGGTTGAAGCTCTCCTGCGTGCGGATGCCTATCAGACAGCAGGTGCGTTTCGCACCGCTGCGTCTGTGGAGCCACTCGGCGAAACGGTTCTGAAACTCGTAGTCCCACATTTCGTCGGTGAAGAACGGAAAATCGTGCTGTGTCAGGCTTCCTTCCGGCATTTCCCGTACCCAAATGTCCCGCATGGAACCGTCCCACGGCCGCCAGTATTGCTGGAACATCGAAGTGCAGGTCTGTACTTTGAACGGGATGCAGACCCGATAGACGTCGAGAATATCGGCGTTCGCAGCCAGCGTCCGGTTCACGTAGTCGAGCGTATCGCGGTACTGGATTTCGTAATCCATATGGAACACTCCGATTCGGCGTTGCAATCCGTGCTGCCGGATGTAGTCGATGCAGAGGTTGAGCAGCACACCGCTGTCCTTGCCGCCGGAAAAGGAGACGTAGATATTGTCGAAAAGGTCGAAAACCGTTTTCAACCGTTGCTGTGTCCGCTCATAAACATTCATGGCTGCCGGTTTTTACTGTACTCCATCGTTACGTACTGCGTCCACTCTTTCATCGGGACGAACCCTTCGGAGCGGAATATCTCCGCATGGCGGATCAGCGTCATGGAGCGTATCGTATAGTCGCGGCGGTAATATTGGATTATTTCGCGTAAGAAGCGCGACAACAGCTGCGGGTCGTCTCCCGAAACGTAGTAGTTGTTGATCTTGGCCACACCGCCGTCGGTGATCTCTACGGGTATGAACCCGAAGACGGTTTCGCCCTCCCAGGCCACGAACCAGGTATGCGAGCGCGAAGTCCAGAACGGGTAATTGTTGTTCTGGCGCAGTACGCTGCGCCGCATGACCAACGGTGCGACGAGCGCGTAAAGGCGAGGCGAAGTTCCGTCCAGTTTCTCGATTCTCATATCCGAAAGGCTCTAAAGTGACCGAATGTTGTATTTTTGGATCCGAATGTGTTAAAAATACATCCTGTCCTTACAAATATAGTGAATAACGGTCGTTTTCTCAAATTTTTTGGGTCTGTGCGATAATTGATATTTTACTATTTTATTCTTGATTATATATCCTGGTGCACCGATCGGCTCCGATCGGTATGCCTTGACTTTTCTCTTCGAATCCTTTTTCGAAGAGGAGGGGATGGGGCACGTTGAATAATGTGCAGAGTACCGGACTATCGCCGAAATAAGCAAGAAAACGATCGTGGTATATCTATTATGGCGGATTTTTTCTGCACCTAAGACTGTTTTGTATTTGGGAATATTAGCTTCGATTTATGAACCGTGCCGATCACTTCGGTTGAAGCGATATTCGTTTGATGGGTGTGGATAATGGACTATTGTTCCGCAGACAGGAAGCGACTTGCCGAGCTCTGTAGTTCGTGACGGGATGATCCGCCGGTAGACTTTCGTAGGACAAGTTTTCGCCGCTTTCGTCACCGAAAAGAGGGTCTTTGTCCGTCTCTTCGAAGAGTCTTTTTCCTTTTTTGTTGTAAACATAAAAGATTATTTAGACGAATCGATGTATTCCGCCCGTGATATATTTACAATGAGTCTGTTACTTGCGGACTTTGATCGTGCCGCTCTCCGTGTCGAAGGTGACGAACGAATTGCTGAACAGCCGTTCGATGTAGCCGCTGCACGCCATATCCGGGGTCGGAAGGTAGCGCAGCACGGGTGGGTCGATCAGGGCGATCGAGTCGCAGAGCGAAAGGGCGATGTCCAGTTCGTGCGTCGAGAAGAGGATGCACTTGCGGTGGTCGTGTGCCAGCCGTCGCAGCAGCGTGCAGAGTTCGTAACGGTTCGGCAGGTCGAGGAACGAGGTCGGCTCGTCGAGCAGGATGATCGGGGTGTCCTGGGCCAAGGCCCGGGCGATCATTACCCGCTGGCATTCGCCGTCGGACATGCGGTCCATCGTTTTTCCGGCGAAAGCTGCCATGCCGACCAGTTCCAGCGAGCGTTCCACGATGGCTTTGTCCTGTTCCTGTACGCGTCCGATCCAGTTGGTGTAGGGGGCTCGTCCGAGGGCTACGACATCTTCGCACCGCAGGTTGGGAATGCGGACCCGTTCCGTGGTGACGAAGCTGACGGTGGTGGCCAGTTGCTGGGGTGAGAGCGTTTCCAGAGAGTGTCCGTCGAGCCGGATTTCGCCCCCCAGCCGTTCGCCGAGGCCGGCGATAGCCCGCAGCAGGGTCGATTTTCCCGTACCGTTGCGGCCTACGAGGGCGACCAGTTCCCCGGCGGGAATCGTCGCCGAGGCGTGTTGCAGCAGAATGCGGCGGCCGTAACCGATAGTAAGGTCGTTCAGTCGGATCATACGATGCTTTTGTTACGGATGACGACCCAGATGACGATGGGGATGCCCAATAACGCCGTGATCGTGTTGATGGGGAAGGTGAGGAGTTTGGCCAGTACGTCGCAAAGGAGCATCACCACGATACCCGTAAGGATCGAGGCCGGGACCAGAATCCGGTGGTCGGCATCGGCGAAGAGGATGCGGGCGACGTGCGGGACGGCCAGGCCGATGAATCCGATCGGGCCGCAGAAAGCGGTGACCGTACCGGCCAGCAGGGTGGTGGAGAGGAAGATCAACTGCCGTGAACGGCGGATGTCGAGTCCCATCGTGCGGGCGTAGTTTTCGCCCAGCAGGAGCAGGTTCAGAGGTTTGATGACCGCGACGGCCAGTACGAGTCCGAGAACGACGGCCGGAAGCAGCAGCCCGAGCTGTCCGAGCGTAACGTCGCCGAGCGATCCCATCGTCCAGACGACGAAAGATTTGAGAGCGGCTTCGTTGCTCAGGTATTGCAGGATCTGCACGACGGCTCCGACACCCGACGAAAACATCATGCCCAGGATGAGAATGACCATGATGTCTTTGATGCGGCGGCTGACCGCAGCGATCAGCATCAGGATCAGCGCCGAGCCGATCCAGGCGGCGCCCGCAATGCCGAGGGTGGAGATTAGCGGGTGTCCCGTGAGGCCCAGAAGCGGGGCGCCCAGCAGGAAGATCGCTACGCCGAGGCTCGCGCCGGAGCTGATGCCCAGCACGTATGGCCCTGCCAGCGGATTGCGGAAGAGGGTCTGCATTTGCAGACCGCTCACGGCGAGAGCGGCGCCGGCCAGTAGAGCGACTACGGCTTTCAGCAGGCGGATGTTCACTACGATCTTTGCCGTTACGGGGTCGTTTCCGCTGCCCGTCAGTGCGGCGAGGACTTCGCGGATCGGGATGGGTACGGCTCCGACCGAGAGATCGACGACGAAAAGTACCGCCGCCAGAACTCCGAACAGGAGAAAGAGGATGCGCTGCCGCCGTTGCATCGGTTTAGTTCAGTTTTCGGTAATAGGTCGGTTCGGCGTCCGTCAATTCCGGGTGGAAGATACGGATCAGATCTTGCAGAATCAGGTCCGGGTGTATGACGCCCGATTCCCAGTAGTCGTTGCCGCCCGAGGGGTTGGTGCGCCGGTTGTTGTTATAGACCCTTCCTTCCCGTACGGGGCGCGTATCCATGAATTTGGGGACGATCTCCGCCAGCTCCCTGAGCGATGCGGCGGAGCCGACGTTGATCCAGCAGTCGGACATTTCGGCCAGCCGGTATGCCTCCTCCGTGTCGATGGGGCGCGACTGATTGCCCGTGTCCTGGGTATAGACGTATTGTCCGCCTGCGTCGGCGATCAGCCGGGCGACGTAGCTCGAAGGCGGAGCCATCAGCCAGGAGTCGCCGTAGGGAGTGTTCAGCATGACGACGGGTTTTTGTTCGGCTTTCGCCGCGAGGGTTTTCAGGCTGTCGTAACGGAGGGGTATTTCGCGGAACACCTCTTCGCCCCGTTCGCGCATTCCGGCGATTTCCGCTACGGCCACGAGCCATTCGGCCTTGCCCAGCGGCGACTGTTCGAGGTACTCGCCCATATAGGCGTAGGGAATACCCAGTTCGCGGAGCTTGGGTTCCATGGCGCTGGCGCCGCTGACGCCGAACAGCAGCACGATGTCCGGGGAGAGCGAAAGCAGCCGCTCGTAGTTCATGTTGCCGTCGTAGCCCACGTCGCCGATCTGCTCCTTGTGCGAGGCGACGTAGGGGTTGCTGATGTAGTCGATGCCCGATACGCCGACTACCCGCTGCGGTTCGCCCAGGGCGTCGAGCATGGCGATGTAGGTCGAGGACATGCAGACGATGTGCCGGGCGTCGCCGTCGAGTACCTGTCCCGGAAAATCCGCCGGAGCCTGTTCGCCGTTGCGGGCGATGAAGAGCTGCGTTTCCTCGCCTTCGGCTCCCTGCCACGGGGCGTATGTCTTCAGTATCGTGCTTTTCATCCCTTCCGCTCCGAAAATTTCGAAGCCCGAGGAATAGGCGGGGGCGTAGAGGCTGATGTCGAAATCCCCGAGCGAGGCGGCGGATCGGTGGTGACAGGCGGTTGCGGCCGCGAGGATCGCCGACAACAGGATATAAAGTAGTTTTTTCATCGTCAGAGTTTCGTTTTCAGCCCGGTCGGAGTTTCGAGGGGCGGTGCAAAGTTACTGTTTTTTATTCCGTTTTCCCCATTTAGGGCGGATGTCGAGGAAAATCTCGTAGTTCAGCCGGGGCATCGGGCGCGAAAGTACCGATTGATACTCTTCGTTGAAGAGGTTGTTGATGACTCCTTTGAGCGAGAGGTCGGCCCAGCGGAACGAGAAGGCTTTTTCGAGCGAAATGTCGCTCATGAAGTAAGGCTTCACACGTCCGATCTTGGTCTTCATATCGTTGTCCGAGGTGGTGAAACGCTCGCTGTAATAGCACCATTTGTAGGTGAATCGCCACGAACGGTAGGTCAGGTGCCCCGTTACCGAAGCCGAAAATTCGGGGATGTAAACGAGCTGTTTGCCGATCGCCTTGTCGTACCAGTCCACCGGATCGCCGTGGTTGATCGAGGGAGTCCACGAGAAGTTGCCGTCGGCGCTCAACTGCCAGTCTTTGGCTAACTGTACGTCCAGCCCCGCTTTCACCTCCACGCCGTAGGCATGCACCTCCTTGACGTTTTTGGGCGTCCAGAATCCTTTGGCCGTAGGCAGCCAGACGATCCAGTTGTCGATGTAGGAGTCGAACCAGGTGGCTTCGCCCCGCAGGGTGTAAACTCCGTCGCGGCCCGTAGCGAACGACAGACCGGCGTCGTAGGTGAAGCCGTGCTCCTTTTTCAGGTCGGGGTTGCCGCCCGGCAGGAAGTAGAGGTCGTTCAGCGACGGGAAACGGTAGTTGCGCGAAATGGAGGCCTTGGCGACGAGGTTGCCGCGTTTCGAGATCAGATAGTCGGTGAAGAAGGCCGGAATGATCGGCGTCCATTCCGAGCCGAACATCTCTTCGCGCAGGCCTACCGAAAGGCCCAGACGCTCGGTGGGGCGGTAGCGGATCGACACGTATCCCGACAGTTCGATGCGGCCTTTGTCATAACCGACGGGCACTTTGGTTTTGTTGCCGTTGGGATCGGTCGGCTGCTGGTTATCCATCGGGATAATGTTTTTGTCGATGCTTCGTACCAGATGCTGGTGTGCCGAAACGGTTGCCGTGAAAAGCCACTTCTCCCCGAGGTAGTATTCTCCATCCACCTGGCCGAAGAAGGTGTTGATCGTGCTGCGCGAGCGGATCATCTTCTCCATTTTCCCGTTGCCGAGCTCCCGTTCGTAGTCGTAGGCCATCCAGGTATGGATATAACCGGCTTTGACGCCCACTTTCCACTTTTTGCGCAGGTGATCCCACGAAAGGATGCTGCGCAGGGTTTGTTCGCGCTGTTGGTTCAGGTAGTCGTCATTCTCCTTGTGATCGACCGACAGCATCGGAAGTCCCCGCTTCGAATTGACATACCAGGCCTGCAATCCGAAACGGTCGCCGTGTCCGGTATTGTAATAGACCTCCTGCAACGCATGGAAATCGTGGTATGCACCGCTTTTGTTACGTTCGATCGGGTAGTAGGAGCCGATGATGTTGTGGTCATCGTCCAGGATAAGCACGTTTTTATCGTAGTTTCTGTACTTGAAGTCGTTCGGCGAGGAGGAATAGACGACGCGTGTCGAAGTTTGCCAGCGGTCGTTGCCGTAGGTGAGGCGCAAAAACTCGTCGAAAGTCGAAAACGAGCCGACACCCTGCGTGTATTGCAGGTTGAAACCGTCCGCATCGGCAGGGCGCGTGGAGAGCTTGACTGCCCCGCCCAGGCCGCCGCCCGCCTCATTGACCGAAGAGGTGCCGTGCAGCAGCGAGGCGTCGTCGATGAAGTAGGAGGGGATCATCGAGAAGTCCGTCATGCCCAGCATCGGGGAGTTGATTCGCATACCGTTCCACGTCACCTGCGTATGCGAGGGTGACGTACCGCGGAACGCTACGGTCGAAAGGGTGGCGCGGCCGTACTGTTTGACGAAAATCGACGTGTTGAAAGTCAGGATGTCCGCCATCGAGAGTGCGATGTTTTCATGCAATATCGTAGTGTCGAGCTGGGTTTTCTGGATGCCGATCTCCTTCATCGGCCGCCGTGCCGTGACATTGACTTCGCGGATGGGAACGGCATACGAAGGATTGCCGTTCCACCACTCGCTTTTTTTGATTTTCTCCTCCTGTGCAAGCCCGGTGAGCGTTGTGAGGCACAGTACGATTGTCAATAGGTGTTTCATCATTTGGATTCGGCTCCGGTTTCGCCGTCGAGCATTTGTTGATACGTAGGGTTATAGCCGCAGTCCGTTACGCTCCAGGTCTGTTCGGAGAGTCGGGGAAGGACCTGCGTGAAGGTCGAGAAATCCGTTACCGACGAGAGGTTGCCGATGCGGATCGCCCCGGCAGCGGTCAGGGCAGAGAAATCGAGCGTTGCGACCGATCTGTTTTTGTAGGCCGTGTGTCCGACGCTGATTTCTCCCGCGACGCTCTGCAGGGAGGGGAAGCGGAACGCGACGGCCCGATCGGTCGATGTGTTCCAGGTGGATACCAGCATGCTGCCGTTTACCCGTTGCAGGCTCGGCAGGATGAATTCACCCGCGCAACCCGAAGGCATCGTGTAGAGGGCGTAGTCGTCTGCCGGATCATCCGAAACGGGCTCTCCGTTGCCGATGGTTTCCAGCAGCGGAAATTCGAGGGCGGTGAACGACGAGGCACCTACGTAGAACGAGAGCTGCCGGCCGATGTTTCTCAGCCGGGGAAACGAAGCCGAATTCGCTTCGCCTGCCTTGCCGCAGTTGCGGCAGAGAAGCGTTCCCCGCACTTCGACGAGATTCGGCAGCGAGAGCGTGAACGGGGCTTGCGATCCGCAATTTTCGATCGTGAGATCATCGCAGCTTTCCGTCGGCAAAGAGAGTGCAGAAATATGCGTGAATCCGGCGATCCGCAGGGTATCGAGGCTTTTGAACCCGGTGATTTCGAAAGGCATCGCTTCCGGTTGCGGCGTCAGCGACGAGGCGTCGATCCGCAGCGAGCCGCCGAAATCGCCGCCCCGGAGCTCCGTCAGTCGCGTCGCGGCGACCAGACGCAGGTCGAGCGTACTGTTCGGAGAAAAAGTGCATCCCGAGAGATCCAGTACGCCTTCGAGCGACGACAGGTCGTCGATCGACAGGTCGCCTGAAATGGCTTTGAGCGCCGGAAGGAATTCCCCGAAATCCTTGATCGCGGGGAGCGTTGCCAGGCTAACGTCGCCGTCGAAACGCTCCGCTTTCGGGAAGGATAATGTTTCGATGGCCGGACACCCCGTAATTTCGAGCGATCCGGCGTCGGTGAGTGCCGGCAGCAGGACCGATCGCAAAATAGGGCAGTCGGTGACGGTGATGTTCCCGGTGGTTTCGATCAGCGGAAATTCGAACGTATTGGCCAGAGCGAGATGTTCGTAGCGAAGCGCTCCGGCCTGGGTCAGAACACCGAACGTGGTGCCCAGTCCCGATAACCGGTCGAAGCGGGAGAGGGTAAGCGTCCCGTCGATGCGTTGCAGTTTCGGAAAATACATCTGTTCGCACGGGGCTTTGGCTTCGTCTGCGGTCGTTCCGATCAGCGTCATATTCCCGGCAACGGTGGTCAGCTCGTCGGCCGTCAGTTGGAGCAGGGCGTCCGACTGGAGGACGAAGTGCCCGGCGACGCTTTGCAGGGATTTGAAATCCGCCGTTTGCAGAGCCGTGCCGTAGACGCACAGGTCGCCTTTGATCTCTTTCAGGGCCGGGAGTGAAAGCTGCCTGAGCGTTTCGTTGGGATGGGCCGCGCTGCCGATCCGCAGCGATTCGCAGGCGGTCAGGTTTTCCAGTCCGGCCAATGTTTCACCCGTATAGGCGGCGGTGATCGTCAGGTCGCAGCGGACCGAAACGAGGTTTTTCAACCCGTCCAGATTCGTGACGGGGTTTTCTTCGTCCTCGCCTCCGATGGTGAGGTTGCCTTCGACGGTGTTGATTCCGCTCCGGGCGAAAGCGTCCACTTCGGCCTGCGTCCGAAGTGTCAGACTGCCATCGGTCGCAATGTCGGTGCGCTCTACCGTATAGAGGTAGGTGCGGTCGTTTTGATTGTCGTAGGAGCTTACCAAAAACTGCCACTCCTGGTTCCAGTCGGCGACAGTCGCCGGGTCGGGGTAGATCGAGGCATGCTCGCATAATTCGTAGGATACCTGTGCGCCTTCCAACGATACGTTATAGGGGATGCTCACCGTGATCCGGCCGTCGCGGATGACGGCCGGGTAGGTGTCGGCGCCGGTAGTCAGCGAAAACGATACTATGTAGTTGTCGCTGCCCCAGGGCAGTTCGGTCTTCTCTTCGCTGCATGCCGTGCACAGTAGTGCGAGGCAGCAGATTATACCTGTTATTTTCATATTCCCGCCTATTTGCCCTGGTTGATGTTTTCGTCCGTAAATCCGAATACCTCCGTGGAGTTCTCGCCCAGCCAGCCGGCTTTGGCATTGACGCCGGTCTGTACCCGGATGAAGTCGATGTATTTGAGGTTGGCGGGCTGTCCGTTCTTATCGACCGCGTTCGAGATTTTGAAATAGACCTTCATGGCGCCTGCTGCGGCATTGTCGTCCTCCGAAAGACGGTCGTTGCCGAAATTGTCGGCGTAGCCCCAGTCGTATTCGCCATTGACCCAGTAGGAGCCGTTGCCCGACTGGTCGTAGGTGCGGCTCTTCAGGCAGGGACCGTAAAGCGTATAGCTGTCCGTGCCGATCCACGCCGGGTAGTAGCTGGGCTGGTCGTGGTACTGTTTCAGGTAGTCGATCTTGCCCTTGACGCCCTGGTTGTCCTTCCATTGTACGTCGGCTCCCGAGTAGGTCGGCCGGTAATAGGTGACCGCGTAATCCTGAACGGTCTCCTCCTTGCCGAACTCCGATCCTTTGAGTTCGTACCATTCGTCGTCGGGCAGGGTGTTGCCGTTGGTGTCCTGCATCACATAGACGATACCCGGTTCGGATGAACCCTTGAAGGCGTTGCCCGTGATCGAGAAGTTATAGCCTCCCTTGTATCCGGACGAGGAGTTGTCGATGCTGTGGTCGAAGCCCACGACGATGTAGCCGCCCCAGCCGCCGAGCGATACCCAGGTGTTTTTCCGCATCCGTTTTTCGGCGTAGGCGACTGCCGCTTCGGGGGTGGTCTCCGTACCGGTGAATCCGCCCGAAACCAGTTCGTTGATGAACTGTCCCGGGGCTGGTGTATATTCGTACACCCGGTTCCACGTCGCGCTGCTGGCTCCCGAAGCCGGGCGGCGGTGCGACTCTTCTTCGCCGTGGCATTCGACGGTGAACTCCAGCGTAGCCCGGGTTTCATTGGTGCGCGTGATGCACTTCGAGAGGGTCACTTCGGGTTCGTCGGTGGTGTCCGTTACGGTGAAAACGATCTTTTTGATCCCTGTTTCGGTCGGGGTATAGGTGTACGAAAGCTCGGTCCCGACCTCTTGTCCGTCGATCGTCCAACTGAACTTGGGGTTGGTGCCGTTCCAGATGGATGGCTGCAGAGTGATCGTGTGGTCGAGCGATACGGTGCGGGTCAGACCGTCGTATTTGCGTCCGATAGGTACCGCCGTAGCCGATACCGCCAGTGCATCGACCACCTCCACCTCGATTGTCATTTCGTCCGAGCCGTCCTTGTTTTCCGTGCGCAGAGTGACTTCGTATGTTCCGGCGACCTCCTCGCAGAATTCATAGACGGCCTCATCGCCGACCGGTTCGGCTTCGGCGGCACCGGACGGCGCAGCGTCCAGAGAAAATTGCTGTTCTCGGCCGACTGTACGGTGGGCGCGAATTCGTATTTGCGTCCTTTCACGACCTCCAGCCCGTCGGTCTGCATGGGGAAAGAGATCAGGGGGCGGCAGCAGCTCCTGTACCTCGACGAGAACCGTTTCGACGGTCGTGCCGTTCGGGGTGGTTACCTCCAGGTCGATGTAGTAGCCGTTGACGCCTTCCGAAATTTCATTGCCGGAGTCGAACCGGTAGGTGAGCTGCGGTTCGGTCGAGATGATTTTGCCCGTTTCTTCCAGTTTCCATGAGTAAACGGCCCGATCGACGAACTGGTAGGAGGGCGTAATGGTGAACTCCCGGCCGACCTTGACGGGATAGACGGCCGGGTCGGTGTCGAACGTGATGATCGGCACCTGTTCGACATCGGTGGTGATGAGCTCGTCCTTGTTGCAGGCGACCGCCGTCAGAGCGAGCAATATGAAATAGATCCGTATTTTGTTCATGGATGATGATTCTTATTATATGATTAGCGCCAGCAGAAGGCGCCGGGGATGATCCCGACATAGAATTCGTCGAGCAGTTCGCCGTCGGGCGAATAGCGCAGTACGACACCGTTCTGCACGTAATCGATCGCGTCGGCGATATAGACTTCCGAATTGACGGGGTTGATCGTCAGTCCGTAGTAGAGCGTATTGTTGTAGGGAAGGAATGGTTTTACCGGAAACTTGTCGGCCGTTACCGGCAGGCGCCAGACCGCCTTGTTGATGAAGTAGATCGTGTCGCGTGTGCCGTTGAGCTGCACTTCGGAGGGCCAGTCGCCGAATTTGAACTTGAACTGTTTCTCGATCTTGCGGGTTGCGGCGTCGATGCAGTAGAGCGATGGCGCCTCGTGTCCGTAGGGCGAACCTTCGTAGCCGCCGTCGGTCACCGTCCAGATCTTGTTGTACTTGTCCATGACCAGCGAGGTGGGCTGGATGCCCACGGTGATCTGGTCGCAGACCTTGTCGGTTTCGGTGTCGATCACCAGGATTCGGTTCTGGTACGACCAGCAGTTGGTGAAGACGTATTTGTCGTATTGCACCATCTGTTCAGTCGAACCGGTTTCGAAATCCATATCCGTTTCGACATAGCCGGTGATCTGGTAGGTCTTGGGATTGACGATGTAGATGCGCGGATCCCAGATTTGGGTGACGTAGGCTTTTTCGTCGCTCAGGAAATGGATGTAGCGGGGCGAAGTGAAGCCCGTGATGCGTCCCACCTCCTTGAAGGTGTTGATGTCGATCGCATAGATCACGCCCGAGTTGTTCACTACGATCCAACCGATACCGTTGCGGATGACCATCGACTGCGCGACGTCGCCCAACTTGATGGCGTTGGCTCTGGCGAAAACTTCATTCTCGACATGTTTTTTCTCCGGATCGTAATAGGAGAGCGAGGCATTGCCGTACATGAAATTCCTCGTTGGTGATGAAGAGCCCCTTGCCGGTCACCTCGTCGCCCGAACCTGCGTTGTCGATTTCGAAATCCTCTTTCTCTATCGGACCGTAATCCATGCACGACACGGCCAGCGCCGCGCATGCACAGATTACGATTCCTCTTTTCAACCCATTGAACATAATTCTATTTGTTTATCCATTCGTCCGAGAAACGGTAGGCGAAATCCACGCCTGCCGGACTCGCTTTCTTCTGATAGAAGCTCGAAAACTCCAGGGCATCGCTCCGCGATACGTCATAGACATGGACGGCGCTCTGCGTATAGGTCGATTTGCCGACCCATAACTGTTCGGTCGTCGGGTGTACGCCCATGTAGCCGTAGATGATGTCGCCGCCCGAATGATCCGCATCGAGGTCTGCCGTGATGTAGTCCCAATTGACCTTGCCGGTTTCGTAGTTGTAACGCATCGCTTCATAGGCGCTGAAGTCCTGTTTGCCGATGAAATAGAGGTGCGGCTGCGTGAAGCTCGCACACATCTGCACTGTCGGCGAAGCCGTGCCCGTGCGCAGTTCGATCTGTTCGGGCAGGTTCGTTTCCGAAACGACCTCGCCGTTCGCGTCCAACGCTACGATCATAGCCGGTTTGGTGAAGCTCGCCGCACCGGTCATGCCCGAGTTTCCGGTAAATTCGCCCGTAAAGATAGCATAAATTTTCCCATCGTAACCCTTTGCGAGGTCTTTCACCTGGCGGTTTTCGTAGGTGACGGTTTTGATTACGGCATCCGTCGCGGGATCGAGGACGATCACCGAATTGCCGCGTCCGGCGAAGACCTTGCCGCGCGAGAAGATCATGCGGGCCTTGGTCGCCCCCGTTTTCGTGAAGACGCCGAATGTACCCGGGATGTCGCTCGTACGGATGATATTGGTCTGAAGGTCCACGATACGGATGCCCGAATGGGATTCGTTGTCGGCCGTGGAATATTGGATGTAGGCTTTTTCGGGACTTACGACCACGATGTGCTGCGGCCAGCAGAGGGTCGATTTTGAACTTTGGGTGGCACCCGTAGAGGTATCGACGTTTGCGTAGAACTGCATGTCGCGTGCCACGAGGCGTTTCATCGTGTGGGCATCGCAGACGACGAAGCGTCCGTCGCCGTTGAATGTAGTTCCCATGCTGCTTGTCTTGCCGTTTTGGGTAATGAAGTAGATCTTGCCGTTGGCCAGGTACATATCCTGAAGGACGTTGCCGATTTCGTTGTCGTTGATCTCCTCGTAAACCTTTTCATGATAGCGCATGTGTTGGTCGAAATAGACGATCGTACCGTTTTCGGAGGTCATGTTGCCCTCTATGAGGACGAACGTGCCTTCGGGATGGGTGAAGTCGAGCACGTAGTACTCCTGCGAGAGGATCGGTTTGTCGTCGGACTGGATCGTTACGGTGTTTTCCAAATCCATTCCGTCGGTGTATTCCGCAGGAGGAGCGATCAGGAGCGAACGCCGTGCGATATCGAAATCGGCCGTCCAGCCTGCCGGTGCCGATGTCATTTCGACCGTGGGAATCCATCCTCCGGCCGTCAGTGCATACGCTTCCGAAGCGCCGTATTTCATACAAACGGGTTCGTCCGAATCCTCCAGCCCCTGAATTTCGAGGCTGCCTCCGTCGCGCTTGGTAATCTCGGTCGTCAGGCGGTAGATACGGCCCGCTTCGAAATTGCGTCCGGTTTTGGTCTCGGTATAGACGCTGCCGTCGGCGAAGGTGTAGGTTACGTGTATTTCCTCTGCGCTGCAATCCGCCGGATAGACGACCGCTGCGGCGAATACGCTCGCGGTGCTGCTCGTCGCGGGCAGTTCGACACCCTCCTTGCCGAACGAAAGCGTTACGGCGTTGTTCGCATCGGTCGCATCGCTGAATCCGGTGCCGTCGAAGGTGCGCGTACCGGTCAGTACGGTCGAGGCGTCGGTCGCTGCCAGCGTGACGGAAACGAGCTTCTCCTTCACGTCCTGCGACCAGGGGTTGAACCAGACGTAAGCGGTGGCGTGCGAGAGGGTGAATCGTCCTTCGGAGTCGGTCGTGGCATAGCCGAAATCGCCGTTCGGTCCGAGTTGCAGTTTGCCCGGCTCCGCCTGGCGTTGTTCGGTCGGAACGACGGCTTCGGCGTCGGTGCCGGTCATGTTGTAATAAATCCGGTAGGGTGCATCCCCCGGGAGGTTCGTGAATCCGAAGTCGGCGACATTGCCGTCCGTTCCCGCTTCGGCGCTCTGTACGCCGCCTGCCCAGATTCGGTCGCCGGTGCTCCATTGAAATTGAATTTCGGTCCCGTCGCCAGGCACGAATTGAGTGCGGCTCGCGGTGCCGGAAATACCCGTGAGGGTTACCTCCCGTCCGGGTTGGGGACCGACTTCGGGAAGTTCCTCGATGTCCGAGGTGCAGGCCGCCAGGCCGAGTCCTGCGAGGATGTATAGTAATTTTTTCATGGCGATTCGATTAAATGCGGATGAAAATGCCTGCAATCCGGGGAGGATTGCCGACATTTTCACCGCGCGATCATTCTATTTTAGTGTTAGCCTTCCACATCGTATTTGAAGGCGAATCCATAAGTTGAGGAGGTCAATTTAACCCACGAAGAGTCGGCGTAGGCTCCCGTACCGCCGACCGGATCGGCCGATTTCGGAAGGTGGATGATCCGGTTCTCAGCAGGGACGTCTTTGCCTGCAACGGGACTCCAACCGCCGCCGAAGGGACCGGTACCGTAGTCGTCCTTCAGGGTCGGCGGGGTAGTTGCCCGACAGATGATGTCACCCAGCAAGGGGCAGCCTTTCGAGTAGCCGACGAAACAGTATGCTTCGAGTGTTTTCATATTCTTGCCTAACGAAATCTTAGCCAGTTTTGGACAATCTCCGAAGGCATTCTGCCCGAGTGTTTCCGTGGCATCCGGGAGGATGATCTCGGTCAGCTCTCCGCAATTTTGGAATGCGGAATTCTCGATCGTTTTTACACCCTGACCGAAGTTGATCGTTGTCAGCGAGCAGCCGTTGAATGCGCTTGCTCCGATCTTCGTGACGGAATTGGGCAGGGTTACGTCGGTCAGTTTGGTGTTCTGGAACATGTAGTTGCCGATTTCGGTCACACCCTCCTCGACAGTCACGCTGACGAGCGATGCGCAGGAGTCGAAAGCGTTCGATCCATAGCTGATGCCTTTCAGTAGCGTTACCGAGGTCATGCCCGTTTTTTGGAAAGCGGCCGAAGCGGTTTTCGTTACGTTCTGCGGGAATACGATGCCTGCGAGGTTCGCATTCGATTTGAACGAGTTAGGGAAGGTTTCCGATTCGTAAACGACTTCCGAGAAATCCACCGTAGCCGGAGCTGCGAGTGCTTTCACGGCATCCGCTACGGCCTTCATCTGTTCTGCCGTCATCACCGTATTGTCACCGGCCGTCTTGACGTACAGCGTAGTGAAGGTTTGCGGAATTTCTGATTTCCAGGGATCTTCGCCGGAAGCGCGGTAGTAAAGGCCTTCGCTCAGGTAGTCGGGACCGAGCGCCTCCATCGTATAGCCGCTGGCGGCTGTGGTCCAGGAGGAGTAGGCTTCGACCGATGCTACGTGGAACGTTTTGCTGCCTTGTACCGAAGTACCCGCGCCGGAGAAACTGTCGGCCTGTACCGCAGGGGCCGTCGTCGGTTCCGCATAGACGTCTGCGAGCAGTGCGGCGTTTTCGAAGGCCTTGCTGCCGATCGAAGTCAGCGTGTTGCCCGAGATGGTCAATTTGGTCAGCTTCGACCAGTCGGAGAAAGAACCCGCACCGATCGTCACGATCGTTTTCGGAATGGTCAGGTTTTCGATCGCGTCGTTCGTTGCGAAGGCATTGTCGCTGATAGCGGTGAGGCCTGCACCGAATTGGAGCGTAGCGATATTGGGGTTGTTGCTGAAGGCTCCGTCACCCAGCGTGGTAACGTTGTCGGGCAGGGCGAGTGCCGTCAGGCCGCAGTCGGCGAAAGCACGATCGCCGAGGGTTGTCACGCCAGAACCCAATGTCAGGGTCGCCAGCTTGGAACAGCCTTCGAAAGCGCTCGCGCCGATTGTCTGAACCGAAGCGGGAATGGTGACGGTCGTAATAGCCGTACAGCCGGCGAACATTTCGGCCGGGATGGTCGTTGCCGAACCGAGGGTAATGGCCGTGAGTTCGGGACAGTCGCGGAAGCTCTTTTCGCCGAGTGTCGTGGCAGAAATTTTTGCCGAGGTAAGACCGGTACCGGCGAATGCCTCGGTTCCGATGTTTTCGATCGCAGATAGGCTTGTTTCGACGAGTGCGCTACACCCTTTGAACGCTTTGTCGCCGACGGTTTTAACACTCGACGGCAGGGTGAGGGATGCCAGCGCTGTACATCCTTCGAACGTGCTTTCGCCGATGATTTCGACACCGGTCGGAACGGTCGCCTTGGTCAGGGCCGTACAGCCTTTGAAGGCTCCGGCTGCGATCGATGCCGTATTCTCGAAGAATTTGATCGTGCCCAGTTTGGCGTTGCCGGCCAATCCTGTCGGGAACTCCGTGGCTTCGAATTTCGCCATGTTCAGATCGAGTGTCACGGGAGCGGACTGTGCCGAGATTTTGGTGATGACGGTATTGAACTGGCTGGCGGTAAGGGCTGCATCGTCGCCTACGGTGCGCACATACAGTGCGGTGAATGTCGCGGGCAGGGTCGGAACCCAGTCGGTCTCGCGCGAAGCACGGTAGTAGATGCCGTCCGTCAGTTGCTGGTCGTTGATGTCCTGCAGCGCATATCCCTGCGAGGTCACGTCCGTCCAGGCCGTTTCATAGGCATCGTAGGATGCAGCCGGAACATAGAGGATTTTTGCACCTTCCACTTTGCTGCCGGCGCTGCCGAAAGCGGAGTTTCCCAGCGAGGGCGCATTCTCGGCCCGGCAGGTAATGGTTTGCAGATTGCTTGCCGAAATGAAGGCGTTGCGTCCGATCGAGGTCACCTTTTCGCCCAGATCGATCGAGGTGACGTTGGCACAGTTCCAGAAGGCGTAATTGGCGATCGCGGGGATATCGATAATAATGCGGGTGAAGGCGCTGCAACCGCCGAACGAGCGCTCGTCGAGCGATTTCAGCGTTTCGGGGAAGGTTACGTCCTGCAACTTGCCGCAGTTGTAGAAGGCGTCGTTGCCGACAGTCTCCAGCTTGGAGGGCATATTGATTGTCGTGAGGGCCGAACATGCGTTGCACAGGTTGGCCGGAATTGCAGTCAGTGCATCGGGAAACTGTATGCGTTCCAGTGATTTGCAGTTCTTGAATACGGATGATTCTATTGTAGTCACGCTTTCCGGGATCGTGATCTCTTCGAGTCCGGTCGCTTCGAATGCTTCGGCTCCGATGCTCTTCAGTGTCGAGGGCAGGGTTACATCGGTCAGAGCTGTGCAACTGTCGAATAAGAATCGTGGAATTGCTTCCACACCTTCGGGAATTACGACCGATGTCAGCAATTTGCAGCCGTAGAACGCATAGATGTCCAATGTGCGCACCGAGGAAGGAAGCTCGATGGATTCCAGTTTGGCACAGTTGCGGAAGCAGTTCTGCCCGATGGCAGTCAGGCCTTCCGGAAAGGTTACCCGCGTCAGGTTCTTACAGCCGTAGAAAGCCCCGGAATTGTAGGTGCTGGGAGTGAAAGTCTGGATATTACGGGGCAGTGCGATCTCCTGAAGATTGGTCTTGCGGGTGAAGTCCATCGGAAATTCGGTCGTGGCGAAGGTAGCTTCACCCAGATCGATGACCGCACCGTTTGCGAGGTTGCCTGCAATCGAGGTGAGTTCTTCGGCCGAGAGGGTCGATTCGCCCAGGGTAACGACTTTCAGGTAGCCGATCGGCTCGGTCGGCAGCTCTTCCGCAACACCGGCTTCGGTCATGAAGAATGCGCCGGAGCTTTTGCAGTCGGACTTGGCGATCTGTGTCGAGAGGCGCAGCGTGTGGCCTGGGGTAAGCGTTTTGCCTGATTTGGTTTGCAGATAAACCGAACCGTCGGCGAATTTATAGACGATCGAAACCGTTGCCGTCGAAAGATCGGCGGGGTAGAGCACCATGGCGGCGAACACGTCGGTATCGTTGCTCTGCGAAGGCAGGGCGACACCCTCTTCGCCGAACGACAGGGTGACGGACGAAGAGCCTTTGCAGTCGCCCAGCTTTCCGTCGGCGAAAGCGGCTTCGCCGGCGATGGTCTGACCGCCCGATACGCTCAAGGTGATCGAGAGCAGGTTCGAGGTGACATCGCTCGAATAGGTGTCGAACCAGACGTAGGAGGTCGCATGCTCGAGCGTAAAGGTTCCGTTTTGCGCCGTTGCATAACCGAAGTCACCGTTTTGGCCCAGGTTCAGCTCTCCGGCTGCCTGCTGTGTCTGCTCGGCCGGAATCAGGGCTGTTGCGGCTGCCGGGCCGGTCAGGTTGTAGAATACGTCGTACGTGTCGGCCGTTTCGAGGGATTCGAAAACGAATGTCGCCTGGCTGCCGCCTTCGGCGATGGCTTCGCTTCGGGTATTGCGTGCCCAGATGTAGTCGCCGGCGCTCCAGAGGAACGGAACGGCTCCGTCTTCGGCTCCGCCGAAACCGGTGCGGGTGCCCCGGCCGGAGAATCCGGTCAGTACGACCTGCGTATTTCCGTCAGGAGCAGGGGCGATAGGTTCTACGTCCGCATCTTTCGTGCATCCTGCGAATGCGAGCAGGAATGCGCACAATATGTATAAGTAGTTTTTCATCGGTAATCTCCTTTTTATCCGTTAGTTCCACTCTTCCCATTCGCTCGATCCGGCGCCTGCGCCGCCGAGGATTTCATCGGTGGCGAGTACCTGAACCTTGGCTATGACCGTTGCGGTAGCGCCTACGGCTACGACGGATACTTCACCCGAGGTTTCGGCATATACGTTCTCCTTGGCAGGGGCTGTGATGGTCAGCACATCGCCTTCGAGCCAGGCGCGCCAGCCGTCGGGTTTGGTGATGGCGAGGTTTTCAACGCCTTTTTGGGTAACGGCGAGGTTCTGCGAAGCGCCGAATTTCAGCGTCAGCGATGTGCGCTCGATGACGAAATTCACCTCCTTGGCTTTGGGCAGAACAATCTGGTCGCCGTTGGTGAGCGTGAAGGTTACGTTTTCAGCGTCCTGTACGACGCTTTTGAAGAAAGAGTCGCCGTCTTCTCCCTTATCGCCGTTCGCACCGTCCTTACCGACCGCTTTGATCGGCTGTCCGTCTTCGCCTTTGATGGTTTCGCCGTCGATCTCCCAATAGCCGTCCTTGTTGATGGTCGGGGTTTTACCGTTTTGGCCCGCAACCGGAATCTTGTTCTGGTTATCGTCGAGCAACCACTGGTCATCGCCGCCCAGCGTCCAGTAGTAGATGCCTTCGAATTGCGCGATGCCGATGGCCGGCGCCGCTGCGCCGTCTTTGCCGTTGTGCAACGTGATGGTCTTGCCGTCGTTGAAAGTGATCGTGCAGCTTCCGTCCGCCGCTTCGGTGTAGTTGGTGATGAATTTGTTTTCGTTCAGGGCGTCGATGATCGTCTTGAGCGAATTGACCTGTTCCTTCATCGAAGCGATCTCCTGTTTTAGGTTTTCGATCTCCTGGCGGATTTCGGTGTCGTCGTACTTGTCGTCCGAACAGCCCCAGGTCATTGCTGCGCAGAGGCAGCGAGAACTAACAGCGTAAAGAATTTTTTCATAATTTAAGAATTTGATTTATTGGTTGAATTTTGTTTTCCATGTTCCGCAGAATAGGCAGGCTGTATCGGAACCCGTCGGTTCGGAGGAGGGGCATTGTGCTGCGCCGAAACGACGAAGGCGTCCGCCGGAGGAAACGAATGTCCGTTCCGGAGAACGCCTTGAAGCGCAGCCCGGCGAAGGCCGGGTAGAGTGAGCGCATGTCACGCCCGTTGAAATGTCAGCCGTAAAATAGCCGTAAGTTATCGATACTCCTGTCGTTTAGTCCTGTTCGGAACTTACACGCGAGGGTACAGAAGAAATACATGGAAAAATAGCGCGCCGAAGACTATCTTGCACGATTTCGACCCGAAACCTGCGGCTGTAAATCCTGATTGTCAAGGCAGGTCTTCTGACTCGTTTCCTCCGCAACGCCTTCCCAGCGATATAGCCAGTGGCAAAGAGTGCGCGAAGTTGCCCGGTCGGGGGCTGAAACTCACAGCAGCAGGTACTGTCGCCGATTTTCACGGCATTCCCTATTAATCGGCTTGGAAAAGTGATTCCAAGTCCGAACCTTGCGGGTGCAAAGGTATTGCTTTTCCGGGATTATTCGCAAACGAAATCGGAAATAAATTTCAATGAATTCTGTAATTCATTGAAAAACATTGCTTTGCCAAGTGGCTATTTGCGGAAGATGAAATAGACGGCCAGAATCAGGCAGACGAAACCCGCCAGATGGTTCCACCGCAGGGTGTCCGATTTCATGAAGACGACGGCGAAGACCGTGAAGACCAGCAGGGAGATGACCTCCTGGATCACTTTGAGTTCCCAGATCGAAAAGGGGCCTCCCAGTTGGGAGCTGCCGATGCGGTTGGCCGGGACCTGGAAACAGTATTCGAACAGGGCGATGCCCCAGCTGAGCAGGATGATGGACAGCATCCCGAAGCGTTCTATCTTCGATTTGAAAGCGATATGCCCGTACCAAGCCAATGTCATGAAGGTATTGGAGAGGATCAGCAGGGCGATGGTGGCGAGGGCGCGGTTCATGACAGCAGGGCATCGAGATCGGTTATCGAGGCGAAATCGTCGATGATGACGTCGGCCTCCGTTTGGGTTTCGAGAATATCTCGGGAGAGAGTCGTTACCAGGGCTACGATGCGTCCGGCACCGGCCCGGCGGGCGGCGGTGATGCCGGCCCGGGCGTCCTCGAATACGAGACAATCGGCAGGCAGCAGATGCAGCCCTTCGGCCGCCAGCAGGTAGATTTCCGGATCGGGTTTGCAACGGGTCACCCGGTCCCCGCTGACGATGCAGGAGAAATAGTCCGCGATACCGCAGTTGCCGAGGACGAAATCGACGTTTTCGCGGCAGCCCGACGAACCGACGGCGCAGGGGATGCCTCGGCGACGCAGCTCTTCGAGCAGGTCCACAAGCCCCCGTACGGGGCGGATTTCCGGAGCATAGACTTCGCGGTAGATGGCCTCTTTCTCCTCGCCGAGCGCTTTCAAGCCCTTTTCGCGTATGATTTCTTCGGGCAGGATCTGGCGCATGATATCGTCGTTGCCCATGCCGAAGGAGGTCTGAAGCTTCCGCTGCCACTCTTCGACGCCGTAACGCTTGCAGAATATTTCGAATGCCCTGACATGCGCCCGGGTGTTGTTCACCAGTACGCCGTCCATATCGAATAGAACTCCCCGTATCATCTTGTTGTTTTTTCCGCGCAAAAGTAATCATATTTCCGGGAGTTGCCGCCGAAACGACCGGGAAATTGCGGGGCGGAACTCTTTGAGGCGGGATTGTATGCTTGAAATGGCGATTATATCTTTTTTAATGCGCCGTTTCCGACGATCGCAGCATCCGATCCGGAGGTTGCTTATTCGCCGACCTGTGGCCGCATCCGTAATTCCGCTCTCCTATATGTATTCTCTTCTCGGAGGGAAGTTTGGAGGCTACGTACCCGAAGTGGCACGCTAAAAAAGTATATATGCACCTAAAATTTGAGGTTAAGACTGAAATTGACCGTGAAGGTCGGGATCGACAGTCCGGGGATGGGGCGGTGGTGTGTGACGCCGCCAAATGAAATCCACGCGCAGCAGACGGAAGATGTTCTCGATGCCGAAACCGGTTTCGAGGTAAGGGTGTTCGACCGACGACATTCCCACCGGAAAGAGCATGACCGCTTTCGTATTCGGAAGACTGCCGTCGTTGCGGGCTGAAAGGGTGCCGTAAACTCCCTTGAAAACAAAGACTTCGCGCCAGTTGAGTTTTTTGAGGAGCGGTACGCGGCCCAGCAGGAATCCGTTGAAGTGGTGTTCGTAGAAGAACGAAATCCAGGCGTCCGACGAGAATTCGTAGAAATTCATGCACGAGAAGGCATAGCGGTCGTAAAAATAGGTGCCGTTTCCCTCGTGCAGCTTCAACAGCAGGTAGGGAACCTTGCCGAAGATCTTGCCGCCTTCGAGCATGAGCCGCGAGTATCCCACAGGCGGCAGGTTGAGCCGGTACTGCATGCGGCCTTCGAGCCGCAGATAGTCGTAGCTGGTGGGCAGTATGCCTTTTTTCGCACCGATGAAATCGAAAGAGAAAATCGGGTATTTCGAACCCATGTGCCGGACTTCGAACGGCGTGCGGACGATCGTTTCGTCTTTGGACAGCCGCAGTCCGATCCGTACCGAAGCGTCGTTGATGCCGTGGAGCCAACTTCCGTCGGGCAGGATCATCGGGACATAGCGGTTCGAGGAGATGTGGCGCCCCCGCAGCTCGAACGAACTGCTGATACCGTGCAGCCACTCGTGCTCGTAGAGAGCGATCCCCTCTTCGATGGTCGAGAGCCGCGAGGTCCCTCCCCGGGAGAAGATCGAACTCAGGATATTGTTTTCCGAAAGAGCGTTGACACCCGAACTGAGCTGGATCGCATCGTTGCGGTAGGTGACGGTCAGCTTGCGTAGCAACTGTCTGCGGAACATCACCTCTATTTCCGATGCACCCTTGAAGTCCTCGTCCCGGGTGCCGTAGGCCAGGTAGGTCGAGAGCCTTACGCGCCGACTGAACTCTTTGGTCGTACGTACGCCTATCTGGAAGCGGGCGCCCTCCAGTCGGTTGAAGCTGATCGCTTTGGAGTAGGGACCTATGCCGACGTATTTGGTATTGTAATAGCCGCCGATGATGGTGTTGAGAACCGTGTAAATGTTTTTGTAGAGGGGAACCTGCTGGATCGAATCGACCATTCGGTAGATGGTCTTCTCCTTTTGAGAGAGGGCGTAGGGACGCAGTGAGTCCCATTCGACCTGCTTGCCCGAAATGGCATCGTCCGAGAGGATCACGCTGGCTGACGTACCCAGAACCTGTTTGGGGATCGGCGTGTCGAACTTTACGTCGGAATAGGTTACCTCGTGGCTGCCCAGGAAAGCGATCATCTTCGAGGAGTCGGACTTGGTAAGCGTGAAGTCGGCGGTCATTTTCTCCCGCTGCGGGAACCACAGCGAATCGGCCGTCAGTCGGTTGTCGATTTCGATCGCCAGGTGCCGGATCCAGTTTACATTGACCCCTTTGGCCATTTTTACGCGGGCCGAACGCAGCGCATAGCTTGCCGAGTCGATATTGACCTCGCCGTCGAGTACCGGGGTGGCGACACTTTTTGGGGTGAAACCGGATTTTGTAGGTCTTGCGCCCCTCCACGTTCGTACTGTCCACCAGAAAGTATTTGTAGAATGAGCGTCCCGAGTTGGAGAGGGGGCTGGCGAACTTCACCCCGAACAGGTCGATGAAATTTTCGTAAAGATTCACGTCGGCGTGCAGGTGCCCGGTGAATTGCGCCAGCACGCTGTTGTCTTCGATACCGGATATCTGGCTGGCGCGGATCACCTCACGGGCGACGGCCGGCGTGCGGCTGTGGTAGTAATCCGCTGCCGTTTCGGAGATCATTACAGGCAGGTAGGGTTGTCCGGTGACATCCGATGTGTCGATGTGCTCGAAAATGAAACCGAAGCTTTGCTGGAGTTTTCTGCTTCGAAATTCCCGGACATTGGCCAGGCCGAGTTCCATTTTCGTATAGGTGCGGCAGATGTAGCGGTCGTATTCTTCGGGATCGTTGTATTTTTTGTTGCGTACGATGCCCGCGAGAATCGGGTGTGCCGGATTGTCACCCGGTGTGACCACGACATTTCCGATTTCGAGGTGCGTGGGATTGAGCCGGAAATCCACCCGGTTGTCGCTTCCGGCCGGGATCGGACGAATCTGGGGCTCGTAGCTGACCATTTCTGCCCGGATGTAGCTCGATGTGTCGCGATTTTCGATCGAGTAGCACCCTTCGTCGTCGGTGGTGGTGCCGGTCGTCGTCCCCGGGAACAGGACGACGGCATAGGGAATCGGTTCGCCCGTCTGTGCGTCCGTGACCGTACCGTACACCCGGGTGTTCTGGGCAGCGCAGGGGCCGTACAGAAATAGTCCCGCAAGAGCGAGGATTATGCCGCATAGTCGTTTCATCGGAGCCTTGCCGGAGTGTCGTTTCGGGTTTCGGAAGGAAATAAATGAGATCAAAAATACGAAGATTTTACCGGACTATCAAAAATTGTTATTTTTGCCGGACCGGATGGAATTGTTGCCTGCGAGATGAAACATGAAAACGTCAAAATAGAAAAAACCAATGCGGCCCGTCTGCTCGACCGTGCCAAAATCGCCTACGAATTGATCCCGTACCGGGTGGACGAGGAGCATCTGGCCGCGACTCATGTGGCCGAACAGCGCGGTGAAGATATCGCTACGGTTTTCAAGACGCTCGTACTCAAGGGAGACCGCACGGGCCATTTCGTCTGCGTCGTACCCGGAAATCATGAAGTCGATCTGAAAGCTGCGGCCCGCGTGTCGGGCAATAAGAAAGCCGACCTGATTCCTGTCCGGGAACTTCTTCCGACGACCGGTTATATTCGGGGAGGCTGTTCTCCGATCGGGATGAAAAAAACCTTTCCGACCTTTTTCCATATTTCCGTTTTACAGCATTCGGCCGTTTATGTCAGTGCGGGAGTTCGAGGGTTGCAGATCCGGATCGCTCCGCAGGATCTGCTCCGCTTCGTCGGAGGCGAAACGGCCGAAATCAGCTGTCCGTCGTCTGTGGCGGCGGACGAATAGAATCCGTATTTTTTTGCTATTCGATCCCTCTGCGTCGGATGCGCGGGATTGCCGCGTTATCGAAACGACAGCCGGAGCGGAATTTTTCCGGGACGATTCGTCATTTCCCTTTGGGGGCCGGTCTGGTTTCGCCCTTGAGTGCCGGAAGTGAGATGCCGTACCGTACCGCCAGAATCCGAATGAGGATCACCGAGCAGGCGGCGATGAACTGCGTGGGGGCCGCCGGCAGGTCGAGATACATACAGAGATAGTAGATCAGTCCGCCGCAGATGCAGGCGATAGCGTAGATGTCTTTGCGGAAAATCAGGGGTACTTCGTTCAGCAGCACGTCGCGCAACATACCGCCCGCCGCACCGGTCAGCGTACCCATGATGATACCCACCCACATCGGATAGCCGACGGCTATGCTTTTCTGAATGCCGACGACGGTGAAAAGCCCCAGTCCGACGGCATCGAAAATAAAGAAGGTGTTGTTGAGCCGGATCACGTATTTGCGTAGCCCGACTACGAACAGGAAGGCGAATCCCGATACGACCAGGTAGGAGACGTTCTGCATCCAGAAAGGGGGCAGGCCCAGCAAAGAGGTCGCGCAGCGTACCGCCGCCGACGGCCGTGACGAATCCGACCACATAGGCTCCGAACCAGTCGAAATGTTTGGCCGAAGCGAGCCGGATGCCGCTGATGGCGAATGCAAAGGTACCGACATAGTCGAGAAGGGTGATGAAATTCATGATGTTTCGATTTTTCGGCCGCAAAGGTAGTAATTATCTCGCCGGATTATCGATAACGACGAAATAAATTCGATAGCTGCGACCGGGCTGCCGATTTCTGTTTTCTGTTACCGGCCGTATGATACGGGGCGGTGGCGTTTCCTGCGGGTCTTTGCGGAATTTTCCGGCAAGGAGTGTTCGGGTTTCGTTTTTTTTCGTACTTTTATGCGGCGTAAATTCGGCTAGGAACGATGGTTTTACTTCTTCATTCCGGTTCATTGGTTTGCTTTTTCATGTTACTTAAATATTTCCCACTATGAAATTTTTTATCGATACAGCTAACTTGGCCCAGATCCGGGAAGCTAACGAAATGGGTGTGCTTGACGGGGTGACGACCAATCCTTCGCTGATGGCCAAGGAGAACATTCGCGGTGAGGAGGCCTGCCGTCGCCATTACCTCGAAATCTGCTCCATCGTCGATGGCGATGTGAGCGCCGAGGTGATCGCCACCGATTTCGACGGTATGGTCCGCGAAGGGGAAGCGTTGGCGGCCTTGCACAAGAATATCGTGGTCAAACTCCCGTGTACGGCCGACGGTATTCGTGCCGTGAAGTATTTCGCGGGCAAGAATATCCGCACCAACTGCACGCTGGTCTTTTCCGTCGGTCAGGCTCTGCTGGCAGCCAAGGCCGGTGCGACGTATGTGTCGCCGTTCGTAGGCCGTCTGGACGATATTTGCGAGAACGGGGTGGCTCTCGTCGCCGAGATCGTGCGTATGTATCGTTACTACGGTTATGATACGCAGGTGCTGGCGGCTTCGATTCGGCATACGCAGCACATCGTCCAGTGTGTCGAGGCGGGGGCCGACGTGGCGACCTGCCCGCTTGCGGCGATCAAGGGTTTGCTGAAACACCCGCTGACCGACATCGGTTTGGCGCAGTTCCTGGCAGACCACGCCAAGGTGAATTCGTAGGGAGGCGGCGTTTCCCGTAATGGAAAAGCGATGCCGATGATCGAAAAATCATCGGCATCGTCGTTTCGTATTCGGGCCGGAATCCGATCAGATTTCCAGCCCCATGATATAGTCGTTCATGTAGAATCCGCCTCCGATTTCGAAATCGCCTTCGCGCAATTTGCGCATACCCATCCGTTCGTAGAATTTTACGGCTTTGTTATGGCGATTTACGTGGAGCTCCATCCGGCAGGGAGCCGGGTGGAGCTGTTTGATGTGTTCGATAGCCTTGCGGAAGAGGAAGCTCCCCGCGTGCACACCCTGGAATCGGGGCAGGATGTAGATTTTTTGCAGGATGTAGAGGTCGTCTGCTTCGGGCTGGACAGAGAGATAGCCGCAGGGAGTGCCGTCCTTGTAGGCGATGTAATATACGTGCCCTTCTGCCATCTGCCGCCGGAGGTTTTCGGGGGAGTACATCCACTCCATCATGTAGTCCAACTGTTCGGGCGAAAGGATGGTTTTATAGGTGTCGGGAAATGCGACGCAGGCCATTTCGCGTATCAGTCCGCAATCTTCGACGGAGGCTTTTCTGGCAGTAAACATAAGGTGTTCGATTCGGTTTCGCTCTTGCAAATATATTGAAAGCCAGGAGAAACCGGGAACTTGTTCCCGGTTTTCTGAGGTGCATTCTATCTAGAATATGTTCAAAGATGGTGATTCTGGTAGTCGGAGAGTTCTGTTTTTGTCGCGATAATTTGTCGGGCTGTATGAGACGGATGCCTGGGCAATAACAAATTAGGCCAATATTGTAGCCACAAAATTTCTATAGTCCCTCCTCGACGGTTTTCCGTACAGGTTCCTGGTACTGTTTACCTTTTCCGAAACGGAAGTTGATTTTCAACATTACTCTGTTCCAGGCATTTTTTTATATAGAAGTCCCTTGTGTTCTGACGATACTGTTCTCGATGGAATGGTAATGGCTTTCCGGATTGGTGAGGAAATTGTCGCAGGAGAGTTGAAATGCCCAGTCTTTGTATTTATATCTCACACCTATCGCAGAGGATAATTCACTGTCGTATATCATCGGAATAGACAATCCTTTACAAGGTATCGCACCCTGATAATATGCGGAAAAGTTTTTGTAGTTGAAAGTCAGCTCATAGTACATCGGAGCCTGAAAATGAGTCACCCTCCCCAATACTTTCGAATCGACTTTTGTATAACTGAATCCTCCGCCTAATTTCAATGCCAGCAAGTCGTTTTTGAATGGGCTGAGTCTCAAATCATAATGTACGGAGTGCACATCTGCCCAGTTGTCATTAATCGGTGAGTATGCGATATACGGCTGTTCATACTGATAATAGTAGTCGATTGGATTCTTGTAATATAAGTAGCTGTATGAAACATTTATATTGAGCCATTTGTTATGATATACGACATTGAAAGTCGTCTGGTTCGCACGGCCGCCGACCAGCTCGGGATTCCCGTGTACGATAATATTTTGATTATAAAACGAAGTGGCTTCGCTGAGTTGTCCCAGTCCTGGCTGCATATTGGCTTGGACGAATCCGGCTTTCAGCATAAAAGAGGGTGAAATACGATAACCGATATCTACCCGAGGCGCAAAGACCCATTGCCAAATATCGTTGTCGTTTGTTTTTGTTCGTGTCCCTGTTACTCCCAAAGAAAAACGATAAGTAAACCGAGGCCCGATCTTTCCGGTGATCTCTCCGGCAAAATAATTTTTCAGAATGCTGTTAGTTTCCCGGGAATAGCCCGACGTGTTGTCTATTCGATATTTGCTAATATCATAGTAAAAATAATCTCCGAATGAAAGCGTCAGCTTGTCGAAAGTCTTGGTATAGAGAGCTTGGCCGTTCATCTGATAGCCGTCTCCGTCCATATTAAGAAAATCTTCAAATACAGGCGTATCGTCCGATAATGCGTATTGGTTCTTATAGGTATCGGAAACAGAATTTATGTAATCGCCTCGAAGTGTTATCATTAGTTCATGCCGGTTGCGGAATTGCCTCCAGAAGTACAGGTCGAGCGTCGGATTGAATGAGTGGGACTCGCTTTCCTTCACTCCGTAACGGTCCGAACCTATGCCATCCTGAATAAAGGCAAGCCGGGAATCGGTCTGTTGAGAATGCTTATCATAACTTGGGAAAAAGCGGGCTTGAAATACATATTTTCCGGGGAGTTGATTCGTGTATTTGAGACTAAATTGAGGACTTAAGAAGTTGTTTTCACTCTGCCGTTCTTCCTCCTGCCGGAAATCCACCCCGTCGAGCGTATATTCCATTTCATCCGAGGCATATTGATCATCCCATGATCCGTAGCCTATGTTTGCAGTAAATGCCAACTGATGCCGTCCCCGGTTGTATTGCAGGAAAAAACTATCGTTCAACCAGGGCGAAGTCAGATGTTGGTTCAGCTCCACACTTCCGTATATTCCGTCTTCCCGAATTTTCGTGATAATGTTGATGACTTTATTGCCGTTGCTGAGGCCGAATTTGATGGGCGGCAGATCGTAGTATTCGATCTTTCGGACATCTTCGGGCCGCAGAGTCGTCAATTCCTGTTCCGAAGAGGCGATACCGTTTACCAAGACCGTCACACTGCCATCGGACGCGGTGATTTGATTGGTCTGGCGGTTGATTCTGATCTGCGGAATCTTGTTGGTCAGATCGAGACTCGTGACCGCCGCCTTCCGGTCTTCATTGGTGATGGTATATACCGTCCGGTCGAAATAGCTGGCTGTGTTGTTGGCCGTGACGACCACCGCATCGATCTCTGCGACATCTTCGGACAGGACGTAATCCCGGACGACCTCCGTCATGCCTATCGAAGGTTTGCGAAGAAGCACCGTATCGTAAAGAGTCTTGTACCCGATTGTCCGAACCGATAGCAGGTAGCGGCCCGCACGGTGTTTTCCGAACCGGTAATTGCCGGCCATATCGGTTATCACGCCTTCCGTGTAGCGGGTCGTATCCGGCAGTTGCTGGAGAATGACCGGGGCGAAGGCGACCGGTTCGTTTTTCTCGGTGGTAATTTTACCTTTCAGGACGATTTGCGCCTGGAGCGGTGTCGCCAGGCTCGTTATGATGATCAGAAGAAGAACGGGGATAAGTCGGGGGTGTCTCATAGTTGCGGAGTTTGAAAAGAATATAAAATAGAGTGAAGACGGGGCGGAAAAAGTTATAACCCCCAATTGGGGTCGGAAATATCAGGAACGTTGATCGTCAGATTCAATACGAAATTCGGGCGCTGTCATAATAGGGAGTTTCCGCATAATCGAACCGATAATATTCGATACGTGTTACGTTGAGAGCAGTCGATGCATTCATGAGTGTCTCGTATTCCATCGGATTTGTTGGGATAAGTCCGTTGAACATAAGACATACCGTACCACCGTTTTCGTCGATCAGATAACCATCTTCGTAGGTTATGCCCGGAATATGGCTGTAAAGATCCTCGATCGTCCGGGCATCGGGGGCAATCTGTTTGGGAAGGTACGTTTCCACGGGCTGTACGGTAGCGAGATCCTTCTGGCTGCGGATGACAGGGAAATGAAAGTAGCGCCGTCCTTCTATGCCGGGCACATAAGCTATCTCGATTTGCCGGGTCTGCGGCTGGATACCCGGACCCGATATTTCGAGCCGGTAGGTCCGGTTGGTGGCAATGGCGTCTAACTCGTAATAACCGTTGACAGATGTAAGCGTCCCGTATTCGGGTTCTCCGGTCGCCGGATCGTACAGCCACAATGAAGCGAAAGGTATTGCCTCCGTCGGATCGGTGGCATAGATGAATCCCGCAATACGTTGTTCCTGACCCGTCGCATGTAGCGAATAACCGAGCAAAGCGAAAAATAATAAAACGAATCTTTTCATAGTCGTTGAATGTTTCTTAATTAAAAATAAGCATTTTACCGGGAATCAGACAAATAATTTTCGGATAAAATAGTTGCGAAATCGAAGAATGGTAATTTTATTTGTGTGATATTGAACTTTTTCTATATCTTATTTGAATATATATTTACGATGGACGGAGTTGCGGAGCAATAAAAATATCGAGGTATGACGCGAAATTGCATTTTGACCGTTGTTTTGAACAAAATGCAGACTTTGTAAAAATGAATTAAAATCGGAAAAAGAAAAATGCCTGATTTTTTCGGCTGCAGATTTCGATAGGATAGGGTAAAGACAAAGGCAGCCGATAATCGATCGATTATCGGCTGCCTTTCCGTGATCCCGCTGGGGCTCGAACCCAGGACCCCAACATTAAAAGTGTTGTGCTCTACCAGCTGAGCTACGGAATCATCCGCGCCAATCCGGAGTTATCCGTTTTGGTGGTGCAAATGTATAGAAAATTTTTGTTTTGCCAAAATAAAACGATATTTTTGTACGGAATATTGATTATCGTAAATCTTAAAACAAGATAAATTTTATGTGTAAAGCTCTGATTATCGGCGCAGGAGGCGTAGGTACCGTCGTGGCGCAGAAAATTGCTGCCAATCCGATTTTTTCGGACGTGATGCTGGCCAGCCGAACAAAAAGCGAAGTGTGATGCCATTGCTGCGGCAATCGGCGGGGACCGGGTGAAGACTGCGCAGGTCGATGCCGACAATGTAGCCGATTTGTGCGAGTTGTTTCGGGCCTTCAAGCCCGATATCGTGGTGAACGTGGCGCTGCCGTACCAGGATCTGACCATTATGGACGCCTGCCTGGAGTGCGGGGTGAACTACCTCGATACAGCCAATTACGAACCCAAGGACGAGGCGCATTTCGAGTATTCGTGGCAGTGGGCCTATCAGGAGCGCTTCAAGGAGAAGGGGCTGACGGCCATCCTGGGCTGCGGCTTCGATCCGGGAGTGACAGCTATTTTCACCGCCTATGCCGCCAAACACCATTTCGACGAGATTCACTACCTCGATATCGTGGATTGCAACGCCGGTAATCACGGCATGGCTTTCGCCACGAATTTCAATCCGGAAATCAATATCCGCGAAGTGACTCAAAAAGGCCGTTACTACGAGAACGGCAAGTGGGTGGTGACCGAACCGCACGAGATACACAAGCCGCTTCATTATCCTGAAATCGGCGAGCGCGAATCTTATGTGATCTACCACGAGGAGCTGGAGTCGCTGGTAAAGAACTATCCGACGATCAAGCGAGCCCGCTTCTGGATGACTTTCGGACAGGAGTACGACCCACCTGCGCGTGATTCAGAATATCGGCATGGCCCGTATCGATCCGATCATTTACAACGGTGTGGAGATCGTGCCGATTCAGTTCCTGAAGGCCGTGCTGCCCGATCCCAAGTCGCTGGGTGCGAACTATCACGGCCAGACTTCGATCGGCTGCCGCATCCGGGGTATCAAGGACGGCAAGGAGCGTACGTATTATATTTACAACAACTGCGATCACGAGAAGGCGTTCCAGGAGACCGGTACGCAGGCCGTGAGCTTTACTACGGGCGTTCCGGCGGCGCTGGGCGCTTCGATGTGGGCCAAGGGGCTTTGGCGCGGTGCGGGCGTGTTCAACGTCGAGGAGTTCGATCCTGATCCGTTCCTGGCCGAACTGGGACCGCAGGGATTGCCCTGGGTCGAGAAATTCGACGTCGATCTGGAAGTCTGATCGGGTTTCGATAATTGGTTTGAAAGTCCGGATGGTATGTACCGTCCGGACTTTTTTATCGGTCTGTATTGGTGTGAAAAGAGGTAGGTATAAATACTTATTTATTCCAAATAGCCGGGATTTTTGAATCCCGGTTGGGAGGTTTTTTCTATTTTTGCGTGAATTTGAAACAGCATCGGAAATCCATGATCGATTTTCAAAAATTACCTTCTCCCTGCTTTGTGCTGGATGAGCAGTTGCTCGACCGGAATTTGGCGGTCATCGACCGCGTTCGCCGGGAGAGCGGTGCCGAAGTGATCGTCGCTTTGAAGGCCTGTGCCATGTGGAGTATTTTCCCGGAGCTTGCGCAACATTCCGACGGAGCCACCGCTTCGTCGCTGGCCGAGGCGAGGCTGGTTTTCGAGGAGTTCGGCCGTCCGGCGCATACGTACGCTCCGGTATATACCGACCGGAATATCGAAGAGATTCTCGATTGCAGCGATCACATCACCTTCAATTCCGTTGCGCAGTTCGAACGGTTCGGACAGATGGCCCTGCTGCGCGGTATTTCGTGCGGCCTGCGGATCAACCCCGGCTATTCGCCGGTAGAAACCGATCTCTATAACCCTTGCGTGCCCGGTTCGCGGCTGGGTATTCCCGCCGGGGAGCTGAAGGAGCTGCCCGCCGGGGTGGAAGGATTGCATTTCCACGTGCTGTGCGAGTCCCGCCCCGAACATTTGCGCTTGGCGCTCGATGCCGTCGAAAAGCGTTTCGGTCGTTTCCTCGACCGGATCAAATGGCTCAATATGGGCGGCGGACACCTTATGACCCACAAGGATTACGATTGCGACGAGCTGATCCGCATTTTGCAGGAGTTCAAGGCGAAATATCCGAACCTGCGCTTGATCCTGGAGCCCGGCAGCGCCTTCACTTGGCGGACGGGTTACCTGGTTTCGACCGTGGAGGACATCGTTGAGAACGGCGGCGTGCGTACGGCGATGCTCGACGTGTCGTTCGCCTGCCACATGCCCGACTGCCTGGAGATGCCCTATAAACCGGCGATCCTGGGGGCCCGCGATCCGGAACCGGGAGAGAAGGGCTGGCGTATGGGCGGCAACAGTTGTCTGGCCGGGGATTACTACGGGGATTGGATCTTCGACCGCGACCTGCGGGTCGGCGATCGCATCGTGTTCGAGGATATGATTCACTATACGATGGTCAAGACCACGATGTTCAACGGCGTGGCGCATCCTGCGATCGCCATCGTGCGCCGCGACGGAGCAATAGAAATAATCAGAGAATTCGGCTACGAGGATTTCAAGTCCCGTATGTCGTAATCATTAAACCGCAATAGATGAAAGATTTTACCCCTACTTCCTACACGCTGGAGTGTGTCGCTACCGGCCGGGAGTTTCCGGACGAAGGGTGGACGCTGGACGATGCCCAGTGCAAGTGTCCTTCGTTGATCCGTACTCGTTATGCAAAAAAGCAGCTCGAACTCAAATCCGATGAATACGGGTTTTACAAGTTCGCCGACTGGCTGCCTGTTCGGCGAATGCTGGAAAACTCGAAGGCTCCGGTGACCTACAAAAGTAAAGGGTTGGCTGCGCACCTCGGGCTGGAAAATCTCTACATTACCTTCAACGGCTATTACCCGGCTATCGGGGCGCACATGACTACCTGTTCGTTCAAGGAGACGGAGGCTTACAGCGTCTGTGCCCGTATCGACGAGAACGAGAAGCGGGTGCTTGTCGTGGCGTCGGCCGGCAATACGGCCCGCGCCTTCGCCAAGGTCTGCTCCGACAACCGGATTCCGCTGCTCTTGTCGGTGCCTGCCGACAACCTCGATGCCCTGTGGTTCGACGAACCGCTGGATCCTTGCGTGAAACTGATCTGTTCGGAGAAGGGCGGAGATTATTTCGATGCGATCCATTTGAGCAACTTGGCACTCAAGAGCGATAAGTTTTATGCCGAGGGCGGTGCGAAGAACGTGGCACGCCGCGACGGTATGGCGACTACCGTACTGTCGGCAGCGACGACCATCGGTCGGATCCCCGATTACTATTTCCAGGCCGTCGGCAGCGGTACGGGTGCCATTGCCGCATGGGAAGCCAATATGCGCCTTATCGAGGACGGACGTTTCGGCAATCACCTGATGAAGCTGATGGTTTCGCAGAACGCGCCGTTCGTGCCGATGTATAACGCCTGGCGGGAGGATTCGCGCGACATGCTCCATTACGACGACGACAAAGCCCGCCGTGACGTGGAGATCATCGACGCCAAGGTGCTGTCGAACCGCAAACCGCCTTATAGTATCGCCGGCGGTCTTTACGATGCGCTGAAAGCCACCGACGGCGAGATGTTCGCGCTGACCAATGCCCACGCCCGCAAAGCGAGGCGTCTGTTCCTCGAGTTGGAAGGCGTCGATATCTATTCGGCGGCCGGCATCGCCACCGCATCGCTCATCAAGGCCGTAGAAGAGGGTAAGATCGCCAAAGATGCCGTGGTGATGTTGAATATTACGGGCGGCGGCGAACTCCATTTCAAGGAGGATAAAACGCTGTGGTACCTGAAGCCCGATCATGTTTTCCCGATCGATCCCGACCCGGAGGAGGTGATCGCCAAAACGGAAGCCTTGTTCGCATAAAATAGCGTCCGGACGATCCGAAAAGGCCGGCGCGACAAAAAAAGAGGGGACGATACGGAAAATCGTCCCCTCTTTTTTCGTTTGTCTGCGATCAGAACGTCGAGGTCATGTCTTTGGGTACGCAGATGAAGAAATCGGCCTTACCGAGTGCTTCGGGATCGAGCTTGTCGGTATTTTCCTGCCGGATGACCTCCACCGTGCCGATCTTCAGACCGGGACGGTACTGGTTGAGGTAGGTGATGATGCCGCTGTGGTCCGTCGAGTGGAAGTTGCCGTTCATGTGGACGAGTTTCGACTGCATCCGTTCGGCGATCGACCAGGCCATCGTAGCGTCTTTGACCGCCTGTGCCTTCGAAAGGTTTTCTGCGGCGCTCTGTTTCATCCCGGGCATTTTCATGGCCCCGAAATATTCGTCCACGCTCTTGTTGGGCACATAATTCAGGGGCAGCGGTGCGACATACCGTTTCGCTTCGTCCGAAAGCCCGTCCAGCGCCTCGAATCCGCCTTTGGCGACCATGTTGGCGTAGCGGCGTGCTACGTTCGTGGCGACGAAGGGAATCTTGTGCTCTTTGGCGAATTCGACGATCGGAGAGTAGTCGGTCTTGTAGTTGGGCCAGAGCTTGGCTTCGGCGTTGAACCGTTCGGGGGTAATCATTCCGGCCAGGTATTCGTCGAGGATCAGCTGATTGTCCCGCTCGAACATTTCGGCGCCGATCATCAGCCGGTCGCCGTGCCGGTCGTAAAGGTCTTTGACGATTTCGTATTCCATCCAGTGGGCGATGGGGCAGTTGTGGATTTCGCCGATGAATACGACATCCTGCCGTTCGAGCACGTCCATCATCTGCGTGTAATCGACCCGATTGCCCTGGGCGTCGAACAGCGTGTAGGCATTTTTCTCCTGTGCCCAACCGAGCGTTGCGGTCAGGCAGCAGATCAACGATACGAGGATCTTTTTCATTTTCCGTTCTGTTTATTATTCTGGTACATAAATGATTTCTCCGTTTTCCAGTTCGTAGGCGATGCCGACGCGCTTGCCCTTCGCACCGGAACCCTGCTGTTCGGAGGGGGTGTACTTGTTGATCTTGTTTCCCTCCTTCATGATGATCTCCATATTTTCCTTGCCGGGGTTTTTCACTACGGTGAAGTCTTCCTGCGTGAATACTTCGGTCATGTTCATATGCATTACCATGGCGACCATCAGCGCTACGGCGAAGACCATCGCCACGTCGAACAGATTGACCACCACGCTCAGCGGATCGGAGTCTTCCTGTACGGCGAACTTGCTTTTTCTGCGGGTCGGTTTCATGCTTCCGTGTTTTTTTCGATCAGTTTCCGTGATACGTAGTCCAGGTTATTGACATCCTTGGCATACCAGCGCTGCTTGAATTGCAGGGATACCAGGCCCACGCCGCTGATCACGAGGCCCACGACCGTCGTGGCGAATACGACCTGCATATTGTAGGACATACCTGCGATGTCGCCCGTCGAGAGTCCCACGAGCGCCGGGCTCATGGCGATCAGCGTGCCGATCAGACCCAGTACGGGGCCGATCTTGGTGAGAAGTTTGGACAGGATCACGTCCTTCTCGGCGTCGTTCTCGAAATTCGAGATCAGGTAGTCTGCGTAATCCTGGCTGGCCGGGTTGGTCAGCAGGTCGCGCAGATAGCGGATGTAGAGCGAGTTGTCTTTCGCGGGCAGCGCTTTGCGCAGGTCGTCCACCTTGTCCGGTGTCAGGTTTTTGATCAGGTCGTTCAGTCGCTTGTCGTTCTTGCGTTTGGCCATGTATTGGTTGTAGATGCCGCCCACGAGCAGCAGGGCGCGGATGAACAGCAGCAACAGCAGCAGAATATCCGGGATAAGCAGGCTGTTGGCCACCCAGAAAAGTACTTGTGAAATGGTTTCCATATAAGTTTATTTGTTTTACGATTTCTTGGAATTTATGACGGTTCGGGGTTGTGCCGAATGTTTTTTGCGGGCGTTTCGCTTTTGCAGGACGATCCATTTGATGCGGTTCCAGAGCGCCCCAAGCACGAAGAGAACCAGGAACAGTCCGAAGGCGAATCCCAGTGCCCGCCAGTTCGTCGGCTCATCGACCGCCGGATAGGTTACATTGCCGTTGACGGTGGTCAGCAGGCCGATGATGCAGACGAAGAGACTCACCAGAAAGTGCGTCTCCAGCCGCATCTCCTTTTCCGGCAGCAGGAGCCGGAAAAGGTGGCAGAGCAGCGGGAACAGCACGACGACGGCTGCGGCGAACGCATAGGAGATCGCCGAGAACGACGTTCCGGGAAAACTGAACACCAGTTCGGTCTGCAGGTAAAACAGTACGGGGAAGACGAGCAGGCTGGGGTACCACTTCAGGGGTTTCACCCACCACCGTTCCTGTTGTCCGAACCAACCCCGCAGCACGGCGATGCAGTAGGCGAAGCAGACGACCGATTCGAGCGTGATGATAACGGCCATATTTTTGCAGAGCCGTCGTGTTTTGCAGGTAGTCGGCCAACTGTGTCTTCGATTGCAGAATGGCGTACGGGTAGGTCGCGATGACGAAGGCGCCGCACACCGCTCCGAACAGAGCGGCCTGCCAGATCCTCCAGAAACTGAGTTTGAGCACGCAGTTGATGAGGATGAACAGGATGAGTACGCTGATGATTAGTTGCATAGTATCGTATTAGTTGTCTTTTCTCTTTTTGCGGAGCACCAGCAGCAGGGACGACGAACAACACCAGTACTCCGCCGGCGATCCATACGCCGTTCAGGGCGTTTTTCCGACCTTGTTCACCGCTGGACACTTCGTCTTTCTTGAGTACCATCCCGTTCTTGTTATCCGGGCTTTGTACGGTCTTCATGGTCTGGATCTGCTGTTTGTAGGCCGCCGCATGCTGCGGAGCGACCCGTCCGGCGATGAACTCCTGCAATTTGGCGTTGCCGCCCGAGAATCCGCTGCCTGTCGAGCCGAACTCTTCGACCAGCTCCGTGTGCAGGCTCGCCAGTGTGTTGAGCTGTTGCTCCGAGGCTTTCCACATTCCCTTGCGGGCAGTTTCCAGCATTACGGCCGTGATTTCCTGCAGGGCTGCCGGATTCTGCTGACGGAAGAACTGTTCGGTTCCCAGGCCGTAGCTGTCCTGGACATACACGTCGTAGATCCGGTCCCACATCTCCTTGTCGATGACATCGGGTTTGGTGACGTTCCATCCGTAGGTGTTGGTCACGACCTCGGTGATCTGCGATGCGCTCGATGCGCCGCCCTTCATCACCTCCTTGACGTATTCCGGATTGAAGATCGTGGCGCGGGATTCCACGCCGATAGCCTCCTTGAGCTCCTGCATTTTGACGTTGTTGCGGTTGCGGTAGTCGGCGAAATAGGCGTCGGGGTCCTTGCCCGTGACATTGCGCACGGCCAGGTTCATCCCGCCCATGAACTCATAGACGTGATCGAGGCTCAACGCGCCCCAGGTGTTGCTCTGACGGGGCTGTACGACGGCGTCCGTGTTGTGGAGCACGGCCCGCAGCAGTCCGGCCTTCATCTCTCCCCACTCTTCGTCGCTGCCGTACACGGCGCCCATGTTGTTGATGTAGGCGTCGGCGATCTCCTGTTCGTCGGTCCACTTGTCGCCGCTGGTGATCATGTCCTGGATGCCGGTTCCGTACATGCCGTTCACACCTCCGAATACCCGCTGCGTGGACATTTCACGCGCGTCTTTCGGGGATACGCCCTGCTCGACTAGCAGGCGTTCGGTCTCCACCGTGCTTTCCGCCACGCGGTTGCCGTACCGGTCGTCGGTCGCTGCCGCCGCCATCTCGACGGCCCGCGAAATCAGTGCCAGGCGAGATGCCGCCAGGTCGCGGAACTGCCCCGAGGTCTGCACGATTACGTCCACGCGGGGCCGGCCCAACTGCTCGGAAGGGATCAGCTGTAGGTCGGACACGCGGCCGTAGGCGTCGCGTACCGGCTCTACGCCCAGCATGTAGAGCACCTGGGCGATCGTCGCACCTTCGCTCTCGATAAATTCACTACTCCAGAAGGTGTAGCTGACTTTGCGCGGATAGTCGCCGTGCGTTTTCTTGTATTGTGCGAGCGTATTCTCCGCCAGCTCCTTGCCCTTGGCCCAGGCCTGTTCGGACGGGGTGGTCTCTGCGTTCACAGCATAAAGGTTGCGGCCCGTAGGCACCGCCTGCGGATTGGCCACGGCATCGCCGCCCGAAGTTGGTGCGACGTATCCGCCCGCCAGAGCGTTCAGAATCGAGCGCATCTCCATTTCCGGACTCTCCTCCAGCGCCCGTTTGTAGTTCTGGATATTCGTCACGGTACGCTCCACTTCGGCGATGGCCTGCGCTTCGCGTTTTTGATCGGCCGTATATTCCGTAGGAGTAGCTGCGCGGCCCATCATCATACCTCGCCGGGGCGGAGTGAGGATCGTGTGCGCTTCGGCGAGCTTCTCCGGGGTGATTCCCGCTACGCGGCAGACCAGTGCGTCGTCGGCTTTCTGTCCGCCGAGTACCTGGCGGACCAGTTGTTTGGCCGGCTCCAGATAGTGCTGCGTGAAGAATGCCTGACTCTTGAGCTGCGTGTCGGTTACCTTTCCGCGCTGGCGGTCGAGGGCCGCTACGCTGTATGCGATCGGGTCGGCGCTCATGGCCATTACCGACGAACGGATCTTCTCCGGCGAGTAGGGAACGCCGGTCGTATAGAGCTGCCCGGTCATCTTTTCGTTGGCGATCTCCTCGGCGAAGTTTTCGATGCGGGCGATCTCCTCGGCAGTGTAGGGCTGCGTGAGCAGGCTGTCCAGCCGCAGGTCGCGGTGCAGGCCCATCTTCACGGCGATCTTTTTCACGGCGATCGATACCTCCGGCTGGCGGGCCTCGTCGGTCTTGTAGTACGCTTCGATTTTGTTCATCAGCTCCTTGTACTGTCCCCGGGTCTTGCTCTCCGTGAACGGCGGGGTCAGGTAGGAGATCGTCGTAGCGTACGAGCGGCGTTTGGCCATCATGCTTTCGCCGACGTTGCCGATGGTGTAGTAATAGAAGTGGGGAATGGTGCCCACCAGACGGTCGGGCCAGTCGTAGCGGCAGAGCGCCACCTGTTTCCGGGGCGTGAACTCCAGGCTGCCGTGTGTGCCGAAGTGAATCATCGCGTCGGCTCCGAAGCCGTATTGCGCCCAGAGGTAGGCGCCGATGTAGGGGTGGGGCGGAGCGGTTTTGGCGCCGTGTACGATGGCGAAAGCGTCGTCGCCGACCGCAGCCATGGGCTGCGGCAGCAGCACGACGTTGCCCAGATCGATGCGGGCTACGGCCAGGCACGGCTCGCCCTCCCGGACCGTACTCATATAGCGGCCCGGCGCTTCGCCGTACAGTTGCACGACGTCGGCATAGAGCTCTTCGGGCAGGGCGTCCTGCACCCAGGATTCGTATTCCGACTTTCCGACCAGTGCCGGACGGCCGTTTTTCAGGAAGTCGTCGAAAGCTCCTTCGGCATAGGTGCTCAATACGGCACCCTGCGTCATCAGCAGCTTTTCGAACTCTTTTTCGGTCGCAGGCAGGTTTTTCACCGTGTAGCCTTCGGCCTTGAGCCGTTTCAGAAGATTATAGAGCGACGGCACCGTTTCCAGTCCTTGGGCCGTCAGCGAGGATTGTCCGGCGCCTTTGAAGTAGTAGATCGCTACTTTCTTTTCAGCATTCGGCTTCCGTTTCAGCGAGATGAAGTTGCCGATGATCCGGGTGAAATTCTTCAGCCGTTCGGGAATGGCCTTGAAGAGGTAGATTCCCTCTTCGTCCAGTTCCTGATCGTTCAGCACGTAGGGGTAGATCGCGCCGTCCAGTTCGGGTACGACGATACTCTGGGACATGAATCCCCCGAACATCCCCATCGGGTCGCTTTCCCACTCCTCCTGCGTTTCCAGCATGGAGAGCGGCGAGAAGATCGGGATGTTCCGCTCCTTCAGCCACTCCACGGCTGCGTCGGCCTGGCCCATGACCATGCGCCCGTGCGCGAAGTGGATGACCGCGTCGGGGCCGATTTCCCGCAGGAACGTCAGACGCTGGCGGTACGACGAAACGGGATAGACGTTCATTCCTGCGTTTTGCAGCGATACGATCAGGCTGTCGATGTTGGCCCGGTTGCCGCTGAAGGGGTCGTTCAGACCGCCTACGATTGCGATTTTGGGGGCTTTCTCCCGATAAATTCCCTGTTCCCGGAGGTATTTCTCATAGTCCGCGACGGTTTTGAATGAGAGGTCTTCGTCCAAGTGGTAGAGCACGTCCGAAGCGCTCTCGACAGCTTCTTCAGCCGGTGTGACGAAGAGGCGCTTCGCGTCGATATGCTGGCGGACGTAGCGGGCCATATTCCGGTAATTCCGCTTGTTGCCGTTGCCGATGTAGGCCGAGATTCCGGCCTTGGTGAGGCTGTCGAGGCTACAGATGTCGTTCTCCGGGTTGGTCGCGGCGTAAATGTAGATAGGGGTGCCTTCGTCGGCTGCCGCGAGGATCTGCGCTCGCTGCTCTTCAGTGATTTTCAGACCCATGCCGAATCCCAGCACCAGGTCGTAACGTCCGAGCCGGTCGAGCCGGTCGAGCGGTATTTCTTCGTATTCGATGAAGTTGTCTTCGTTGGATTTGACGAGGCTGGCCGTCTGATAGTTCTGGAAGTTCACCAGTCCGATCCGGGTCGTGGATGCCCATTTGCTCCACGCCGCCCAGCAGCACAGGACCACTGCGAGTACGGCGACGGCCGCGAGGATCCATTTCTTGTTTTTTGCCATTATTCGAAGTGTAAATTGTTAAGATTCTTGAGGATTGCCGGCGTCCGGATCCATACCGGACGGGCCGTATCTTGAAAACGGACTCTTTTTGCGTGGTTTGGCCGGCAGTCCCGTAGTTCCGGTGCTGCCAGCCAATCCGATCGCATCATTTCGTCTATTTCAGCAACTCGTACTCCAGTTGCGGACGTCCGCGCTCACCGTCGTCGCCCGAACCGAATTTGAGGAACCGGAGCTTGTAGTAGTTTTCCGCACAGTCCTTGATGACGAAGAAACGGTCTGCCTTGACACCCGGATTCTCCACGCCCGGCATCGCGGGGGTGCGCCAGTTGGTGCCGATCGTGTTCGCTTCCGTCTGGAACTCCGCAGATGCCACGTCCGCACGTTTGAAGTCGGCATACGACTTGGTGTCCGTCATGACGATCGCTGTTTCCGCGCCGCCCAGGTTGTTGATCGTGATTACATCCTGCGTGAACGAGATCACCGGTCCCGATGCCATCATGGTCGAAGAGGCGGCGTAGGCCCACATGATGTCCCATTTGCTCTTGGCGGGCTGGAGCACCTGTTCGCCGGTTTCGAGCGAGAGTCCGATGAAGCTGTAAATCGGGTCTTTCGTGATTTCGACGGTTTTTGGGGTCGTATCTTCCACCTTGCCGTACTCTACCTTGTAGCCGTTGCCGCTGCGGGTGACTTTCACTTTGTACCAGAGGCTCCGGTTTTCCGTACCGTCGGTATTGGTCTTGTTGTCGGCCGAGGCCACGAAAAATACCTTGTTGTTCGCATCCGTAGCCGATATTTCGCCGAATGCGGTCTTCGACAGGTCGCCCGTGACGTCGTCGATCCATTCCGCCTTGAAGTCTTCGGACATGCTGCCTGCGGCGATGTTGGGTGCGCTCTGCGCATCTTCGAGGGTTACGGCTGCGAAGTCCGTTTTCTCGGAAGCGGCCGCTACCGTTGCGTATGAAGAGTTGAGTACCACGCGGAACTCATCGCCGCAGTAGAAGCCCAGGTTCCAGCTCTTGCGGTCGATCTGCATCTGGCTGTTATTACTCAGATCGACATAGACCATGTTGGCGTAGTTCTGGTCACCGACTTTCCCTTCGAGCGTCATCGTGCCGCCCGTGGAGACGATCGGAGTGAACGAGAGGGTCATCTCCTTGGTCGTGCCGATCTTGTAGCCTTCGGTCAGCGAGAGGGAGAGAATCTGGAATTTCGCCGTTCCCTCGGGGTTTTTACCCGTCGCTTTGGCTACGGTGAAAGTGCCCGTGGACTGTCCGGCCGGAATATTGACCGTGATCTTGCCGTCGGTCATGGCCGGGGTCGTCGTGATGTCCGCGTCGGATACGTCCGAAGAGGTCATTTCCATCGTTACGTCCAAGCTCTCGGTCGTAGCGCGGCTGAGTTTCAGGCCGAGGCTGACGGTTTCGCCGTCCATGCCGGCTTCCGATACGGCGAATTCGACCGAAATGTCCTGCAACTTCAGAGTTGTCGTCATCGTCGTTGCATGCCGAGAATCCGAAGGTCATCAGACAGGCTGACAGTAAGTAAAGTAATCTTTTCATAGAATGGTTTTAATTAGTTAATATTGAATTTGTTATTTTTTGAATTTTCCGTTCAGCATCAAGTTCAGTCCGATGAAGTAGCTGCGTCCGCAGCCGAGATAGCTGACCGAAGGGGTGTCGTTCGCGGATTCTACGATCGTGCGTATGTCGGTCAGGTTGAAGAGGTTTTTGACACCTACGTTCAGGCTCAGGAACGAGGTCAGCTTCTGCGTGACGGTGATGTCCCCGTAGTGGTAGGAGGGGAGTCCCCTCAGGTAAATTTCGCTCTCTTTCTTGTTGTCCGGGGTCGTGTATTCGTGGTAATAGTACTCCTTGCGCTGGCCGGTGTATTTGTAGAAGAAACTGATGTCCGTTCCCGACTTGGCGATATGGTAACTGATGGTCGTACTCACTTCGGGCGAATAGCGGAACTGGGGCAGGCTTTTATCGTCGGAGGCATATTTGTTGTAGCGTCCGATCAGCGAAGCATTGACGTTCACGCGTAATCCGCCCCATGCCAGCGAGGTTTCCAGTGCCCCGCCCAGGGTTTTGTAGCGGCCGATGTTGTAGTAGGTGTTGTAGTTGGGAATATCGACGTTCTGCGCCAGGCTGATCTTGTCCTTGAAGACGTTGTAGAAACCGCTCAACGTGGTGGTGAGCCGGATCCGCGCGTTATGCAGGATGCGGTAGGTGAACGATCCCGTGACATTGTTCGAATATTCGGCTTTCAGGTCCGGGTTGCCGTCGATGTCGTGGTTGTCGTTGTGGAACGAGAAGTAGAGCTCCTGCAGGGTCGGCGTACGGAAGCCGTAGGCATAGGAGAGGCGGATGTCCATATCGGGTGTCAGATCGAACTTCGTTAAAATCGAAGGTACGGCCACAGGAGCTTCGTAGTCGGCCATCAGGAAAGCCCGAACGCCGGGGCGTACGCTCATCCAGCTCCAGGGTTTGTATTCGGCCGAGATGAAGAATGCCAGATCGGAGATCGTGGGGGTGCCGTCGATGCGTCCGCCCTTGCCTTCGGTCCATTGGTATTCCAAACCGGGCTGAAGGCTGATCTTCGGGCCGATATTCCAGGTTGCCGTCGCCCGTGCGATCCAGGCTTTGTACTGGGTGACATCCTCGACTGGCATCTTCGGCCGAGAGCCATTTCTCTCCGGTCGAGAGGTCTGTCCAGGTGGTCTGCGTGCGGCGCTTGTAGTCCTGGTAGGAGAGGGCGAGATTGACGCTCAACCGGTTGTCCAGTCTCCAGTCTGCCTGTAACTGATGGGTGTATCGTTTGGTCAGATAGTCCTTGTCGGAAACCTTCTCCGGTTCGATGGCGGTACCGTTCAGAGGACCGAAGATTTTCTCGTCGAGGAAATCCAGCCGGTACCAGACGTTCAGGTTGCGTCGCTGGAACCCTATCATACCGTTGGCCAGCGACTGGTCTTTGGGATGCCAGCGCTTTTCGCGTCCGGTCAGGTCGCCCTGCCAGCCGCCGTTGTCGTTGCGGGTGTAGCCGCCGTTGAAGTAGAGTCCGTTTTTAAGATTGAATCCGAGGTCGATGCTTTCGTTGTGAAGACCTTCGCCGTTGAAGAACTGGTATTCCTTGCCCATCGTTTCTTCCTGGATGCGGGCGCCCACGCGCCAGGTGCTTTCGCCGGAATAGCCCGGTCCCTTTTTGGTGATGATGTTGATGACTCCCGCAAGGGCGTCCGTGCCATAGACTACCGACATCGGACCTTCGACGATTTCGACCCGTTCGATCCGGTTTACGTCGAGTTGGCTGAGGCTCTGTTTGGTCGAGCCTCGGTCGATCATCGGAATACCGTCCATGAGGATTTTGACGTTGTTGCCGCTCATACCCATCAGCTCGAAGTCCGTTTCTCCGAGCGCCATGTCGTTCGAGAGGCGGATGCCGATTTCGGTGTTGAGCAGCGACTGTACATCCAGGGGTGCCTTTTGCCGGATCTGATCGCTGTTTACCGACCGTACCTTATATAAGGAGTTTTTCATGGATTGCGGCGAGAACTGTCCGGTGACGACCACCTCCTCCAACTGGTTGATATCTTCCTTGACTTCGATGTTCGGGAATACGTTTTCCCGACCGGTTTCGATGGTGACCGGAAACTCCTTGCGGTGGGCGGTTACGGATTGGACGACCATCGTATATTCGCCCGGGGGAGCCGCAAATTCGAAATTGCCGTCCCCGTCGGACATCCCGCCGAATACCGTATTTTTCAGCGAAACCGTGATGTATTCGGCCGGAGCGCCGTCTGTGGTGATGACATTGCCCGAGATTTTGACCTTTACCCGGTTTTGTCCCGCTGCGGGCAGGACGGACAATAATAATAGGATGACAGTGCAGATATTTTTAATCATGGGCTTTTGGTTTTATTCGTTTGCAAAAGTAGGGGGGATGAAACGGGCGGGCAATCACCCGTTTTAGGTATTTCGGAGGCGAGAGGTAGTCAAATGTGGTGAGCTTGCCCGTCTGTCGGATTCCTCGAGCTGTTTCCCGGATCTTCCGTTCGGTTTGCGGAGCGGTCCCTTGATTTTTGTCCGGCCGGAGGTGGCGTTGGGGCGGTTGCGATAAAGTCCGGTCGTTTTTCGGGTTTGGCGGAGATTTTGTACAAGCAGTATCGAAAGAACTTAAAAAATTATCGATTATGTTTTTCTTGTGGTATTTATTGATAGGTTTGGTTGCCGGATGGCTCGCCAACCTGATCGTGAAAGGGCGGGGGTCCGGCCTGATCGTCAATTTAGTTGTCGGCATCGTCGGCGGGGTGCTCGGCGGCTGGATCTTCTCGCTGTTCGGACTTTTCGCCGTAGGAACCATCGGCAGTATCGTCACTTCGGTAGTCGGTGCTATCGTATTGTTGTGGATCGTAGCTGCCGTAGGCAATAAAAAAGAGAAAAAGATAGACTAAAAAATTATTCGTATGAATGAGAAATTGAATGCGGACAAAGAGCGTCTGAAGGCGGATCTGTCCGATACGGTACAGGATGTGAAAGAGCATGTGGCCGCGAAAGCCGGTCAGGTGAAAGAACAGGTCGTAGCGAAAGCCGGCCAGGTCAAGGAAAGCGCCCGCCAGCAGGCGCAGCAACTGAAAGGACAGGCCAAGGAGCAGGCAGGCAAAGTGCTTGACAAGACCAAGGAATTGGTCGATAAGGCATCCGAAAAGGTGAAAGAGTGGTAATAAAAAATAGAATGGAAAAGAGAGGCCGGCCAGCCATAGGGCCGGCCTTTTCGTTTGTGTGTCCGGACAAATGGATTATCTTTGCACCCCGACAGGCCGAAGTTCCGCTACAGAGGAACCGAGGCCGATATTATTAATCACTTTAATTTTTACAGGATGAAAGAGATCCAAACAAAGCGTACTCCGCGCTTCAGGCGCTGGTGTCGCAAGGGTTATGCCGCTTTCGCGAGCCTTCGGCGCCAGGTTACCATCGGAGTCCTCTCTGTTTCGATGTCCACCATTCTCCTGTCCACGACGACGCCCGTGCAGGCGCAGACCGTCGATTCGCTTACGATCGCCAGAGAGCTGGAGATCGAAACGGTCGAGGTGACGGGGGTGAAAGCCACCCCCACGCGCAGTGCGATGTCGTTCACCTCCGTTTTCGATCGAAAGGCGGGTGCTTCGGCGCCGGTCCAGACCCTCGAGTCTGTGCTGCGTTTGAGCCCTGCGATCGATCTTCGGGAACGGAGCGGCAGGGGAACGCAGGCGGACATTATGATCCGGGGAGGTTCCTTCGACCAGACGATGGTCATGCTCAACGGTATTAACTTTACGGATGCCCGAACGGGTCATCAGTCGCATTCGCTGCCGATCGACATAGATTGCATCGCGGGAATCGATCTGATCGACGGCGTATCGGGCGTCGGTGCGTATGCAGGGGCCCTGAATATCCGCACGATGCCTCTCAAATCCCGCTATCTGCGTATCGAGGCGGCGGGCGGCGGCGACGGCTATGCGTACGGCAATATCTCGGGGGCCGTGACTAAGGGGCGATTCTCCCTTTTTGCGGCCGGTTCGTACCGTCGCAGCGACGGGTATATCCATAATACCGATTTCGAGAACTACAACGGTTACTTGCGGATGAACTACGACAGTGAAAAGGCCGGATTTTTCGATTTCCAGGCCGGTTATCAGAACCGGTCGTTCGGTTCGAACGGTTTCTATGCTGCGTACAATCCCGATCAGTTCGAGCATACTTCGACGGTGCTCTCTTCGCTGCGATGGGTGAAATCCGTCGGGCGTTTCACGCTCAATTCGTCGGTCAGCTACCGCAAGAATTTCGACCGTTACGACTGGACGCGCGGTACGCCGATGAATCATCACAATACGGACAATGCGGGAGCCGAGTTCTGGGCCGACTGTACGTGGAAGGGCGGTATGACCTCGCTGGGAGGCGATTACACCTACAACCACATTTACAGCACCAATCTCGGCGAGCCGCTTCCGACTCCGCACGGCAAATATACCCATGCCAAGGACCGCCACGTGGGGAATCTCTGGCTGCGGCATGTCAAACAGTGGGAGCGTTTCGACGTTTCCGGTTCGGCCGGGGTGAGCTTCACGCCTTATGGGACTTCGGCCCTGTGGAGCCTTTCGGGAGGCTATCGTCCGGTGCGTGGGCTGCGGCTCGAGGTCGGTGCGGCCCAGTCGATGCGACTGCCCACCTTCACCGATCTTTATTACACCTCCCCTGCACAGCTCAATAATCTGGATTTGAAGCCTGAACATGCGATTACCTATCGTTTCGCGGCGGATTACGCCCGCAGCGGGTGGAATGCTTCGCTGTTCACTTACTACCGGCAGGGGCGCGACATCATCGACTGGGTTTGGCGCGAGGAGCTGGGCAAGTGGCACTCCGAGCAGGAGAGCAAGCTCGACACCTATGGACTGGAGGTTTCGGGCGGTTATACGACGACCGGGTTTCTGCACCGGATTTCGGTTTCATACGGCTATATCCATACGAGCAAAGTCGATCGGGTCATCACTTCCAGTGCGCTGGATTATATGAAGCACAAAGCGGCGGCGACGGTCGAATTCCGTTTTCTGCGCAACTGTTCGCTCACGCTGACCGGTGCGGTATATGACCGTAACGGCAGCTATACCTATTATTTGCGTAATGCGGACGGTTCCCTGATGTTGGATCCCGACGGCAAGATGATGACCGAAGTGCGTGACTTCAAGCCTTATTTCCTGTTGGACGGCCGTCTGTCGTGGGAAAAGAAGGGGTGGAAGCTCTATTTCGACGTGATGAACATGACCGATACCCGTTATTTCGATTTCGGCGGGTTGGAGATGCCCGGCGTCTGGTTTTCGGGCGGTATCGTCGTGACGATCGGGTAATGTCCGGAAAGGTTTGTTTGTGGCGGGCCGGGATCGAATCCCGGCCCGTTTTATCGCTGCGAAAAGTGTCGTATTGTGAGATTCGGCCGTGGAATACGTGATAGTTTGTAACCGTATAGTCCGTTTCGATAAAAGATTTGTAACTTTCTTTGGAGGGATATTTATTTATTTCGTATATTTGTAGGCCCGTTTTACGGGCTAATTCTGAAGCGAATACAAATTCTTAACATACTCTAAAATACATGGAAAAACGTATTATTGAATGCGTGCCCAACTTTAGCGAGGGCCGTAACAAGGCTGTTATTCAGCAGATTACTTCCGCAATCGAGGCGGTTGACGGAGTCAAGTTGCTCGACGTCGATCCGGGTGAAGCGACGAACCGTACGGTCGTAACCTTCGTCGGAGAACCCGAAGCCGTGCTGGAAGCGGCTTTCCAGGGCGTCAAGAAAGCTGCCGAGGTTATCGATATGCGTAATCATAAGGGAGCGCATCCCCGTATGGGTGCCACGGACGTATGTCCGCTCATCCCGATCGCGGGTATTACGCTCGAGGAGTGCGCCGAGCTGGCCCGTCAGTTGGCCAAGCGCATCGCCGACGAGCTGCATGTGCCGACCTATTGCTACGAGGCGGCTGCCTTTACGCCGGAGCGCCGCAACCTGGCCGTATGCCGTGCCGGTGAGTACGAGGCGCTGCCCGAGAAGATGAATCACGAAGGCAAAGCTCCCGATTTCGGCGACCGTCCCTTCGACGAGGGCGTAGCACGCACGGGTGCCACCGCCGTAGGTGCACGCGACTTCCTGATCGCCGTGAACTACAACCTGAACACCACTTCGACGCGTCGCGCCAACGCCATCGCGTTCGACGTGCGCGAAAAGGGCCGTCCGGTACGCGAAGGCAATTCGCCCGTAGGCAAACCCCTGAAGGACGAGAACGGCAAGACCATCATGAAGCCCGGTACGCTGAAGGCTACCAAGGCGATCGGCTGGTTCATCGACGAGTACCAGATCGCCCAGGTTTCGATGAATATCACCAATATTTCCGTTACGCCGCTCCACGTGGCTTTCGACGAGGTTTGCCGCGCCGCCAACGCACGCGGTGTGCGTGTGACCGGTACCGAGATCGTCGGCCTGATTCCGAAGCGCACGTTGATCGAGGCGGGCCGCTATTTCCTGAAGAAGCAGGAGCGTTCGACCGGTATTTCCGAGGAGGAGATCATCCGTATCGCCATCAAGTCGATGGGTCTGGACGAGTTGAAGCCGTTCAAACCGGAAGAGAAGGTGATCGAATACCTGATCGAAGCGGACAATAAGAAGAAGAAACTGGTCGATCTGACCTGCACCGGCTTCGCAGAGGAGACCGCCAGCGAGTCCCCGGCTCCGGGCGGCGGTTCGATTTCCGCTTACATGGGTGCGCTGGGCGCTGCCCTGGGTACGATGGTCGCCAACCTGTCGTCGCACAAACCCGGCTGGGACGCACGTTGGGAGGAGTTCTCCGACTGGGCGGACAAAGGCCAGAAGCTGATGACCGAGTTGCTGCACCTGGTCGATGAGGATACCGAAGCGTTCAACCGGATCATGAACGTATTCTCGATGCCGAAGGGTACCGACGAGGAGAAAGCTGCCCGCAGCGCCGCATTGCAGGAGGCTACGCTCTACGCTACGCAGGTGCCTCTGCGTACGATGCAGACCTCGTTCAAGGTGTTCGAAATCGTGAAGGCGATGGCCGAACAGGGAAATCCCAATTCGGTAACCGACGCCGGCGTCGGAGCGCTGGCTGCCCGCAGCGCCGTGCTGGGTGCGTGTCTGAACGTGAAGATCAATGCCGCCGGTCTGAAAGACCGTGCCGTCGCCGATGACCTGATCGGCCAGGCCAACCGGATCGTCGCCGATGCGGAGAAAGCCGAGCGTGAGATTCTGGAAATCGTCGAGAGCAAGATTAAATAATTTAATACATATAAAACAATGACTGTAAAGGAATTTCAGGAGCAGATCAAGGCGGGTATCCCCGATGTGCTGCCCGCACCGAAACCGTACGATCCCACCATCAACCACGCGCCCAAGCGTAAGGAGATACTCACCGAGGAGGAGCGCGTGCTGGCCATCCGCAATGCCCTGCGCTACTTCCCGGCCAAGCACCACGAAGTGTTGGCCCGCGAGTTCGCCGAGGAGCTGCACAAGTACGGTCGTATCTATATGTATCGTTTCCGTCCCGATTATGAGATGTATGCCCGTCCGATCGAGGAGTATCCCCACAAGTCGCGTCAGGCCGCTGCGATTATGGTGATGATCCAGAACAACCTGGACAAGGCTGTGGCGCAGCATCCCCACGAGCTGATTACCTACGGCGGTAACGGTGCCGTGTTCCAGAACTGGGCGCAGTATCTGCTTACGATGCAGTATCTGTCCCAGATGACCGACGATCAGACGCTGGTGATGTATTCGGGACACCCGATGGGCCTGTTCCCGTCGCATCCCGACGCTCCGCGCGTGATCGTAACCAACGGTATGGTGATTCCGAACTATTCGAAACCGGACGACTGGGAGCGTTTCAACGCGCTCGGCGTTTCGCAGTACGGTCAGATGACCGCCGGCTCCTATATGTATATCGGCCCGCAGGGTATCGTGCACGGCACGACGATCACGGTGCTCAACGCAGCCCGCAAACGTCTTACCGAGGGTAAGAAAGACATTCGCGGCATGCTCTTCGTGACGGCCGGTCTGGGCGGTATGTCGGGTGCGCAGCCGAAGGCGGGTAATATCTCCGGTGTGGTGAGCATCACGGCCGAGATCAATCCCAAAGCGGTGCATACGCGTTATTCGCAGGGCTGGGTCGATGAGGTTTATACTTCGCTCGACGAGTTGCTGGCCCGCGCGAAGAAGGCACAGGAGAACAAGGAGGCCGTGTCGCTGGCTTACCAGGGCAACGTGGTCGATCTTTGGGAGCGTCTGGCAGCCGAGAACGTCAATGTCGATCTGGGTTCCGACCAGACATCGCTGCACAACCCCTGGGCAGGCGGTTACTATCCCGTCGGCTTGAGCTACGAAGAGTCCAACCGCATGATGGCAGAGGATCCCGAGGAGTTTAAGAAGCGTGTTCAGGGAGTCGCTGCGCCGCCAGGTGGCTGCGATCAACAAGCTGACCGCCAAGGGTATGTATTTCTTCGATTACGGCAATGCCTTCCTGTTGGAGTCTTCGCGTGCCGGTGCCGACATCATGGGCGAGGGCGGTCGTTTCCGCTATCCTTCCTATGTGCAGGATATCATGGGCCCGATGTTCTTCGACTACGGCTTCGGTCCCTTCCGCTGGGTATGTACGTCGGGCAAACCCGAAGACCTGGCTACTACGGACCGTCTGGCTACCGAAGTGCTCGAAGAGATCCGCAAGACCGCTCCGAAGGAGATCGCCGGACAGCTCGACGACAATATCCACTGGATCAAGGAGGCCGGCAAGAACAAGCTGGTCGTAGGTTCGCAGGCGCGTATCCTGTATGCCGACAGCGAGGGCCGCACCAAGATCGCGCTCGCGTTCAACGACGCTATCGCACGCGGTGAAATTTCCGCACCTGTCGTATTGGGCCGTGACCACCACGACGTGTCGGGTACCGATTCTCCGTACCGTGAAACCTCGAACATCTACGACGGTTCGAACCGTACGGCTGATATGGCTGTACAGAACGTTATCGGCGACTCGTTCCGCGGCGCTACCTGGGTTTCGATCCACAACGGCGGCGGCGTAGGCTGGGGCGAGGTAATCAACGGCGGCTTCGGTATGGTGATCGACGGATCGGAGGATTCCGCGCGTCATATCAAGGAGATGCTTCTCTGGGACGTGAACAACGGTATCGCACGCCGCAGCTGGGCCCGCAACGAGGGCGCGATGTTCGCTATCAAACGCGAGATGGAGCGTACTCCGGGCCTGAAGGTGACCCTTCCCAACCTGGCGGACGACACGCTGGTTCGCAAGGCTATCGACGAAGTGAAATAGATCGGTCGTTCTCTCCGTTCGGTTGCCGCCGGACGGAGAGAATGCTTTCGACTGGCTGAAGCGGAGGGGATTCCCTGTACGCCGGACGTCGAGAGCACCGAAAAACAATTCGACTTATTTTTGAGTATTAACCTTTAATAAGAAATACAACGATGATTCATCATATCAGCGCGGAGCATCTTACGGTCGATCGTGTCCGCGAAATTCTGGAAAACAATATCAAAATCGACTTGAGCGAAGATGCGAAAAAACGCATCGTGCGTTGTCGCGAATACCTGGATAACAAGATGGAAACCCAGAAAGAGCCCATCTACGGTATTACGACCGGCTTCGGTTCGCTCTGCAATATTTCGATCGACAAGGACCAGCTCTCGCAGTTGCAGAAGAACCTGGTGATGTCGCATGCCTGCGGTACGGGCGAGCGCGTTCCTGCCGAGATCGTGAAGCTGATGCTGCTGCTCAAGATCCAGTCCCTTTCGTACGGCAATTCGGGCGTGCAGCTCGAAACCGTACAGCGTCTGGTCGATTTCTTCAACAACGACGTGCTGCCGGTCGTGTTCCAGCAGGGATCGCTGGGCGCTTCGGGCGACCTGGCTCCGCTGGCCAACATGTGCCTGCCGCTGCTGGGCCTCGGCGAAGTGGAGTACAAGGGTGCACGGCGTCCTTCGGACGAAGTCCTCAAGGAGTTCGGCTGGAAGCCTATTTCGCTGCAATCGAAGGAGGGCCTCGCCCTGCTGAACGGTACGCAGTTCATGTCGGCTTTCGGCGTATATTCGCTTATCAAGGCTCGTCGCTTGAGCGAGTGGGCCGACCTGATCGGCGCGATGTCGCTCGACGCATTCGACGGCCGCATCAACCCGTTCATCGACGAGGTGCATGAGATCCGCGCCCACAAAGGCCAGCTCACGACGGCCCGTAATTTCCGCCGCCTGCTCGAGGGCAGCGAGCTGATCGCCCGCCCGAAGAAGCATGTGCAGGATCCCTATTCGTTCCGCTGCATCCCGCAGGTACACGGTGCGTCGAAAGATACGATCGACTATGTCGGCAGCGTGCTCGAGACCGAGATTAACAGCCCGACGGACAACCCGACGATCTTCCCCGAGAAGGACATTATCGTTTCGGCCGGTAATTTCCACGGACAGCCGATCGCTCTGGCGATGGATTTCCTGGCTATTGCTGTTGCGGAGTTGGGCAACATCTCCGAGCGTCGTATTTACAAGCTGATTTCGGGTGCACGCGAGCTGCCCTCGTTCCTGGTGGCCAAGCCGGGTCTGAACAGCGGTTTCATGATTCCGCAGTATGCGGCCGCTTCGATCGTGAGCCAGAGCAAGGGTCTTTGCTGGCCCGCTTCGTGCGACTCGATTCCTTCGTCGCAGGGTCAGGAGGACCACGTCAGCATGGGTTCCAACGCTGCCACGAAGCTCTACCGTGTGGTGCTGAACACCGAGCGTGTGCTGGCTATCGAGCTGCTCAATGCGGCACAGGCCCTCGAGTTCCGCCGTCCGCTGCGTTCTTCGAAGCCCATCGAGGATCTGCTGGCAGCTTACCGTAAGCATGTGCCGTTCGTCGAGAACGATCAGGTGATGTACACGTTGATCGACGCTTCGGTGAAATTCCTTCAAACCGAGAAATTGTAATGTTACTCGTTAAGAACATAGCCAAGATCGTCGGTGTGGACGAGAGCGGCCGTCTTCGGGTCAAGGGCCGCGACATGAATGTGCTCGGCGAGATCGACAACGCCTGGCTGCTGGCCGACGGCGACCGTATCGCCGCATACGGCACGATGGACAAGATGCCGGAGATTACTCCCGACACGGAAGTCGTCGATGCGGAGGGGGGCATGCTTTTCCCTTCGTTCTGCGATTCGCATACCCATCTGGTTTATGCCGGAAGCCGCGAACAGGAGTTCCTCGACAAGATCAACGGCTTGAGCTACGAAGAGATCGCCAAGCGGGGCGGCGGCATTTTGAATTCCGCCGACCGCTTGCACGAAACTTCCGAGGACGAGCTTTACGAGCAGGCGATGGAACGTATCCGCGAGATCATCGCAATGGGTACGGGCTGCGTCGAGATCAAGAGCGGCTACGGTCTTACGACCGAGGATGAACTCAAGATGCTGCGGGTGATCCGCCGTATCCGCGAAACTTCGCCGATCACCGTCCGTGCCACTTTCCTCGGAGCTCATGCCGTAGGCCGGGCCTATAAAGGCCGCCAGCAGGAGTATGTGGACCTGATCTGTCGGGAGATGATCCCTGCCGTCGGCAGGGAGAAGCTTGCCGAGTTCGTCGATGTCTTCTGCGACCAGGGGTTCTTCACCGTCGAAGAGACGGAGCAGATCCTGCGTGCGGGTGCTGAGTACGGCCTCGTGCCGAAGATTCATGCCAACGAGCTGGCCGTTTCGGGCGGTGTGCAGGTCGGTGTCCGCAACAAGGCGCTGTCCGTCGATCATCTGGAGCGCATGGGGACCGAGGAGATTGAAGTGCTGCGTACGTCCGGTACGATGCCGACGATGCTGCCGGGTGCCGCTTTCTTCCTGGAGATGCCGTATCCTCCTGCACGGGCAATGATCGAGGGAGGTTTGAGCGTGGCTCTGGCTTCGGATTTCAACCCCGGTTCATCGCCTTCGGGCAGTATGAAGATGATCGTTTCGCTGGCCTGCATCAAGATGCGTATGACGCCGGCCGAGGCGATCAACGCCGCGACACTGAACGGTGCTTACGCCATGGGCTTGAGCAGCGAGTACGGTTCGATCACCGTAGGCAAGAAGGCGAACTTCTTCCTCACGACGAAGATTCCTTCGGTGGCATATCTGCCGTATGCCTATACCTCTCCGCTTATCCACCGGGTATTCCTCCGGGGGCAAGAGGTGAAGTAATTCGCCGATATATCGTTCGAAGCCGGGGCAGGGTATTCTGCTCCGGCTTTTTGTTCTTTTTACTTCATTCCTCGCTGATACCGGCCGGATTTCCGGTTGCACGGAAGAGGTCGTTATCTTACGTATGGATGAATACGTTTTCGGACAATTTCGGTGTATTTTTTGCAGGAAAGAAAAATATGATACGCTGTTTGTCGATTGCGACCGTGCTTACGGGCATGGCAATAACTTTAAATGCACAGAATATGAAACCATTGACTCCCGAAGAAGAGCGGGTGATCGTTCGAAAAGGAACCGAAGCGCCCTTTTCCGGTAAATATTACCTCCACGACGAAGACGGCACCTACCGCTGCCGCCGGTGCGGTGCTCCGTTGTACCGTTCGCAGGATAAATTCGATGCCGGCTGCGGCTGGCCCAGCTTCGACGATGAAATTCCGGGTGCCGTGCGCCGCGAACCGGATGCCGACGGACGCCGTACGGAGATTCTCTGCGCCAAGTGCGGAGCCCATTTGGGCCACGTCTTTACGGGCGAAGGATTTACCGCTAAAAATACGCGCCATTGCGTGAATTCCCTCTCCCTCGATTTCGTGCCGGTAGCCGTTCCGACCGTGCCGGTCACGGACCCGGCAGCGGCTTCTGCCGAAAAGCCTGAAAATACCTCGTCAGCCGAGCCGCCGAAATCGGTGCAAACCGAACGGGCTATTTTCGCCGGCGGTTGTTTCTGGGGCGTGGAGTATATGCTGGGTAAGGTGGACGGAGTGAAGAGCATTCGTTCGGGCTATATCGGCGGCCATACCGAGAATCCCACCTACGAGCAGGTGTGCAGCCATAAAACGGGCCATGCCGAGGCCGTCGAAGTCGAGTTCGATCCTTCGAAAGTCTCTTACGAAACTCTTGCCAGGCTCTTTTTCGAGATACACGATCCGACCCAGCTCGACGGACAGGGACCCGACTTGGGCGATCAGTATCGGTCGGAGATTTTCTATACTACCCCTGAGCAGAAGGAGGTTGCCGAACGGCTGATCCGTATCCTGAAGGAGAAGGGATATAGCGTGGTGACCGACGTAACTCCGGCTTCCCGCTTCTGGCCGGCTGAACAATACCACCAGAACTACTACAACCGTAAAGGTACGCAGCCGTACTGTCATCGTTACACCAAACGGTTTTGACGGACGGCGTTCGTGAATAGTCGGCAGGGTGGAGTTTCGCTGTGTCGGTCGGCGTTCGGGTACGGGAAGACAGGAACCGGGAATTGTTGTACTAATGCTGAAAATACGTTTTCTTTTTTTAGCGGACGTTGCTCTGCGAGTAACGAATACCCCCTGCCGGAATCGGCAGGGGGTGTTTCTGTATGGTCCTAATCCGTCGGGGGCGGGTCCGGGCCGGCTGTTGTACTTCGGCGAACCTATGCCTGTTCCCGATGTTCGCTTTTTCCGATATTCGGGACGGATCGCCTTGTCGATAGCGGGTGGAACTCCGAACGGCTTATGCTTTCGGATGTGTGTCTTGCACCTCCTGTTTTTCTACATCGAACGGGTTGCTTTGCGTGACGGTCGTATGCCAGGGGATTCCGATCAGTGTCGATAGATCGACTTTGGCGGATTCGATGTAGCTGCTCAGGGATCATATCGCGGGCGTCTGCGTTCTGGAACGGATAGAGTTCGAACGCCGGCAATACGGAAACGAAGTGTTCCATGATTTCTGCCTGGATGGATTCGTAACTCGGCCAGTTTTTGTTCGAGGAGAAGCAGTAGATCTGTACCGGAAGGCCGTTGGCTACTGGCGGCAGTGTCCGCACCATCAGCAGCAGTTCTTTGCTGACGAAAGGATGGTGTCGCAGATACATCGACATGTAGGCCCGGAACAGACCGAGATTCGTGTCGATAGTTCCGTTCACCAGCCCTTCTGGATTGTCCGTATTGGCGACTTTTCCATCGGCTGCCTGCTTCTGTTTTTCGGTTATGAATTGTGCCAGTTCTTTGTCGAAGGCTTTCATTTTCTCCAGAAATTCCGGCGTGCACGGTTTGATGTAATCGAGTTTCAGGGTATATTCGCGCATGATGCGCCGTCCGCCCGAGTCGGTCATGCCCCGCCAGTTGATGAACGAACCCGAAACCAGCGAATAGGGTGGGACGGTTACGATCGTGTTGTCGAAGTTCTGAACCTTCACGACATCCAGGGATATGTCGATAACGGTGCCGTTTATGTTGTTCTGCGGCATTTCGATCCAGTCGCCGATGCGCAGCATGTCGTCTTCGGAGATCATTACGCCTGCGACCAGTCCCAGAATAGTATCCTTGAACACCAGCATCAATACGGCTGTGAAAGCACCCAGTCCCGTAATCAGGTTGAGCGGCGATTTGTTGATCAGGATCGAAATGATAACGATCACGACGACGCAGTAGAAAACCACGCGGAATATCTGGATAAAGCCCTTCATCGGGCGGTTTTTCAGTTGCTTGTTCTTTTTCAGCTCATCTCCGACCGTGTTCAGTATGGCATTTACGGAGATAATCAGGGCGATGAAAAAATAGATCCAGGTGATCTTCTCGCTCAGGATGAACCAGGCGGAATCTTTGCTGAAAGCGAATGGCAGCAGGGCGGAAACCATCAGTGGCGGAATGATGGCCGTCAGCTTCCGAAATACGCCGTATTTGAACATCGATTCGAAGAATCCGACGCGTTTGCGTTTCAGAATCTTTTTCGCCAGATGCACCAATACGGCGTGGACGATTCCCGCGACGATGAATGCGATAATCACGATTACGATCAGAAACAGGAGTTCGTCCATTTTGTCGAGCATATGGGACGGAATGCCGATCCAGGCGAGGAATTTTTTGATTCCGAACAGGATGGTCAATGCAAAGTCGTTTGTATTCATAAACGGTTGGAAAAATCGAAGTTTGTCGTGTGTGGATTCGTCATTTCGAATCTTATCTTAATTATTATGCAATAATTATTCCTAACGAGGATCGGTCGGGCTATAAGTCGGAGTGTTCGGTTAAAAGATGAGAAATCTGCGGCTTAAAGATGTTTTGCTGCAGATAATAAAGGAGTATTTTGGTTTTTCTGATATTCATTGAAATTAAAAAGATCGCAGGGATTTTGAGTATTATAGTACGTGTATGTCTAATATTTGTTTTTTTCAAAAATAAATAGAATTTGATCGGATGATTTTTGTCTGTTTTGTTGTTTTTACTTTTCTATTTGTTGCTTTTTTCGGGGGAAATTGAGCTTGGATTTCCATGACCTTTTTTATAATTTAAATTTCGAAAAGGAGAAATTGCTTCTAAAGGATCTCTTCGAAGGTTGTTTAATTTTAAATTATTATTGTTATGAACTTGTTTTTACGTTTTTTGTTCATGGGAGCGGTTTGCCTGCTTCCTTTGGTCGGTTGTAGCGACGATGATACCGAGGGAACGGGGCCAGAGCCGACGTCTGACTTTCAATTCGAGACTTTGGAGCTGACGCAAGGTTCGTTCAAGGTGAAGATAACTCCCGAAGACAAGAATATGACTTACTTTTTCGGAGTGCTCGAAAAGTCGGATTTCAGCCAGCTTGAAAATCTTGAGAGTTTGCAGGCAGCAAACATCGAAAATATAAAAGCCCTCGCGGAGGCTAATGGAGTCGGGGTCGAGGAGTTCTTGCTGGAGGCATTGCTTAAAGGAGAGCAGGAGTGGAAATATAATACGCTTGTTCCGGAGACCGATTATGTCTTTTACGCCTATGGATTATCGACCGAATTGGAGATTCTTACGACTGTCAATACTTATGAATTCAAGACATTGGTCGTCGAGCAAGTAGAGGTGAATTTCAAGATTACGGCTTCGGACGTGACGCCGACGTCGTTTACGCTGAATGTCGAGCCGGACCGAACGGATTGCGTATATTATTACGACATTCTTCTCCCTGCCGTATATATGGATTACTGTGGAGGTGATCCGGCAAATTTACCGGCTTTTGTCGAGAACTATCTTGCAGAGTGGAAAAAAACCGAGCAGTATGCGACTTACACGTTGCCGGAATTCATTGCTGAAGTGACTGTTAGCGGCAAAACTTCCGATTCCTCGTTTGAAAATCTTCTGCCGGAGGGAACTTATTATGCCTTCGCAGTCTGTGTGGCCAATGACGGAACCTGTATTTCGGAGGCTACGGTAGAAACTATTAGGACGAGCGAATCTCCTAAAAATTCTTATACGGTATCCTCCGAAGTCGTTACCGATGTCGCTTATTCGGCTCTAGTCACGGCAGAGCAGAGTGAGGCTTTTGCCGTTATGATGGAGCTTCAGGAGTATTTTGCCGACGCCAAATCGGATGCCGAAATCATTCAGACGATTTACGATGCTTATAACCAGAATATTTCCAAATATCTTTATGCGGATGTTGCGAATGTTTCGTTCGGAGGCCTTATTCCCAACGACAAATATTATCTTTTGATCTTTGCATGCAATCCGGACGGATCGCCGAAACTCGACGACAAGATAAATCTCAAGAAAGTCGAGGTCAATACGTCGCCGGCAGCGATGTCCTCGGTCCAATACGAACTTAGCGTATCGAGCATAACCAAGATCGATGCGATGGTTACGGTAAGGGCTGACGGTAATTATGAAAATGAAACATTCCTTTTCAATTATATCACGAAAGCCGAATACGACGCTATTTCGGGGGACAAGACTGCCGGTCTGAAGGCTCATATGGACGCATTTATCGATGCCAGAGTGAAAGATTGGAACGATTCTCATCCGAATTCGGGCGTGATGACGCGTAAAGAGTTCCTTTCTCGTGCTCTCATGAACGGCAAGGAGGATCTGTTTGTGCCGATAGAGATCGGCGGGCTTACTCCTGGTACTACGTATTATCTGTATGTTTTTGGACTCAAGGCCGACGGTACCTATACGACAGAGCCGGTTACGACCCAATTCACTACCGTTGCGGATCAGGTGACCCTGGCTTCCCTGGAGTTCATCGTAATGTCGTACGGCTATCCGGAGGAGAACCGGAATATGTATAGGGTTTGGACGTATGCGAATAATTCGAAAGAGCACTATTTTCAGTCGTTTGTCGGAGAGGACGAGTGGGCTGGCAAGACGGCTTCCGAAGTGAGGGAGCTGCTCAAAGCGTCCAGGTGGCCCAGTTCAAGCTCATACAAAGTGGACGCACAATTCGGACAGACTTGGTATGGCTATTCCGTCGCTTATGACGAGGCGGGAATTCCCACGAAAGTCTATAAACTTTGGCATACAAGCCCTGCGGATACCGGAGACGGTTTCGATAATATAACAGGAGGAACAATAACAGTGGACATCGAGGAGTTGTCCGAATAGTGATGTTTTTATGAGAACTAAAATCTTATTTTTGATGATGCTTGTTGCAGCCGGTCTTATGACCGGTTGCGGCAAGGATTCCGAGGAGACTCCTACAAAACCGGAAGATCCGGGTGATCCGATTCCTCCCGTGACGACGACTTACGAAATAGGGGATTATTACGAGAACGGCTTTGTAAAAGGAATCGTGATATATATTGATTCGGAGGGTAAGAGTGGAACTGTGGTTTCGCTCGATGAAACTGAAAGCCATATGGTCTTACAAATACGAAGAACCGATGGCTTCTTTCCCACAGACGGGGCGATATAATACGGATTGTGTATATAATATGGAAGGATGGCGGGAGAATTATCCCGGGTTCCTGTGGTGCAGTGAAAAGGATGTTATGGGAGTTAAAAACTGGTATGTGCCGGATCAGAGAGAGTTAGGGCTTTTGTACGAGGCTTATTCCGGAGTGAGAGGAGGAGGCAGCCTGTCTGACGACGAAATAAGGAAGAACAAACAGCTGTTTAACGACACTCTCAAGGAGAAGGGCGGTGTCCCGTTGTCCGATGCAGTCTATTGGACTTCCGCCGAATGCTCGGCGCGGATGGCTTATGCGTTCGATATGGCATCCGGAGCCATGATCGAGATGCCTCAGGAACTGGATAAGGGGATGAAATACAAATTCCGGGCTATGGCTGATTTTAAATTTTAAATATTTTGGTATGAAAAAAAATTATGTTATTTTTCGTCGCCTGTATTTCCTGTATTACTGTGGCATGCGATAGTGACGACGACGGTACGAAAGGAGATGATAATAAATTTCCGGCACCGGAAGTGACATTCAGCGCGATTACCGGTGTCTCTTTTACTGCCGGGTGGAATGCCTTGGAAACAGCGGATTCATACAGATACGAGGTTTCGTATGAGAAAGACGGCCAAGTCATTGCTGTAGCTGCACAGAACACCGAGACGACGACTTTTTCTTTGGACGGGCTTCTGCCTGCTACGGATTATTCGGTCCGAGTGGTTGCAAAGGCCGGAGGAAAGACCATTTCGGATTGGTTTTCCGGAACTGTAAGGACTTTAGGAGGTGAAAGCGTAACATTTACCGTTACACCTTATGAGCGCTATATTGAGAATGCGTTTATTTATCCTTACGCCGAAGTGAAGCCTTCCGATTCCGAGGTATATTATTGGGTAAGTGCTATTCCTTCCAATAGCGAACGAGATCCGAAGGAGTGGATGCAGGAGGATATCGATTATTATATGGAGTTGGGCAAAACTTGGGACGATCTTGTGGCGGATAAATTGATTTTGAAAGGTGATGCCGAAAGTGTTCCTTTTGCTTTCACCGGTTACGATCATTATTATTTTATTGTTGCGCCGGTTGGAAAAAATCTTTCCGAAATAGTCGTCAGTGGCGAGGTTTCTCGTAGTTATAGATTTTGGTACGAGGCTCGGGAAGTGCAGATGCTGCATGAATCGACTTACGAACAGTTTGCCGGAGAGTGGCTGTTGCAGACATCCGGTACTGTAAAGGAGGAGAATGGATCACTCGATGTACAGGAAGTGGGTGAAGAATTTCCGGTTACCATTTCTCCTGCTGATGATAAGAAATCGTTTTATCTCAAGGGATGGGGCGGGGATCGAAACAAATTCCGGGATTTTGCGATAAAAATGGATTTCGAACCGGCGGAAGACAATTATCATAAGATAGGTATATCTTTTCCTCAGGACATAGAGACGGAGGGGGATATTGTATGGAAGTATGTTTCCTGGTACAATTTTGTCGGAACTGTCGGTGACGAAAAAGTGTATACTTATTTGCCTTATGATGATAAAATGTATGAGAATATGCCTTCGTGGTCGAAAGGATTCATCGGTTTTATGGGAAATCTCAATAAGACTGTGATTAAGATTTGTCCGCTGTATTATATGGATGGGAACAATGAAGGTGCTTATATAATGTCTATGTGGCCGTATGGAATCAGTTCTACGGGAGATGTCGAGCAAGACAAACTGCTTAATAACAAATATGAAGATCCGGTTGGTCCTTATTATTTGATAAGAAAGGATGTGGCGGACGGTCTTGTGTTGCAACTGCCCGATACCGAAGAACCGGATGCCGACGTTGCCGGGCTGTTGAATGCACTGCAGAGTGTGCGGCAGGCGAATACTCCTCGTGAGGTGTTCAGTGTGAAACGTTGATAATGTCCGATAACTTTTCGGGATTTGAATTTGAGAGAGCGGTATCCGAATTAAGATATCGCTCTCTTTTTTGTTTTTATAAGATTTGTCGGTTTGTTGCCTTGTCAAGGGGGGCCATACCTGATTTTTGCCTGCAAAGCGATCCGAATTGTTATTCGAAGTGCTTGGACGATCGGAGTATTGTTGCTTTAGTCTCAAACATAATTTTCACAGTTTTTAACGAGTCGCGGAATAAGTCATTAGAATTAATACAAGTCTTTTGTCCTATGATATAGGTTTTTGAAACTGTTTCAAACTCATATCGAATTTTATCATTGGGTACGAAAATATATTTGCCATTGGAATTTTATAGCTGGCTTGAAATTTTCTTGGTGCTTTTTTCGGGACTTGAAGGCTCGTCACTTGTCGTTTTGCAATACCTGATTCTTTCTTAATTTCGTTCTTCGAAGACCTTTGGAACCGGCAGATATATAATTACCGTATTGATTTTTGATTGTGTGCTTTGAATGTTTCAGTTAAGGAATGGCATTCGGAACATTTTGTTCCAGATAACGATCCGATCCCGTTTGAGCGATAACGTGTTTCCCGGCCCTATCCAGCTCTCGATATATGCGAAGCGACGCAGATTTATGGTATCGAGGGATAAGTTGAGCGCTTTGCAACTTCTATTTACTTCCCTTTTTGCTGCGTCCCGTTGTTTCGGATCGATAAACCGATGGATACGCATCTCTTTTCTTTCTCCATTTACTGTGAGTCGTAATGTGATAGGAACTTCATCATTACGATTTGTCTTTGTTTTACACAGGTAGAATAAAACGCTGAAAGAGGTCTTTCCATAATATATCTTTTTAGTTACGAACTTACTCTAAAAGTCTATGGCTGGTAAGATTCAAAGTGCAGTAGCTGAATGCTTCGAGCACAAAATAGGGGGGGCTCTTCCTCTGATTATTAGCTGCTTTTGGAGAGCATTTCGAACCTTTTTTAGGATACAGAAAAAGAAAAAAGCCTTGTAAATATACTTTACAAGGCTTTGCAATCATTTGCTTCGATATTTTGCGGTATGGACGGGACTCGAACCCGCGACCCCCTGCGTGACAGGCAGGTATTCTAACCAGCTGAACTACCACACCGTTTGCTGATTGCGAATGCAAAGGTAGTACAAAAATCTGTATCTCCAAACTTTTTTCTCACTTTTTGAAGAAAGAAAATTGCACGCTTCCGTAACTTCTTGATTGCCAAAAGTGAGGGTCGGACGAAAAATTTATGTTTTTCGAATGTTCGAAAACGAGAAACCCATCCGGTTTGAGTAAATCGCGTTCCAGTACCAGCCGGATGACCTCTTCGCTGCCCTCCAGATCGTAGGGCGCGTCCGAAAAGATCAGGTCGAACTGCTTCGCACAGCTTTTCAGGTAGAGGAATACATTGGCTTTGACGGCGAACAGATTGTCGATTCCCAGGTCGGCGGCCGTTTTTTTGATGAAGTTATAGTGTACGGGATTGATTTCGACCGAAGTGACGCTGTGCACGCCCCGCGAAGCGAATTCGTAGCTGATCGACCCCGTCCCGGCGAACAGGTCCAACACGTCGCACTCCTCGAAATCGATCAGGTTTCCCAGTACATTGAACAGGTTCTCCTTGGCGAAGTCGGTCGTCGGGCGTGCCCGCAGATTCTTGGGCGGGTTGATTGCCCGTCCCCGATATTTTCCGCTGACTATTCGCATATGGCGACGTGTTTGAAATATTCACGCAACAGGCGTCCGTCCTGTTTGGTCGGGTTTCCTTCCAGCCGGATCTCGCAGTTTCCGAGCTGCAGCTCCTGCGTCAGCTCCCGGACGTAGAAGAGCAGATCTTCCCCGTGGGGGCGATGAATGTCTCCGCCAGCCGCAGGGTTTGCCGTTCCCATACTTTCAGGTAGGCCAGCTCTTCATAACGGAATATCCAGAGGCAGGATGCCGTGAATTCCCCGGTACGTAGCAACGGGGAGGTCCAGCGTATCTTCTCCTTCAGCCGGGCACGGACTTTCTCTACGGAGGCTTTGTCGGCAGCCATCAAAGCGATGACGGGCTGTTGCGGATCGGAGGTGAGAATACACTCCTTCTCCGTCGGTTCCATTCCGTTTATACGCATCAGGGCGGGAGCGGCCTTCGCGTCGAACACTTCCCGGGGAACCAGCATGGTTTTGCCCGTCAATACCTCTATTTCGACCGTTTTTTTCTCTTTGGCCGGTATGTCGAGCTTCTCTTCAGAAAAAGAGTGTCCATCCAGCCTGAGCCGGATGGACACATTCTTGATTTCGGGCCTGTTATTCGTCGCCCCAGTTACCTGCTTCATTGTTACCTTTCTCCATGGAGCCGAACTTGATGCCTCCGTAGTTGCTGAAGTTATTCTCCTGATCGTCCACCAGGTTGATTACCTCCTGACGGAAGCGTACCGTGTCGAGGAACATTTTATAAGGTATGCGGCACTCTACGACGGGGATGACCACTTTCGATTCGGTGGTCACAAGACCTGCTTCCAATTCGAATTCCGTCTGGTTGTCCGTACCGGGTACGTAACGCAGGTTGCGAACCTGTTCTGCGGTGAGCTTTTTCGGTGTGAAGATCGTGTCGATCACGTGTACCCATACCTTTTCGCTGTTCTTGCGGCCGCTCTTTTTCAACTGGGCCATTGCCACCGAGTCATCCTCATCGACGATCTTGCGCTCGAACTCCAGCGAGTCGGTCAGCACAAAATTGATCAGCGTGTCGAAATCGCCGGTGAACCGGTTGTACTTCGTTTTGAAGCTGCGCTCTGCAGTACGGATGTCCTTGATGCGGTCGATGACGCGTGCTTCGCGGGCCGCCTTCTCCTTGGCGAAGATAATCGGAGTCGAAATCTGTTTGTAGATAACGTATATCAGGCATACGATAACTACGGCAAGTACGATTTGGATGATTCTTTTTGTCATTTTTAAGTTATTTCTAGTAAGTTTGTATCAAAATCCGTCGGCAATACCGCCGTCCTTTACCGATCCGAAGATGCTAAAGACTCATATTGCGACCCAAATTTACGCTAAAATTTGTTTTAATACAACATCTGGTCAAAAAAAAATCATCGAATCGCTTTCCGAGTATCTGTCCGAAAGCGATCCTGCGGCCATTTTCGTACTGAACGGTTACGCGGGTACCGGAAAGACGACGTTGATCGCCGCTCTGGTCAGGGCACTCAAGGATTGCGGCATCAAACCCGTGTTGCTGGCTCCGACGGGACGGGCGGCCAAGGTGTTGTCCCGTTATTCGGGAGAACCGGCCCTGACCATTCACAAGCGGATCTACCGCCAGCGCACCAATGCCGACTACGAGTCGAAATTTTTTCGCTCAACATCAACCAGGAACGGGGTGCCGTATTCATTGTGGACGAGGCTTCGATGCTGGCAAACGGTTCTTCGGACGGGGCGATCTTCGGCAGCGGAGCATTGCTCGACGATCTGGTGAGTTACGTGCGCGGCGGCAGGGACTGCCGGTTGATCCTCGTGGGCGACGATGCGCAGCTTCCTCCGATCGGGGCGGACTACTCCCCGGCACTCGATCCGAAGGCCTTATCCGTCTATGGAGAGGTAATTTACACGTCGCTGGATGAAGTGGTGCGTCAGGAGGCCGAATCGGGGATTCTGTTCAACGCCACCCTGGTACGCTGCATGCTGGAGAACGGCATCTGCGAGGTGCCTCGGTTCAAGATGGATTATCCCGATATAGAAGCAGTTGAAGGCGGTGATTTCATGGAAAAGTTGCAGTATTGCTACGACCGTTACGGACGCGACGAAACCATCGTCATCACCCGTTCCAACAAACGGGCGAACCGCTACAACGACGGTATTCGCCGTTACGTGCTGGGCGCCGAGGAGGAGATCGAGAGCGGCGATCTGCTGATGGTCGTCAAGAACAACTACCATTTTACGGAACGCACCGAAGATTGCCCTATGAATTTCCTGGCCAACGGCGATATAGCCAAATTGCGTCGCCTGAGGCGTTTCGAGGATTTTTACGGCTTCCGCTTCGCTACGGCCGTGCTTTCGTTCGCGGACTACAACGACGCCGAGCTGGAGTGCAAGATCCTGCTCGATACCATTGCCTCGGAGTCCCCGTCGCTGACCCGTGAGGAGAGCAACCGGCTCTTTTGCGAGGTGGAAAAGGATTATCTCGACATCAAGAGCAAGCTCAAGCGCTTCAAAGAAATTCGTGAGAATCCGCACTTTAATGCCGTTCAGGTGAAGTTCGCCTACGCCGTCACCTGCCATAAAGCGCAGGGTGGTCAGTGGCGGGCGGTTTTCATCGACCGCTGTCTGTTCGGCGACGAGCCGATGACGCGCGACATGCTGCGCTGGCTCTATACGGCGCTGACCCGTGCGACCGACAAACTCTATCTGGTGAATTTCGATGAACGGTTTTACGAATGACCTTCGTTCGGAGGTTGCGAGCGGGGCTTTGCATCCGCAGCATTTCCGGATGCGTGCGATCGCCAAGTATCTGCGAGGTCGGGTGGTGGGCGGCTGTCGGTTGCGGAGGCGTTGTTCCCGCGATTCTGCATGGGCCGGATCGGATTGCCGGTGATGCCGGGCGAAGAGAGAGTTTCTTGCACAGCGCCCCAAAATAGGGGTTGAAACAGAATTATTTGGAGATAAATAATACGATAAATTGAAAATTATGATAAGCGAACTGCATCCTCTCGAACCTTTTCTGCCTGTCGGGGCACGTCTGCTGATGCTCGGAAGTTTCCCGCCTCAGCGGGTGCGGTGGTCGATGGACTTTTTTTACCCGAATTTGCAGAACGATATGTGGCGTATCGTCGGACTGGTATTTTTCGGGGACAAGGGGTATTTTCTGACACCCGACGCGAAGCGTTTCGACAAGGAACGGATCGTGCGTTTCTGCGAGGAGAAAGGATTGGCTCTTTACGATACGGCCGAAGAGATAATCCGATTGAAAAACAATGCTTCCGACAATTTTCTTCAAGTAGTGCGCGAGGTCGATCTGGCGCAGTTGTTGGCTGCGGTTCCGACCTGCCGGGCGATCGTGACGACGGGACAGAAGGCTACCGATGTGATCGTGCGCCTTGCCGGTTGTGCCGAGCCGCCTGTGGGAGAGAGTGTGGAGTTCGCCTATGCGGACCGTACGCTTCGGCTTTATCGTATGCCCTCTTCGTCGCGGGCCTATCCGAAACCGGTGGAGTGGAAGGCGGACTATTACCGGCGGATGTTCGCTGCGTGCGGGATGCTCTGATCGAATTGCCGGTTGGATGAAATCGTACTGCGGCGATCTGTTCCGCTGTGAGTTTTTTCGGGGAAAACATTGGTTTCCCCGAATTTTTCTTTAACTTTATAGAGTTAAATCTATAATTTATGACCGTTATGAGAAAATTAACTCTGCTTTTGCTCTGCTTGGCGTTGGGGATCGGCGTGTGTGACGCAAAAAAAAAAATCGAGGGGTGTATTTTCGGACAGATGCCGAAATCGTGCTGGACAAACCTTATTTCGGGTTGAATGTGAGTAATATGATTCAGGTCGTACTCGAAGCCGACCGAAATCCCGCTTCGGTCCGGGTCGAAACCGAAAATGTGCCTGCTGAGGCGGTTTCCGTGCGGGTGCGGCGCGGTGAACTCGTGCTCGCGTGCGACCCCGGAGCCTTGTCGTCCAAGAGAAAGAACGATATGTCCAAGCGGGTCGTAGTGTATGTGGGCGCCGCTCCGCTGGAGTCGTTTTCGTTGTCGGGAATGTCCTCCGTTTTTTCCGAGACCGGGATCGATAAACCGTCGGTTACGGTCGAATGTATGGGAATGAGCGAGTTCGAATCAATATTCGTTGCAGAAGCGACGATGTCTGTTTCGGGTATGTCGATTTACAAAGGGCAGGTGGTATGCGAGGATACAGCGACGGTGGAGGCATCTGGAATGAGCCAGGCGGTCGCGGATTTTATGTGCCGGGATTTGGATTGTACGCTGACCGGTATGTCCGTTTATAATGGAAATGTGAATTGCAGGCAGAAAGCCGAGGTCGCAGTGGATGGTTCGAGCGAATGTACCTTTTCGGGAACAGCTCGGAACCTGATGCTGGAAGTGTCGGGCATGAGTCAGTTCAAAGGGAGAAAGTTTTTGGCTTCGGGACTTGCCGACTGTGACATTTCCGGTATGAGTACCGCCTCGGTCGCAGCGGCGGGATCGCTGAAATATTGTGTGAGCGGTATGAGCGAATTCAACTATTCGGGCGAACCTGTGGTTATCTCGACATCGGTCGATAACGCCACGGTTCGACACCGTTGATCGACTGCGGGGCCGATTCCGGTAAGGGTGTACTATATTGTCGTACACCCATTTATTGCAGATTATATGAATTATGAATGAATGCAATATTCTTTCAATATTCGTTATTTTGAAGTCCTTTTGCTCCGGATTTTTCGTATATTTGCAGGACGTGGAGCAATCCTGTGGACCGGCATGAGCGAAGTCGTCCGCCGCCGGATTTTTAGGGTTTACTCCGATGTTTCCGACTTTATCTTGAAAGGTAATGGCAATAGAAAAAAAATATGTTGAAACTCCGCTGATGAAGCAATATTATGCGGTCAAAGCGGTGCATCCCGATGCGATTCTCCTGTTTCGTGTCGGCGATTTTTACGAAACTTTCGGCGATGATGCGATCAAGGCCAGCGGAATTCTGGGCATCACCCTGACGCGACGTGCCAACGGAGCCGCGACATTCGTCGAACTGGCAGGGTTTCCCTATCATGCGATCGACACCTACCTACCCAAGCTGGTCCGAGCGGGCGAACGCGTGGCGATCTGCGAACAGCTCGAGGACCCCAAACAGGTAAAAGGGCTGGTCAAGCGGGGCGTCATCGAGCTGGTTACGCCGGGCGTGGTGCTGGGAGATAATATTTTGGCCAACAAGGAAAATACCTATCTGGCGGCGGTCTATTTCGGTCGGAAAAATACCGGCGTGGCTTTTCTCGATATTTCAACCGGCGAATTTTATGCCGCCGAGGGCAGCGATGCTTACATCGACAAACTCATTTCCAACCTGGCGCCGAAGGAAATCATCTACCAGCGCGGATACGAAGACCGCTTCTCCGATGCGTTCGGCAGCCGGCACTATACCTATCGGCTCGATGAGTGGGCCTTTTCGGAATCGGTCAATCGGGACAAGCTCTGCAAGCAGTTCGGCACTCAGTCGCTCAAGGGCTTCGGTATCGAACAGTTCAGCAGCGGCATTTCGGCGGCAGGGGCTATTCTCTACTACCTCGAATTTACCGAACATAAGAATACGGCCCATATTTCGTCCATTTCGCGTATCGACCAGGAGGATTACGTTTGGGTCGATAAATTCACGATCCGCAACCTGGAGCTCTTCTCTTCGAACGGTTCGCGCGAGAAGTGCGCGTTCGCAGACGTGGTCGATCGCACCCTCACGCCGATGGGCGGGCGTCTGCTCAAGCGGTGGATCGCCTTGCCGATCAAGGAGATTGATCGCATCAACGAACGGCTGGATGTCGTGCAGCGGTTTTACGACGAGCCCGATTTGGCCGAAAGCGTCGCCGAGCAGATTTCGCAGGTCGGCGACCTGGAGCGCATCGCTTCGCGCATAGCGGCGGCTCGGGTAACTCCCCGCGAAATCGTACAGCTTAAAAATTCGCTTTCGGCGATCGAACTCCTCAAAGCCTTGTTGGAATCGACCGACGACGAACGTCTTCACGCGTTGGCCGGACAGATCGATCTGCTGGCGGAGGTTCGGGAGCGTATTGCCCGCGAGGTTTACCCCGACCCGCAGAACAATCAGATTCAGCGGGGCGGCATTATCGCCGACGGCGTGGACGCCGAACTGGACGATCTGCGCCGCATCGCTCTGCATGGCAAGGATTTCCTGAACCGTATTCAGCAGCGGGAGAGCGAGGCGACGGGAATTCCGTTGAAAATAAGCTACAACAATGTCTTCGGTTATTATATCGAAGTCCGCAACACGCACAAGGACAAGGTTCCCGAGTCGTGGATCCGCAAGCAGACGCTGGCCAACGCCGAGCGGTATATCACCGAAGAGCTGAAAGAGTATGAAGAAAAAATTCTCGGTGCCGAGGAGAAGATGCTGTTGATCGAACAGCGGATTTACGCCGAGTTGAGCGGGTTCATTACGCATTCCCTGGGAGCTTTGCAGCGGGATGCCGCCGTCGTGGCGCGTATCGACTGCCTGCAATCTTTCGCCCGTATCGCTCGGGAGCGCAACTACGTCCGTCCGACGCTCGACGACGGCACGCGCATCGAAATCCGCCAGGGACGGCATCCGGTGATCGAAACCCTGATGCCGGTGGGAGAGGAGTATATCCCCAACGACTTGCTGCTGGACGATAAGGAGCAGCAGATCGTGATGATTACGGGTCCCAACATGTCGGGTAAGTCGGCTTTGCTGCGGCAGACGGCTCTTATTATTCTGATGGCCCAGATGGGGTCGTTCGTTCCGGCGAAAGCGGCTCATATCGGCGTGGTGGACAAGATTTTCACCCGAGTCGGGGCTTCCGACAATATTTCGCAGGGCGAATCGACCTTCATGGTCGAGATGCTCGAGTCGGCCAGCATCCTGAACAATGTTTCCGACCGCAGCATCGTCCTGTTGGACGAAATCGGACGCGGTACGAGCACCTACGACGGTATTTCGATCGCCTGGGCGATGGTCGAATACCTGCACAACCATCCGACGGCCCGTGCCAAGACGCTTTTCGCGACCCACTACCACGAACTCAACGAGATGGAGCAGATGTGCCCGCGCGTGAAGAACTACCACGTGAGCGTCAAGGAGGTGGATAAAACGATCGTTTTCCTGCGCAAGCTGGAGCGGGGCGGAACGGAGCATTCGTTCGGTATTCACGTCGCCCGGATGGCCGGAATGCCGGCTTCGGTCGTAGCCCGTGCCGAAGAGATCCTGAAGAATCTGGAACTGGTATATGGTAGCAACGAGATCGTTCCCAGCAAGAGCCCTCGACGCCGCGACCGAAAAGCGCTCCCCGGAGTTCGCGAGGCGGCGGAAGCGGGGGACCAGACGCGGGGTATGCAACTCTCGATGTTCCAGCTCGACGATCCGGTGCTGGTGCAGATCCGAGATCAGATCAAGGGACTGGACATCAATGCTCTCACTCCGATTGAGGCACTTAATAAATTGAATGAAATCAAAAAGATAACCGGATTATGATAAAGCGATACTTTATAGTTGTACTGCTTCTTTTTCTGTTTCCGGCCGGGGTGTCGGCACAACGCCGCCCAGCCGCTAAAAAAGATTGGAAAGCGAAGTACGACTACGTGGGGGCAGCGCATGACGGACGTATTCTCGTACACCGGGGCGGAGAGGGCAGCGATCCCCGTATGGGCCGTTTTTATACGGACGGCTGTTTCGGTTACACGGACACCTGCGGTACGGTGGTCATCCCGCTCATCTACGACTATGCCGATAGTTTTTCCAATGGGTTTGCCGTGGTCGGCAAAGGGGAAAAGAACGATCGCCGTTTCGGGCTTATCGATCGGCAGGGGCGTGAAGTCGTGCCCTGTATCTATGCGGATGTCGCCGGTTTTTCGTCAGGCCTTGTCCGGGTGCAGGAGGGGATGGATTCCGTCCGCCGCTATGGGTATGTCGATACGCTGGGACAGGTCGTAATTCCATTGAAATACGATTATGCCCGGGATTTTTCCGAAGGAATGGCAGTCGTAGCCAAAGGCGAATGGAGCGGTAAGTCCGGCTATGGAAAAAGGGATTTTGAATTTACCGGGAAATACGGATTCATCGATCGTCGGGGTAACGAAGTGATTGCTCCGATATACGACGGTGCGGCCGATTTTTCCGAAGTGCTGGCCGCTGTCGGACAGATGGGGAAATATTATGTGCGCCGGGGATTTATCGATGCCGCAGGGACGTTGGTCATCCCATGCAAGTATTACGAGGTTTCCTCGTTCCGAAATGGCCGTGCGGTCGTCTGCATTGTTTCCGGCGGTGCTTTGAAGTACGGCAGTATCGACCGGAATGGACGGGAAATCCTACCTTGTATTTACGATTGGGTGCAGCACACGCCGTTCGGAACGACTTGGGTCGGAGAAGGGGAGGATTTCGCTTCCCGGGCCTGTACCCTGCTCGACGTTTCCGGCAAACCGTTGATCGACTATAAGGTCTATCAGGTGAACCCGAGCGGAAAATTCGGGCATGCCTCTGCGGCTGTTCCCGATTCTACCGGGTTGCTGCGATTCGGAGTATTGGACGGTCGCGGGCGTGTTATCGTACCGTTCGAATACGATGACATAACGATCTTTTCGGAGTGGGATTCGGCCGCTGCCGCTTACGTGGAGCGAGGAATCGCCGAAGTGAAGGGGAAAAAGTATCCGTTTGCCTTGCGCCGGGGGGAATAAATGGAAGAGAGTATCTGACAAGTCCGATTCTAACGTTTTCACCCCTGCCAGAATGTCTTCTCTGGCAGGGGTGATTTTCAATTTCGGGGAGTTGTCGGACGGTTCCTTTTTGTCGTAATGGACTGCGTGTCGAGGCGAGTTACACAGACTGCCTGTTGCGAAAATCGATTTTCGGGGAATGGATTCGCGTGCTCCTATTTGGCGTTGATCTGCGACTGGATGCTGCGGATCAACATGCTTACGGCAACGGAATTGAAACCTCCCTCCGGGATGATTACGTCGGCGTATTTCTTCGATGGCTCGACGAACTCCTCGTGCATGGGCTTGACTGTCGTGGTATATTGCGAGATGACCGACTGCATGGTGCGCCCCCGCTCGCATACGTCGCGCAGGATGCGGCGGGCGAGGCGGATGTCGGCGTCCGTATCGACATATACCTTGATGTCCATCAGGTCCCGGAGTTCCTTGTTCTCGAAGATCAGAATACCATCGACGATGATTACCTTCGAAGGTTTGACCAGCACGGTTTCGGCCGTTCGGTTGTGATCGACGAACGAATAGACCGGATGTTCGATCGGAACGTTGTTTTTCAGCGTGCGGATGTGTTCGACGAGCATATCCGTATCGAACGATTGAGGGTGGTCGTAATTGAGTTTCGTGCGCTCTTCGTACGTCAGTTCGGGATGGGCTTTGTAGTAGTAGTCGTGGCAGAGCGTGACTACCTCTTCCTCCTTGAAAGCCTCCTGCAATCGTTTTACCAGCGTGCTTTTACCCGATCCTGTGCCGCCTGCGACACCGATGACTGTCACATTCATAATTCCCGATTTGTGGTTCTTTTTTATTCTCCGTTTTCTGCGTGCGATAACCGCCTGACCGGTTTTTCTCCGAAAACGGTGTGATTTTTTCCCGTATTTGCACCCGCACGAAGTCGGTAGGTATTTCCGATTTCATCTGTCCGATGAAGCGTCCCGGAATCTGTTTTTTCTTTTTCCCCGCCGTCGGATTTCGGATAAATTACGTCAAAAAAACGGTATGTTTCGTTTTCTCATTTCCCGTTTGCCGTATGGCCGAACTCCGAGTGTGCTGCCAACTTCGTCCTTTCCGATGAACGCATCGGGTTAGCTTTCCGTCGCAATCGAACGATGGGGTAGCTCCCGCCAGCCAAACGGATATGGAAAAGGATTGCTCCCCTGCGGGTGCAATCCTTTGTAATTTTCGATTATGCGTCGATATTGGCGTAGTGAGCGTGTTTTTCGATGAACTCGCGTCGCGGGGGAACCTCGTCGCCCATCAGCATCGAGAATACGCGGTCGGCTTCGGCAGCGTTGTCGATGGTTACTTTGCGCAGAATCCGGGTGTCTGGGTTCATCGTGGTTTCCCACAACTGATGGGAGTTCATTTCACCGAGACCTTTGTAGCGCTGGACGTGTACGCCCTTGCCCATTTCGGCCGTGATCTCGTCACGCTCCTTCTCCGTCCAGCAATAGCGCTCCTGCTGGCCCTTTTTCACGAGGAACAGGGGCGGGGTGGCGATATAGACGTGCCCGTTTTCGATCAGCTCTTTCATCTTGCGGAAGAAGAAGGTAAGCATCAGCGTGGCGATGTGGCTGCCATCGACATCGGCATCGGTCATGATGATGATCTTGTCGTAGCGGAGTTTTTCGAGGTTGAGCGCCTTGCTGTCCTCCTCCGTGCCGATCGTCACGCCGAGTGCCGTGAACATGTTCTTGATCTCCTCGTTCTCCCACATGCGATGCTCCTGGGCTTTTTCGATATTCAGGATCTTACCGCGCAGCGGCATGATCGCCTGGAAGTTCCGGTCGCGACCCTGCTTGGCCGTACCGCCTGCCGAGTCGCCCTCGACGAAGAAGATTTCGGCGATCGAACGGTCGCGGCTCGAACAGTCCGCCAACTTGCCCGGAAGGCCCGCACCCGAAAGCACGGTCTTGCGCTGCACCATTTCGCGGGCATGGCGCGCCGCGTGCCGGGCCGTTGCAGCCAGGATGACTTTCTGTACGATGGCTTTGGCGTCGCGCGGATTCTCCTCCAGGTAGTGACTCAAGGCCGTCGACATCGCCTGATCGACCGCTGCCGACACCTCGTCGTTGCCCAGTTTGGTCTTGGTCTGCCCTTCGAACTGCGGTTCGGCGACCTTCACCGAAACCACGGCCGTGAGGCCCTCGCGGAAGTCGTCGCCGTTGATGTCGAACTTCAGCTTGGCGAGCATGCCTGAATCCTCGGCGTATTTCTTGAGCGTACGGGTCAGCGCGCGGCGGAAGCCCGTCAGGTGCGTACCGCCCTCGATGGTGTTGATGTTGTTTACATACGAATGCACGTTCTCCGAGAACGAGTCGTTGTACTGCATGGCCACCTCGACCGGGACGCCGTTCTTTTCGGTATCGAGGTAGATGATCTGGTCGATGATCGGCTGCCGCGCGTGGCATCGAGGTACTGGACGAACTCCTTGAGGCCCTCTTCCGAATAGAAATGGTCGCCGACGTATTCGCCGTTCTCGTCCCGCTGGCGTTTGTCCAGCAGGTTCAGGTGGATGCCTTTGTTCAGGAATGCCAACTCACGCAGGCGGTTGGCCAGGATGTCGTATTTGTATTCCGTCGTGAGCGTGAAGATGCTCTCGTCGGGTTTGAACGTGATGGTGGTTCCGCGATCGTCGCAGGTGCCGATCACTTCGACCGGCGAAGTCGGAGCGCCTTTGCTGTACGATTGGCGGAATATTTTGCCGTCGCGGTGGATTTCGGCGATGAGCAGCGTCGAAAGCGCGTTCACGCACGATACGCCCACGCCGTGCAGGCCGCCCGAAACCTTGTAGCTGCCCTTGTCGAACTTACCGCCCGCATGGAGAACCGTAAGCACGACTTCGAGTGCCGATTTGCCCTCCTTTTCGTGGTAGTCGGTCGGGATGCCGCGGCCGTTGTCGCGTACGGTGATGGAGTTGTCCTCGTTGATCGTCACGTCGATGTCGGTGCAGTAGCCCGCCAGCGCCTCGTCGATCGAGTTGTCGACCACCTCGTAAACCAGGTGGTGCAGACCTTTCTTCTCCGATGTCGCCGATATACATGGCCGGACGCTTCCGGACCGCTTCCAGACCTTCGAGGACCTGGATGTTGGAGGCGGAATACTCCTCTTCCTGCTTCTTTATCTCTTTTCCTTCAGTACTCATATTGACCTTAAATATATCGTACAAATATACGGAAAAGTTTCGTAAGATGCAATAATCAAGCACCCCTTTGCCATTGATTTTTGCCGCAGCCGGATTTGCGGGGTGCTTATTCGGGCGAAATATCGGATACCGGAAGCGTAGCCGGATCAGTGGATAAGAGCTTTGATAACATCCCGATCGACGTCGGAGAGATCGATCGGCTTGTGGGTCGGTTGCGTGTATCGCAATCCGCTGATGGTGGCGACTCCCTGTCGGCCGTTTCGGGTGACATAGATGAAATAACCGTACCGGAATAAATCTTCGACCGAAAGTACCGGGGACTGAAACATGATTTCGAACAGCTTTTTACCCGTATGGTCTATGGCTATAAACTTTCCTTCGTCTGTTTCCACGATCCCGATTCTGTTTTCACTTATGATGGGTGTGTGGCATCGGGCGTATTTCCCGAAAGGGACGATTGGACGTCCGGTCGCATTTTCATATCCGACCAACCGTCGGCCGTTTTTCCTGATTTCTTTGCGGTATAATATCGGCCGGGGAATTTCGAATGTTTTGAGAACGGCCTGTATGCTTTGCCCCGGGAAAAATTTACGTCGCAAATGAAATCTACTGTTTTCAGACTGTCGGCGATTGCAGTTTTCAGTCTTTTTTTAGCGGCATCCGAAGCATCGATGATTCCGCTTTTATGAGCTACTATCAAGGGCTGTATGGTAATGGGGTTTCCGGATGGATCCGGGAGGATACGCATCCAACAGGTCCACAGCCCGTCCGTGAATTGTGCGAATTGCATGTAGTCGAAGTGCAGAAACAGCGGATCGCCCAGCATCGGAGAGGGGCAGGGAAAGGAAGGATATGTCCAATTCGTATAGGTCAATCGCCCCTCCTCGAAAACGAATATGGGTTTCGTTCCGTCCTGGTAGAATATGCCTGATATAGGAAGTGTGCCTGAATAGAAGGTGGCCGGATAATAACCGGTATGGTCGCGGACGAAAATGCCGCTGAAATCTATTTCGGAGTAGTCTGAATTGCGTATCGTGTGATCCCGGTAGAGTTTGTCGTCGATCAGTCGCCAGTAGGAATGGTGTTCGTGATCACCGTCTATGTAGATAACGAACCCCTCTGCGGTAGGCTGATGAATAAGTGCCTGGAATTTTTTTTTCGAATGCCCGGTCGTCGCGGGCCAACTCGTCCAGCGGAGTGTCGTCCAACCAATGTAAGTCCAGTCTGAGCGTATCTGTGCCGATGATAAGACTGTCGGCTTTTGCCGTGGTTATTGGGGCCACTGCCGCCAATAACAGGAACAACCGGAAAAGAGTGCGGAGTTTCATAACCCAAACCTGTTTTTTAGTCGAAATTATCTGTGTCCGGCAATGATGAATTTAGGTTTCGGGGTTTCCGTCTGTGCGGGTATTCGCTAAATATCCTGCAGCATCGTTTGTACCGGAACCTCCTTGATCTTGCCTTTCGAGAAGAGGATCGTGCGGGACGGATATTCTTCGATGAGGGCCGTGTTGTGCGTGGACATGACTACGGCGCAACCTTGACGAGCGATTTCCTGGAACAGCCGAATGATGCCTTCGGCCGTCAGCGGATCGAGGTTGCCGGTAGGTTCGTCGGCCAAAAGCAGGCGGGGACGGTTCAGCAGGGCGCGGGCGATGACCAGACGCTGCTGTTCGCCGCCGGAAAGCTCGAACGGCATCTTGTAGCCTTTGGCTTCCAGCGATACGACCTTGAGTACCTCGTCGATCCGCTTGCGGATTTCTGATTCGTTTTTCCATCCCGTTGCCTTCATTACATAGTATAGGTTCATGAAGACGTTCCGGTCGGTGAGCAGTTGGTAGTCCTGGAAGACGATGCCGATTCTACGTCGCAGCATCGGAATCTCCCGTCGTTTGAGTTTTCGCAAGTCGAAGCCTGCGACGTATCCTTCGCCTTCAATGAGTTGAAGCTCGGCATATAAAGTTTTGAGTAAGGAGCTTTTACCGCTTCCCACACGCCCGATCAGATAGACGAATTCACCGGCGTTGATGTCGAAATTCAGATCGGACAAGATCAGTTCTCCCTGTTGCAGCAACTTTTTTTCGGAGCGGCTGCCGAAAGGATCGTCCGTGTGGTATATCGTTACGCCGCGCAGCCGGATTACGTTTTGTTCGCCCATGAGTCGAGTTGGTTGAAAGGTTCGTGGTGTCCGTGTGTGCCGATCGGCCGATGCAGGACGAATGTTCTTCGTTTCGTGCCGTCGCACTCCGATTCGGACGGGAGCAAAGGTAATGAAAATGAAGGCAGAATAAAACAAACTCTTCTGTTTTTTACACCGATCATATCCTACCTTCCACAAAGGTAATGAAAATGTCCGAAAAATAGTCTGTTTCGGTCATCGTGCCGGACAATAATCCGTATTTTTTTTGGAACTCCCGGTAATGAATAGTATTTTTGTTATTAATTATGGTATAAATTGACAATAAGGGGATAATGGGAAGTGAATCCATGTTGCAGGAGATATTGTGGGATACGAAGATCGGGTGGTGGAAAGTAGATATGGCCCGACGGGTTCTTTTGTTGTCCGATTATCTCTGTAAGACGATAGGAACTGAGGAGTCCGAGATCGGTTACGACCGTTTTCTGCAGTCGGTCGGAGAGCCGTTCCGGGCTTCGCTCAAAAGCCTGATGTCCACGGATGCGAGCCTGTTCTCCGCCGAGCAGATTTTTTCGCTGTGTGGTCCCCGGGGTGAGGTGTGGTTCCGCTGGAAGGTCCTGCGCCGGGAAACGGCAGCCGACAAGGGGCTGGTTGTTTCGGGATATGCCCAGGAAATCAGCGAAAGGGAGGCTTTGCCGGTCGATCTTTGCTCGATCGAGCGGATGAATACGCTTCTTTATCGGTTGAACAATATTTCGCATACGCTGCTTTCTTTCCTTCATATCGGTTCCATCGACGAGGCGATCAACAAGGTTCTGACCGATGTCCTCAAGATATTTCGTGGCAGCCGGACCTATATCGCGGAGTTCGACTGGGATAACCGCAGGCATATTTGTACGTACGAAGTGACGGACAAGGGCGTGGAGAGCGGCCGGGATCGGTTCGATCGACTTTCGATGGACGAAACCCCCTGGTGGGTCGAGCAGCTCGAAAAAAGGAGTCCTATTGCTCTTTCCTGTTTGGACGACCTTCCTTCCCGGGCAGGGAACGAGCATGATATTCTGGCTGCACAAAATATCGGTTCGCTGTTTGTGCTGCCGATGACATTTCGTGATAAACTTTGGGGGTATGCGGGAATCGATGTGATCGGGGAGCACCGCGATTGGCAGAACGAGGATTACCAATGGTTCGCATCGCTGGTCAATATCATCAATATCTGTATCGAATTGCAGCGTTCGAAGCGGGAGGCGCAAATCGAACGCGATTATTTGCAAAACCTCTACCGGTACATGCCGCTGGGGTATGTCCGTTTCCGGATGATTTACGACAAGACGGGGACGCCGGTCGATTACAAGGTGCTCGATTCGAATTATGCTTTGCGGAAAAGATTATCGGAAAATCCCAAGCCGACTATGTGGGGCGGCTGGCGAGCGAGCTGGAGATCGAAGATATGCCCGAGCACCTGAAAGTTTTCGCCAAAGTATTGCAGGTGGAGCAGCATGTCGAAAAGGAGGTCCGTTTGTTGGCTTCCGGCCGGTATGTTCATGTCGTTATGTATTCGACCACTCCCGAGGAGGTGATTTGCCTGCTTTCGGATATGACCGAAATGTATGAAACGCACGAGGCGCTCGACCGCAGTGAAAAGCTATTGCGTAATATTTATGACAATATTCCCGTCGGTATCGAACTGTACGACAGGAACGGCTTGCTCGTCGATCTGAATAACAAGGATCTGGAGATTTTCGGGATTCGGGACAAGGAGGATGTGCTCGGGGTCGATTTTTTCAAGAATCCCATTCTCGACGAGGAGGTCTGGCGCCGGGTGCGGAACCGGGAGGAGTTCTCGTTCAAGGCGTATTATCCCTTCGATCGTTTGAACGGTTATTATGTTACCTCCAAGCAGGGCCGCCTCGAAATATACAGTTCGGTGCGTATGCTTTACGATGCGCAGGGGCGGTTGAGCAATTTCTTCCTGATCAATATCGACAATACGGAAATCAATCGGGCGCATAGCCGTATCGCGGAGTTCGAAAGCTCGTTTTCGCTGGTCAGTCGTTTCGGCAAGGTCGGATACTGTCGCTTCGACCTGGTTTCGAAAGAGGGGTATGGCGTGCCGCAGTGGTATTATAACCTGGGCGAGAAGGAGGATACGCCGCTCGATCAGATCCTCGGTGTGTATAAACATGTCAATTCCTCCGACCGGGCTGAAGTTCTGGAGTCCATCCGACAGGTGAAAGCCGGCGAGATCGACAGTTTCAGCCATGATCTTCGGATCGATGCGGACGGACGACAGAAGTGGACCCGTATCAATGTGATGCGCAATCCCCTGAATAACGATCCTTCGAAGATCGAAATGGTGTGTGTCAATTACGACATTACCGAGTTGAAGGAAACGGAGAAGAATTTGATCGAAGCGAAGAACAAAGCCGAAGTGAGCGATCGTCTGAAATCGGCTTTTCTGGCTAATATGAGCCATGAAATCCGCACGCCACTGAATGCCATCGTCGGCTTTTCGAATCTGATCGCTGAAACCGAAGATCCCGACGAACGACGGGAGTATGTAGCCATTGTTCAGGAAAATAACGAATTGTTGTTGAAGCTGATTTCCGACATTCTCGATTTGTCGAAGATCGAAGCCGGAACGCTCGAATTCAACGATGTGGAATTCGATGTGAATCAGATGTGTCAGGAGATTGTACGGTCGTTGAGCCTCAAGGTCCTGGATAAACCGGTGGAGTTGCGTTTCGGCGATCATCTGCCCGAATGTCGGTTGGCAGGCGACAAGACCCGGATTACGCAGGTGTTGATTAATTTTATTAATAATGCGTTGAAATTCACTCGTGAAGGGTCTGTGACATTAGGCTACCGGTGCGATGACGGGATGATGCTTACCTTTTTATGTCGAAGACACCGGTACCGGGATTCCCGAGCAGGAGCAGGAGTCTGTCTTCGAGCGTTTCGTGAAACTCAACAGTTTTGTCCAGGGGACCGGGTTGGGACTGGCCATCAGCAAGAGTATCGTCGAACAGATGGGCGGTCGTATCGGCCTGAACTCCGAACCGGGAAAGGGTTCTTGTTTTTGGTTTACGCATCCTTACATCCGGACCCGGTCTGTGTCGGCGGTTGCTTCCGATGCGGAGATGCGGCAACCAGGCGTTTCGGAGGGGAAAATGCCCGTCGTTCTCGTTGCCGAAGATACCGACAGCAATTTTCTGCTGGTGTCGCTGATTCTTAAGAAAGGGTATGAAGTGCTTCGGGCCCATAACGGAGCGGAAGCGGTGCGCATGTGCCGGGAGTTCGCTCCGGATGTGGTGTTGATGGATATGAAGATGCCCGTTATGGATGGTTTGGAAGCTACGCGGCAGATTCGGGAGGCGGGAAGTTCCGTTCCCATCATTGCCGTCACAGCATATGCATACGACAGCGACCGTGCGAAAGCGCTCGATGTCGGGTGCGATGATTATATTGCCAAACCATTAACGGGGATGTTCTGAAAAAGAAGCTGCGTAAGCATCTGAAACGGTAGCGGTTCCGCAGGCATGGTACGTGAAAATATTCTTGTATGCAATGCCGATCGGGTGAATTTTTATGTTGGATGCGCACAAGGCAGAGGTGGGGCCTTTGGAAAATAAGCAGACGAATTTTCGGTGTTATATCGATACGTGCAGGTAATGTCTGCATTAGGTGGTGGAACATCATTGACAGTAGCAATGGCTTTTTTATGTATTTTTTTTTGGGAGTATTAGTTTGCTTTTTTTTATTTTGCGTTTAAGGCAAAAAAAAGCAGAGTTCAAAGATGAAACGGAAAAGTTTTATCCGAATTTTTTGCATCTGTTTGTGGCTATTTTTTTTATGCTTGTGCTATATATTGTATGATTGTTAGGCCCTTTGCTTAATACCAATATATAATTCGTTGGTTAATATAATTGAAGAATGGTTTTTTTCCCTTTTTTCTTACTGGAGGTCTTAGTTTACTTTGGTTCATTATTGGTCTGAAGATGAAAAAACGGATCCGAATAATGAAATAGAAAAAGATTTATCCCAGTTATTGGCATTTAATTATAGCTATTCTTCAAATTGGTTGTGCTATATTCCAACTTTATATGGTATATGGCGATTGATTGGTTCCGTATAAAACTTTCAATAGTGACGAGGACATTTTGGTAAAGTTCCGATAAATTTGGCTTTCTGCCCGGTTTTTCGTATCTTTGTACTCACTTCAATGAAATTCTATCCCTACGAAGGGGGTGCCCGGTTTTGACAGCAGGCAGAGTTTGATTGTAAGCACGTCGAGCGCTGTGTGGTGGCTCGTAAATATCAACACTCGAACTACAAATGGCAATAATAGCTATGCACTCGCTGCCTAATTTTCAAGGAAAATTGGCTTAATCGTTGGATCCAAGGCGGTTTGACGACGAGTATCCCGGAAGGCCGTTCCGCTCTTTAACGGTTTTCCATACGGGGTATCGATCATTTAGAGATAGTACGGCGGAGGGTTCCGGCCGTCGTGCGAAAATTCAGGAACTGGGATCCGGGTTAGGTTGCCGCCTGCCAGACCCGGATAGAAGGACGAAACGGCGGATAAGCGTGTAGAAAGCTTTCGGGTTCCTTGTTTGGACGCGGGTTCGACTCCCGCCACCTCCACATTCGGCGACGTTCCGGTTTTCCGGAACGTCGCTTTTTGTATGCGGGGCATCTTACTTTGCAAAGCTTCATCCCGCTTTTCAGACTTCAGCAGCACTCGGTCGGAGGGGGGAATACTTCGCAATGTTCGATTTTTATCGGTATTTCGAGGAATTCTTTGATCGGGCGGGGTATCCCGCAGTTCCGGATACAGAGATCCATGAGTCTGTCGTAAATCGGATGCGTCGTGTTCCGATCTTTTGCGGGTTCTTTGTAATCCGGAGCAGTACTCCGATACGGATAAATTCGTATTTTTAACTCGGTTTCAGATACTCCGCCTCGGCAAAATGCAAATAAAAATTTGCTTTTGCACTCGGCTTATTCGTAATCTTTGACTTCGTCTTAGATACTTCGCCTCGGCAAAATGCAAATAAAAATTTGCTTTTGCGCTCGGCTTATTCGTAATCTTTGACTTCGTCTTAGATACTTCGCCTCGGCAAAATGCAAATAAAATTTGCTTTTGCACTCGGCTTATTCGTATCTTTGCCACGTGCTGGCAGGACTTTTCTATATTCTTTTTTGCTGGGCGCTGGGGAACGGCGTCAGTCTGCTTATCGGCGGGTATCTGCCGGGGAGTATCGTCGGTATGATCCTGCTGTTCGCTTCTCTCTGCCTGCATATCGTGGATGCGGAGATGATCCGGCCCGCCGCTCGTTTTCTGCTGGGCGCTATGGCCCTGTTTTTCATCCCGTACGGGGTGGGGTTGATGGTATCCTACGAAGTCCTGCTCGATAATTTTTTTGGGCGATCGTTATTTCGGGCGGAGTGAGTACGATGTTGGTGCTGGTCTGCGTCGGAAGGGTTTTTCAAAAACTGAATAAAAAGGCGTGATGGAGCAGTTCGTCGGATCGGATCTGGTGTTGCTGACCCTCACGGTCGGCTTTTTTTATTGCCTGGGGAGTGCGTTATACAGTCGAACCAAGTTCGCCCTGCTTTGCACCCCGTGCTGCTCGGTTTCGTGGCGATGATCCTTTATCTGAAACTTTTTCGGTATCGGTTACGAGCATTACCGCCGTTCGACCGAGTTGCTCAATTTCGGACTGGGACTTTCGGTCGTGGCTCTGGGTTATCTGATGTACGAACAACTCGAGCATATGCGGGGACGGTTGCTTCCGATTCTCGTGTCGGTCGTCGTCGGCTGCGTGGTCGGAGTTCTTAGTGTGGTTTATCTGGCGCGTATGCTGGGGGCGGATCGGATTTTGCAAACTTCGCTTGCTCCGAAATCCGTGACGGTGCCGATCGCCGTATCGGTTGCGGAACCGCTCGGAGGCATCATTACGATCACCTCGGTCGTCGTCTTTTGTGTCGGTATTTTCGGCAGTCTCGTCGGTCCCTGGCTGCTTCGGCGTTGCGGGGTCACGGATCCTATGGCACAGGGATTCGCGCTGGGGTCTGCGGCGCATGGCATCGGAACGGCCCGTGCGATCGAAATCGGTGCGCTGGAAGGGGCGCTCAGCGGTTTGGCTATGGCACTGATGGGGATCATGACGGCCCTGCTGCTGCCGGTGATCGAGAAATTCCTCTACTGATTTTTTGTCTTCCGGAAAAAGGATTACCTTTGCAAAAATTTTTTCGGGCGGAAGCGTAACGCTCGGATGCGGCGATGTCCGTTCCGGACGCAATGCGCGGTATGTTTCGCGCCATTTTATTAAAATCAATGGTATGGATTGGCTCTACTCTTTATTTGTCGGTGGCGGGATAGCCCACACCGTATTCACGCTCGCATTGGTGATTACCGCAGGTATTCTGTTGGGCAAAGTCAAGGTTTGCGGTATCTCGCTCGGTATCACCTGGATTTTGTTCGTCGGCATCATCGCCGCGCATTTCGGTATGGGAATCCCGGCCGAAGTACGTCATTTCATCCAGGAGTTCGGTCTGATCCTTTTTGTTTTTTCAATCGGTATGCAGGTCGGCCCGGGTTTCTTCGCTTCGTTCAAGCATGGCGGGCTGACGCTCGTCTGCCTGGCTTCGACGATCGTTTTGCTCGGGGTAGGCGTGGCGTACGTGATTCATTTGGTATCGGGTACGCCGATTCCCACGATGGTCGGCATCCTTTCGGGTGCGGTGACCAACACGCCGGGACTGGGTGCAGCACAGCAGGCTTATGCGGACGCTTCGGGAGTCGAAGACCCCAGTATTGCCCTGGGCTATGCCGTAGCTTATCCGCTGGGCGTGATCGGTATCATTTTCTCGATGATCTTCATCCGTTATGCTCTGCGGGTGAAATTCGGGAAGGAGGATGAGGCGCTCGCTGCGATTTCCGCAGAACACAAGATGGCCGAAATCGTTTCGATCGAGTGTACGAACAAGATGTTGAGCGGACACGACATCTCCTATGTCAATGAGTTGATCAATCGGAAATTCGTTATTTCCCGGATCGCTCATCCCGACGGTACGATCGTATTGGCGGACAGCAACAGTATTATTTCGCTCGGGGATAAGGTATTGGTCGTCTGTGCATCCGAAGATTGCGAAGCGGTGACGGCTTTCATCGGTAATCGGATCGAAATGGGGGAGAAGGAGTGGGATACGCCGGATTCGAAGCTGGTTTCGCGTCGTATTCTGATTACCAAGCCGGAGATCAACGGCAAGACTTTCGCCGATCTTCGCTTGAGAACCCGCTACGGCATCAACATTACGCGTGTCAATCGTGCCGGAGTCGATCTGATTCCCTATCAGGGAATGCAGCTTCAGATCGGCGATCGCGTGATGGTCGTGGGGCCGGAGAATGCGATCGAGAAGGTCGCCGCCGTATTGGGTAATTCGCTCAAAAAACTCCGTGAGCCGAATCTGGTGACGATCTTCGTCGGTATCGCGCTCGGTGTTCTGTTGGGTTCCATTCCGTTGTTGAACGTGCCGCAGCCCGTTAAGCTGGGTTTGGCAGGTGGTCCGTTGATCGTGGCGCTGTTGCTCGGCCGCTTCGGTCCCCGGTTCCATTTGGTGACCTATACTACCATGAGTGCCAACTTGATGTTGCGCGAAGTGGGCATTGCGCTCTTCCTGGCGGCAGTCGGTCTGGGAGCCGGCGACGGGTTCATCGATGCGATCGTTGGCGGCGGTTACCGCTGGATCGGATACGGTGCGCTTATTACGGTGATCCCGTTGTTGCTGGTCGGTATTTTCGCCCGCGCCCGGCTAAAGATGAATTACTATACGCTCATGGGACTTATGGCCGGTAGTATGACCGATCCTCCGGCACTGGCTTATGCCAACGGCACGGCAGGCAACGATATGCCGGCCTTGAGCTATTCGACGGTTTATCCCGTCGTGATGTTCCTGCGGGTGCTTACAGCTCAGATATTCATTCTGTTCGCGTTGTAGAACTCTACGACGCGGCCCCGGTCGGGGCTTATGTAACAATACCAACTCCCGCAGTCGTGCTGCGGGAGTTGTCGCAAATATTGCAGAAGGGTTGTAATCCTGCATCGGAAAATCGGGCCAGTTTTTTTTGATGGGAGGGTTAATTTCGATATTTTCAGCTCTATTTTCCGTATTTTGCTATCTCTAAATTAAATGAAAAATAACAAAATTCCAAATTATTTAGGGAAAAATAGCTAATCGTATATTTCAATACCCTGACTTGGGTTGCCCCGAATTGACCGATATGCTTCGAGGAAAAGTCGAAAATCGGCCCGAGAGAGGGTTCGGGTGGAATTTGGCATCGGATAACGACCCGCAGGACCGAGGGTTCCTGCTGGAATCAGCGAGCAGTCGTTATATACTTTAATGTTTTTGGGAGCAGGCAACTCCACTCTCTTCAGAGAGGGTTTAGGAAAGAGGCCAAATTATAAACGAGGTCGCAAGGTGTAAATAAACGGCCGTCGGATAAGGGATACATTGAAAGGTATTTACTTGCCAGTATAGATGCGATTTTGATTTTTTTGGGGGAATAAAACAGCGCTGTAATCGGAAGAAAGATTACAGCGCTGTTTTTAGGAACAACACCCCTTGTTCGGGTGCCGGGACTTGCAATGCGGACATTCGGTTTTCGAGCAACACGAACATCCGACATCCTCTCGATGTCGGACAATCCGTACAATCCAGCGGACGCTGAATCCGAGGACGAGGATGCCGATCCCTATTACAGCGATATTTTGCCAGTCCGTCATATTATAACCAGGAGAAAAGGTGATACGTCAGATAAGCCATTATCCATGCCAAAGCCGTATTGTAGAGTACCGAAATACAGGCCCAGCGCCAGCCGATCTCTGCGGCGATCGCTACGATCGTGGCGATACATGGCAGGTAAAGCAGGATGAAGACCAGAAAGGCGAGGGCCGATGCCGGGGTGAAATCCCCGCTTGCGACCAGCCGCTGGGAGAGGGTCGGAGAGTCGAGTTCGGCTTCCGGTGCGTCTCCCTGTTCCGAATAGAGCACGCCGAGCGTGCTGACGACGATCTCTTTGGCCGGCAGGCCCGTGAGAATGGCGATGCTGGCTTTCCAGTTCAGACCGAGCGGTTCGAATACGGGCGAACATGCCTGGCCGACCTGTCCCAGGTAGGAATTTTCATAATGTTCCTCCATAGTTTCTGCCGGGGCGGCTGCGTCCGGCGTCGGATAATAACTCAAGAACCAGACCGCCACCGAAGCGATTAGAATCAGCCCGCCCATTTTGCGCAGGTATTGCGCACAGCGATCCCACATGTGCGACAGCGTGGCCCGCATTGTCGGGACCCGATAGGGCGGCAGCTCCATGACGAACGGCGTTTCGTCCTTCTTGAACAGATAACGGCGCATCAGCCGGGCCGTGATGACGGCCACGACGATTCCCAGCAGATACAGTCCGAGCATCACCCAACTGGCATAGGCAGCGAAGAACGTGCCGATCAGCAGGATATAGATGGGAATGCGGGCGCTGCACGACATGAAGGGGACGAGCAGTACGGTGATGAGCCGGCTGCTGCGGCTTTCGATCGTGCGCGTGGCCATGATGGCCGGTACGTTGCAGCCGAAACCCATGATAAGCGGAATGAACGACTTGCCGTGCAGCCCTATGCGGTGCATGATCCGGTCCATGATGAAGGCTGCGCGAGCCAGGTAGCCCGAATCCTCCATGAAAGCGATGAACAGGTATAGGATCATGATATTCGGCAGGAAGACGATGACGCTTCCCACGCCGCCGATTACGCCGTCCACGAGCAGGTCTTTCAACGCTCCGTCCGGCATCCAGGCATCCACGCCCTGACCGATCAGTCCCACCAGTTGCTCGATCCACTCCTGGGGATAGGCTCCCAGGTTGAACGTGCAGTAAAACATCAGCCACATCAGGAAGAAAAAGATCGGAAAGCCCCAGAGCTTGTGGGTCACGAAAGCGTCGATGATTTTCGTCACTTGTGTCTGTTCCTTCTTTCCCGGGGTGTAGGTTTCCCGCAGAGCTCCGGAGATGAATCCGTATTTCTGATCGGCAAAGGCCGTTTCGATGTCTTCATCCAGCAGGTTCTTGATCCGCTGCGCTTCCCGTTTGCTCGCTTCCTCCCATTCGGGGTATTTCGGGTGATGCTTCAGTTGATCCTTTATATAACTATCTTCCTCAAGTAGTTTCATTGCGATATAACGCGGCGGGAATTGCGGGGGCAACTCTCCGGATTCCTTCAATGCTCCCGTGATTGTCCGCAGGCTCTCCTCGATAACCGGTCCCTGGTTGATGTGAATGTGACGCACACGGTCGTCCTCGTTCTCATAGACGGCGATCACCGTGTCCAGCAGGGCTTCGATACCCCGTCCATGACGGGCGACGACCGGCACCATCGGCACACCCAGCATTCGTCCCAGACTGTCGTAGTCGAGTTCGGCGCCGCTCGCTTCCAGCTCGTCGTACATATTGAGCGCTACGACCACTCGGGGATTCAGGTCGATGAGTTCGGTAGTGAGGTAGAGGTTGCGTTCCAGGTTCGAAGCTACGACGGCATTGATAATTACGTCCGGCGTATGTTCCGCCAAATGGCGGCGTACGTAAAGTTCCTCGGGCGAGTAAGCCGTGAGTGCGTAGGTGCCCGGCAGGTCGGTGATTTCGAAACGATAGCCTCTGTAGGTGCAGTGTCCCCGTTTGGCGTCCACCGTGACGCCGCTGTAGTTGCCGACGTGTTCGTGACCGCCCGAAATAGCGTTGAACAGTGAGGTTTTGCCGCTGTTCGGGTTACCCACCAGTGCGACGTTGATCCGCTTTGAGCTTTGGGCGATGACCTCATGGAGCTGGTCGCCTTCGCGTGTTCCGTTATATTCTTCGCTTATCAGGCCTTCGGCCTCTTCGTTGGTGATAACTACGACCATGTGAGCTTCGCTGCGGCGCAGCGAAACCTCGTAGTCCATGATTTTGTAAACGATCGGGTCGCGCAACGGGGCATTGAGAACCACTTCGACTTTTTTGCCGCGTACGAACCCCATTTCCATAATTCGGCGGCGGAATCCGCCATGTCCGAGTACTTTGAGAATCGTGGCCGACTGGCCTGTTTTCAAATCCGATAAACGCATGTTCTTTTGCTGAAATTACGGGGCAAAGATAGGGAAATATTTCAGGAACGGACATCCCCATATATGGGGATAATCCGGCTCAGTACGGTTTTTCAGGCTATTTTATGGTTGCGTTGCTTTTTGGGGGCGAAAAAATTGGAAATTGAAATTTTTTTATATCTTTGCGACATACATCCAAATTATTATACGTATTATGAAAAATTTAGTTGAAAAAATCAATGCCGAATACGAAGTATTCGTAAGTAATGCCAACGCTCAGGTAGAAAAAGGAAACAAGGCAGCCGGAACCCGCGCACGCAAGGCCGCTCTGGAATTGAGCAAGCTGATGAAGGAGTTCCGGAAGGTTTCCGTCGAAGCTTCGAAATAAGTTTATTACTTTTTTGAAAATGAAGGGTCGCATGGGATACATGCGGCCCTTTGTTATGGGTGTACAACTTGGCAATTATATCTTTCGATGTACTATCCGATTATTCGGCCTGTGACCGTGTTTGTAATGCTCCCCCCTGTTTGAGGAAATTTGGCGTGCTGCATTCCCATAACAACATATAATTTATATAATTCTTCACTGTTCGAACAGGAGCAGACCGTAACCGGCAGAAAATTCGGTATGCGATACAGAGGAATCTCCGGAATATCGAAAAGATTGGCCTGTTTTTTAGTAGCTTAAATCGATACCGTGCCGGCGGAAATTTTCGAGGTCTTCATCCGACAGACCGGTTTTCGGGAAAGGAACGGCCAGGTTGTGATCGTTCAGATAGCGGCGCGGTGCCCGGTAGTCGAATGTCGGACTGACCAACGAGTAGGCCGGATCGATGAAGTCGCCTTCGATCGAAGCGATATCGGCCATGCTTTGAAACATGGAGTGGGTTGTGGCCGGTGCGGATTCGTTGTTGCGGGCCGCTTCGACTTTTTCCGGGAATTCCCGTCGATATTCCGGCGAGAACCATCCCAGATTGGCGACATAGAGCTGATAAAAAGTGGTCGTAGGGGAGGCGTGTAAGAAGCGCTCCCGTTCGTCGTCGAGAATATCTTCGCCGTGATCGGCACAGTAGAGCAGCGCCGAACAGTCGTTTTCGAGCGAGCGGAGATATTCGATCGTCTGCGAGAGGAAGTGGTCCGTATAGTAGATCGAATTGTCGTAGGCATTGACGAGTTTCTCGACGTTCTTTCGGTTGATGGCCACGTTATCGTCCGGCAGGAAGCGGGCGAATTCACGGGGGTATCGTTGGTGATAGGTGAAATGAGAGCCGTAACAGTGCAGGATGATGAGCAGGTCGTGCTCCGGATCTTCGGCGATAACCTGTTTCATCGCTTCCAGCAGTTGCATATCGTAACGTGGCTCCGGAAGGTACACCAGGCTGTCTGCATCCTTGGCCAACTTGTCGATCATGGCTCCCTGGGGGCGCTGGTTGGAAAGAAACCAGGTTTTGAACCCAGCCTCCTTGAAGAGTGCCGGAAGCCCCTTGCGACGGTATAGTTCTTCGTGTTGATCGGTTTTTACCGACGAAAGAATCAAGGGCACGCTTTTGTGCGTGGTATTGCTCTGTGTGACTGTATTCCGGAATACGACCAGACCCTCTGTGCGGGTCAGACAGGGATTCGTTTCCCTGTGGTAACCGTACAGTTGCCAGTTGGCGGCCCGGGATGCTTCTCCGATTACATAGACGTAAATCTCGCGTTTGGAAGCCTCGGCCGTGCGCCGTGCATGGTATGTGAAATCCTCCGAGGTGTGTTCGAAACGGTACATCTTGCGGAACTCCGAACCGCAAAGACCGATATTATAGAAAACATTGACCGGAAAAATGTCGGTTTTCAATACCCGCTTGTCTTCGCTCACTTTATAGGCCGGGGCCAGGAACAACCCTCCGAGAATGAAGGACGAGAGTCCGATCAGGGCGATATTCTTGCGGGCTGTTTTCGAAAGACAGTGCCTTTGTCCGATGTCGCGTGAGGCGAACCAGAGTAGCGGCAGATAGATGGCGCAGACGATGATGATCGATGGATAGATGTTCGAGAGCAGCTCGCCAGCCTCTTCCGGATTGGTCGTCAGCAGGTTGGTGAACATATCCGTTGCGATGATCGAATTGCCGAACAGGTAGAGCAGTACGATTTGGAAGGCGGCGAGGACGACGAGCGGAAAGGCCAGCCAGATCATGATGCCGGAGCGTTTCAGCACGGCGCTCCACATCAGGTAGAAACCCATCGGGATAAAGAGCGATGCTTCGGCCGACCAGATGGAGTACGGCTCCGTATATAGTAATACGAGGTTGGGGATAAGCAGCGTGAGAACGAAGTAGAACGCCAGCAGGATGGACCCTCTGTCGTTATGCTCCTTGAAACTCTCTTTTTTTTCGTGAACTGCCATATCTTTCAGAACGCTTCGTTGATATTGAACAGGAATCCGCTCGTGTGCTTGCCGAATCCGTAATCTACTCGGATATTGATCCGTTTTTTGAATTCCCACCGCAGGCCTATGCCGTAGTTGGGGAGGGTGTACCCCCATTTGAACTTTTCGAACGAGGGAAATACGTTACCCGCACCGCCCCATACGACACAGCCGATACGTCGCCAGATATTCTGCCGGAGTTCGACCTGGAGGGTAATCATATCGTTGTCGTTGTATTGTCCTTCGTAGTAGCCGCGCATACGCTTCGAACCACCCAGGCGGGCTTTCATCAGCCAGGGTGTGCCCGAGGCATTGAATTCGCCGTACAGCTCGGTGGCTACGATACCGCCTTTCCATACCCGATGATAACTGTTCGCCGTGAATATCGCCTGCCAGAGCGATTTGGCGTTCGACCCGAGAAAATCCGGCCGCCAGGTTCCCTTCAGACTTAAATAAAGTCCCTTGTAGGGATTTGGAATGAAATCCCTTGTATCGTACTCCACGATCGCACCGATGCCCGTAGTCGTGTTCTCCGGGTTTTGGCCCTCGATATATTCCGGCCGGGTGAACTTGATGCCCCGGCTGTTGCGGAAATTGACAGAGGCGCCGATGAACATATTGGGTACGACCTGATAGAGGTATCTTACGTCCACATCGTAGCGTTTTTCGACGTACGACCCTTTGGGATTATTCGCTCCGGCCGAATAGCCGATACCCCAGTAGTCGGTCGGCTGCGAGTAGAAGGAGAGCTTGTACGAAATTCGGTGGCGATTGTGGCTGAATATGTTGTTACCGTTGATTCCCACCATGTAGAATCCTGTCGTACCGCCCGTGATGAATGCCGTGATGTCCGACGGCGGTGTCAGTGAATCCGTGCGGTCAAGGCGGTAAAGACCTGCAGCCATAACCGCGAGGCTGAATTGAGTGTCTTTCGAATAACTCGGCCCTCCGATGAAGGTGAAGTCGATCTTTTTTTTCGAAAGTTTTGTCCGTGCTCGACTCTCCGAATAATCGATAAGCCGCCGCCAGAACGATTTTTTTTTCTTCGGGGCGGCGGCCAGGGTGTCCGACGGCTGTGATGCAGGGATCGAATCCGTCTGCAACGGGGTGTAACTATACCGAATCGTATCGTTTTCTCCGATATACACCTTATTATCTTGTGCATACAGAGGCGATGCGAAGAGTAGCAATCCGCAAAAGACCGTCAGGAATTTCGACATGGAGAAGTCTTATCTGTACTTCTGTACGACTTGATAAAACTCTTTTTTATCGGCATCGGAGAGAGGACCCTTGCGCATAAACACCAGGTCGCCCTCCTTGCTGACCAGCAGCAGGACGAACATATTGTTGCAGTCGCCCAATTGCCAGGCATCGCGCAGGGTATTGTTTTGATCGGCCAGTACCGTAGCGCCGTTGGAGGCTGTGCGTTTGCGAGCCATGTTGCGAGCCATACCGTTGGGAATCATCGGAGCGTCTTTCAGTGTTCATTACCCCGAAACCGAACAGGTTTTCGCCTTCCACCCGGTGATTTTCCTCCATATCCGTTGTGAAATCCTCGTTCTGTTTGTGGTGGTCGGGGTCGATATAGAAGATCATCAGGTTTTTCTCACCCCAGTAAGGGAGCTGCGTAGGGTCGCCGTTCAGATCGAGTAACGTAACGTCGGATACCTTGCGGGGAAGAGACGACTGTGCGGATACGGCAACCGACATACCAAGCAACGGCAGTAAAAGAAGCCATAGTTTCAGTTTCATACTTATTACATTTTAGGAGATTGGTAGGCGCAAAGATACGAAATTATTTTTTGTTGAATCTTCTATTCGTCGGGAAGAGTTGCGGGTTCGTTGAGACTTCGCTCTTTTGGCCGAAGCCAGGGCGTCGAGCGAATAGACTCCGCCGCCCGAAATTACCAGGGCTACCTGGATTCCCAGATAGACGAACAGCAGTTCGGAGGTTCCGAATCCTTTGCCGGGGAAGAGGAATAACAGCGAGATGAGCAGACTGGCGGCCATGATCGCGGCGGACAGGCGGACTTTGTAGCCCAGCATGAGCGAAATGGCGCACAACACTTCGATCGTGGCGATCGCAACGAAAATGAACGCGCTGCCGAATATTCCCCACGACGGGTAATAGTTGATAATTTCATTGTAGGCCTGCATTTTGCCTACGTTATGCAGGAGAATGATCGTACCGATGAACAGACGCAGATAGAGAATCGCCCAATCGGCTCCTTTGTGGCTTTTGAACCAGGTTTGCAGTTTATTTTCCATATGTATAACTAATTCCGATTGAAAAAATACAAGCAATTCGTATTCCAAAAAATCATTTTGTGTGTTCAGCGCAGGTAATTCTGCCTGATCGGATGATTTTTCGGTGTTTTTGAGGAGAAAAATCCCGAGTGGGACAGCGAGTCGAATATCGCGGGTTTTCGATGTTTGCGGATCGAGGGATAAATACGATCCATAACAGGGGTGTGGTCGAGCCGCAAAGAGTCTTTTCATTCCGAACGACAGAGAGTCGGGAAATCCGTAATTCGGGTTATAGATTCCGTAATTCATATACTGACCGGCAAGTGGGGCCTGTGTAACTTTGCCTTGTAAAAAATATGAATCGTATGAATATATTGGAAAGAATGAGGGCGGGGGAATTGATTTTCGATACCGACCCTGAATATCCGTCGCTCTATGCAGAATTCGAGAAGACGATGAAGTTGGTGGCTCAACTCAATAGCGGTTACCATACACCGGAAGAGATAAGGGATCTGCTCGGCCGTATTTGGGGACAGCCATTGGACGAATCGGTACGTATGTTTCCGCCGTTCTATACCAACTTCGGTAAGTTTACCCGTGTCGGCAGGGGTGTGTTCATAAATTTCGGTTGTACCTTCCTCGACCGGGGCGGTATTACACTGGAAGACGGTGTGTTCATAGGGCCGGGAGTGCTGCTCGTTACTGAAAACCACCCGGAGCAACCGGCCGTTCGGCGTAACGTATATGCCAAACCCATTGTCGTCGGGCACGGTGTCTGGATAGGTGCGGGAGCTGTCATATTGCCCGGCGTGACGATCGGCGAGCATGCCGTCGTGGGAGCCGGAGCCATCGTAACCAAGGACGTGCCTGCCGGGGTAATCGTGGCCGGCAATCCGGCTCGTATCGTGAGAAGTATAAAAACGGAATAAAATTAAGTTTTATGAAAATCGGAATAATTGCGGCGGCATTGGCGTTTGTCGGTCTTTCCGCCGTTGCACAGACAAACCAAAAAACGAATATGGATATGAAAAAGTTGGAACTGGTACAGGAGTGGGATAAGACGTTCCCGAAGAGCGACAAGGTCGAGCATAGCAAGGTGGTTTTCGTAAATCGCTTCGGTGTAACGCTCGCCGCCGATATGTATGTCCCAAAAGAGGTTGTCGGCAAGTTGTCGGCCGTCGCCGTAAGTGGACCGTTCGGAGCCGTGAAGGAACAATCGTCGGGGCTTTATGCACAGGCGCTTGCCGAACGCGGTTTCCTTACCATCGCTTTCGATCCGTCGTTCACGGGGGAGAGCGGCGGTGTGCCCCGCAACGTGGCTTCGCCCGACATCAATACGGAAGATTTCAGCGCAGCGGTCGATTTTCTCGCCAACGAAGACCGTGTGGATCCGGAACGTATCGGGATCCTCGGTATATGCGGCTGGGGTGGTTTTGCCATCAACGCTGCCGCTAACGACACGCGCATCAAGGTTACCGTCGCATCTACTATGTACGATATCAGCCGTTGTACGGCCAACGGATATTTCGACCAGGCGGACAACGCCGACGCACGTTATGAGATGCGCCGCCGGCTCAATGCCCAGCGCACCGAAGATTATCGGAACGGTTCGTATGTCCGTGCAGGAGGGGTGGTCGATCCGGTTCCGGCCGATGCGCCGCAGTTTGTACGCGATTATCATGCTTATTACAAAACTTCCCGAGGTTATCACGCCCGTTCGCTCAATTCCACGCAGGGGTGGAATGCGACCTCCAACCTCGCTTTTTTGAATGCACCTATCCTTGCCTATGCCGCAGAGATTCGCAGTGCAGTGATGGTGGTACACGGTGAGAAGGCTCATTCTCGCTATATGGGAGAGGACGCTTTCAAGAAATTGCAAGGCGACAACAAACGATTGCTCATCGTACCCGGTGCCAATCATACCGACCTTTACGACAAGATGGAGATAATCCCGTTCGACGAAATAGCAGCATTTTATCGGGAGTATTTGAAGTAAGCGTAGCGCTCGATAGATACAATAGTAAAAGCCTGCGATCTGTTCGCAGGCTTTTCATATTTCGGTTACGCATGTAAATACTTCGCCTCGGCAAAATGCAAATAAAATTTGCTTTTGCGCTCGGCTTAATCGTATCTTTGCACAATTGTTGAGCGTATCGATTGTAAAATGCCTGTGAGCTGATTTTTTTTGTGATTATAATTTGTTGATTATGAGTGATAAGTATAAGATACTGTTCGTTTGCCTCGGAAATATCTGCCGCTCTCCGGCGGCCGAAGGCATCTTCCGGCAAATGGTCGAAAAACGGGGGCTGGGGGAGAAGTTGGAGGCGGATTCCGCCGGAACCTATGCCGGACACACCGGCGAACAACCCGATTCCCGCATGCGGAATGCGGCCTATGCCCGGGGGTATCTGCTGACGCACCGGGCCCGGCAGGTGCGGTTGCGGGATTTCGAGGAGTTCGATCGCATCGTGGCGATGGACGACACCAATTACCACAATCTTTATCGTCTGGCCCCTTCCCGTGAAGCGGGAAACCGTATTTACAGGATGTCCGAATTTTTCCGGGAACATCCGAACTGGACCCATGTGCCAGACCCCTACTACGAAGGGCATGAAGGGTTCGAGCTGGTGCTCGATATGCTCGAGGACGGCTGCCGCACGCTGCTCGACGAGTTGGAGAAGAGGTAGCTCGAAATCGCAGAGAACGAAAAAGAGTGCATTGAAAAATGCACTCTTTTTCGTCGAATCGAGTCTGTATGCCGGTGCGATCCGGAATATTTGGTCCGTCGAACGTCCGAATCAGAAGTAAAGTCCAACTCCCACCTGGTAGGTGTTGCGCCAGGGGCACTTCTTGGCGGCGAACAGGTAGGAGAAATCGAGCTCCAGATGCATGAACCGCAGTCCCGCACCGATCGTACCGTAGTCGTATCCGTGGCTGTCGGCGACGTGGTAGCCGCCGCGGACAGCGATCATCTGCATCAGCACATACTCCACGCCGATGCCCATCCCGAAGGACTTGTTCTCCGAGGAAGAGTAGCGGTAGCCCAGATCGACCGAAGCTTCGAGCGAATGGGAATCCCGGATCGGGGCGAAGAGCGAACCGCCGACACTGAATTTGGTGGGCAGGTCGTAATTCGAATCGTCGAACGTGAAGCCGAAGTCGGAGATTTTCGCACCCGCACTCACCCAGGCGCCTTCGAGCATCCGGTTAAGCGGAATCCGCGCGTATGCCGCGACATCGAACCCGAGGGCGTTGTTCGTGAACAGTTCTCCGTACGAGGAGCGGATGTAGCGGGCCGTCACCGACAGCCCCAGATAGCGGCCGATCCGATAGCTGTAGGCCAGATCCGCCGAAACGCTGAGCGGCCGGAACGCTTCGATGCCGACGATTGGGTTATTATTCTCGTCTTTGGGAATGAAAGGGTACTCCTCGTCGTCCGGACTGAGCTTCGGCTCCCGGTAAAAACGGGTGCCGAACGAGATCGAATGTTTGTGGTTGAAGGAGTAGAATCCGCCGAAGGCCATCAGGTCGTAGCCCTTTTTCACGTCGCGCATCCAGGGCGAGTAGGAGAATCCCACCTCGAACAGGTTGTGGCTGAAGAGCGACGAGGCCGCGTTCTGGAATACGGAGTAAGCTCCGCCGGTAGTCGCTACCGAAGCGTTGGCCATACCCGCTGTGCGGACATCGGGGTTGATCGTCAGGAACTCCTCGAGCCGATGCCGCCGCTGTGCCCGACAGGAGGATTATTGCGAGAATGAAGATCTTTTTCATAATTTGTAACGTCTGTTTTTAGCGTTTGACTATGGTGCGGGTAATTTGAATGCCGTTGTAGGTTACTTGTACCAGATAGGTTCCCGAAGCGAGTCCCGATACGTCGAGTTTGACAGGTTCCTCGTTGATAAGTCCAAGTGTTATGTTCATTACCTCCGTTCCCATTGAGTTACGGATACGGATCGTGCTTTCTCCCGAGTAGTTCGGCAGTATGTTCAGTACGTCGGTACATGGGTTGGGGTAAAAGTCCATTGAAATACCGGTCGGATTGTCGCCCTCGCTAACGGTATAGGCGATGGTGCGTTTTGCTGTCTTTGTTCCGTTCACAGCCAGCAATTCTGCCGTATAGCTTCCTGCTGCGTATTGTGATGCGTCAATAGTCAGCGTGACTACGTTACCGTCGATCGACTTCGCGATCTTGCCTGAGGGGTCGTCCAGACGCCATTCCGTGTAGCCGGCCAGCGTATATTGCAGCGTTTTCCGTTCGGAGGCGCCGAGCGTGAAGGTGTCGTTCTGTCCTGTGGCTGGCGTGATCGTCGGCTGGTCGGAAACGGGCGGCACCTCGCCCGAATCCAGGGCTGCACCCGCATCGACGAGCTTGCCGATTTTTCCGGCATAGGTACCCCGACCCATTGTATATTGGTCCCTGATAGCTGTCGATGTCGCGTGCTGTCGAGAAAAGCTTCTCTTTGAGCTGTTCGTTCGTGAATCCTGGTGCCCCGAATTGCGAAACGATCAGGGCCGCAACACCCGATACGTGGGGGCAGGCCATCGAGGTCCCCTGCATGTAGCCATACCCGAGAGTCTCCGAGACGTAGTCGATCGTGTGGGTCTCCACCTCTCCTCTGAAATTTGTATAGACGAAAGTCATCCCGTTTTGCAGGTCGGTCGGAAGCGTGCTCAGGTTATAACCTTCGTTATAATGGATAGGCCTGGAAAAATCGGCTGCGTCTCCTCCGCCCGGCGCACATATATCGACGGTCGGACCATAGTTGGTGTACCAAGCGGCTTCATAAGTGCAGGAGACGGCGGCCACACTGATGCAAGGCTCGTAAGCGGCCGGATATCCGGGCTGTCCGCTGTTTTCATTACCTGCCGCGAATATCACGACGCCACCCGCCATAGGGCCGGTCTGCGTCTGTCCGTCGGGCGACATGCCCGCATATTGAATAAAGTAGTCGATCGCCTCCTTGACCGCCCGATCCTGGTTGATCCACTGGTCCAGAGACATGGAGCCGGCCGCGTATCCCCAGCTGTTCTGACAAATTACAGCGCCGTTGTCTGCCGCATATTTGATGGCGTCGGCCGTCGCGTTCGAGCTGGCATCGTAACGTCCGTCCGTCGGGTGGAAGATCTGGCAGGTCATGATCTTCACACCGTCGCCGCTTCCGGTTCCGCCTGCCATGCCGGAGATTCCGACATCGTTGTTGTTCACCGCAGCAATCGTACCGGCTACGTGCGTTCCGTGTCCTTGGCCCCAGGTGATGTCTTCATTGTATCCGCTGCAAAAATTCTTACCGATCCCGCTCCACATATTGGCCGCCAGGTCGGGGTGGGTGTATTCCACGCCCTCATCCAATACGGCGACGATTACATCGCTGCGGCCCGCCGTCTTCTTCCATGCAGGAATCACGTTTATGTCTGCACCGGCGACGGCTTCCTCAGAAACCGATCCGTCGTTGTAAAGCGGCCATTGCTCTGCGAAGAGCGGATCGTTGAAAGGGTAGTTCGCCGGAACGGCCTTCGGCAGGGCCATCAGTTTTCGCCATGGAGTCGCGCTCTTTCGGCCCACATCACCGACTTTGGTGATTTTGCGCGGAATTTCGACATGATTCACGCCGGCAATCTCCCCGAAGTCTTCGGCGATCTGCTCGGCGGAACCTTTGAAACGAATGACATACCACAGGTCGAGTCCTGCCTTACGTGTTCGCTCGGCGCAGCCGTTGTCGGCGAACAACCGCTCCATACCGGTCACCTCGTACCGATTGCAAAGTTCATCGAAAGAGATGTTGCCCGTCAGTACCCTGCCGCTGCGGGTGCGGGTCACGTTCAGCGCTTCGGCCGTTTCCCGGTCGAGCTTCATGCGGATCACTCCTTCGGTCCTATTGGTATCCTGCGTCGGAGTACTTTCTGTGTCGGGATCTTTCTGGCAACCGGCGAGCAGCGCCAGACAAAAAACGAAAAGTAGATTTTTCAGCTTCATAAGTGTATGTTTTTTAGAAAAAAGGAGGAAAGCCGACTCTTGTCAACCTCCCTCTCTTGTATGAAATCGCAGAGAGATTAACAGTTCATCGCTCCGCAGCAATGAATTACCTGTCCGCTCACGTAAGAGGAGAGGTCGGAGGCAAGGAACAGAGCCACCTTCGCCACATCCTCGGGTGTACCGCCGCGGCGCAGCGGAATTTGCTGGTACCAGCCCTGTTTTACCTCTTCGGGCAGGGCGTTGGTCATTTCGGTAATGATGAAGCCGGGAGCGATGGCGTTGGCACGGATGCCGCGCGGTCCCATCTCCTTGGCGATCGACTTGGCCAGGCCGATCATGCCGGCCTTCGAGGCCGAATAGTTACACTGGCCCGCGTTGCCGCTGACACCCACCACCGACGACATGTTGATGATCGAACCGCTGCGCTGGCGCGCCATGATCGGCGTCACGGCATGGATGAAGTTGAAAGCCGATTTGAGATTGACGTTCAGCACGGCGTCCCACTGCGCTTCGCTCATGCGCATCATCAGGCCGTCTTTGGTGATGCCGGCATTATTGACCAGAATGTCGATGCGGCCGAAATCCTGCATGATCTGGTCGATCACTTTGTGCGTATCTTCAAAGTTGGCGGCGTTCGAAGCGTATCCTTTGGCTTTTACGCCCAGGGCGTTCAGCTCCTCTTCCGTCTTCTTGCCGTTTTCGTCGATCGCCAGATCGGTGAACGCGACGTTGGCTCCCTCTTTTGCAAACTGAATGGCGATCGCTTTGCCGATGCCCCTGGCTGCGCCGGTTACGACGGCCACTTTTCCTTCGAGTAATTTCATCTTGCTGAAATGTTTTTTGATGGTTAAATTTTTCGTTTTATCCGTAATATTCGATCTTTCTGTCGGAAATCCGGCCCGCGTCGGCTGCCCGTATCGCAAAGGTGCCCGTTCCGAAGAAAAATGTTCCGTTTGTCGGATGCGTCGTATTTTTCTGTCGCCAAATATACAAAAAATATTTAGAAATATTTAGTTTTTGTAGTTTCGTAAAATGTTACTACCTTTGGAATCCGAAAAAAACTCTTAATAAACCATATATCGATCATGAAGAGAGATTCTCAAGTATTCGACCTCATTTCTGAGGAACGGAACCGTCAGATGCACGGCATCGAGCTGATCGCGTCTGAAAATTTTGTCAGCGACGAGGTGATGGAGGCCATGGGCTCCGTACTGACCAACAAGTATGCGGAGGGTTATCCTGCCGCACGTTACTACGGCGGTTGTCAGGTGGTGGATAAGGTCGAGAACCTTGCCATCGAACGTGTTTGCAAACTGTACGGCGCCGAGTACGCCAACGTACAGCCCCACTCCGGCGCACAGGCCAACATGGCCGTTTTCTTCGCCGTGCTGAAACCCGGCGATACGTTCATGGGCCTCGATCTGGCGCACGGCGGCCACCTTTCGCACGGTTCGCCGGTGAACATGTCGGGTACCTATTTCAAAGCCATCGGTTACCAGCTCGATCCGAAGACCGAGCGCGTGGATTACGACGATATGGAGCGCAAGGCTCTGGAGCACAAACCCAAGCTGATCGTCGGCGGTGCTTCGGCTTATTCGCGTGAGTGGGACTACAAGCGTATGCGCGAGATCGCGGACAAAGTAGGCGCCATCCTGCTGATCGACATGGCTCATCCTGCCGGTCTGATTGCTGCCGGACTGCTCGACAATCCGGTAAAATATGCGCACATCGTGACTTCTACCACACACAAGACGCTTCGCGGTCCGCGCGGCGGTATTATCCTGATGGGCAAGGATTTCGAGAACCCCTGGGGGCTCACCACGCCCAAGGGTGCCGTGAAGATGATGTCGCAAATCCTCAATTCGGCCGTATTCCCCGGCATCCAGGGCGGCCCGCTGGAACACGTCATCGCCGCCAAGGCCGTGGCGTTCGGCGAGGCGCTGGATCCCAGCTACAAGGAGTACCAGAAGCAGGTGCAGAAGAACGCCCGCGCGATGGCCGAAGCCTTCATGAAGCGCGGCTACAAGATCGTTTCGGGCGGCACGGACAACCACCTGATGCTGGTCGACCTGAGGACGAAGTTCCCCGAGCTGACGGGCAAGCTGGCCGAGAAGTGCCTCGTGGCGGCCGACATCACGACCAACAAGAACATGGTGCCGTTCGACAGCCGCTCGCCGTTCCAGACCTCGGGGCTGCGCTTCGGGACGCCGGCCATCACCACGCGTGGTCTGAAGGAGGACAAGATGGAGGAGATCGTAGCGCTGATCGACCGTGTATTGAGCGATCCCGAGAACGAGGCGAACATCGCCGCCGTTCGCAAGGAGGTCAACGCTATGATGGCTAACTATCCGCTCTTCGCATGGTAGCATAATATGAAGCAGGTAGTAGAATTTCTCACGCTCCTGCACGAAAACAACGACAAGGCCTGGTTTGACTCTCACAAGGAGATGTACAAACGGGCCTTGTCCTGTTTCGAGGTGTTTACGGCGAAGCTGATCGACGGCATCGCCGCTTTCGATCCGTCCGTGCGCGGACTTACGGTCAAGGACTGCACGTGGCGCATCTACCGCGACACCCGCTTCAGCCCCGACAAGACACCGTACAAGACCCACATGGGGGCTTTCGTTGCTCCCCGTGGCAAGAAAGGCGGTTATTCGGGCTACTATTTCCACGTCGAACCGGTGTGGGACGAACGCTCCTGGTCGCAGGGGCATCAGCTCACTACGGGGCTTTACTGTCCGCTGCCGGAAGTGCTGCGCAGCGTGCGGGACGAGATCCTGGACAATGGCGCGGAAATTGAAGCAGCCATCCGTGAGGCGAAAGGATTCGTTCTCGACGAGTCGAACAAACTCAAGCGTCTGCCGAAAGGGTATGCCCCCGGCAGTCCGTACGACGAATGGCTGAAACTCAAGGATGTCTATATCACCGAACGCCTCGCGCCGGAGTTTATGTTGGACAAGGAGTTATTGAAGAACACGCTGCACGAATTTCGTAAGACGAAACATTTTTCGGATATTCTGAACCGTGCTGTGCAGTTCGCATACGACGAAATGATTTGATAATTATTACTTTATCCGACGGTCGCAGTATCGAACCGAAGACGTGCTTATCTGCGGTTCATGGCCTTGTCCGTAAGGCAGACTCTCACCCGAATCCTCTTTTCGGAGGGAACTTGGATCGTTACATTCCCGACAGGTGCACCGAAGGATATGACTACGTTTAATTTTAGAAAATATGAAAAAAGCAATTTACCTCTTGTTGGTTTCGATGCTGTTCGTTACTGCTTGTACGGAGCAGGCGCCCCGGATTGCCAAATATACGGATCTCTATGCCGTAAAGGGTACGGACAGCCTCTTCCTGGATCGCTATACGGCCGTTTCGGTCGAGCAGGACGATGCCCGGCCCTGTCTGGTCTTCGTTTTCGGCGGCGGCTTCATCGCTGGGGAGCGCGATGCGGAGCGGTACCTTCCGTTCTTTCATTACATGGTTAATCAGGGGTACGACGTGGTATCGATCGACTATCGTCTTGGTCTGAAGCAGGTCGTCGCTTCGGGGGACCTCTCGCCCGAAAATATGATGCTCGGTATGGCCCGGACGATCTCGATGGCTGTCGAGGATCTTTACGACGCTACCGCTTTTATCGTGGACAAGGCAGACGAGTGGGGTATCGACTCCTCGCAGATCGTGGCCTGCGGGTCGAGTGCGGGAGCGATCACCGTGTTGCATGGCGAATACGCCCTCTGCAACGCTTCGCCGCTGGTGCAACACCTGCCTGTCGGCTTCCGCTACGCGGGTATCGTTTCTTTCGCCGGGGCGATCTTCGAAATGGGCGAGGAGCTCCGCTGGGCATCGCAGCCTGCGCCGATGATGCTTTTTCACGGCGATGCGGATGCGAACGTACCGTATAATGTGATTCGCGAGAGCGGCGTCGGTTTCTTCGGCTCGAAGTACATCGCCGGACAGCTCCGCGCGATGAACTCCCCGTATTATTTCTATTCGGTCGAGAACGCCTCACACGTCATCGCCACGGCGCCGATGGACGGCAACCGGGATGCGATCGATGCTTTCCTCTCGAAACTCGTCGTGGATAAGGAACCGCTGATGATCGAAACCGACGAAACGACGATCGGCGCCCCTGAAGTCCGCAAGAACTTCACGTTGGCCGAATACATCGCATCGAATTTCCTGTAAAAAGGATGCGGAAGTGTGTGCTTACGGTTCGAATCGGCCTCGATTTATGCCGGCTGGACAATGATGCGATGTGTCCGATGAGTATGCTCGGTGATGGTTCGGCGACGGATTGCTGTCGAGAATATTCCGTATGGAGTTTCCGCTGCTGTTCAGATTGCGGGTAGAGTCGGGAATAGATCGGCGAACGCACCTTCCGAAATCATCAATAATATAAAATCAGCCGCAACCTAAAGGTTGCGGCTGATTCTTGTTGTATCGGTCTTGTCATTACTCCACCGTTACCGACTTGGCCAGGTTGCGGGGCTGGTCCACGTCGCGCCCTTTATTGACAGCGATATGATACGCCAGCAACTGCAACGGCACCGATACCACGATCGGCATCAGGCACTCCGCCACGACGGGCACTTCGATAAAGTAGTCGGAGCTCTTGCGTACCTGCTCGTCGCCCTTGGCGATCACGGTGATAACCTTGCCGCCCCGGGCCTTGATCTCCTCGATGTTGCTGGCGGTTTTTTCGTAGGTGTGGTCCGGCGTTGCGATGGCCATGGTCGGCATCTCGGCGTCGATCAGGGCGATCGGACCGTGTTTCATTTCGGCGGCAGGGTAGCCCTCTGCGTGGATGTAGGAGATCTCCTTCAGTTTGAGCGCCCCCTCGAGCGCCGTGGGGTAGTTGTAGCCGCGCCCCAGGTAGATGAAGTTGTGCGCATAGGTAAATATCTTCGAGAGGTCGGCGATCCGGTCGTTCAGGCGGAGCACCTCTTCCAACACGGCGGGCAGATCGAGCAGATGCTTGGCGATCTTGCGCGAGCACTCCTGGTCGATCGTACCCTTGACACGGGCGATCATCAGCGCCAGCATCGTGAGTACCGTTACCTGTCCCGTGAAGGCTTTGGTCGAAGCCACGCCGATCTCAGGCCCCACATGGATGTAAGTGCCGGAATCGGTAGCCCGGGCGATCGACGAGCCGACGACGTTGCAGATGCCGAAGACGAACGCCCCGTTCTGCCTGGCCAGCTCGATAGCGGCCAGCGTGTCGGCCGTCTCGCCCGACTGCGACACGGCGATCACGATGTCGTCGGGATAAATCACCGGATTGCGGTAACGGAACTCCGAAGCGTATTCCACTTCGACCGGAATGCGGCAGAAATCCTCGATCAGGTACTCCCCGATGAGCGATGCGTGCCACGAGGTGCCGCAAGCCACGAAGATGATGCGCCGGGCGTTGAGAAACCGCTCTCGGTTGTCCATGATGCCCGACAGGATCACGTCGTACGTCTCGGGGTTGATCCGGCCCCGAATGCAGTCTACGATGGTCTTGGGCTGCTCGTATATCTCCTTGAGCATGAAATGCGGATAGCCGCCCTTTTCGAGCTGCGAGATGCTCATCTGCAGCTTCTTGATGTCGATCTTGCTCTCCTGGTTGTCGAGCGTTACGATCTTCAGCGGGTGGTTGCGATCCATGACCACTACCTCGCCGTCATTGACATAGACGATCTTGTCCGTATATTCCACGATCGACGCCGCGTCCGATGCCAGGAAAAACTCCTTGTCGCCGATACCGATGACCATCGGGCTGCTGCGGCGTGCCGCGATGATTTGATCCTGGTTGCCCTTCTCCACTACGGCGATAGCGTATGCGCCGATCACCTGCTTCAATGCTTGCTGGACGGCCTCCAGCAACGTGCAGTTGTTCGACGTACGGATGTATTCGATCAGATTGACCAGTACCTCCGTGTCAGTGTCGCTCTTGAATGTGTAACCGTTTTCGATCAGCGCCTCTTTCAACACCCGGTAATTTTCGATGATACCATTGTGGATCAGGGCGATATTGCCCGAATCGGAGTAGTGAGGATGGGCGTTGATGTCGTTCGGTTCGCCGTGTGTCGCCCAACGGGTGTGGGCGATGCCGATCGTTCCGTCCAGATCCTTGGATTCGACGAAATGTTCCAAATCGGCGACTTTGCCCTTGCTTTTGAACACGTTCAGAACTCCTTCCCGATTGACCAGTGCGAGTCCTGCGCTGTCGTAACCGCGATATTCCAAGCGGTGAAGTCCTTTTATCAGAATGGGGTAAGCCTGCCGTTTACCCACGTAACCTACAATTCCACACATAATGTATTCTTTTTGCGATTTGCAAAGATAGTGAAAGCCGGGAGAAAACGGGAATTTGTTCTCAATTTTCCAAGGCGCATCCTATCTAAAACTATGTCAAAGATAGTGAAAGGGAAGAGCAATCGTGCGAACTTGCACGCAAAGATTGCTGAACCGAATCCTATTTTCTATTATAAAAATAGTGCAAGGTGAGTGAGAGCCAAACTAAACTTTCTGTTTTCCTACTCCTTGCATCGTAGAGTTCACAAGTGCCCTCCGCGTATGCTTCGAGCGTGGGTTGTTTGAACTCGTTCGAACCTTTCCATCTTCTTTTTTTGTAAAGATACGAATGAGCCGGGCGCAAAAGCAAATTTTATTTGCATTTTGCCGAGGCGAAGTATCTACAACGAAATCAAAGATCCTATCTTTTTGAACAAACGTATCCGTAATATACGAAAAACGGGATATATCCTTCGGATATTGTCCCGTTTTTGAAATCGTATTGCTTGTTTACTTTTCAGCGAAATATTTATAAAACAGCGGAATCGTTTCGACCCCCTTGTAGAACTGGTCGAGTCCGTAGCTCTCGTTGGGCGAGTGGATGGCGTCCTCCGCCAGGCCGAAGCCGATCAGGAGCGACTTGATGCCCAAGATATTTTCGAACCCGCTGATGATCGGGATCGAACCGCCCGAATAGAACGGCAGGGGTTTCTTGCCGAACGTGTCGGCGATGGCCTTTTCCGCCGCTTTGTAAGCCGGCATATCGGTCGGTGCCACGTAGGGCATACCGCCGTGCAGGAACTTGACCTTCATCTTGACGCTCTTGGGAGCGATCGCCTTGAAATGTTTCTCGAAGAGCTTGGCGATCTTTTGAAATCCTGTCCGGGAACCAGGCGCATCGAAATCTTGGCCGAGGCCTTCGACGGGATCACCGTCTTGGTTCCCTCCTCGGTGTAGCCGCCCCAGATGCCGTTGACGTCGAGCGACGGGCGAATACCCGTGCGTTCGATGGTCGTAAAGCCCGCTTCGCCCTCGACATCGCCGATTTCGAGCGCTTTCTTGTATTCTGTAAGGTTGAACGGGGCCTTGTTGAACGCCTTGCGCTCGGCGGGCGTCAGCTCGCGCACGTCGTCGTAGAAGCCGGGGATCGTCACGCGGCCGTTTTCATCGATGAGCGAAGCTACCATGCGGGCCAGGACATTGGCCGGGTTGGCCACCGCACCGCCGAACAGCCCCGAGTGCAGGTCCTTGTCGGGGCCCGTCACCTCGACCTCCATATAGGCCAGCCCGCGCAGGCCGCAGGTGATCGACGGTATCTGCATCGAGATCATCGATGTATCGGAAACCAGAATGATGTCTGCCTTGAGCATCTTCTTGTTGTCGGCGCAGAACTTGTAGAGGCTCGGCGAGCCGATCTCCTCCTCGCCTTCGAGCATGAATTTCACGTTGCAGGGCAGGCTCTCCGTGGCGCACATCGCCTCGAATGCCTTGGCGTGCATGAAAAGCTGGCCTTTGTCGTCGTCCGCACCCCGGCACCAGATGCGTCCGTCCTTCACGACCGGTTCGAACGGCGAGGTGCGCCATTCGTCCACCGGATCGACCGGCATCACGTCGTAGTGGCCGTAAACCAATACGGTCTTGGCTTTGGGATCGACGATTCGTTCGGCGAAAACAACCGGATTGCCTTCCGTGGGAAGTACTTCGGCATGGTCGGCACCGGCCTTCATCAGCGAAGCGGCCAGCCATTCGGCGCACCGGGTCATGTCGGGTTTATGATCGGATTGCGCGCTGATCGAAGGGATGCGCAACAGCTCGAATAATTCGTTGAGAAAACGGTCTTTGTTTTTCTCTATGTAACTCTTTACTTTATCCATGGAATTTGATTATTTGGTGAGTACGTATTGGTCTGCGAGTTCTCCGGTGATAGGCTGCTTCTTTGCATTAAGACGGCGCAGGCGGTTTTCCTCCACCTTGTAGTACTCGGGGGCGGGAAGCCCTATGCCGACTTTGGCTCGCAGCGTCAGCAGGTTGCCTTTTACCGTATAGTTTCCTGTCTGTTGAATCGGCTCTTCAGAACGATCCATATAGCTGGAATTCATCGTATAGGTGTTGTCGTTGTGAAGCGTGAGTTCAATCTCGATGCCCGGGCAGTCCGCAGCAGGAAAAACCCCTTTGTAAGTTCCCTGGTAGTCGAGTGCGTTTTCGGCATTGTGCATGTCGGGTACCCCGGCAGTCGTCTTTTGGCGGGAGTTTCCTCCGCAGGCTGTCAGCATAATTGCGGCAGCGAGTATCAATAAAATGTTTTTCATCGATTTATATATTACAAATTTGTTTTATTTCCGCAATGATCCGCCGGGCCAGCGCATCGGCCTCCGCCATCGTTTTCGCTTCGGTATATACGCGGATGATCGGTTCCGTATTCGATTTGCGCAAGTGTACCCAATTCTCCGGGAAATCGATTTTAACACCGTCCGTATCGTTCACCTTTTCATTGGCATAACGGGATTTCATTTCACGCAGTACTTTATCCACGTCGATAGCCGGTGTCAGCTCGATCTTGTTCTTCGAGGCGAAATAGGCCGGATAGGTCTTGCGCAGCTCGGTCATGGTCATACCTTTTTCGGCCAGATAGGTCAGGAAAAGCGCGGCGCCGACCAGTGCGTCGCGGCCGTAATGCAGTTCGGGGTAGATGACTCCGCCGTTGCCCTCGCCGCCGATCACGGCCCCGACCTCTTTCATCTTAGCGACTACATTGACTTCTCCTGACCGCCGATGCAAAATATTCGCCTCCGTGTATTTGCGTTACATCGCTTAAAGCTCTCGAAGAGCTCAGATTCGACACCGTATTGCCGGTTTTGCGGGAGAGGATATAATCCGCCACGGCGACCAATGTGTATTCTTCGACAAACATCGAGCCGTCTTCGCTGACGAAGGCCAGCCGGTCCACATCGGGATCGACCACTACGCCCAGATCGGCCTGTTCGCGGACGATCGCCTTCGATATTTCGGTCAGGTTCTCGGGCAGCGGTTCCGGGTTATGGGCGAACTCTCCGGTCGGTTCGCAGTTGAGCTCCACGACTTCGCATCCCAGCTCCCGCAGCAGCTTGGGTATGACGATGCCGCCGACGGAGTTCACCGCATCCACGACCACCTTGAAGCGCCGCCTCCGCACGGCTTCCGCATCGACCAGCGGCAGGGCCAGCACCCGGCGGATATGCTCGTCGTTGTAAGACTCCCGCGAAACGACCTTGCCGATATGGTCCACATCCGGGAAAACGAAACTCTCGTCTTCGGCCAGCGCCAGCACCCGCTTGCCCTCGGCGTCGCTCAGAAATTCTCCCTCGGCATTCAGGAGCTTCAGGGCGTTCCACTGGCGGGGGTTGTGCGAGGCGGTGATGATGATGCCGCCGTCGGCCCGGTGCGCCGTAACGGCCAGTTCGGTTCCCGGCGTAGTGCAGAGTCCGATGTTCACTACGTCCGCGCCGCAACCCAGCAGCGTGCCTTCGATGATGTCGCCGACCATTTCGCCCGAAATACGGGCGTCGCGGCCCACGACGATTTTGAGCCTTTTCCCGGGTGCGGATTCGGCGATGAAACGCACGTAGGCGGTGGTGAATTTAACGATATCGAGCGGGGTGAGGTTCTCCGTCGCAGGGCCGCCGATCGTCCCCCGGATGCCGGAAATGGATTTGATGAGAGTCATGTCGCAATATCTCTTTTCTTGTATTCCGCCGAGCGGGATACAATATATTTATGTAAAATTTATCGTGGCGTATTTTTTGATATTCGAGGTAAATATATTACTTTTATGCCAATTATGAAAATATAAAAACCGACACTATGAGAACCATACCCGCTTCCGAATTGATTATCAACGACGACGGATCGATTTTCCACCTGCACCTCAAGCCGGAGCAGCTTGCCGACATCGTAATTCTCGTGGGGGATCCCGGCCGTGTAGCCATGGTAGCTTCCTTTTTCGATACGCAGGAGTGCAGCGTTTCCAACCGTGAATTCAAAACGGTGACGGGCACCTACAAAGGCAAACGCATGACGGTGCTCTCGACGGGTATCGGCATCGGCAACATCGACATCTCGGTCACGGAGCTCGATGCGCTGGCCAACGTCGATTTCGCCACCCGGCAGGAGAAGGCCCACAAGCGGCAGCTCACGCTGGTCCGTCTGGGCACTTCGGGCGCCATTCAGCCCGACATCAAGGTCGGGGAGTTCGTCTTCTCGCGCACTTCGGTCGGCTTCGACGGTCTGTTGAACTACTACAAGGGGCGCAACGAGGTTTGCGACCTGGAGATCGAAAAGGCTTTTATGAAACATACGGGTTGGAGCGATTTGCTTCCGAAGCCCTATTTCATCGATGCGGATCCTTCGCTGGCCGAGCTTTTCCGCGACGTGACCATCGAAGGCATCACCATCGCCGCTCCCGGCTTCTATGCGCCGCAGGGACGCTGGGTGCGCCTCGAACCGGCCGACATCCATCTGAACGAGAAGATCGAGTCGTTCGACTATCACAGACGCCGGATCACCAATTTCGAGATGGAAAGTTCTGCTTTGGCCGGGCTGGCCGCTCTCATGGGCCACAAAGCCGCCACGATCTGTACGATCATCGCCCAGCGGATCGCGCTGGACGCCTGCACGGATTATAAACCTTTCGTCAGAAAGATGATTCAGACGGCGCTCGATAAACTGGCCACGCTTTAGCGACAGACAGGCGGCGGCCCCGGGCGGAGCAGTCCCTCCCGAACCGCTCGTAATGAATCCCGTTGCACTGTAACGGAGTCCAAACCAAAAAATTAATCAAGATAAATTACAACTGAAAAACCTATGAAATTTTCCGTATCAAGTTCTGCATTGCTCTCTCTCCTGGCCACGACCGGCAAAGTTATCAGCAATAAAAATACGCTGCCCATCCTGGACTACTTCCTGATGGAGCTCAACGGCAATACGCTGCGGGTTACCACCTCGGACCTGGAAACGACGCTCGTGGGGTCGATCACCGTCGACAGCGTCGAAAGCGAAGGCACCATCGCGGCTCCGGCCAAACTGATGCTCGACTCGCTGAAGGAGTTCGCCGAACTGCCGCTGACGATCGAAGTGAACGACAGAACTGGGAGATCCGTTTGAGTTGGAAAAGCGGTTCGCTCTCGATCCCCGGCGCCAGCGCCGTGAGCTATCCCGCGTGCCGGCTCTTTCGGCCGACTGCAAGGAGCTGACGCTCGATGTGGACGTGCTCGTGAACGGCATCAACAAGACGATCTTCGCCACGGCCGACGACGAGCTGCGTCCCGTGATGAACGGCGTCTACATCAACCTGGCCCCTTCGATGCTTACATTCGTGGGTACCGATGCCCACAAGCTCGTGAAATACGAGTCCGAAGCCGAAAACGAGGTCAGCGCATCGTTCATCCTGCCCAAGAAGCCGGCCAACCTGCTCAAGTCGGTGCTCCTCAAGGAGGAAGACGCGATCAAGGTGAGCTTCGACTCGAAGAACGCCATGTTCCAGCTCAAGAGCCACACGCTGGTGTGCCGCCTGATCGAGGGCAACTACCCGAATTACAACGCGGTGATCCCGGCCGCGAATCCCAATAAGGTGCTCGTCGATCGTATCGAGCTGGTCAACGGCATCAAGCGCGTGGCCGTCTGCTCGAACCCCACGACCAACCTGATCCGCATGGACATCGGCGACAATCGGATCAACCTTACGGCGCAGGACATCGATTTCTCGGTATCGGCCAACGAAACGATCAGTGCAGCTACGAAGGCCAGAATATCACGATCGGTTTCAAATCGACGTTCCTGGTGGAAATACTCTCCAACATCGACACCCCGACCATCGTCATCGAATTGGCCGATTCGACCCGTGCGGGCGTCTTCAAACCCGTCTATGACGACAAGCAGTCCAGCGCGACGCTCATGCTGCTTATGCCGATGATGATTAACGCATAACCCGGATGGAGCTCAATCTCAAGCGGCCGATCATTTTCTTCGACTTGGAAACGACCGGCATCGACATCGCACGGGACCGCATCGTCGAAATATCGATGGTCAAGGTTATGCCCGACGGCGAGGAGATCGTCCGTACGCGGCGGATCAATCCGGGAATGCCGATTCCGGCCGAAGCTACGGCCATTCACGGCATTACGGACGAAGACGTGAGGGATTGCCCGCTTTTTCCGCAAATCGCCAAATCGTTCGCCCAGTTCATCGAGGGCTGCGACTTCGGCGGCTTCAACTCCAACCGCTTCGACCTGCCGATGCTGGTCGAGGAGTTCCTGCGGGCGGTGTGGACGTGGATTTCCGCAAACGTAAATTCATCGACGTGCAGAATATCTTTCACAAGATGGAGCAGCGGACGCTGGTGGCGGCCTATAAGTTCTATTGCGACAAGGATCTCGAGGACGCCCATTCGGCAGAGGCCGATACGCTGGCGACCTACGAAGTGCTGAAAGCCCAGTTGGACCGTTACGGGGAGTTGCAGAACGATGTCGCGGCTCTGGCTGAATTTTCCACGCGGGCGGAATCCGCCGACTTTGCAGGACGCATCCTCTATAACGAAAAAGGGGAAGAGGTCTTCGGATTCGGCAAATATAAGGGCCGTTCGGTCGCGGAGGTTTTCCGCGTCGAGCCGAGCTATTACTCCTGGATGATGAACGGCGATTTCCCGCTCTATACCAAGAAAATTATTACCGAAATCCGCTGCCGGGAGAAAACGAGAAACAATAGACTATGCTGAAGGAACTGTGTGTTGTACCGCGATGTTGCTGACGGCCGGGGCGAACCTTTATGCCCAGGAGCCGCAGTCTATCGAGAAATCGCAGACGATCGTTTATATCAACGGTGCAAAATACTATGTCCACAACGTCCGGCACGGGGAAACACTCTATTCGCTGGCCAAAACCTATGGAGTGGCGGAACAGGTGATCGCCGCCGAAAATCCGCAGCTCGCTCAAGGGCTCAAAGCCGACCAGAGCCTTAAAATCCCGGTCGTGGAAACGGGTGTCGTCGTACAGGAGCAGCTTTCTCCTAAAAAGCTGAAGAAGACCTTCGATCAGCACACGGTGCAGAAGGGCGAAACCCTTTATGGGATTTCGAGGCGCTATGCGATCTCGGTCGAAACCATCATGGAGGACAATCCCGGCCTGGATCCGATTCACCTGAAACCGGGTTCGGTCATTTTGATTCGCAAAAAGGCGGTCGGCAAGACTGACGAAGCGGAAAACACGGCGGCATGGGAGCAGTACAAGGATCGTCTGAACCTGGTTGCCGAGGAGGGTTATATGTATCACATCGTAGCTCCCGGGGAGACGATGTACGCGCTGTCCCGTCGCTTCGGTACGACGGTCGAAAATCTGGAGCGGCTGAACGGTATCTCGGCTCAAGAACTCCGCTCGGGAAGTATGCTGAAAGTCCCCGGCGATGCAAAGTCCGCGACCGAGCCGGTGCAGGAAGAGCGATTCGGACAGCCCGAGCCAACGGAGAGCGATACCTTGACGACGGTCGAACCCCAGGTGAAAGAGGTGGATTTTCTGGCATTGAGCAGCGGAGAGCCGCTTCGTGTGGCGCTGTTGCTGCCGATGACCGATGGCGACAAACAGAATCCGAATTATCTCGATTTCTACCAGGGATTTCTCCTGGGGCTTGAAAAGATAAAGACCCAGTACGGATACTCCGTTCGGGTCGATCTGTTCAATACCCGGCAGGAAAGCGACCGACTCCGTACGATCGTGGACGACGCCGATTTTCGGGCGGCCCGTTTGATCGTAGGTCCGGTTTACGAAGAGGAACTTCCTGCCGTAATCGGGTATGCCGAGGAGTATGCCGTGCCGGTCGTATCGCCTCTGGCCGATGTCAAGAACGTCGATAGCGATGTTTTGTTTCAGATGGCACCGCCCCAGATGCGGAAATATGCCAAAATCGAAGAACTGACTCAGGGTGAGCACAAACAGGTTACCTTGATCTACGGAGAGAAGAACGACCGGGAGTTCGAACGGGAAATTCTGGCTGCACTGCAGGGTGTACCTTACGCGCGGCATAATTATCGTTACGCTGTCAAGGAGGGCGACCAGGGGCTTTCGTCGCTGCTGGCCAATGGCAAGGACAACCTGCTGATTGTTTTGAGCGACAGCGGGCTCGAAGTGGACCGTATTCTGGCAGCCATCGCTTCGGCCAATACCAACCTCGTAGCCCGCGGCAAGACGCCTCCCCGTTTCACGATCGTCGGCAATTCGCGTTGGAACCGCTTCGGGAACCTCGATCGGGCGCTCTACTTCAAGGACCGGCTCGTGCTCTTCTCGACTTATCACGCCAAACGCGATGCCGAGGTAATCAAGACTTTCGACAGCGACTACATCAAAGCTTTCGGGGCGTTGCCGTCGCTCTACTCTTACCGGGGTTACGATGCGGCGATGATCTTCGTTCCGGCGATGTATTCCAACATCCAGTACGATATGGAGGGACGCCGCTACACGCCGCTGCAAACCTCTTATACGTTCCAGCAAATGCCCGGAGGGTCCAACCATGTCAACCAAAACTGGATGCGTGTGAGCTACCGACCGGACTTCACCATTACCGTAGATTGAAATGGCTTTAATACCCAACGGAATTCCCGAAAAAACGATCGAGCGGCTCAGCGAGTATCGCCGTACGCTGCTCGCCTGCCATAGGGAGGGCATTACCCACATTTTTTCGCACGTGCTGGCCGGGATTCACGGCATTACGGCTGTGCAGGTGCGTCGGGATCTGATGTTGATCGGGTTCTCGAGCGATACCAAGAAAGGCTACGACGTAAAGGTGTTGATCGATTTTATCAGCAACATCCTCGACAGCGAAAGCCCGGTGAACATCGCCGTAATCGGTATGGGTCACCTGGGGCAGGCCATCACCAAATATTTCAACGGGAAGAGCCTGAAGCTGTGGATCACGGTCGCGTTCGACGTCGATCCCGCAAAAGTGGATACTGCGATCGACAACATTCCGTGCTACCACATGGAGTGTTTCGAGAAGGTCGTCCAGGAGAACGACATCTCGATCGTCATCGTATCTTCGCCGACCAAAGTCGCCCCCGAACTGGTCGTGCCGATCATCAACGCCGGCATCAAGGGCGTACTCAACTTTACCTCGACACGCCTGAATTTCCCGCAAGGTATCTACGTGGAGAATTACGATATTACGACTCTTCTGGAAAAGGTTGCTTACTGCGTCAAGGAATCCGAAGAGAATAACGACAATAATTAAGGTGTCGATGCGAGTATTCCACGGCTTCGAAAATCTGCCTTCGTTCCGTTCGCCGGCGGCTACCGTCGGATCGTACGACGGAGTTCATAGCGGACACCGGGTTTTGCTCGACCGGATTCGCCGGGAGGCGGCCGCTGTCGGGGGAGAAAGTATCGTGCTGACCTTCGACCCGCATCCCCGCGTGACGCTCGGTACACAGGAGCGGCTGCGGCTGCTGACTTCGCTCGAAGAGAAGATATACCTGCTCGACCGGTTCGGAATCGACAATCTGATCGTGATTCCGTTCGACCGGGCCTTCAGCCGGATTCCTTCCGAGAGTTTCGTAAAGGACTATCTGATCGGGAAGGTGGGGGTGAAGAATCTGGTCGTCGGTTTCAACCACCGCTTCGGCCACGACAAGGAGGGAGATTACCGGCTGCTCAACGGATTGCATGACGAGTTCGGCTTCCGTGTGACGGAGATCGAGAAACAGGATGTCGATGCCGAGAAGGTGAGTTCGACGGTCATTCGTCGTCTGATCGAGCGGGGAGAGATGAATAAAGCTGCCCGGATGCTGTCGCATCCGTATCTGTTGGCAGGCGATGTGGACTGCGCAGGACATATCGCCTCGGGAGAGGCTCTCAAGCTGCTTCCGCCTCCGGGTGAATATCCCGTGCGGATCGAAGGCAGGCCCGGTGTGCTTCGGATAACCGCCGAAGGTACTCCGGAATTATTGAGAACGGCGGGAAAAATGCCGTCGGGCCATATACTAATCGAGTTTTAACGCCATGCTGACAAGAGATTTCAAATTCAGAGTCTGGTATAAGGATACCGATCAGATGGGTATCGTACACCATTCGAATTACATCTGCTATTACGAAGCAGCCCGTTCGGAGCTGCTCCGCAGTTTCGGCTCTTCGTATGCCGATATGGAGGAGAAGGACGGCGTGATGATGCCGATTCTCGAAGTACACTCCAAGTACCTGCGTCCGGCTCATTACGACGAATTGATCACGGTTCGAATTTCCCTCCGGGAGTTGCCGAAAGCGCGTATTACGTTCGAATACGAAATTTACAACGAAGCGGGCGAGCTGCTCAATACGGGTTCTACGGTTCTGGGTTTCATCCACCGCGATACGCGGCGTCCCTGCCGGGCTCCGAAAGGATTTATGGAGCTGTTGGAAAAAAACCTGTAATTCACGCTGTTTTTTTACGAATCGCCAGTCGATCATTTCGGTTTTTCCCAAGAGGAAGATATTTCGGATTTTCGTCGATGGAGAACCCCGGATGGGAGTTCCGTACGATTTTATCCGATATAAAATAGCGGCGGCCCCGAAAAGGAGCCGCCGCTTCGATATACGGTAATTTACTGCTATTTCTCGATCAGTGAGATACTGCGTTGGATGAACTCCGTCAGGTTTTTGCCCTTGAGTAATCCGTTGGAGAGCAATGCCAGGTCGATGATCTGTTTGACGAGCTTGTTCTCGCCGCCGATTTCGCGCAGGCGCGTATCGCGCTCGTCGCGCAGGGTAACGATCTTCTTCGAAAGCTCCTCGCGCGTCGATTTCTCCTCGGGCGTGAGTTCCTCCTCTTTCTTGCCTTTGACCACTTCGTCGAAACGGCGCTCTTCGGCAACCGCAGCATCGATCTTTTTGGTGATGGTCTTCAGCTTGTCGCCGTAGCTCTTCTCCACATCGGCCAGGATGTCGATGACGATGGGGTGGTTGCCGTTCACGGCGATCGTGAAGTTGTCGGGCATCTGCCCGTAGAACTGGCTCATGCCCCCGCCGCTGATGGCTGCCATCTCCTTCATACGGCGCATGAACTCGTTCTGCGTAATCACCACGGGCGCAGCATCGGCCGACATGGCCTCGAACGAAATGTTGTAGTGTATCTTTTCGTCCTTGGGCATCTGACTTTCGAATACGGGCGCAACAACTCCTGCTGCGCTTCGCTCAGGGACATCCTGAGTTGTCCTCCTTCTGGATGAGCTTGTCGATCACATCGCTGTCCACGCGCACGAAGCGTGTCTCTTTGTTTTCGACTCGTACCAATTGACGTAGTGGTTGTCCAGCTGGCCGTCCATAGCAGCACGTCATAGCCCTTGCCCTTGGCCGCTTCGAGGAACGAATGCTTCTCCACGGGATCGTCCACATAGAGGAAGACGACCGTCTTGTTCTTGTCGGTCTGGTTGCCTTTGACGACCTCCTTGTACTCTTCGGCGGTGAAATACTTGCCTTCGGTCGTCTTCCAGAGCATGAAGTTCTCGGCCTTCTCGGCGAACTTCTCGTCGGTCAGAATGCCGTACTGGATGAAGATCTTCAGATCGTCCCACTTCTGCTCGTAGTCGGGGCGCATCGTGTTGAAGAGCTCCTGCAGACGGTCGGCCACCTTGCGGGTGATGTAGCCCGAGATCTTCTTCACGTTGGCATCGCTCTGCAGGTAGCTCCGCGACACGTTCAGCGGAATGTCCGGCGAGTCGATCACGCCGTGCAGCAGCGTCAGGTATTCGGGCACGATGCCTTCGACCTGATCCGTCACGTAGACCTGATTCGAGTAGAGCTGGATCTTGTTCTTCTGGATCTCGAAGTTGTTGTGGATCTTCGGGAAGTAGAGGATACCCGTCAGGTGGAACGGATAATCGATATTCAGATGAATCGAGAAGAGCGGCTCTTCACCTATGGGATAGAGTTCGTGGTAGAACTCCTTGTATTGCTCGGCGGTGATCTCGGTGGGTTTTACGGTCCACAGCGGGGCGATGTTGTTGATGATGTTGTCCTTGTCGGTATCGACGTATTTGCCGTCTTTCCACTCCTTCACCTTGCCGAAAGCGATGGGAACGGGCAGGAAGCGGCAGTACTTGCGCAGCAGTTCTTCGACCTTCGAATCTTCGCCGTATTCGAGCGTATCGGCCGAAAGGTGCAGTACGATCGTGGTCCCCCGGTCGCGCTGCTCGGCCGTTTCCTCCATTTCGTATTCGGGCGATCCTTCGCAACTCCAATGTACCGTCTTGGCGCCCTCCTTGTAGGAGCGGGTGAAAATCTCCACTTTGTCAGCGACCATGAAAGCGGAGTAGAATCCCAGTCCGAAGTGGCCGATAATCGCCTGGTTCTTGTACTTCTCCATGAACTCCTCGGCGCCCGAGAAGGCGATCTGGTTAATATAGCGCTCCACCTCGTCGGCAGTCATGCCGATGCCTCGGTCGGTGACCGTCAGGGTTTTGGCATCCTTGTCCGCCGAAACGCGGATCGTCAGGTCGCCCAGGTCGCCTTTTACGTCGCCCATCGAGGCCAGGGCCTTGAGTTTCTGCGTGGCGTCCACGGAGTTGGAGATCAGCTCACGCAGGAAGATTTCGTGGTCCGAATAGAGGAACTTTTTGATAACGGGGAAGATATTCTCGGTGGTAACCCCGATTTTTCCGTTTTTCATCGTATTATGGTATTTTTTTAATTGAATTATTTATCGTTTTTTGATACAGCGGACTATGGTTGCCGCTGCCGAAGAGAGCCATTCTCTCGCATGGATTCAACAAACGGTGTGCCACCTCCTCCGATATGACATTCTGTCATACGCTTCCTGACAAAATAAAGGCGGCAGGGAATCCTCCCCGCCGCCGTACGTGTTTCGTCGGCTCGTCTGCCGAAAGTATTAGAGCAATTTTTCGAGTTTCTTTACCAGGTCGGCTTTCGTGCAGGCACCCACCTGTTTGTCCACGACCTGTCCGCCCTTGAGGAACACGATCGTCGGAATGTTGCGGACCATGAACTTGCCCACGATGTCGTCGTTGTTATCCACGTCGCACTTGCCGATGACCGCACGGCCTTCGTATTCGCCGGCCAGCTCGTCGATGATCGGGCTGATCATGCGGCAGGGACCGCACCATTCCGCCCAAAAGTCGATGACTACCGGAAGCTGGGATGCGGAGATCTCCTCGAAATTGTCTTTTGTGATTGCTAATGCCATAATTTTTTAGATGTTTTGATTATAAATTAAACGATAGTATATTTGATTTCATTGTCCTCGAGGAACGAAACGAGGTTCGACGTGAGGCTCACCTTGTGCCGTTTGGAGAACATATTCACGCTTACCTGCGCATCCCGGTCATAGACATTCACCCGCAGCGTGGTCGATCCTTCGGACTCTTTGATGCGGTGCGTCAGCTCCTCGATCATTTCACGCGTGATGTCTTCGATCGCCAATTGGATATACATCTCCTTAATCATCGTGTCGCGCATTTCGGAGAGCTGTACCATCGAAGTAATCTTGAATTCCAGCTCCTTGTCGTTGTAGGGCTTGGGTTGGACCTTGCCCCGGATGAAGAGGAAATAGTCGTTGAACAGGTATTTGCGGAAATTTTCGTAGTCCTTGCTGAAAAGCGCAAATTCGTGCGTGCCGTTGTAGTCTTCAAGCGTGAATTTTCCCCAGGGTTTGCCCGTCTTGGTAACGAGGTTCTGCGTGGCGATCACCATCCCCGCCACGGCAATCTCCTGTCCGCGCAGGGATTCCAGGTTGTCAAGATCCGAAAGCTGCGTCTTGCACATATTGCGGATAATCACCGCATAATCGTCCAGCGGGTGAGCCGAGAGGTAGAGTCCGATCATCTCGCGCTCCTTGCCCAGCGTTTCGAGCTGCTCCAGTCCTGACAGGCCGGAATCACGGGATGCTGAATATCCACGACCCCTTCGCCGCCTCCGAAAAGGCTTTGCTGGGCATTGTCTTTCTCGCTTTGGAACCGCTGCCCGTAGCGTACCAGTTGCTCGATGAAGGTCGTCGAACTGGAGTCGCGCAGATCGGTGCCGAAGAATTTGCAGCGGTGGAACCCGGAGATCGAGTCGAAGCCGCCCGCATAGGCGATGTTTTCGAGGCATTTGCGGTTTACGGCCGTATAATTCACCCGTTCGAAGAAATCGTATATGTCCTTGAATTTGCCGTTCTTGTTCCGCTCCGCGACGATGCTCTCCACGGCCGCCTCGCCGACACCCTTCACGGCAGCCAGCCCGAAACGCACGTCGCCGGACTTGTTCGAGGAGAAGTTGCGCATCGACTCGTTGATGTCGGGCCCGAGCACCCGGATACCCATGCGCTTGCACTCGTTCATGTAGAGCGTAAGCTGCTTGATGTCCGAAAGGTTGCGGCTGAGCAGCGCGGCCATGAATTCGGAAGGGTAGTGCGCCTTCAGATAACCCGTTTGATATGCCACGTAGGCGTAGCAGGTCGAGTGCGACTTGTTGAAAGCATACGATGCGAACGCTTCCCAGTCGCCCCATATCTTGTCGCAGATTTTCGCGTCGTGCCCGCGCTCCTTACAGCCGTTGATGAACTTGGGCTTCATCTTGTCCAGCACCGCGCTGTTTCTTACCCATCGCTTTGCGGAGCGTGTCGGCTTCGCCGCCGGTAAACCCGGCAAGCTTCTGCGAGAGCAGCATGACCTGTTCCTGATAAACCGTAATGCCGTAGGTGTCGCTCAGATATTCCTCCATATCGGCGATCTCGTACGTCACCGGCTCCAGTCCGTGCTTACGGGCGATGAAATTGGGAATGTACTCCATCGGTCCCGGGCGGTAGAGGGCGTTCATGGCGATCAGGTCTTCGAAACGGTTGGGTTTCAGATTGCGCAGATGCTTCTTCATACCGGGGGACTCGAACTGGAACAGGCCGGTGGTATCGCCACGGGCAAAACCTCGTATGTCGGGGCGTCGTCCAGCGGGATGTTGTCGATGGCTACATCCATGCCGTGCACCGCCTTGACATTCTCCACGGCGTCCTTGATGATCGAGAGCGTGCGCAGCCCCAGGAAGTCCATCTTGATCAGGCCGACGCTCTCGACCTCCTTGCCCTCGAATTCCACCACGTTCAGCTCGGCGTCCTTGGCAATAGCCATCGGAGCGAAGTTCTCCAGGTCGTCCTGGCCGATAATTACGCCGCAGGCATGCACACCGGTCTGCCGAATCGAGCCTTCGAGCTTCTCGGCGTATTTGAGCGTATTGCGTATCAACTGGTTCGGGGATTCGCGCTCGGCGGCCAGTTCGGGGGATTCCTTGTATACGAAATCGAACGGCGTCTCGCCGTGTTTCTTGTCGGGCGTGACCTTGTCGGGCACCAGTTTCGCCAGCCGGTCGCTCTCCGAGAGGGCGAGCTTCTGCACGCGGGCCACGTCGCGGATCGCCAGCTTGGGCGCCATCGTACCGAACGTCACGATCTGGGCCACGCGCTTCTGGCCGTATTTGTGCACGCAGTAGCAGCACGTCGGCGCGGCCGTCCTCATCGAAGTCGACGTCGACATCGGGCAGCGAGATACGCTCGGGGTTCAGGAAACGCTCGAACAGCAGGTCGTATTTCAGCGGGTCGATATTGGTAATTTTCAGACAGTAGGCCACGACCGATCCGGCTGCCGAACCACGGCCCGGTCCGACCGACACGCCCATTTCGCGAGCCGCGCGGATATAGTCCCATACGATGAGGAAGTAACCCGGGAATCCCATCCATTCGATCGTACTCAATTCGTACCGGATGCGTTTCTCGACCTCTTCGCTCAATTCGGCGCCATAGCGCAGGTGGGCTCCTTTGTAGGTCAGGTCTTTCAGGTAGCAGAACTGTTTGGCCGTCATCAGCTTTTCGCTGCGCTCCTTGCTCTCCTCCGCCCAGGCATCGAGTTCTTCGACGCTGTGGCAGGCATCGATTCGCGCCAGCTCTTCCTGATCTTCGATCTTCTTGACGAGCGATTCGCGCAACTCCTCGAAAGGCATGTGGAACTCCGGCGGCGGAGGAAGTTGGGCATCAGAGGCGCATGGGTGAGTTTGTACTCCTCGACCTTGTCGGCGATCTCGAGCGTGGTGGCGAGTGCTTCGGGATGGTCGGGGAAGAGCGCGCCATCTCTTCGGGCGATTTCAGATACTCCTGGAACGTATAGCGCATCCGATTGGGATCGTCCAGGTCGCGGCCGGTATTGAGGCAGATCAGATGATCGTGCGCCACGGCGTCTTCGGCCAGAATGAAATGCACGTCGTTCGAGCAGATGTATTTGACTCCGCATTTGGCCGACAGCTCCAGCAGGGCCTTATTGACCAGTAACTGATTCTCGTACACGTCGGCGTCCTTGCGCGGATCGCCCGACGGATGGAGCTGCAACTCCAGGTAATAGTCGTCCCCGAAGACGCTTTTGAACCAGCGCACCACGCGCTCGGCCTCCTCCATGTCGTTGTGCATGATGGCCTGGGGCACTTCGCCGCCCAGACATGCCGAGCAGCAGATCAGCCCTTCGTGGTACTGTTCGAGCAGTTGCTTGTCGATGCGCGGCTTGTAATAGAACCCCTCGGTAAACGAGTAGGAGACCATCTTGCAGAGGTTGTGGTAACCCGTTAGGTTCTTGGCCAGCAGAATCAGGTGGTCGCCCGCCTTCTCGTCCTTGTCCTTTTCGAAGCGGTTGCGCACGACGTAGGTTTCACACCCCAAAATAGGTTTGATGCCCGCATCGGTGGCGACGTCGTGGAAGTTCTTGACGCCGTACATATTGCCGTGGTCGGTGATGGCGATAGCATTCATACCCAACGCTTTGGCGCGTTTGATGAGCGGCTTGATGGCCGCGGCGCCGTCGAGGATCGAATATTGGGTATGTACGTGTAAATGGACGAAATCCGGCATAATTCGAAAATTTATGGTTTTGGGCCATCCTTTGCGAAGGTACGAAAAAGTCGCGGGCAGAAGCAAATTTATCTGCGTCTTGCCGATGCTTAAGGCGAAGTCAAAGGTAATGAAAAAATATGAAAGAATTTCCGTATTTCCAAGTAAAAATTGCCCGAACGATTCTACGTTGTTGAAAATGACGGGATAGGAAATATGTGGCAAAAATCTTGCAGCATTCCGAAAAAAAACGTATCTTGTTGATAGCCGGATTTATCCGGTCCTGCATCGCCCGTTTTCGCCGGGTACGAACGGAGTTCGGAACCGGGAGCACGGAAGTTCGAAGAACCGAAAAACGACGGGATGCAAAGATTTAATAAAAAATGTGGACCTCGTTGGAAATACGGTACTCCGAGTACCCGCATTTTAGGAAAGGTCTGAATTTTAATGCGGCCAGAGGATGCGAATAAATGTCCTTCGGATTCGATGCTGCGATTGTCAAACTGTTACATCGAAAGATATAATGGCCGAATAAATATATCACCTAAACAGCGATGATTATGAAAGATGAAAAATTAGTCGTGTTGAGAGAGTGGAACTCTGTCACCGAAGCCGAAATGGCCAAATCGATTCTGGACGGAGCCGGAATTTTTTCGACGATCCGCAACGAATATATGTCGGCGATCTATCCCATCGGCACGATGCCGGCACAGCTCGTGGTCAAGGAGGAAGATGCGAAGCGGGCTGCCGAATTGCTCGACAAAATGCCGTAATTTATTATTTTGCAGCTATTCAAGGAGTTCGGGAAGCTCTTAAAGAAGCCCCCGAATTCCTTATGAACGGCTCGGAACAACCTCTGTTGCTTGCGACTTTCGAACGGTTCGGAGAAGGGGCGAAACTGCGTACCGAAAACGTCGATTCATAGCTTCAGGTCCGGAGAACGAAGTCGTCGGAAATGAAACCGGCTTCGATAAGATCGGTCGAGCCGTGTCGGAGGATCCCTTATCGGTTCCATATGGCCCAGGCAGCTTCCGCCTGCCCTACGAGCATGTCGAGTCCGTTGCACGTGTGTGCTCCCCGTTGCGCTCCGTATTGCAGAAACAGCGTTTCGGCCGGGTTGTAGATCAGGTCGAAAAGATAGTGGGAGGGCGTGACGAAAGCGTACGGAATGCGGGGCGCCTCTTCGACATTCGGATGCATCCCGACTGGGGAGGCATTGATAATGAGCCGATGCGAACCGATTACTTCATCCGATACTTCGTCGTACGTATAATTTCCCGTTGCCGGATTCCGCGATACTAGATCGAACGGAATTTCCATCTGTGCCAATACATATTGCACGGCTTGCGACGCCCCGCCCGTGCCCAGTACCAATGCCCGTTCGGGACGCTCCCCGCCGAGAAATGTTTCGAGGGAGGCGCGAAGTCCCGTCACATCCGTATTATAACCCGTCAGACGTCTGCCTTCACAGCGCACGCAATTGACGGCCCCGATCATCCGGGTTTCCGGCGAAAGATCGTCCAGATAGGGTATGATCTGTTGTTTATAGGGAATCGTGACATTGAATCCCCGCAGTTCGGGCTGCGCTTCCAGCAAAGCGGGCAACTCCTCGATCGTTTTCAATTCGTAAAGGTCGTACCGGCAATCCGCAATGCCTTCGCGTGCGAATTTATCGGCGAAATACCGGGCTGAAAACGAGTGTCCCAGCGGGTAGCCTATCAGACCGTAGCGTTTCATAAGGTTTTAGTTTTGGGGAGCGGAGATTTTTTGAGCGACCCGCTTGCCGATGAATTCGATGACATAGATCAGAAGAAATCCTGCCAGCGCCAGTGCTACGGCCTGCCACAAGTGGGCATCGGTCTGACCGATCGCCTCGAAATGTCCCGGTGTAATGTTTTGTTCCACCAACGGGTGAACGGCACCCTGGGCATCCGTATAAGTTTCCACGACCTCTTTCCAGGGCCAGACTTTATTGAGCGATCCGACCATGAAACCCATGAGCAGGGAGATCGTCAGGTCGTGATGCTTGCGCAGCAGCCACGAAAGCAGGTGCGAAAAACTGATGATGCCGGCGACGGCTCCGACTGCGAAAAGCAGCAGGACACCCAGCCGGAATTCGCTGACAGCCTGTAAAATGTATTGGTATTTTCCCAGCAGCAGCAGGATGAAGGCGCCTGAAATTCCCGGAAGAATCATCGCGCAGATGGCAACAGCTCCCGAAAGCATGATAAACCACCAGTCGTTGGGCGTTTGCGTCGGGGAGGCGATCGTGATCCAGAATGCCAGCGCGGTGCCGACAAGCAGTCCCAGCAGCGAAGTGAGGTTCCACTTCCGAATATCCCGGGCGACGAAAGCCGCCGAAGCGACGATCAGTCCGAAAAAGAAGGACCAGATTTCGATCGGGTGATGCGCCAGCAGGTAAGTCATCAACCGTGCCAGCGAAAAGATGGCGATACCGATACCCAGCAGTACGGAGAAGAGAAAGCTGCCGTTGATGTGGCGCCAGAATTTCCTGAATTCGAACCGGCCGAGCAATTTCAACGCAGTCGGATTGAAACTTTTGATCGACTCGATCAGTTCGCTGTAAATTCCCGAAATAAAGGCGATCGTCCCGCCCGATACTCCCGGGACAACATCCGCCATTCCCATTGCGCAGCCTTTCAGCGCCAACAGCACGTATCTGAACATAATCCGCTCTAATAAAAAGTTAGGCAATTCATCTTTCAATGTACCTTTTGACAATTCCGAGAGGTGTCTATTCGCTGTTCCCGGTTGTATCGGTAATGCTCCTGCCCATAAATTCCTTCCCGGAAGGGACTTAAGGCGCTTTACTCCCAAAGAGGTACACTAAAGTATATAATCACGAAAAGTTATCTCGTTCGTCGAAAACACGACGTTTCGCAAAAACGGCATTATAATAACATCGCATGGGTATTGCCGTTTCCGGCGATGTTTTGCTTGTGCAAAGATAGTATATGCGGGAAACATCGCAAGATTTTTTCGGGATAAAACCCTGAAAAAATCCATCCCGAACGAAGATTTAATAATTCGTTAATAATACCGTTCGAGGATTCCGCCTCCGACGACCCGTTCCCCTCGGTACAAAACGACGGGCTGCCCGGCGGCCGGGGCCCACGCGGGATCCTCCAGTTCGATCCGAATCCCCGAAGCGGCAGGGAAGACCGCTGCGTATCCCTCGGGGTTGCGGCCGATGCCCCGGATCACCGCACGGATATCGCGGGCACCGAATACCTCGTCGCTCTCTACCAGGCGACATTCCCCGACTTCCAGCGTACGATGCAACAACAGCTTCTCTTCTCCGGCTACGATCCGGTTTGCCGCCGTGTCGATAGCGACCACCGCCCAGCCCGGCGGCAGGTCGAGGCCCTTTTTCTGGCCGATGGTGTAGAGGGCCGCCCCGTCGTGCGTGCCGAGCCGATGTCCGGCAGAGTCGATGATGGGGCCGGGCCGGAGCGCTTCCGTTTTATCCCGGCTTCGCAGGAAGTCGCGGCACGGGCGTCCCTCGAGAAAACAGACGCCCATACTCTCCCGACGGTCGGCGAGTTCTTCGGCGATATTTCGTTTGATGACCGTTCCCATCGGAGTCAGCACCCGATCGAGGATCTCCTGCGGCAAGTCCCACAGGTAGTAGGACTGGTCCTTGCGGTTGTCGGCCGCACGGGTGACGTATCGTTTGCCGCCTGCGGAGGTAATGCGGAAATAGTGTCCCGTAGCGATGTAGCGAATCCCCAGTGCGTCGGCCTCTGCCGCAAGACAGGGCCATTTGATCCGACTGTTGCAGCGCGTGCACGGAGCCGGGGTACGCCCCCGGAAGTAACTGTCGGTAAAATAGTCCACCACCTCCCGTTCGAACCGCTCCCGCACCGACCGCATTCGCCAGGGAATCCCGAGTGCCCCGGCACGCAGACGCGCCTTTTCCAACAATGCGGAATCGCCTCTCATGTCGAGCGTCAGAGCCGTTACATGATATCCGGCCGCCTGCAACAATCCGACGGCGGCGAAGCTGTCTATTCCGCCGCTGAAACCCAACAATACCCGATTATCCTTCATAAAACTCCTGTCTTCATGAGAACCGGCTGCCGAAATTTCGGCAGCCGGTTCTGTCAAGCATATTCTTCCGGCTTCGGGTGTTCTTCTTCGAAGAATTCCGGTTTTTCCCGTTTGATGAACCCGATCACCTCTTCCAAGCCTTCGACGAATTTGGAAAAATCCTCTTTGTAAAGGAATATTTTATGCCGGTCGTAGCTGACCGTTCCATCCGGCGCCGTTTTCTTCCGGCTCTCCGTAATGGTAAGAAAATAATCGTTCGCACGCGTAGCGCGCACGTCCAGAAAATAGGTCCGCCGGCCGGCTTTTACGACTTTCGACAGGATCTGTTCGCCGAAATCTTCTCCGTCCGTGCGGAAGGTATTCAGAGCAGCCATACAAGGTAATATTTTGAGGGTTATTCGTTTGTTCCATACGTAAATATAAAACAAATTTCGTTTTCCTGCAAATTATTGCCCGTGATTATATATCTTTGGGCGTGCAGCGACTCAAATCCCTTTCGGGAACGGGATTCGGGCAGGCCGAATTATAAACTCAATATTACGAGTCGTGAATACGCGACCCTCGGAAATAACGTGATGCAGCCGCTTATTGCCGCTCATGCTGCGCTTCCAGGAGTGGCAGCCCCTCTGTCTCCCAGTTTTTCAGCAATTCGAGTGCCCGGATGAAGTCGGCATCATCCCTTGCGTGCAATATCCGCAGCAGAGCTTCCCGGTCGAAAAGCCGCTCTGCCAGCAATGCTTTGAGCAGGCGCCTGGTCCCCGCTTCGACATCGGAATCTTCCGCCGGAGGTGTTACGCCCTGTTCCAGTCCCAGTCCGATCAACTCCTCATACATTTCATCGGGAACTTCGAACCGCTCCTCGAACGATGCGAACTCCGGATAATCCCGTTCCAGGGCTGCCCGGGTGCGGTCCAGGTAGTGCTGCATAAATTCAGGAAAGATATTTTTCCGCAGCAGGGCGTTCAGATAAGATGCCTGCACCGTATCCTGTATTACGCACACGTCGGGCGCTATGCCTCCACCGCCGTAAACCGTCCGGCCCGTGCGGAGTGTCCGGTAGGCCGGCGACGGAATCGTGTCGGGCAGCGGATGAGTTCGGTAAGCCGTGCGATCCCCGCCTTTGACGTAAGGACGTTGAATTTCCCGGCCCGAAGGCGTATGATAGCGGGCGACGACCAGACGCAAAGCCGACCCGTCCGGAAGCAGATATTGCCGCTGCACCAATCCTTTTCCGAAGCTGCGGCGCCCGACGATTATCGCGCGGTCCCAGTCCTGCAGCGCTCCGCTCACGATTTCGCTGGCCGATGCCGACCGTTCGTCGATCAGTACGACAAGCCGCCCTTCGGCCGGAAATACCGGATTCCGACGGGCGGAATGGACGACGGACGGGACGCTGCGGCCTTCGGTCGAAACGATCCGCGAGCCTTTGGGCAGGAAAAAGCCGGACAAAGCGATCGCCTGATCCAACAGTCCTCCGCCATTGCCCCGAAGATCGAGAATCAACTCCTTCGGACGGTCCAGCTCTTCGTAGGCCCGCTGCACTTCCCGCATGGTGGTCTGACCGAAACGGATCAGTCTGATGTATCCTACCGCAGAATCGACCCGGTAGGCCAGTTCGACGGAGGGGACAGGAATTTCCCGTCGGACGATTTCGTACAGAATTGGCAGACGAATTCCTCGTCGAATCACTTCGATCTTTACTTTCGATCCGGCATCTCCCCGCATGACGGAGATGAGTTCGGAGGCCGGAATCTCTTTTCACGGCACGTCCGTCCACCCGGACGATCCGGTCGTCGGGACGGATGCCCGCTTCTTCGGCGGCCCCTCCCGACAGGAGGGAGGTTACGACCAGCGAATCACGGATCCATTGGGTCTGAATGCCTATTCCTCCGAACTTACCCCGATAGAGGCTCCAGAATTCAGCCATCTCCGCAGCCGAGGCATATTCGGTATGGGGATCGAGCTGCTGTACCATGCTGCGGATCGCCTCCTCGACCAGCGGCGCCATATCGACCGAATCGACATACATCTTACGGATATATTCGTAAGACCGCTCCAGCTTGGCGAGCGACCGTCGCTGTGCCCGGTCGGGCCGGGAAACGGCGATATCGGCCGTCCGGAACGATGATAATCCCGCCACGGCCAGCAACAGCCCGAAAAACCACATGCTCCGCTTCATATCGAATTACATGATTGCATATTTTTCCGTCCGGCGTCCTCCCAAGCAGGTACCGCGAAACGCCGGGAAACGCTTTCCGACTGCGAGCAGGGAGGAAAGGCGTGAACCCCGTCTTCTTTCCGGCGATTCGGTAGAGCCATAGATACCGCCTCGGATGCACCCACATTCGGAACGGGGCGTATCCGCCGATAACTCTGCTCTCTCAACTACCGCCGGGGCGGCTATTCCGCGTCCGCTCGGACAGGCGCTTCGGATTATCTATAACTAATTATCTAACGGAGTGCTTCGGCCAGTCGGGTGAACGGCACCTGGGTCTGTTCGCCGGAGGTCATATCCTTGATCGTCGCCACCCGTTCTTCCAGTTCCCGGCTGCCGACGATTACCACGCAGGGGATTCCCCGGCGATTGGCATACTCCATCTGTTTTTTCATCTTTCCGTTTTCGGGATATATCTCCGCCGGAATACCTGCGGCACGCACCTCCTGCAACAGTTTCAGCGAGGCATGCTCTTCCGCTTCGCCCAGATTGGCGAACATCACCCGGGCCGCACAGCCCAGATCGGCCGGGAAGAGTCCGAGGCCGGTCATCACGTCGTAGATGCGGTCCGCACCGAACGAAATGCCGACACCCGACATGTTCGGCATTCCGAAGATGCCCGTCAGGTCGTCATAGCGTCCGCCGCCGCAGATCGAGCCGATGGCGAAGTCGAGCGCCTTGACCTCGAAGATCGCCCCCGTGTAATAGTTGAGCCCCCGGGCCAGCGAGAAGTCGAGCTCGATCGGCAGCTCCACTCCCAAACGGTTCACGTACCCGAAGATCGTTTCCATTTCGGAAATGCCTTCCAGTCCGACAATCGAGGAGCCGATGACCTCTCGCAACACAGCCAGTTTCCGTTCGTTATCGCCTGTCAATTCGAGTATCGGTTGCAGCTTTTCGATCGCATCGGAACCGATGCCGCGTTCCGTCAATTCGGCTTTGACAGCATCCAATCCGATCTTTTCCAGCTTGTCGATGGCGACCGTAATGTCGATCATCTTGTCCGCATGTCCGATCGTTTCGGCAATGCCGTACAGAATCTTGCGGTTATTTACCTTCAGCGATACGTTAATTCCGAGCGTCCGGAAAACCCGTTCCACGATCTGTATGAGTTCCACTTCGCACAGCAGCGATCGGGTGCCGATGACATCCACGTCGCACTGGTAAAACTCCCGGTAGCGGCCTTTCTGCGGACGGTCGGCCCGCCAGACCGGCTGTATCTGGTAGCGTTTGAACGGGAAGGCGATTTCGCTCTGGTGCTGCACCACATAACGGGCAAAAGGCACCGTCAGGTCGTAACGCAATCCCTTTTCGCAAATTCGGGAGGCCGTGCGCAACTCTTCGTCATTCAGTCCGGCGGCGTAATCCCCGAATTGAGGATTTTGAAAGCAGTTTGTCGCAGTTTGTCGCCCTATTTTTCGCTGTACGAACCCTCGTAGAAGACCACCTGTCGAGTCACCCTCGAAGGAGAGGATGTGCGTGGCGATGCGATCAAGGAACCAGCGGTCGTGGCTGATGACGACGGCGCAGCCAGCAAAGCTGTCGAGACCCTCCTCCAGCGCACGGAGCGTGTTGACGTCGATGTCATTGGTAGGCTCGTCGAGCAGGAGCACGTTGCCCTCCTGCTTCAGCGCGAAGGCCAGCTGCAGGCGGTTGCGTTCACCGCCCGAGAGCATGCCGCACTTCTTCTCCTGATCGGCGCCCGTGAAATTGAACCGCGGCCACGTAAGCCCGGGCATTCACCTGGCGGTTGCCGAGCATAATCAGGTCGGCGCCGCCCGAGATCACCTCGTAGACGGTCTTTTCCGGGTCGATCGACTTGTGCTGCTGATCCACGTAGGCCAGCTTGACGGTCGGGCCGACGCGTGAAAGTTCCCGAAGTAGGCTCTTCGAGCCCCATGATCATCCGGAAGAGGGTAGTCTTGCCCGTACCGTTGGGGCCGATCACACCCACGATACCGGCCGGCGGCAGCGAGAATTCGAGGATGCCTCGTACAGCACGCGGTCGCCGAAAGCTTTCGATACGTCGTGCGCCTCGATCACCACATCGCCCAGGCGCGGGCCGTTCGGGATGAATATTTCGAGCTTTTCCTCCTTCTGCTTGGTATCTTCGTTCATCAGCTTGTCATAGGCCGACAGACGGGCTTTGGACTTGGCGTGACGGCCGGAGGGCGGACATACGCACCCACTCCAGCTCGCGTTCGAGGGTCTTGCGACGCTTCGATTCCTGCTTCTCCTCCATAGCCATACGGGTCGTCTTCTGCTCCAGCCAGGCCGAATAGTTACCTTTCCAGGGGATACCTTCGCCGCGGTCGAGCTCCAGAATCCATCCGGCCACGTTATCCAGGAAGTAGCGGTCGTGCGTCACGGCGATCACCGTGCCCTTATACTGTTGCAGATGCTGCTCCAGCCAGTCGATCGACTCGGCGTCGAGGTGGTTGGTCGGCTCGTCCAGCAGCAAGACGTCCGGCTGCTGCAAAAGCAGGCGGCACAAGGCCACGCGGCGGCGCTCGCCGCCCGAGAGTACCTTGACGCTCTGATCCGGATCGGGACAGCGCAGGGCATCCATGGCACGCTCCAGTACGCTGTCCAGCTCCCAGCCGTTGACCTGGTCGATCTGTTCGTACAGTTCGCCCTGGCGCTCGATTAACCGGGCCATCTCTTCGTCGTCCATCGGCTCGCATAGCTTCTGGTTGATCTCTTCGTACTCCTTGAGCAGCGCTACGGTCGAGGCGCAGCCCTCTTCGACCACTTCGCGGACGGTCTTGGCAGTCGTCGAGCCGGGGTTCCTGTTCCAGGTAACCCACCGTGTAACCGGGCGAGAAAACCACTTCGCCCTGGAAGTTCTTGTCCAGCCCGCGATGATCTTCATCAGCGTCGACTTACCCGAGCCGTTCAGGCCGATGATGCCGATCTTGGCGCCGTAGAAGAACGAGAGGTAGATGTTGTTGAGAACTTTTTTCTGGTTGGTGAAGGTCTTGCTTACGCCGACCATCGAAAAGATGATTTTTTCGTCTGCCATATTTTTCTTTTTGAATTATTTGCATGCGTCCATTGTCCCGATGTGTCGAGAATCAGTTTCTGCACGTGTTCCGTCAGTGCAGGATGAGGTGATTCCGATGCGCCGACCAAAGTGATTGTGCCGTCAGGTTCTATATAGAACTCGACACGTACGGTGCCGTACACACCCGCTTCGTACAACTTCGTATCATATACGAGATTTCGGTTCAAATATTCGCGGAAAGCCATCAATCCGTCCTTTTTACCCCGGAATGTCGGCTTGACGAAAGCTCCCGGCAGGAAATTCATATTGATCAGCATTTTTCGCACATACGGGATTTTTCGACCGTCCTTTTGTATGCCGGGGTGAAAGGGTTCAATTCCGATAATGCCGTATTCAACAGCTCCCGGCTGCGCTGGGTCGGATTGAATCGCACTCCGCCCAGCGAATCGGGATATTGTACATCGACGCAGCGTCCCAGCGTGTCTATCGTAAACTTCATAAGCAATTCATGCGAGAGTTCTTCGATTCGGTAGCCGTCCCGCTTCATGACTTTCGTCACCTTCTTCTCGAATTGTTTGCGAAAAACATCCGGGTCGTCCGACCCTGCATATCGCGGCGGAATAATCTGCGCTGCTGCCGGCAAACTTATCAGGCAAAGAATGAGAGAAATTATTTTTCTCATAATGTAAATGTTTTATCTTAACCTGAAATCGACCGGAATATTAAACCTCTGTTGAATGGGAACGCCAAAATAGGTCGCAGGTGTCCATTTGCCGGAAGTCGATAAAATAATTTTCTTAACACGATAACTCATTTTCGGATGCGGCGATTCCAATACTTTATCGATCTTGACAGAACCGTCCGCATCGACGATAAAGGTAACGGAGACCCGTCCGGAAACACCCCATGGCCGAAGCTCTTCGGGATATTCAACTCTTTTTGCAATATATCTTTGAAGCGCTGTAAAATCATTCGGCTCGCTCTTTTTAAAGCAGGCCAGGGTAATTACTTCAGGGATATAGGCGAAATCGTATTCCATCGTCTGTCGGGAAGGAACTTTTTCGCCCCTTTCCGTCGCGGGCTGAAAAGAATCGATTCCGGCCAACGCCGTGCGAAGCAGCTCCAGCGTCCGTTCTTTCACGATAATCGTTTGGCGGCGACAGGTGTCGGGAATTTCCAGATCGATGCAGCGTCCCAGCGTATCGATGGTAAAATTCATCCAGAAGTAGTGAATAAGGTCATCAGGAGTATAGCCGTCGCTATAGTAAACCTCAGTCACACGTTCCATAAGCGCTTGCCGGAACAGCTGAACATCGTCCGAACCTTGAAATAGGGGAGGAGTGGTTTGGGCCTCCGCAATCGTGCACGAAAAACAGGATAAAAACAAGAGCAGGATCTTTTTCATGGGAATTGGGTATAATATTTGATTAAAAATACGACATAATTCGTCGCGGTCCAAATATTCCTGCGGCAAAATGCAACGGATATAAAAAATTCCAATGCGAACATAAGAAATAAATAACGGTTATCGATGGCTTTTCCCGTTCGTTTATCGTATATTTGTAGAGAGAAATCAACCACACAAACAAATAAATTATTTTCAGTATGAGCAAAAGTGTTAAAGGTACCAGGACGGAGCAGAACCTGCTCAAAGCATTTGCCGGCGAGAGCCAGGCACGGACTCGTTATACGTTTTTCGCAAGCGTAGCCAAGAAAGAGGGTTACGAGCAGATCGCAGGTGTTTTTGCGGAAACTGCGGATCAGGAAAAAGAGCATGCGAAGCGTTTCTTCAAATTCCTCGAAGGCGGGGATCTGGAGATTACGGCCAGTTATCCGGCCGGCCGGATCGGCACCACGGCTGAAAACCTGCTGGCGGCAGCCAAAGGGGAGAACGAGGAGTGGGACGTGCTCTATCCCGACTTCGCCAAAGTAGCCGAAGAGGAGGGCTTCCCCGAAATCGCCAATGCATTCAAGCAGATTTCCAAAGTCGAGGCGGAGCATGAGCGCCGTTATCTGAAGCTGCTGAGCCGCCTCACGGACGGTAACTTCTTCAAGCGCGACGGCAAGATCTGGTGGCAGTGCCGCAATTGCGGATTTATCTGCGAAGCGGAGGAAGCGCCGAAAATCTGCCCGGCATGCCAGCACCCGCAGGCATACTTCGAACCCAAGAAAGACAACTATTAACGGAGTTCTTTTATCGAACGAGCCGGATCCGTTCAGCGGATCCGGGCTTTTTATACAATCCAGGGCTTTTTTTCGGTTGGACAGGTCGTACCGGAGATATGCGGATGAAAAGCGATAATAAGGCATTATCCACCGAAACGGGAACGGAAAATCCAAAATGGAAACGGTTACAACCCCAACAGGAGGCGGGTATCCGTCATGAATCGCTCGTACCGCAGCCGTGAATCGGCCGGCATGGAGAGGGTGTCGCCGACCTCCGAAGGGGTGATCCGGTAGCCGGGTGTCAGGACCCACACCGGCGTCAGTTCGAGCGAGTAGCGCAGCGAACCGTCGGGAGAACGGGTTACCTCGACGGTCGCCACGATTCCGCCGTCGCAATAACGCTTCCGCTGGTTGGACACGAAATTACCGAGCGAATAGAGTACGATTCCGCTGCTGTCCTGTTCGTAAGGCTGTACGACATGCGGGTGGCTGCCGACAATCAGATCGACCCCGTGTCTTCGCAGAAACCCGGCCAACCGCCGCGCACCTTGTTCGGTCGACGTTCGTATTCGTTGCCCCAGTGCATGCAGGCGATCACGCAATCCACGCCGTCGTGCTCGACCGCCGCCAGGTCCGCGGCGATCCGCACCGTGTCGATGGGATTGACCGACAATCCGGAAGGGACCGGAAGACCGTTCGTACCGTAGGTGTAGTTCAGCAGGGCGAAACGTATGCCGCCCGCTTCGAAACGGAGCGGATGCCTCGCCCGGAAATCCGAGCTGTCCAGAAAAACGCCCGTATGTTCGATGCCGTGCCGGTCGAGTTCCCGGATCGTCGTACGGATGCCTTTCGATCCGCCGTCGCAGCAGTGATTGTTGGCCAGTACGGTAATGTCCACGCCCAGGGAGTCGAGTGCCTCGGCCAAAGCCGCAGGGGAGCGGAAGCAGGGTAACCCGTATAGGGTCCGGATTCGGAAAGGGTGGTTTCGAGATTGACGATCGCTGCATCGGCCGCACGGAAGCGCTCCCGCACCCAGTCGAAAGAGGCGTTGAAATCGAAATCGCCTTCCGGCGTACGCGCCGCCGTGAGCTGGGGCGTATGCTGCATCAGGTCCCCGGCGAAGATCAGCCGAGCACGCCGTACCTCCGGGAGAGATGGCGTGGAAGGCATGTCGATTTGGGCTGCCCGGCTCCGACGCGACAGCGTGTGGGTACAACAGACGTAAAGGGCGCCGACCGCCGACAATCCGATGATCGCCGGAACGATGATTTTCGAAAATTTCTCCATTTCCCGCCAAAAATACGATACGAGGCAGAATTATCCAAAAAACTCCGTAGATTTGCGTCGGCGTCGATGGGCGCATTCCGAAACATAGATTGTCATGAATAATTTGCGAGGTGTGCTGTATGCCGTCGTTTCGTCGGCTACGTTCGGGTTGATCCCGCTGTTTTCGATTCCGCTGCTGCAAGGAGGTATGTCCTCCCCGGCGATCCTGTTCTACCGCTTCGGACTGGCCGCCGCGATGATGGGGCTGATCGCCCTTGCGACCCGGCGGCCGCTTCGTATTACGTGGCCGCAAACCGGCACGCTGTTGCTTCTGGGTGCGATGTATTCCGTGACGGCCCTCGGGCTGTTGCATTCTTACACCTACATTCCCAGCAGTGTGGCCACGACGATCAACTTTCTATACCCGCTGGGCGTGGCGATCGTGATGACGCTGTTTTTCCGCGAAAAAAATTCCGTCTGGCTGCTGGTTGCGATCCTCATCTCACTGGTGGGTGTGGCGCTGCTTTCGTGGGGCGATATCGGCGGTCCGCAGAGCGACCGTGCCATCGTCGGCGTCGGGTTCGCGGGAGCGACCGTGCTGACCTACACGATCTATATCGTCGGTGTGAAAAAAAGCCGTATTTCCCGGCTCGATCCGATGATCCAGGCTTTTTATGTCCTGCTTTTCAGCGCCTGCTTCTTCCTCGTGTACGCTCTGTCCACGACCGGTGCTCCGCTGCCCGGCAAGTGGCATCTCTGGCAAAACCTCCTGTTACTGGCCCTGGTGCCGACCGTCGTATCCAACCTGACGCTCGTTCTAGCAATCAAGGAGATCGGTTCTACGATGACATCGATCCTCGGTTCGATGGAGCCGCTGACGGCAGTACTCGTCGGGGTGCTGCATTTCGGGGAGAAGTTCGGCCTCGACAGTGCCTCGGGCCTGATACTGATTATCACGGCGGTCATCATCGTCATTCTTCAGGCCAAGAAAAAGGAACATCCGCAAACCCTCCCGCACGAAAGCATCCATTAGCTTCGGCAGTAACGGCTGCGGAGGAAACCTTCCGACAAGGAGCGACGGACTACCGCTCCTTTTTTTCAGGCCGCTTGGGAAACCACCCTTTTTCGACCCGCTTGCGCTGTTCGAACAATTCGCCGATACTCCAGAACGAAGAGGCGCCCCAGACTGCCAACAGGGTGGACCAGACGATGTTTTCGACCAGTACGGAACCGATGACCGCCGCGATTCCCATCAGGAGGAAAATCCACCAGATCCGCACTCCGAAATAGTATTCGCCTTTAGTCACCAGCGGATGAAAAATACCGATGATGAGAAATGTGGCGACACCGATTACGATGCCGGCCAGATGATATTCCATCAAAAAATTCCATAGTTCAACTCTTCTTTGTTTTTCCGAACAAAATACGTGCCCCGTCGGAAAGACAGACACGGAACACGTTGCAGGAAATGTCCCGTCGATGAGCAGTTCGTTCGCTGCAAAGATACGATTAAGCCGAGGGCAAAAACAAATTTATTTGTACTTTGCCGAGGCGGAGTATCTAAGACGAAGTCAAAGATTGGGATCAAGCCGAGATTTTATTTGCATTTTGCCGAAGCGGGATGGAGTCAAAGATACGGAAAGCCGAGAGAAAACGAGAACTTGTTCACAGTTTTCCGGGGCGCATTCTATCTTCTACAAAGATAGAGAAAGGAAGAGCAATTGTGCGGGCTCGCACGTAAAGATTTCCGGGCCAAAATCCTATCCGTCGCCCTCAAAATATAATCCCCGGCAAAACAAAATTGGTTTGTTCGACCGGGGTGTTATATCGAGATGCGCTACCTAACGCCGGTATTTGAGCCGCAGGCTGTTGGCTACCACGCTGACGCTGCTCAACGCCATGGCTGCCCCGGCGATCATCGGGTTCAGCAAAAAGCCGCTGACAGGGTAGAGCGCTCCGGCAGCCACCGGTATGCCTACGAGGTTGTAGATAAAGGCCCAGAAGAGGTTCTGTCGGATTGTTCGAACCGTTTGCTTGGAGAGCCGAATCGCCTCCGGAATCTTCTTGAGGTCGGACGAGATGATGGTCATCTGCGCCACGTCCATCGCAATGTCGCTGCCCCGGCCCATGGCGATACTCAAGTCGGCCTGTGCCAGCGCTGCACTGTCGTTGATGCCGTCGCCCGCCATCGCCACCTTATGACCGAGGGTTTGCAGACGCTTGACGAACGCGGCCTTGTCCTGCGGAAGTATTTCGGCCTCGAAATGCCGGATACCTGCCTTTTCCGCGATATGACCGGCCGCAGCCCGGCTGTCGCCCGTCAGCATATAAACGTCGATCCCGGCGGCTTGCAGTTCGCGCACGGCCTCTACGGAGCTATCCTTGATGCGGTCGGCGATCGCCGCGACAGCCAGGGCTTGCTCCGAATCGGCGAACCAGACGATGCTCTTGGCTTCTGCCGACAACCGCTGCGCTTCGATATTCAACTCTTTGCCGACGACGATTCCCTGCTCGTCAAGCAGCCGGCGGCTGCCTGCGAAGTAATGCACACCATCGACCGTGCCTTCTACGCCTTTTCCGGTAAGGCTTCCGAACCGTTCGACGTTCAGCGTCGGCACATCTGCAAAATAGTGCACGACGGCATCGGCCAGCGGATGTTCCGAAAATTTTTCCAGGCTGAGAAAGACGGCTTCCGCCCGGTCGTCCCCGTTCGCCCAGACGATATCGGTCACGACGGGTTTCCCTTCGGTCAGTGTACCCGTCTTGTCCAGCACTACCGTGTCGATCTTTCCGGCCGTCTCCAGACTTACGGCGTCCCTGATCAGAATTCCTTTCTCGGTCCCTTTGCCGATGCCGACCATGACGGCCGTCGGAGTAGCCAGTCCCAATGCACACGGACAGGCGATAACCAGTACGGTCACAGCTGCCAGGATTCCGTGCGTCAGGCCTCCCGATGGATCGAAAACCAGCCACAGGACGAAAGAAAGCAGGGCGATGCCGATGATCGCGGGGACGAATATGCCGGCGATTTTGTCCGCCAGCTTTTGCACGGGAGCCTTGCTCCCCTGCGCCTCCTGAACCATGCGGATGATCTGGGCCAGCATCGTCGCGGCTCCGACCTTCTCCGCCCGAAAGCGGAAGCTGCCCTTCTGATTGATCGTTCCGGCGAAGACTTTCGTTCCGGGCTCCTTATGCACGGGAAGCGGCTCGCCGCTCAACATGCTTTCATCGACATAGGAATCGCCTTCGCAAACCGCACCGTCCACGGCGATCTTCTCCCCGGGCCGAACGGCCAGAAGGTCGCCGACCCGGATGCGGCTGATCGGAATCTCCGTCTGCGTACCGTCCGCAGCGACGACGATCGCATTTTTTTGTTGCAGACCGATCAGCTTTTTCAGCGAAGAGGTCGTATCGCCTTTGGCCTTCTCTTCGAGCGTGCGCCCCAGCAGGATGAAGGCGATGATCACCGCCGCAGCTTCGAAATAGACGTGGGGTTCCACTCCCCGCGAGAGCCAGAACTCCGGAAAAACGAGGTTGAACAGACTGAACAGGTAGGCGATGCCCGTACTCAATGCGACCAGCGTATCCATCGTGGCCGAACGGTGGCGCAACTGCTGCCAGGCATTCACGAAAAATCCGCGTCCCAGCCAGAAGACGACCGGAGCGGACAACAGCGCCATAATCGCACCGCCGCAGGGCATATCCATAAAGAACATACCGATCACGACCACCGGAATCGCCAGCACGACAGCCCAGAAAGCCCGCCGTTTCAGGTCCCGGTACCGCTCCCGGTTCATCCGCTCCAACTCGTCGGGCGTGTCATCATCCGAATCGGCGAGCATATCGTAACCGCCCTCCTGCACGGCTTGCCGGAGTTTTTCCGGCGAGGTCTGCATCGTGTCGTATTCGACCGCTGCGGTCGAAGCCGCCAGATTGACGGAAGCCGCGACGACGCCCGTCTGGGCATTGAGAATTTTTTCCACACGTGCGGCACATCCGGCGCAGTGCAGCCCCGCAAGGGGAAAAGTCCGTTTTACATATTTACCTTTCGACATACTTTTTGATTTTTTTACAGACAGGGACGAGCACGGAATATCCGCACGCCCTTCGTGTCCTTTCGATACAAAGATCGGGACAAAAAGGGCGGAAGGCGTTATATAATTCCGGATACTATTTACAAGATTTCGGAACGACCGGCGGATTACACCTTGTCCAGCGATTTGCGACGGTTCTCGCCGATCTTCCGGAAATGGCTGGGCGTAAGTCCCGTCACCTTCTTGAACTGGGCGCTCAAGTGGGCCGTACTCGAATAGTTCAGCTTGTCGGCAATCTCGCCGAGCGACAGCTCGCCGTAAGCCAGCAACTCCTTCACCCGTTCGATTTTCTGTGCGATGAAGTATTGTTCGATCGTCGTGTTTTCGATCTCCGAAAACAACGAACTCACTGCCCCGTAATCCTGATGCAACCGGTCCGCGATATAATCCGAGAGGTTGGTCCGCAAAGCGGCGTCCTTCTCCCGCACCAGCTCGATGACCGTATTCTTCACCCGCTCGACGGTCTGCTTGCGGCGGTCGTCGATCAACTCGAACCCGACGGCGCGGAGCGCTTCGTCCAACTCCTTTCTTCGCTCGGCAGTCAGTTCTGCGGGCAGCACGGCTTCGCCGAGAACGACCGACGAGGCCTCGATCCCCGCCTGCCGCAAAATATCGCGCACGACCAGAATACAGCGGGGACAAACCATGTTCTTAATGAAGAGTTTCATCGGCAACGGAAAGAATTTGTCGATGACAAAGATACGATTAAGCCGAGTGTAAAAGCAAATTTTATTTGCATTTTGCCGAGGCGGAGTATCTACGACGAAGTCAAAGATTGAGGAAAAGCCGAGGCATATCGGCAGGTTGCGGTAGAGCAGGTCGATATTCGGTGGATCGAAATATACAATCAAAAATAAATGACACTTGACAGGCTTGCATAACTGTCGATTTTTATTTAATTTAGTCATAAAAAGATGGTTTTATACTATGTATGACGCCTTTATTTGATACTATAACGCTTTCTATGATAAAACGCCTTACCTTCAGCTTACTCGACCTGTTTGTATGTTCCCTGTTTTTCCCAGGAACGCTTCGTTGTCCGGGGCCGTATTCTCGATGCGGAATCCGCTCCGGTTCCTTATTGTTCGGTCAGCATTCTCGAATCGCGCGACTCCACGATCCTCGGAGGCGCCGTTTCCGACACGGAAGGCCGTTACAGCCTGCATTTCGAGCAGGCGGGCCGCTATCTGCTCTGCTACGACCATCTGGCCTACGAATCCTGCTACCGAACGGTAGAGGTTCCGGAGGCGCAAACCCTGCCCGATGTGATTCTACGTCCGGCCAGCCGACATATCGACGAGGTGGTCGTGGTGGCCCGAAATACCGAATACAGGGCAGGCCGCTACGAAGTCAATATGTTGGGTAATCCGATCGTCCGCAACCGGTCCGTGATGCAGGTGCTGGATCTGCTGCCGGGCCTGCGGGCTTCCGATAATACCTTGTCCATCAAGGGAACGCCGGTGTCGGTCGTCTATATCGACGACCGGTTGGTAACGGATCTCGGGGAGCTTTCCGCCCTTCGTGCCGAAGACGTGAAAAGCGTGGAGGTCCAGAACAAGACGGGAGCGGCCTATTCCGCCACGACTTCTGGCGGTATCGTCCGTATCCGGCTCAAGAAACTCGCCGCAGGCAGTTTTTACGGCAACGTATCTTCCTCCGCGTCCGTTTCCCGCGACGGATATTCTACGGGACTCGCCCTGCCGTTCTCGGCCCAGTGCGGACGATTGGGAATATATATATGTGTCGGGTTCCTATGGGGAGAACGAAACGCTCGACCGCACCTATTCCGAATTTCGCAATTCGGGATACTCGCTCGATTCGGAGGACCGGGGGCGGATCACCTCCCGGAATATCCGCGAACTTCTGAGCCTGGTTTACAAGATAAACGACCGCCATTCGATCGGTCTCGGGGGACAGATTTTCATGGGAGCGAGCGACCCGTCCAATACGGTGCACACGACCTCTGCGGGATTGGCCTGGGGCGATGTGCCGCCGCAGATGCCCGAAGCCGGATATACGCTCTACCGCTACGGGGGGGGGCACGCTCTACAACCGGCAGTATCAGGGGTCGCTGAACTATATCTTCCGTTTCGACACGTTGGGTTCCCGGCTCTCTTTCAAGGCCGACTACCTGCACCAGAACGTCGATCGGAATTACGACTACGACACGCGCGATTTTTCCCGGCCGGAGGATGCGGAACCCTTCTCCACGGAGTTGCGGCGCGAGCGCTACAAGCTGCTGGGACATCTGTTCGCGTCCCGGCTCGACCTGAACAAGAATTTTTCGGAAGAGCGCTCGCTCGATGTGGGGTTGAGCTATGATTTGCGGTATGCGGACAACAACGCTCCCGTGCATCGCTTCGAGGAGGAAGAGTGGATCCCGGACCCGAAGATGAGTACCTGGTTTATCGACCGCACTCAAAGCACGGGTGCCTACACCCAATGGGCCGATGCCTACGGCAAGTTCTCCTATCAGGCGGGCCTGCGACTGCAATGGGATCGCATCGCTTACCGGAATGCCGAAAATACGGGCTACGAACATCGTGACTACTGGCGGCTTTTCCCGGAACTCAGCCTGACCTACACGTTCAACCCGGAAAAGGGCACCAATATCAATCTCGACCTCTATCGGTCCAGCGGCCGGCTGCCCGACAACAACGCCCTGAGTCCCCGCCGGGTCTGGCAGTCGCAATACAGTTATACCGTAGGCAACGAAAATCTCGAACCCGGCTGGGGGTACGACATCGACCTGAGCTATACGCTGCGCAACAAACTGACGATCTCTTACGGAGGTACGTGGTCGCGCGGCAGTGAAACGATGACTTTCTATGACCCCGACGATCCGAACATCGTCTATACGACGAAGGTGAACGGGGAACACGGCTCGGCGCATAATATCTGGATCGATTATACGACATTGGTAACCAAATGGTTCCGAGTGAAATCTTTCATTCACGGATATTGGTATCGGAGAGAGGTGGATGGCGACTGGCAGGCTTCGTACAGTGCCGGAGGCGGGATGTTCAGCCTTTCCCTTATGTTCCAGCCGCATCCCTCGATGATTATCTATCTGGACGGAGGCGTCGAGCTGCCCCAAAAAAGATTGGAAACCTGGCAAAATTCCTATTGGGCTTTAGCTGCCGGAATAACCAAATCATTCTGTAAAGACAAACTGTATATATCCCTCGACGTGAACAATATCCTTTCGACCAAACTGAAAAAGGAAACGGTACGCTGGGACAACTCCTACTATTCCGTCCTGCGGCAACCTCGGGGACACAGAAGTCTGCGGCTGGTCTTTTCGATCGGCTACCGGTTCAACCGAAATGCCAAAAAGAGCGTATCGACCGTGCAAACGTTACGAGATCCGGAAGAAATTCTGAAATAGGCCGCTCAAGACCCGTATTCGAATCCAGTGCGCAAGACGTGCTTTCCGAGAACCGTATTTTGTGAAACTTTTCCGCTCGATATATGAATAGTGGAATTGGCATCGCTTTTCTCCCCGGCAATCCGAAGCATTTCGGCGCTTTCACATCTGCCTCAAAAACCAAAAAAATTACGGACGGCTGCATCCGGCAGCCGCCCGTAAAAAATTCCGCCCTCCGAAATCAGAAGTTGTAGCGCACCATCAGATTGACCCGATTGGCATGGCCCTTCATTCCGTCCATATTTTCGCGGGTGCCGTACAGGTATTCGGCCGCAAGCTGACAGCAGGGGGCCAAATCCCAGAAAATATTGCCGAAGACATACTGACCGCGACGGTATTCGTCATCGGCATAGGCCCCGTTCCTGCGGCAAACCTCCGCCATGGAATAACCGCCCGAAATGGCGAGTTTGTTCGGAACGAGGTCGATTTGCGCAGCCGCCTGCCAACCGTACATCGGCATAGTCTGAATACTCCTCGGATTGTGAGGATTGGGTGTAAAATCCAGTCCGATGCCCGATAAATCTTGGATGTAGGGAGTGATGCCCTCGCCGTACACACCGTTGAAGAAGAGTTGCAGGGGACCCGCTACTTTGATATTTCCGCTGGCCTGGACGCCCCAGCCGAAGAGCGAAGTATTGTTACCCGTCGATTCGTTGTGCAGATACATATCGCGGAAAACGGCCGATGCCCGGAAATGGCTCTCCTTGTTCCGGCCCCAATTCACCTGCATATAAACCGGAAAATCGGGTACGCGCTGCGGAATCGAAGCGAACGAATCGCCGTAGGTGCCGCTTACGTTCGGTAGCTCGGCGGCAACGCCGAATTTCAGAATATCGCGGTAGATCGAATGCTCGTAACGGATCATCGTCGAGAAAAAGTAGTTATAGGCATTGGGACCCTGGAAGTCGATCGTATTGGGAGCGGCGTTCAGGTCGCAGAACGTCGTTACGTCGCGTCCGAACGTGAACCCTTTGAACGATACGTAAGCCGACCGGATACGGGGCGTATAACTGTTGGTTCCTCCGCCGCGGAAGTCCGTACTGAAATAGAGGGTGACACGGCCCAGTTTTTTCGAATTGGCGATGGCCTTCAGAAATATGCGGGAGGTAGTTCCGTCCAGGCCGAATTTCTGACGGGTGGCATAGGTGCCGGGAACGGCGATCGTGGCCGGAATGAAATCCTGTGCTCCGGAGATTCCGTCGAAGTCATACGACGCACGCAGAGTCACCTGGCCGCCGAGCGAGAAAGAGAATTTGTTCTGCTTGGTGGCGAAGATGAAGTGAGGCAGTTCATCCTGCTGGAAACCGGGATGATGGGTTTCGATATAATCCCGAATGGCATTGTCGATTGCCAGTTGGTTCAATACGGCCGCTTCGAGCAAGGCCTCTTCGTCTGCAGGCGGTTGAGGTGCATTGACGGAAACCAAATAAACCGTCGGAGAGTATTCGCCGGTCTTTACGCTGTCCTTACGGATCTGGTAGGTCTGGGCCGAAACCGAGGCCGCAGAAACCGCCAGCAACATTGCGATTAAAAGTCGAAAAATTTTCATAAGCAATAAAATTAAATTATTCCGATAATGGCGGATGCCATCTATATATGTATATTACGATTTTGGAAGTCAGACAATTGGTATTTGCCCGAAACGTGGCAAGTTATATGCCAAAATACCCGGCAAGAACAGGTGCAGCAGGTCGGAAAGCGGGATCCTCCAGCCTGCGAGCCGGACCGGTCACGGCATCTGCCAGACGTTCGAACCTATTCCCGAAGTCTTCGGACGGATGTCGGTCTCCTTTCCCTAAATAAAATTCCCTCAAAAAGTGTAAAAAATGAACAGAAGGCGTTGGCAAATCCTGCAAATCGGATAAACTAACGGCGAAATAGTTATTTCCGAAACGGTCGCTATCCGATATTTTTGTATTTTTGTAAAAACATATTTTTCATATGAAACATAAGTTAGTGATAGCAATGACTGCGGCAACGCTGTTTCTGGTCGGGTGCGGGCAGCGGCAACATACGGAACAGGTAACGCTCGTGCGCATCGATACCGTAAAAACAGCGAATACCTGTGATATTCTCGAATTTCCCGCCCGAGTACAGGCTGCCGGAGAAGTTCACCTCGCATTCAAGATACCCGGAACCTTGCAACGTATTTATGTCGATGACGGAGCTTTTGTCCGTCAGGGTGAACTTGTTGCCGAAATGGATCCGCGCGATTACGAACTTCAGTTACAGGCGGTCGAAGCCGAATATTTGAGTATCAAGGCCGAAGCCGAACGTGTAATGGCGCTTTACGACCAAAACGTCGCTACCGCCGATGCTTACGACAAAGCGCGATACGGGCTGCAACAGATTACGGCGAAATACGAGAACGCCCGCAACCAATTGGCCGATACGAAACTGTATGCTCCTTTCGACGGCTACGTGAAGCGTCGGCGCTTCGACCCTCCGACGGTCGTAGCGGCCGGAATGCCGGTCATCACGTTCCTGTCGGGCAAGAATCCCGAGGTCGAACTTTTCATTCCGGCATCGACTTACATTCGCCGTCGGGAGATCGCTTCGTTTGCGGCGGTGTTCGATTTTCTGCAAGGGCAAAAAATTCCGCTGCGTCTGCTCCATGTCGATCCGAGCGCCAATGCCAATCAGCTTTACGCCGTGCGGTTGGCACTGCCCGTGAATACGGAGATCGCGGCGACACCCGGCATGAACGCAACGGTCGAAGTCGCCATGCGGCAGGAAACGGAGGCATCGGTAGAGATTCCTGCATCGGCTCTGTTCAGCAACGGCGACAAGACGAGTTACGTGTGGATTTACCGACAGGACGGGACGATCGCACGCCGACGGGTCGAAGTAGTCCGTCTGCATACGGACGGAACGGCGACGATAGCGGATGGTCTGAACGAAGGCGAACGGATCGTCGTGGCCGGAGTTCATAAATTGACGGAAGGCCAGCGGGTCGCACCGCTTCCTGCTCCGTCGAAAACCAATGAAGGAGGGCTGCTATGATCGACTTGGGCAAATGGGCTTTCGGACACAGCAAGCTCGTCTATTTTCTGTTGGCGGTACTGTTGGTAGGCGGTCTGAAATCGGCCTACGACATGGGAAAACTCGAAGATCCCGAAGTCAAGGTAAAAATCGCCATGGTGGTCGGGGTTCGTCCGGGAGCGTCGGCGCACGAAATGGAACTGGAAGTGACCGACCCGCTGGAAAAGGCGATCCGTACCGTCGGAGAGGTGGACAATACGCAGAGTTGGTCGTACAACGACCTCTGCATCATACAGGTAGAACTCAAAAGTACGACGCCCGATGACCGGCTCGAACAGTGTTGGGATATGCTGCGGCACAAGGTTTCCGATGCGGAAGCGTCGTTGCCCGGCGGTACATCCGTGACGGTTCAGGACGATTTCAGTCTGGTTTACGGTATGTTTTACGCCCTGACCGCCGAAGGCTTCAGCGAAAGACAGCTCGCCGACTATGCCGGACTGATCCAGCGCGAATTGACCGATCTCGACGGCGTGGCCCGGGTGGAGCTTTACGGAAAGCGCGAGGAGAGTATCGATATTTCGCTGCGTGCGGACCGAATGGCGACACTCGGCATTTCGCCAACGGAAGTACTCGCCACCCTGAACGGACAAAACGGCACTTTCTATGCCGGTTACTACGACAACGGGGATCAACGCGTGCGCGTAACGGTCACCGATAAGTCGCGTACGGTCGAACAGATCCGCAACATGGTCATTCAGGGCCATGAAGACGACCAGTTGCGTCTGGGGGATATTGCGACCGTAGAGAGCGGCTATACGGAACCCGTACGCAATTCGATGACCTATAACGGTGAACGTGCCGTCGGTATCGCCGTAGCCGCCGCCTCGGGAACCGACATCGTAAAGGTCGGCAATGCGGTCGAACGGCGGCTCGCCGAATTACAGGAGGAACGTTTTCCTGCAGGCGTCGCTTGCCACAAGGTCTTCTATCAACCCGAACGGGTAACAGGGGCCCTCTCCACTTTCTTCATCAATCTGGTCGAATCGGTATTGATCGTCATCGCGATTCTGATGATTACGATGGGGTTCCGCAGCGGCGTAATCATCGGATTCAGTCTGCTTACGATCGTCATCGGCACGTTTCTGCTGCTGGGTATGACCGGCGGCACGATGCAGCGGGTTTCACTGGCGGCGTTCATTCTCGCAATGGGGATGCTGGTGGACAATGCGATCGTCATAGTAGATGGTATTCTGGTCGATCTGAAGCTGGGCAAGCCGCGCCGCGAAGCGATGTGCGCCATCGGTCGTAAAACCGCCATGCCGTTGCTCGGAGCTACGGTCATTGCCATCCTCGCATTTCTGCCCGTTTTCCTTTCGCCCGATACGGCAGGCGTCTATGTGCGCGATCTGTTTATCGTGCTGGCGGCGAGTCTGCTGTTGAGTTGGGTCCTGGCTCTGGTGCACGTGCCGCTGATGGCGAATCGGCTTTTGAAGCAACCGTCGAGGACCGAGGGAAGCGGTAAACTGTATGACAGCACGTTGTATCGTCGTTTCGGCGATCTGCTTCGCTTCGGTTTGCGGCACCGTATCGCGGCCCTGTCGGTCATTCTCGTTCTGCTCGGATTGAGCGTCTGGGGATTCCGGTACGTGCGGCAGGGATTCTTTCCCGATATGGTTTACGACCAACTCTATATCGAATACAAATTGCCCGAAGGTACGAACTCCACACGGGTTGCCGCCGACCTGCGGGAAATCGAAGCGTACCTTAAGACTCGTCCCGAAATCCGGAACGTTGTTGCGTCCGTGGGCGGGACGCCGGCACGGTATAATCTGGTGCGCAGTATCGCCACGCCGTCGCTCTCTTACGGAGAATTGATCGTCGATTTCGAATCGCCCGAATCGCTGGTGGAAAACATGGATGTCATTCAGGAGGATCTTTCGGCCCGTTACCCCGACGCGTACGTCAAGGTGAAGCGTTATAATATCATGTTCAAAAAATACCCGATCGAAGTGCAATTTTCCGGACCCGATCCGGCGGTACTGCACCGGTTGGCGGATTCCGCACGAATGATTATGGCACGCACGCCCCAGGTTGCGCAGATCACTACCGGCTGGGAACCTGCGGTTCCCGTTTTGGCGGTGGATTATCACCAGGCGGCCGCCCGTCGTGCCAACCTGAGCCGCCAGGATATCGCCACCTCGTTGCTGACGGCCGAAGGCGGTATTCCCGTCGGGACGTTCTACGAAGGAGTACATCGCAATACGATCTATCTCAAATGTACGGCGGCCGACGGCTCGCGCATCGACAATCCGGAGAACGTACCCGTTTTCCCGATGCTCCCGAATGTAAATGCGCTGCTTGACGACGAACTGGTGGGGAGCCTTCAGACCGGCACGCTCGACAAAGGCGATATCATCCGAAGGCTGGCGCAGACCATCCCCCTCGGGCAAGTCGGACGGGGTGTCGGCATTCGCTGGGAAGATCCGGTCATTCCGCGCTATAACGGTCAGCGCATGCAGAGCGTGATGTGTTCCCCCGCACCGGGTGTCGAAACCGAGGCGGCACGACAAACTATTGCCGAACAGATCGAAGACATTCCGTTGCCGACCGGCTATTCGATACGCTGGGATGGTGAAAAAGGGGCCCGTGACCAGACGATGTACTGGCTTTTCAAACAGGTCCCGCTGGCCGTAGTACTCATCATCGCTGTTCTGATTCTCTTGTTCGGCGACTATCGTAAGCCGACGATCGTGTTGTCTGCATTCCTTTATTGGCCGTCGGCATCGTCGGAGCAATGTTGCTGACCGGAAAGACGTTCGACTTCTGCGCCATTGTGGGTGCGTTGGGATTGATGGGCATGCTGATTAAAAATTGCATCGTATTGTTGGACGAAATCGGCCAGCGGTGCAGCGGCGATACCGACCTCATAGCCGGACTGGTCGTCAGCGCCCAAAGTCGTCTGCGGCCTGTGATGATGGCTTCGCTTACCACCATTCTCGGTATGATTCCGCTGCTCGGCGATGCGATGTTCGGTTCGATGGCTGCGACGATCATGGGCGGACTGTTCTTTTCAACCATCGCCACGTTGTTGTTTCTGCCGATACTTTACGCCCTGTTTTTCAAAATCAAAACGAAATAATACGATTCGGCCGCAGGCCATACCTTACCGTTCGTGCCGCACCGATGCGGCGCGAACGGTGTCGATATTCGACGAGCGCATCGAACAACTGCAACACAATGTTCGCCCGATCTTCGGCGCAGGGCAGAACGACGGGTGCAAACGGACCCGGCTTTCACTATCTTTGAAGTACTCCGCTGCGACAAGACGCAAATAAAATTTGCTTTTGCCCTCGGCCTAATCGCAATCTTTGACTTCGTCTTAGATACTTCGCCTCGGCAAAGTACAAATAAATTTGTTTTTGCCCTCGGCTTAATCCCAATCTTTGACTTCGTCTTAGATACTCCGCCTCGGCAAAATGCAAATAAATTTGCTTTTGCGCTCGGCTTAATCCCAATCTTTGACTTCGTCTTAGATACTCCGCTTCGGCAAGACGCAAATAAAATTTGCTTTTGCTCTCGGCTTAATCCCAATCTTTGACTTCGTCTTAGATACTCCGCCTCGGCAAAATGCAAATAAATTTGCTTTTGCGCTCGGCTTAATCGTATCTTTGCAGAAGATAGGAGGCGGTTCGGCAATCTGTACGTGCCAATTCGTGCGATTGCCATCATCTTATTATCTTTGCAAAAACGATTCCGTCCGGTCGATCTGTCGATAAAATGCCAGAGAGCGACTGAACGCGATAACGAAAAAATCGAGCTATATGATCTGGTTTCTGCTTCTCCTCTCCCTGCTTTTTGCCGGGGTGGACTTTCTCTTCTACCGGGTGCGGATGCGTCGGCATTCCGAGCGCCTTCGCCGCGCCTTCGTCTGGTTCGCGGTGTTTTCGGATGCGCTTCCGATCGTCGTGCTGCTGCTGCTCAAGGCCGTACCGGACAATACGACGGGCTGGATGCAGGCAGCCCAATGGTTTACCTTCGTCTTCCTGTTGCTGATCGGCTGTCGTTACGGCTATTATTTCGGTTTGTTGTTCGATCGGCCTCGGAGTTTCAGTCGGGTAGGGGCGCTCTTCGCTGTCGGATGTGCCGTATGGCTCGTATGGGGAGCTACTTGGGGCAGACAGGCCCTGCGGGTGAACGAAGTCGAAATCCGGTCCGCAGCACTGCCCGCCGCATTCGACGGATTCCGGATCGTGCAATTCTCGGATCTGCACATCGGCACGCTCGTGCGGCCGGAACGGGAGATGAACCGGCTCGTGGACACGATCAATGCGCTGCAACCCGACCTCGTCGTCTTCAGCGGCGACCTGGTCAATATCCGCTCCACGGAACTCACATCGGACGTATTGGCCATTCTGGGGCGGCTTCGCGCCCCGTACGGTGTCATCTCGACCCTGGGTAATCACGACGTGGGACTTTATATCAAAGACACCGTCGCCCTGCCGCGTGCTGAAAACAATCGGCAGGTAATCGACCGGCAGCGGCAGATCGGGTGGCGGATGCTGCTGGATTCGACCCTCTACCTGCGCCGGGGCAGCGATTCGATTTCGGTGACGGGCATCTCGTTCGATCCCACGCTGCAAAAATTCCGACATTCGTTCGATCTCCCCGAAATATCCCTTGCGGCCGCTTACGACGGCGTACCGGAGGGTATGTTCAACCTGACGGTTTCGCACCTGCCGCAACTGTGGCCCAATATCATCGCCCTCGGTCGCGGAAATCTCACGCTGGCAGGGCACGTGCACAGTATGCAGATCAAGGGACATCTTTTCGGACGGGCGTTTTCCCCGGCACAACTGATGTACGACCGTTGGAGCGGACGCTACGACGATGCGGCCGGCAATACGCTCTACATCAACGACGGAATCGGATACGTCGGCTTTCCGATGCGGCTCGGCGCCGATCCTGAAATCACCCTTTTTACGCTGAAAAAATGAAAGTGATCGTTTCCACCGCCGTTTCTTCGGATGGATATCTGGACGACCGTTCGCCCGACCGCCTGATCCTCTCCACGCCCGAAGACTGGGCCGAAGTGCACCGCCTCCGGGCCGCTTGCGACGCTATTCTGGTCGGGGCCGAAACCATCCGGCGGGACAATCCCTCGCTGCTGGTCGGCGACGAAGTTCTTCGTCGGGAACGAATCGACCGGGGGCTTCCGTCCAACCCGGTCAAGGTAACGCTGACCGCTTCGTGCCGGCTCTCGCCGGAGGCCAATTTCTTCACCCGGGGAGATCAGGAAAAGATCGTCTTCACCACCTGCCCCGATCCCGGTCCCCTGCGGCAGGTGGCGACAGTGATTCCCGCCGCAGAGATCACGGCTGCTCTGATCGTTACCGAACTCGAAAAACAGGGGACTTCGCTCCCTGCTGGTCGAAGGAGGAGCTGCGACGCTCCGGATGTTCTTCGCCGAAAATCTGGTCGATACCTTCCGGCTGGCTGTCAATCCGGCCGTAAAAGTGGGGGATCCCCGGGCACCCCGTTTGGAGATCGGTTCCGGTTATCTGCAAACGCCTCATTCGACCGAATCGTTGGGAGGAATGCGGGTCACGACCTATGCGATCAAGCCCGACCGGACCGCCGAAGACCGCCGCTACCTGCAAATGGCGATCGACGAAAGCCGCAAATGTACCCCATCGACCTCTTCCTATTGTGTAGGTGCAGTGATTGTAACGACTAACCGAAAGATATTTACGGGTTACACTCACGAAACTTCTCCGACCCACCACGCTGAACAGGAAGCGATTCTGAAAGCGCTTGCAGCGGGTGTCGAACTGCGGGGTGCGACCATCTATTCTTCGATGGAACCGTGCTCCGAACGAAAAAGTGAACCGGAAAGTTGTTCGGAATTGATAATTCGGCACGAATTTCGCCGGGTAGTTTTTGCTCTATATGAGCCGGACTGTTTCGTTTGTTGCCAGGGCGCCCTGAACCTCCGTCGCCACGGGATCGAAGTCAGCGTCGATGAGACGCTGTCCGGTCAGGTCCGAGCGATAAACGCACATATCGGACATTGAGGAGCATGGTTATTTTTTGTTCTGTTTTACGCCGAATATTGGCCTAAATAACCACAACAAATTATACGTACGAATATTCGCACTATCTTCGCATAAAAATTTAGAAGACCATTTTATGAACCGTGTAATCGTTTCATTTTTCGCTCTGTTAGCTGCCGCACCTCTGGCGGCTCAGGAGCAAACGCCCCGGGTACTTTCCCTGGATGAAGCCCTGGAGATCACCCTCTCCGGAAGTCCGGTCATCGAAGCCTCGCGTTACGAAGAAAAAGCCGCCCAGCAGGAACGGCGGGCAGCGATCGGCTTGCGTATGCCGCAAATCAGCGTAGGCGGAGCCTACACCTATTTGGGCAAGGACATCGGATTCGACTTCAATGATTTGAAAGGGCCTGTCGGAAATATCACCCACGACATTCTCGGCAGCGGGCTGATCCCGACCGAATTGATCCCCCAGATTCAGCAACTTCTCACCCCGGTTATGGGAGCGGATTGGTTCCTGACATTGCAGGACCGCAGTCTCGGATTCGTCGGAGGGCAGGTAACCCTGCCGATCTATATGGGCGGCAAGATCAACACGGCCAACCGTGCCGCGAAAATCAACGAAAAGACTGCAGTCGAGCAGGGAAACCAAAACCGCAACGCGCTGGTTTCGGAGCTCGTGGAGCGATACTACGGTCTGGCGCTGGCCCGACAGGTCGTCGAAGTACGCCAGCAGGTAGTGGATGGAGTAGGCCAACATCTGAAGGATGCGATCGCCCTCGAAAAGAACGGCATGATCGCCCAGAGCGAACGCCTCTACGTCGAATTCAAGATGGCCGAGGCGGAGCGGGAGCTTCAAAACGCCCGGTTGCAGGTCGAAACCATTGCCAGCGCACTGAATAATACGCTCGGACAGCAGGCAGAGGTTCTGCCCGTAACGACGATGTTCGTACTCGGCAACCTGGAAGACGTAGCCTATTACAAAGACCTGGCGGCCAAGTTCAATCCGCTGCTCAGCCAGGTAGCCCTCAAGCGCCAGTTGGCCAAGGAAGGAGTTCGGTTGCAACGGGCCAATTTCCTGCCGCAGGTGGCGGCGATGGGCGGAGCCTCGTTCTACAACTACCAGGTAACTAAAATAATGCCCCGCTGGGCAGTAGGTGTCGGCGTGAATCTCAAGATTTTCGACGGCCTGAACCGCGAATACAAATATTCGGCGGCAAAACAGACGGTCAAGCAAGTGGAAGTGCTGGAAATGAAAGCCGGCAAGGACATTGCAGTACTGATCGAAAAACTCTACAACCAAATGAACAACTATGCCAACCAGATGAAGTCGATCGACGCTTCGCTCGCATTTGCGGAGGAGTATCTCAAAGCCAAGAATGCGGCATTCCTGGAAGGTATGAGTTCCTCCTCCGACCTGGTGGATGCCGAGCTGAATCTCGCCAAGGTGCGCACCGAGCGTATGCAGGCCGCCTACAATTACGATGTCGCGCTGGCCAAGTTGCTCGAAGCCGCCGGCATCAGCGATGAGTTCATTAGCTACCTGCACCGTACCGACGCCCGTCCCATTCATTTCGACAAAGAGTAAATATAGATAATCCCATGAAAAAAAGTACCATTGTCACGATCATTCTGATTGCCGCCGCTGTCGTGCTGGGCGTCATCTTCATCAGTTGGTATTTACGCAAGGCCACGCCCCTGTACATCCAGGGAACGGTGGAATGTACTACATACAAAGCTTCGTCGAAAGTTCCCGGCCGTATCGAGGAGATGAAAGTAGAGGAGGGACAGCACGTCACCAAGGGCGAACTGCTCTACACGCTCTCGACCCCCGAACTGAATGCCAAGTTGCAACAGGCCGAAGCCGTGAAGAGCGCCGCATCGGCCATGGACCAAAAGGCCCTCACCGGCGCCCGTATCCAACAGAAGGAAGCCGCACTGAATCTCTGGGAAAAAGCCCAGGCAGGACTGTTGTTGGCCCAGAAAACCTTCGACCGCGTGAACAACCTCTATGAACAAGGCGTCGTTCCGGCCCAGAAGCTGGATGAAGCCCGCGCCAACCTGCAGGCGATGCAGGCGACCGAGCGTGCGGCCAAAGCGCAATGCGAACTGGTATTCGACGGAGCCAGCAAGGAGGAGAAAGAGGCGGCACTGCCGCCCAGGTACGGCAGGCCGAAGGCGCCGTTTCGGAAGTGGAGTCCTATCTTTCGGATGCCTTGGTTTACTCCCCTGTAACGGGCGAGGTTTCGACGATCATCGCCGAAGCCGGCGAACTGGTCGGCAGCGGTTATCCCGTAGTGGCGATCCTCGACATGACCGACGTGTGGGTGACCTTCAACATCAAGGAGGATCTGATGCCCGACATCCATATCGGAACCCGTATGACAGGCTATATCCCGGCCTTGGACCGCAGCGTGGAGTTCGAGGTGACCTATATCGCCGTGCAGGCCGATTTCGCCACCTGGTCCGCAACACGCACGCAGGGCGGCTTCGACATCCGCACCTTTGCCGTCAAAGCCAAACCCACGCAAGACGTGGAATACATCCGGCCGGGTATGAGCGTGCTGGTAAACTGGAAAGACATCGCCAAATAATTCAGAAAGGGTAGCGTATGCCGGGCTTTTTCAGCAATACGCTCGCCGTCCTGCGGCGGGAGATCCACCGGGTCGCACGTCAGCCGATGTATTGGCTGCTGACGGTGATTCTGCCGATCGTCGCGTTCGCATTCTTCGCGGTGTTGTTATACAAGGGAGTGGCACGCGACATTCCGATCGCCGTCGTGGACCAGGACAACAGCACCCTCTCCCGCAAAGTGACGCAGATGATCGACGCGACGCCTACGGCTTGGGTCGCTTACGGCGTACAGGGGATGGAAGAGGCCGAACGACTGATGCTACAAAGGGGCAAGATCATGGGCATCGTTCTGATTCCCGATTTCTTCGAAAAGAACATTCTCAACAACAACCAGACCCATCTGGAAAGCTACCTGACCGGCACGAACATTACGGTAAACGGTCTGCTGGCGAAGGATTTGCAAACGACTGTCACCACTTTTACCGCCGGTATCCAGCTGCAACTGCTGATGAAACAGGGGCTGACCGAAAAACAGGCCATGGCGCAACTGATGCCCGTGCGGTTCGACAAACACGTGCTATTCAACCCGCATATCAACTACGGCTATTACCTTTCACCGAGTTTCATGCCGATGATGCTTCTGATCTTCACGATCATGGCGACGATTTTCGTCATCGGAACCGAACTCAAGAACGGCACGGCCAGGGAGTGGTACGACACGGCCGGAGGTTCGGTCTTCGCGGCCTACGCGGGCAAAATCCTGCCGATTACGGCCATTATGTTCCTGATGTCGGAATTGATGCTCCTGGTCATCTTCAAGGTGGTCGGCGTGCCGCTGAACGGCAGTCTGACAGTCATTACCATCAGCAATCTGCTTTTCATCCTGAGTTACCAGTCCCTCGGCGCGATGATCGTCACCGTGTTGAGCAATCTGCGACTGTCGCTCTCGCTCGGCGGCGGCTATTCGGTGCTGGCCTTCACGTTCTCGGGCCTTACGTTCCCGATCATGGCAATGAGCAAACCCATGCAATGGTTCTGCTGCATCTTTCCGTTCACATTCTACACCGATATCATGGTCGATCAGGCCTTGCGCGGAGCTCCGGCGATATATTCGTTGCCCGACATGGGCATCATCGCCCTGTTCATCATTCTTCCGCTGCTGTGTCTGCCGCGCCTGCGCACCATCTGCACGAATAAAAAATACTGGGGGAGATTATAGCGATGAGTCGATTTACCAAACAGATAACCTCTTACTGGCAGCAGTTCCGCACCGTCGTCCGCAACGAATACGGCTCGATCTTCACGGATGCCGGCGTGATTCTCGTGCTGGTGCTCGCCCTGCTGATCTATTCCACGCTCTATTCGCTGGCTTACGGGACGCAGGTACTTCGTAACGTGCCGATCGGAGTAATCGACATGAGCAACACTTCGACCAGCCGTCAGTTGATCAATACCTTCAATGCCGGACCGAACGTCTATGTGGCCTACGAACCCGGCGACATGGACGAGGCCAAACACCTTTTCTACGACCGGGAGATATACGGCGTGGTTTACATCCCCTCCGATTACGAGGAAAAACTGCTCGGCGGACAGCAGGCGGCCGTTTCGCTCTATGTCGATGCCAGCTATTTTCTGATGTACCGCCAGGCGTTCCAGGAGCTCGTGTCGGGCATCGGCACCACAGGAGCTATGGTGGAATTCCAGCGGTTGATCGCAAAAGGAGCCAACATCCCGCAGGCTACGGCCACGACGCAACCCGTGATTTACCAAAGCCACAATTTGTTCAACCCCTACCTGGGATACGGCACCTTCGTCATGCCGGCGATCATCATGGTCATCATCCAGCAGACGCTGCTCATCGGCATCGGCATGATCGGAGGCACCTGGAGCGAATTCGGACTTTACAAGAAACTCATTCCTCCGGGACGCCGGAGAATGTCCACGCTGCCCGTCGTGGCAGGCAAAGCGTTCGTTTATGCGTCGATCTACGCCGTCACCCTGTTTTATATTTTGGGACTGCACTACAAATTGTTTCATTTCCCGACCAACGGTCACACGGCGGACATCATCGCCTTTCTCATCCCGTATCTGCTGTCCTGTATTTTCCTGGGCATCGCCGTCTCGACGCTGTTCCAGCGACGCGAACAGTCGATCATGCTGTTACTCTGGTGTTCGATCCCGGCTCTGATGCTCAGCGGAGCTTCCGTACCCCGCGAAGCGATGCCCGAATGGCTCTACCGGTTCGGCCAGATTCTGCCGAGCAGCAGCGGGGTAGAAGGGTTCATCCGGCTCCAAAGTATGGGGGCTTCGTTCAGCGACGTGTTGCACGAGGTACGTATCCTGTGGATTCTCACGATAGTTTACGGCGGATTCGCTGCTGTCGGCATACACCTTCGCCTCAAGAAGGCCGCAGGTAAATAACCCGATTAAAATATGAGCTTCTCCGAAACTATGGAACGACTTGCTTTTACCCTTTTTGCCGTATTTGCAGCAGTAACGCTTTGCAGCGCTCAAAATCCGAATGAAACGCGCGTTGTCAAAGACGCTTCCGGACGTGTGAAGTACACCGTTCAAAAAACGGGAGATCGGGAAATAATCAAGGATTCAAAAGGGAAGGTCGTAGGCTCAACACGCCAAACGAAGGATCGTAAATACCACTACAATTCAAACGGCACGTCGGCAGGCTCCGAAACCAAACGAAATCAGAATGGAACACGTATCATCAAAGACGCTTCCGGACGAGTGAAGTACACGGTGCGCGAGAACGGGCAGCAGGAAGTGATAAAGGATTCCAAAGGACATATCGCAGGTACGACACGTACAACGAAAGACCGTAAATATTACTACGATTCAAACGGCTCGTCGGCAGGCTCCGAAACCAGATGGTAACCGACATGCAGACAGCGGGAAAGCCATCATACGGCAAGTCCTGAATCGAACGACCGGAAGTGAATGGCTCCGGGAGTATCGTCCTTCCCCAAAAAGGTTGTGGTGACTCGGGCAGGCATATTCCGCAACGTTATGGGCCTGATCGCAAAGGTGCTGAAACAAAAAGAGGGGTCGATACCCCTCTCTTTTATGTTTCAATAATCATATCGTATATTCCTCGACCAAACCGGGGCGCATATCGCTTTACCGGTGCGGCGGACGGAACCCGCCTCCGGGAACGGTGCTGCGCCCCATACCGACGGCTCCCGACGGGCGGTCCGAAACGCCTTGATAATCCTTGATGTTCTTCGAACCCTTCTTGCCGAAGAACCGCAGGTTATAGACGAACTGCACACAGTAATAACGTCCCACCACGCTGTTCCAAGAATTTTGTGTCCAACCCGACCCGGTCGTGCGTACGAACGCTTTATTCTGATTGAAAATGTCGTTTACGCCGATGTTGATTTCCCCCAGCTGGTTGCGAAAGACCTTCTTGCCCACGAACAGGTTGCAGAGCAGATAGCTGTCGTCGTAATCGTTCGTAAAACCCAGATACTGGATATAAGAAGCGCTGCCCGAGAGGGAGAATCCCCGGCCGAAGATGAACTTGAACGACGCCGCAGCCTGATGGTTGAAATAACGGTTCTTTCCTCCGGTAGCGGCGAGGGAATTGACGGCTTCGTTGTACGTGCCGTTCCACGAAAGGGTGAAGTCCACATTCTCGGAGATGTTGCTGCCCAACACTACGCCCGCTTCGTAACCGAGGTTGCCCGTGTTGTTCCGCTCGCCGTCCACGAGGCTCGGAATACGCGAATAGCTTACGCCGCCCCGCAGATTCAGGTTGCTCTTGATGAAATTCACCGGAAACCCGTAACTCGCCCGTGCCCGCACATCCCAGTAGCCGTCCATATTCGTCCATTCGGTGAACTGCAGCGGACGGTAAACCGTATTGTCGATCTCCAAAGTAGGACGGTAGCGGGTGCTGGTCGTAATATAGTCCTGGGTCGTTTCGGCCCGGAACATCAGCATAAAAGTACGGCCCTTCTCCGCATTGGAATTGACGTAGTGCATACTCAAATTATGGCTGTACGAAGGCCGTAAGTCAGGATTACCCCGCGTGATGTATTGCGCATCCGATACGTCATAGACATTTTGCAACTGGGTAACCTCCGGGTTGTCCGTATAGGAGCGCAGGAACATTCGCAGCGTATTCTCCCGGTTCAGGTTGAACTGTCCCACCATAAAATAGGTCACATTGTTGTAGGCGTGCTTGATCTCTTCGGAGCCGGTACGGATCACCTCACCCGAAAGGCTCGAACGCTGATAATAGACGTTCGCAGCGAAAGTATTGCGGTCCTTGGAGTAGTTGAAGCCGGGGCCGAGAGAGTGCACCGTATAGCTGCTCTTGTAAGCGTTCGACAGCAAGGGATCGGGAAGCAATCCCGTAATATCGTAATCCTCGCCGGTCCGGTAGGTTTTCTTGTCGCTCTGCTGGTAATTGTACGACGTCCGATACCCGAGGCTCACCTGCGAATATTTGGATACGGGCTCCGTATAGGTCAGGCGGCCGTTCAGCCGATAACGGTACGAAGGATTCATCATGCGCTGGTAGATCAGCTTTTTCAGATCGTTCTCGTCCGGATCGGGATCGAGGTCTGGGTAACCCTCGTAAATACCGAAATCGTTGGTATGGGAGTTTTGCTTATTCTGGGAGTCGAAATAGTTGAAAAAGCCGTCCACCGTAAGCGTACGTCCCGGCTTGCCCAGCCGCACGCGGTAAATGGCCGAAGTATTGACGCTGTAACCGTTTCGGAAGGCATCCTCGAAATTGTCGATGACGCTGTAACCGCTTTCGCCGAACTGTCGCCCGTAAGTCGTACTGAACGGATCGTTCGACTGAAAACTCAAGCCCGGGCGGATCATCAGCGACTGGTTGTCCGCGATTTTCCATTCGATGCGGGCATTCAGGCGGTTGTTGAAATTCTGTGTCCGGGAATAACCGTCGGTGAAAAGCGTATCGATCGGTGCCGGATCCTCGTACCAGCGCTCGGTACGCGCCCGATTGACCGTACGGGTTCCGTTGAAGAAGTAGCTGCCCTGGAAAGTCACCTGATCCCGGCTGCCCCAGGTATCCGAATAATTGACACCCACTGCATTTACCGAAGCCACGCCGTCCTGGTGACGAACCATATATTGTCCCACGCCACGGCCGAAGCGACCGCCGCCATGTCCTCCGCCGGAATTGCCCGTAACACCCAGAATATCCTCGAACGAAAAGTTCTGCTGATTGACGTTGTTAAAAAGACCGATCAGCGACAGACGGCTGGAGCCGCTAAAAAAATTGACGTTGCCGCCGACCATATACTTGTTTTTGGCTTCGGTTTCCGTGTCGGCGTCGTAACCGTAACCGGCATATGCCTTACCGAATATGCCCTGACGCATATTTTCGCGTGTGACGATGTTGATCGCCTTATAACTTTCGCCGTCGTCCATACCCGAAAACTCGGCCTGGTCGCTCAGCTTGTTGTAAACCTCGATCCGTTCGACCGCTTCGGCCGGCAGGGACTTGATCGCCGATGTCACGTCCTCGCCGAAAAACTCCTTGCCATCGACGAATACTTTCTGGATCGTTTCGCCCTGCGCCTCGACAGCGCCGTTATTGACCGTAATGCCGGGCATCTTCTTCAACAGCCCCTCGACGTCGGCATCAGCAGTCACCTTGAACGCATTGGCATTATAGCTTACCGTATCGCCCTTTTGAGAAGTGCGGAGTGCCTGCACCTCCTTCACTACGGTCTCGATGGCGATGGCCGCCTCCCGCAGTGCGATCTTTCCCAGGTTTTCGGACGGCTGCGTCACCCGAAACTCCTTTTCGGCCTTTTCATATCCCATGAAAGTCACGGCCAGGGTATATGAACCATAAGCGAGGCCGCGCACTTGCAATGCGCCTTTGTAACCCGATGTATAATATTTCTTCTGATCGGGGTGGGCTTTGGGCACGATTTCTATCACGGCACCCGGTACCTCTTCTCCCGTTTCGGCATCTACCACGGTGAGCGTAATCACACCGCTCTGGGCCTGCGCCCGAGCCAAACCTATCGTACACAAGAATACAAGTAAACAAATTGCTCTAATCATCTCCCATCATTGTCGTCACACGGCAAATATACGATAAAAATCGACTTTTTTCACTGTCCGGAACATGAAAAAAGGATGAAACAGGTCGGCCTGTTTCATCCCTATAAACGGAAATATCGGCGAATTATTTCGACTTTCTGCCTACTTTTTATCCACACACGGAGCACCGTTGCAGGGTCTGCAGTGATGTCCGGGATTCGCATCGCCTTTTCGACATGCCGGTCCGGCGCAATCGACCTTTCGGGCGGGACACTCTCGGCATTCGATCCATTGGGCATACTGTTCGGGCGTCAGAACCGCCTTCATCCGGCCGGCCATCTGTTCACGCTGCTGTGCCATCGCTTCACGCGATTTTTCAGCCATCTCCCGGCGTTCGGCCCGGTGCTCCCTCATGGCTTGAGCCTGTTCCAGGCAAATAGGGTAAACCTGTTTTACCTGTTCGTCAGAGAGCGACAGGTTTTCTTTCATCCGGTCGGTCATCTTTTTCGCAACCTGCTCCGTAGTAAGTTCTTTGTGTTCGGCACGACGATTATGGTGTCCCTTCTGGGCCCATACCGTACCCGTTGCCAGCACCAGCGCTGCCAGTACGACGATCAAGAATTTCGCTTTCATATCAACTACCATTTTAATTGTTATCGGTCTTTATAACCGAATGTACTCTTGCAAACCAAGCGCCAATCTCTTCCGACAAATGGAAAAAACGACTTATTCCTCCTTAAACCACGAAGCATACAGTTGGTAATCACGGGCTGTACGCAGTACGATCTCGTCCCGTTGTTCCGGGGTTATTTCCTTGACTTTTTTGGCCGGAATACCCGCATAGACCGAATTGGGTTCGAGCTTGCTGCCCGAAAGCACCAGTGCGTTGGCCGCGACGATGCACCCCGACGCTACTACGGCATTGTCCAACACCGTGGCGCCCATACCGATCAGGCAGTTGTCTTCGATGATCGCGCCGTGAATTACGGCGTTATGTCCCACCGACACGTCGTTGCCGATATGGGTCTGCGACGGGTGCTTCGAGCCGTCGAACAGGGTGTGGATCACCACGCCGTCCTGGATGTTCGTCCTATCGCCGATGGTGATCGTGTTCACATCGCCGCGTAACACGGCGTTGTACCAGATCGAACAGTCGCGGCCCACCGTCACGTCGCCGACAAGCACGGCGGTTTCCGCCAAAAACGTATTTTCACCCACCTGCGGGGTATGTCCCCGTATCTCTCTGATATATGCCATAATTCGATATGTATTAGTTGGTTCTTACTCTTTTTCAGCCGCCGCATGCTTGGCTTGCTGCCACAACTCTTCCATCCGGTCGAGCGACAGCTCGTGCAGGGTATGCCCCTCGGACGAAGCACACTCTTCCATATAATTAAACCGATTCATGAACTTTTTATTGCTTCGCTCGAGTGCGGATTCGGGGTCGATCCCGTACAGGCGGCAAGCATTCACCAGGGCGAACAGCAGGTCGCCGAACTCCTCCTCCATCGCCGTACGGTCGCCGGATGTCATTTCGGCTTCGACCTCGGCGGTTTCCTCCTTCACCTTGGCCCAAACATCCTCTTTTTTCTCCCAGTCGAACCCCGTCGCCGCTGCTTTCTCACCGATGCGGTAGGCCTTCACCAATGCAGGCAGGCTCACGGGAACACCTCCCAACGTACCGCTCCGACGGTTTTTCTTACGCAGTTTCAATGCCTCCCAGTTGGCTTTGACCTCTTCCGGAGTATCGGCATGCACCTCCCCGTAAATGTGAGGATGGCGATAGACCAGCTTGTCGCACAAAGCGTTCACCACATCGGCATAATCGAACACCCCGGCCTCCTCGCCCAGCTTGGCATAGAAAACCACGTGCAACAGCAAGTCGCCGGCCTCTTCCTTGATACCGTCGAGATCTTTGTTCGAGGATGGCGTCGGCCAATTCGTACGTCTCCTCGATCGTGTTGTTTCGGAGTGTTTCAAAGGTCTGTTTACGATCCCAGGGGCACTGTTCGCGCAGCGTATCCATAATTTCCAACAGGCGGGCCGTCGCCTTCAGTTTGTCTTGTTTCATCGTATTGTTTCTGTATTTTGACCGATAACGAAGCGAATATCCGCAGTCCAAGCGAACACCTTTTTTCCATATCTTTATGATCGGATAACAGTCCGAATTCGCCCGAGGCGATCCGAGCCACAGCCGATTTTGTGCAAAGATAGTGAAAGCCGAGAGAAAATGGGAGCTTGTTCCCATTTTTCCGAGACGCAGCCTATCTAAGACTATGTCAAAGATAGTGAAAGATGAGAGCAATCGTGCGGACTCGTGCCGAATCATTGTTTTTTGATTGCGAAATTCTTAAAAAAGATCGCGCCTTTCGGAAAAAACCTTAACTTTGTTAAAGTACCTCGCACCGGCGAAACGACACTTTTATTCGCTTGGCAGCTCATAGGCTGCCGAACGGCAAGAGATCGTTTTCGATAATTTTTCGGTTGCTACGAATGGAGCCAAAAGATTTATGTTATGAAAAAAATCGTCGTATTCCTGCTGCTTGTTTCAAATTTTTTCCCTTCGGGCTGCACCCGGCCGAAACAGTACGCCGACTATTCGCGGCACTCGGGTTTCGACCGTACGGAGATCGACAGCGCTACGCTGCGAAACCTCGAAGTATTGGGCCGTGTGTGGGGATTCGTGAAATATCACCATCCGGCATTTTCGGACGACCGGTACGACTTGGATTTCGAACTTTTCGAGTTGCTGCCTCTGATAGCCGATACCGCTCCTGCCGCTCGCAACGAGATATTGGCCCAGTGGATCGACGGCTTCGGCCGGTACAAAACAACGCCCGAGAAATACGAGAAGATACTGGCGTCGGATTCGGTTTTCGAACACCGCACCGACATCGGATGGATTCGGGATACGGCAACGCTCGGCCGCGAGCTTTCGGAGCGTCTGGTCCGGCTGCGTTCTGCCGACCGAACCGCAGGGAACCGTTACGTGTCGCAAACGTATTACGAAACCTATGACCAATGGTCTCCCAATCCCTGTTTCGACGGAGAAAAACCCTATTACGACTTGTCGAATCCCGACTACGGTTATCGTCTGCTCACGGTATTCCGTTTCTGGAACATGGTCGAATATTTCTTTCCAAGTAAATACTTGACCGACAAGGACTGGAACGATGTTCTTCCCGAATATATCCGGCGTATGGCACACCCGACGGGCAGTTACCTGCGGGAAACGCGACGGATGATCGCGGAACTCGACGACAACCACGCACAATACGGCGGAGGAATCTTCGAATTGTTCGGCCGTTATCGAGTCCCTCTCAACACAGGCTTCGTCGAAGGGCGGCTCATCGTCGTAACGCCCGATACCGTCCCGGTGAAGAGCGAGCGGAAAGCTCCCTTTCAGGTGGGGGACGAAATCGTCGCTGTCGAAGATAAACCGGTCGAATATTACATGGCACAAACCAGGGAATTCATTTCCTGCTCCAACGAGAACGACGTGCTGGCAGCTACGGCCGATCAAATTCTGCGCACTAAAGAGAATCGGCCGCTATCGATCCGCTACCGCCGTGACGGAGTGACGAGGGACACGTTGGCCGACGTAACAAAGATGCCAGGACATTTCGGTTGGAATTACCTTTGGAAATACCACAAGACATTCTCGATGCTCGAAGATTCGATCGGGTATATCTGTCCGAACAAACTCTCGAAAGAGGAGGAGATACCGGAGATCTCAAACGGCCTGAAAAAAAACAGAGGATTGATTATCGATTTACGCTATTATCCTTCACAAGATTTTAATGAATTTGTAAGCCAGTACATTGTTCCGGACAGTGTTAAATATACGGTCCGATTTACTTACCCCGATCTTGCATTGCCGGGCGTATTTTACGCGAGAGACTATTCTTATCCGACATATAAAACGGAAAAATACAACGCCCCTATCATTATAATGGTTAATGAAGGGACGCAAAGTTACGGGGAAACATCCGTACAAAAAATCCAAAATAATCCATATACTATAACGATCGGTTCTCAAAGCGCCGGAGCCAACGGCAATATCAGCAAATTTACGTTACCTCGGGGAATACTCGGCGCATTTTCCGGGTTAGGGTGGTATTATCCCGACGGATGGGTGGTGAATCGGCAGGGCGTGAAGATCGACCACGAAATACGGCCGACCCTCGAAGGTATCCGGGATGGACGGGACGAAATGTTGGAGGCAGCACTGAGCCTAATCGAAGAGAAGACCGAAGAAGAGTAGGCAGAGCCGGACACAGGATGCGAAACGGCGCTGCGGGTATTCAATCCGCAGCGCCGTTTTGAAATATTCGTCCCCGTTCCGCCCGAACTTCGGAAATTACTCCACCGGTTCGTAATCGATCGAGGAGTCCTGGTCCGTACGTTCGATCTTCATGATTACCGGGCGGAGTCCGTCGTTGCAGGAACAGATCGCCACGCCTTCCTTCGTGATCCAATCGCCGAAATAGAACTTTCCGGCGCCGTGCGACAAGGCGAACACATACTGATAAACCGCCTTCCACGCTTCGTCGCAAAAACCTTCGGGCTTGGCATAGTCGGCATAAAAAACCTGACCTTCACGCATCATAGGACACCTCGTAAAGCCGGGAGCGGCATACTCTCGTGCCAATTCCTCGTTCAGTGTCCGTTGCAGGATCGTAATTTTACAGCGCTTCATAATATCGTCTTTCGCTCAGAACCCATTCTGCGGGGGGACTGACTTGCCGCCCGCAGACAGGCGTTTCAAAAATCAAGCCCGCACCTGCGCACCCGCCTTGCGTTCGAACTGAGCCGTCAGATTGGCCATCGCCTGCTCGATCATCTTGTCGGTCAGCGTCTGGGTCTTGTCCTCCAGTACGAAACTCAGGGCATACGATTTTTTACCTTCGGGCAGCTTATCGCCCTCATAAACATCGAAGAGCGAAACCCGTTTGAGCAACTTGCGTTCGGCCGCGAAAGCAATATCACGCAGCGCGGAGAAAGTCACCTCCTTGTCGATCAGCAGCGCCAAATCGCGTTTTACCTCCGGGAACTTGGAAAGCTCTTTGGCCGTGACCTTATTCTTACGCGTAGCCTTGATCAGGGCCCCGAAATCCATCTCCAGATAATAAACGTCCTGTTTCAGATCGAAAGCCTTGCGCAGCTTCGACGAAACGACACCCATTTGCACCAACTCCCTGGCCTTGTCGTTGAGCGAGAAGGAGAGTGCATCCCCGTAAAGATCGCTGCGGAGCGATTCGGACTTGAGCGTATAAAGGTCGAGCCCGAAACGACGCAACAGCTTCTCGGCAATCGCTCGCAGCGTAAAGAACGATGCCTGCTCCGGTTTCCGGTTCCACGAAAGGGGTGCGGCGATGCCGGTTACGGCGATCGCCAGGCGGAACTGCTCGGAATAAGCCTTCAGCGGCTCTTCCGGTGTAGCGGCCGTCGCATCGTAAAAGTAGCAGTTGCCGAACTCGTACAGCTTCAGGTCGCCGTTGCGGTGGTTGGTGTTCAGTTGCACGGCTTCGAGCATATTGAACAGCAGCGTCTGTCGCATGACGTTCAGGTCGTTGCTGAGCGGATTGAGTATCTTCACGCAATGCTCCGGCTTGTATGATGTAAGTCCTTCGTAATAAGCCGCTTTCGTCAGTGAATTGGACATGATCTCCGTAAAGCCGTTAGCCGTCAGGAAATCGGCGGCGAGGTTCATCAGCTTGTTCCGGTCGGGTTTCGGCGCGTAGGAGAGCGCCGAATTGACGTGCGAGGGAACAGGGATGTTATTGTAGCCGTAGATGCGGAGAATCTCCTCGACCAAATCGGCCTCGCGCGTCACATCGACCCGATAGGGCGGCACGGCCACACGCCATAGGTCACCCTCCTCGGCCTCGATTTTAATGTCGAGCGCACCGAGAATCGTGCGGATCGTATCGGCAGGAATCTCTTTACCGATCAGACTATTGACATGCTTTATATCGAGTTCCACTTTAAACTTTTCGATAGGAGCGGAGCAGATATCCGTAATTTCGGAGGCGATCTCTCCTCCGGCCAGCTCCTTCATCAGCAGGGCGGCACGCTTGGCGGCATAGACCTGCATGTTGGGATCCACGCCGCGCTCGAAGCGGAACGAAGAATCGGTGTTCAGGCCGAAGCGCTTGGCCGTCTTGCGCACCCAGACCGGGTTGAAATAGGCGCTCTCGATGAATACGTCGGTCGTCGTATCGCTCACGCCAGAATCCAACCCGCCGTAAACGCCCGCAATACACATGGGTTTCGCAGCCGAGCAGATCATCAGGTCGTTGGCCGTGAGCTTGCGCTCTACGCCGTCGAGCGTTATGAACGGAGTACCTTCCTCGCAGGTTCTGACCACGATCCGGCCGCCGTCGATCTTCGCAGCATCGAACGCGTGCAGAGGTTGTCCCAATTCGAAAAGCACGAAATTGGTGATGTCCACCAGGTTGTTCTTGGGGTTGATGCCCGCGGCACGCAGGCAGTTCTGCATCCACTCGGGCGAGGGGGCTATCTTACAATTCTTGACCGTAACACCCGCATAGCGCGGTGCGGCTTCGCTGTTTTCCACTTGCACGTCGATCTTCAGATCGTGGTTATCGACGGCGAAAGCGCTCACGTCGGGCCATTGCAGCTCGACGGGCTTGCCCTGGCTTTTGAGATAAGCCGCCAGATCGCGCGCTACGCCGATATGCGACGCCGCATCGATACGGTTGGGAGTCAGACCGATGCCGATGACATAGTCGTCTTCCAGCTTCAGGTACTCCCAGGCCGGCTGGCCGACTTTCGCGTCGGCCGGCAGCTCCATGATGCCCTCATGCGAAGCTCCGATGCCCAGTTCGTCCTCGGCACAGAGCATGCCGAGCGACTCCACGCCGCGGATCTTGCTGCGCTTGATCTTGAACTCCTCCTCGCCGCCGTTGGGGTAGAGCACCGAACCCACCGTAGCGCAAAGGACCTTGAGACCCTGCCGACAGTTGGGAGCACCGCAGACGATCTGCAACGGAGCCTCGCCGCCTACATCCACCGTCGTCAGATGCAGATGGTCCGAATCGGGATGATCCGTGCAGGTCAGCACCTCGCCGACCACGACGCCGGCAAGTCCGCCGCGGATCGATTCGATCTTTTCGAAGCTCTCGACCTCCAGGCCGATATCGGTGAGGATCGTCGCCATTTCTTCGGCCGACAGATCGGTTTTAAGGTAGCGTTTCAGCCAGTTATAGGAGATATTCATAGTATGTGTAATATTTTATTATTGACAAAGAGTAAGCAAAGGTATAAAAATATCCCGATTTTATCCCCGCAAAAGAGCGGTAATTACGAAGACGGCCAGCACCGTGCTCGCAATGCCGTTGAGCGTGCCGAAAGCGATGCCGATATTCCGCTGCCGTGTCGGGGTCACCAACAGGTGTTCGGCGACGAGGATCAGCGTGAAAATCCCTTCGCCGAGCCAGAGCCAACCGTTCTGGGGACAATACGACCCGAACCAGAAAAGTGCCGCGACGCTCACCACATGCAACAGAATACTGAACAGGAGCGACACCCGTGCCGAAAAACGGGCCGGGATGGAGTAAAGGCCGTTCTTGCGGTCGAAATCGGCGTCCTGCAACGCATAGATGATGTCGAAGCCGCCGCACCAGGTCATCACCAGCAGCGCCAGGATACAGGGCGGCCATGCGAAATGCCCCGTGACGGCGATGTACGCCCCCACCGGAGCAATACCCAGCCCCAGACCGAGCACCAGATGCGCCAGCGCGGTGAACCGTTTGCAATAACTATATATCAATATAACGAATAGTGCCACAGGCGATAATAATCCGGTAAGTAAATTGATAGTCGAGGCGGTGACAACGAACAGCAGCGCATTGACGATCACGAAACGGAGCGCTGCCCGGGCACTGATCTTTCCGGCCGGAATTTCTCGGTCGGCCGTGCGGGGATTGGCCCGATCGATGCGGCGGTCGGCCCAGCGGTTGAAGCCCATCGCGGCGTTGCGGGCGAAGACCATGCAGAGCAACACCTGCAAGAGCAGCACCACCCAGCCGTATCTGCCCGCACAATCCGAAGGAATCCCCTCGGTACGCAGGGCATAGACGAAGCCGATGAGGGCAAAAGGCATGGCGAAAATCGTGTGGGCGAACTTGACCAGTCCGGCATATTGGCGTATCATTGTCGATTCGATTTTATGGTCGCAAAAGTAATCATTTTTTTCGGCAGCAGAATACGGCCAGGGCAAGAAATCGGCCCCCGGCAACGCCTGAAATCCATTGTTTTTCTCCGGAAAGATATTATCTTTGCACATTATTATATAAGGATTTCACTCGACGATGAAAAACATACGGAATTTTTGCATCATAGCTCATATCGACCACGGAAAATCGACACTGGCCGACCGTCTGTTGGAAAAGACCAATACGCTCAACCAGCGGGAAATGCAGGCCCAGGTCCTGGACAACATGGATTTGGAGCGCGAGCGCGGTATCACCATCAAGAGCCATGCGATCCAGATGGAGTACCTGGCCCGCAACGGTGAAAAATACGTGCTCAACCTGATAGACACGCCGGGACACGTGGATTTTTCGTACGAAGTGTCGCGTGCTATCGCCTCGTGCGAAGGCGCCTTGCTGGTCGTCGACGCCACGCAGGGTATCCAGGCGCAGACCATCTCGAACCTCTACCTGGCTGTGGGGCACGACCTGGAGATCATTCCCCGTGCTGAACAAGATCGACATGGATTCGGCGATGATCGACGAGTGAAGGACCAGGTAATCGATCTGCTGGGTTGTGACCCGGACGAGATCCTCTGCGCCTCCGGCAAAACGGGGCTGGGCGTGGAAGAGGTGCTCGAAGCGATCGTGGGGCGCATCCCCGCGCCGCAGGGCGACAAGGAGAGCGCACGCTGCAGGCGCTCATCTTCGACTCGGTCTTCAACTCCTTCCGCGGCATCATCGCCTATTACCGCGTCTTCAACGGCACGCTCCGCAAGGGCGAGAAGGTGAAGTTCTTCAACACGGGCCAGCAGTATGACGCCGACGAGGTGGGCGTGCTGAAACTCAAGATGCAGCCCCGCGACGACCGTAATCAGGGCCGGGGACGTGGGCTATATCTGCTCGGGTATCAAAACTTCGTCGGACGTCAAGGTGGGCGATACGATCACATCGGTCGAAAACCCTTCGACGGAGGCCATCGAGGGTTTCCAGGAGGTGAAGCCGATGGTCTTTGCCGGCGTATATCCCATCGACCCCAACGACTACGAGAACCTGCGCGCCTCGCTGGAGAAGCTCCAGCTCAACGACGCCTCGCTGACCTTCCTGCCCGAAAGCTCCCAGGCCCTCGGCTTCGGATTCCGCTGCGGATTCCTCGGCCTGCTCCACATGGAGATCATCCAGGAGCGCCTGGACCGCGAATTCAACATGGACGTGATCACGACCGTCCCGAACGTATCCTATAAAATCACCACGACACAGGGCGACGTGCTCGAGGTGCACAACCCCTCGGGCCTGCCCGAGGTGATCAAGATGATCGCCAAGATCGAGGAGCCCTACATCCTGGCGCAGATCATCACCAAGGCGGATTCTGGGCAACGTGCTCAAGCTCTGCATCGACAAGCGGGGTATCATGAAGAACCAGACCTTCATCACGCAGGATCGCGTGGAGGTCAATTTCGAGATGCCCCTCTCGGAGATCGTGTTCGACTTCTACGACAAGCTCAAGAGCATCTCCAAGGGCTACGCCTCGTTCGACTACCATATCGATCTCGTTCCGTCCCTCGAAGCTGGTCAAGCTCGACATCCTGCTCAACGGCGAGCCCGTCGACGCCCTCTCGTCGCTGATCTATGCCGACCATGCCTATGATTTCGGGCGCAAGATGTGTGAGAAGCTCAAGGAACTGATACCGCGCCAGCAGTTTGACATTGCCATCCAGGCGGCCATCGGAGCGAAGATCATCGCACGCGAGACGGTCAAGCAGGTGCGCAAGGACGTGACGGCCAAGTGCTACGGCGGCGACATATCCCGAAAGCGCAAGCTGCTGGAAAAGCAGAAAAAGGGCAAGAAACGCATGCGTCAGATAGGCAATGTGGAAGTACCGCAGTCGGCATTTCTCGCCGTTTTGAAAATGGATTAGCTATGAAAAAGACGATCATCGACCTTTTCGAATCCTCCGTTGAAAAATACGGAAAGAAAACCTTCCTGCTCGAGAAGCGTCATCACGCGCTTTCAGCCCACGACTTACGCGGAAACCAGGGAACAGGCCCTGGAAGACCGGGGCCGGGGCTGGCCGCGGCGGGCATCCGCCCCAAAGACAAGGTCGCTATCCTGGCCGAAGGAAGCAACGGATGGATCATCTCCGAGCTGGGTATCTTCTATGCCGGAGCGATCAGCGTGCCGCTGTCGGTGAAACTCGAAGAGTCGAACGATCTGCTGTTCCGTATGCGCCATGCCGAAGTCAGGGCGCTGTTCGTATCGAAACAACAGCTTCCGAAGATCCGCCGCATCCGCGCGGAGCTGCCGGAACTCGAACAGATCATCGTCCTGGGACACATTCCGCTCGAAAGCGGCGAAACGGCCTACGGCATGCTCAAACGTCTGGGCCGCGACTATTTGGCCGGGCATAAGGAGGAATTTCTCAAAATAGGGCAGGCAATCCGGAACGACGACTACGCGACGATCACCTACACGTCGGGCACCACGGCCGACCCGAAGGGTGTCGTGCTCACGCACCGCAACTATACAGCCAATGTCGAGCAGTCGCTCTCGCGCATCGACATCCCGCCATACTACCGGACGCTCATCATCCTGCCGCTGGATCACTGCTTCGCGCATGTCGTGGGATTCTATATCATGATCGCATGCGGCGCCAGCGTCGCAACCGTACAGGTGGGCGCCACACCGATGGAGACGCTCAAGAACATTCCGCAGAATATCCGCGAAGTGAAACCCAACTTCCTGCTGTCGGTGCCGGCGCTGGCCAAGAATTTCCGCAAGAACATCGAATCTTCGATCCGCGCCAAGGGGCGTTTCACGGAACGGCTCTTCAACTTCGCGCTCCGCACGGCCTATATCTACAATCAGGACGGCTACCACAAAGGCAAGGGCTGGCGGATCCTGCTGGCACCCGTCGTGGGACTTTTCGACCTCGTACTGTTCCGCAAGGTGCGGGAGGCATTCGGCGGCAGCCTGGAGTTTTTCGTCGGGGGCGGCGCGCTGCTCGACGCGGAGCTGCAGCGGTTCTACTACGCCATCGGTATCCCGATGTTCCAGGGTTACGGCCTCTCGGAAGCGACACCCGTCATCTCGACCAACTCGCCCAAGTACCACTGGCACCGGTTCGGGTCGTCGGGCAAGATCCTCGAACCGCTCGACCTGAAGATCCTCGACGAAGAGGGGCGAGAGCTGCCGCGCGGCCAAAAGGGTGAAATCGTCATCCGCGGCGAGAACGTCATGGCCGGATACTGGAAAAACCCCGAGGCGACGGCGGCGACCGTCCGCAACGGCTGGCTCCACACGGGCGACATGGGGTATGTCTCGGAGGATGATTTCCTCTACGTATTGGGGCGTTTCAAGAGCCTGCTGATCGCCAGCGACGGAGAGAAGTACAGCCCCGAAGGAATGGAGGAGGCGATCGTTGATAAATCGCCCTTCATCGACCAGATCATTATCTATAACAACCAAAGTCCCTTCACCGGGGCGATCGTCGTACCCAATCGCGACGCCCTGCGCCGCGAGCTCGACGCCCGCGATATCCGGGAGGGTAGAGCGGCTGCGGCCGCCGACATCCTCGGCGCGGAGATCGACCGTTACCGGGCCGGCGGCCCCTATGCCGGAGAATTTCCCGAGCGGTGGCTTCCGGCGGGACTGGCTATCGTGGACGAGCCATTCACCGAGCAAAACGGACTGATCAACAGTACGATGAAAATCGTCCGCAACAAGGTGGAAGAGTATTTCCGCGACCGGATCGACTACCTCTATACTCCGGAGGGAAGGGAGTTGCGAAACGATAAAAACCTTGCGTCACTGCGGAAAATGGTAGAATAACCTGAAATTTTACCGCCCGAAGAGTTGATAAATAAAAAAATCGGAGTAACTTTGTACTCCGAATGCGGGAGTAGCTCAGTGGTAGAGCATCAGCTTCCCAAGCTGAGGGTCGCGGGTTCGAGCCCCGTTTCCCGCTCACGAGGTCCTTTTCGAAGGACCTTTTTTGTTAGGCAAGATTACATAATATAGAAGTAAACGATTCTGGACATCAATGATATGCAGAATCGTTTCGTTTTAATACCGGAACAAAGAGCGAACAGCAGCGAAAGTATGATTATCAGGAGCCGGGACGGAAGATAAATTACATAGCGCAGGGGACAGACTTCACAATATATGTTTCTGCGGAACTTACCGAGGTAGCATGGCAACGGAAAATGTTTATACCGCAAACAGACGTCTGGGACCTTTCGATCGACAAAAGCCGACAAAATGCAAGGCATTGACAAATGAATCACTTACGTCAAACTCTGGCCCGTTATGCGATTATCACATACACGACGTAACAAAGTTTCAGCGATAGCAGGCTGCCGAAGCTATAACACACACAGAACTTACTTCTTGTCGAGCCGAGATCGCGCTCCAAGCGCACCCCTGAAAGTTCCAAAAACAGTCAGCCTTATTTTCCTTTATCCATCTGCTTCTCCAGTAAAGAAATTACCCGGTTCATCTGTTCGTCCCGCTCCCGAAGACTGCCGGCCTGCTTTTTTATTACCTCCCAAGCATCCCTGGGAATCAACACTTCATCGGAGCCTGCCGGTCGCCCGACATAATACGCCTGGTCGTTTACCAAAAGCTCATTCCCGCCTTCCATTGCCGGATAGTGAACGACATTCAGCATCGGTCCTTCACCGTTCAACAGCCAATCTTTATTCAATTCGGGATAGCGGGCGAAAATTTTACCGAGTTTATCACGGCTCGGTTCATGTTTCAGTTTCGACAGATAGGCATTCGATAGTCCGCACTCGCGTTCGAAGCGCCCCGGCTTGATGCCGCTCATCCTGCAAAATTCCATTATTCTGTCCTTGACCGTCATACCAAAAGTCGTTTATAATAAAAATCGTATTTATAAAAATAAATTATAGAAAATTCCTTGTCATATAGATTTAATTCTTCGAATATTATCTATATTTGTAGTATCAAACAGATCGAACGAATAGTGTTCGAAAAACCGAACGAAAAAAATTATAACAAATATAATATAATTCTTTCAATAATGCGACGACAAGTATATAAAAAGGTAATCGAAATCGCACCCGATCTGAAACGACAGATCGCTATGGAAATGGGGTGCACGGTAGATACCGTGTATAATGCGCTCAACTTGAGCAACCCGACCACGGGTGCACAACCGGACAGGATCCGCCGTCGGGCTATGGAATTGGGCGGCAAGGAGAACCGAAAAAATCCGCTGGATCAATTATTGACGCCCCAACCTCTCGTGCGAACGAAAACAGCCGGAAAAAAGAGGTCGTATTACAAACCGCAACGAAGTCTTCCACCACATCGTGCTTCCGCACAATGCTTTGCGCGAATAACGCTCACCGACAAAAAACGGGGAGCAATCGGGAGAGGCGGAATAAGTAGAAATACAAAGAGGAAACGGGAGATTTTCCCGTTTCCTCTAATTTTCTATAAACGCCCCGCCGACGGAAACTTACCTCCAAATCCGAACGCATAGCCGGAAGTATGAATTAAAAAAACGAACATCCTTCCGAAATTTTTCCTATATTTGCATCATACATAAGACACAAGAGGGGTGCCTTCGTCGGGAAAGACCGGAAAGGCTGAGATCATACCCTATGAACCTGAAGCGGTTAGGACCGCCGGAGGAACTTGTTCATAGACCGTAATTTTCTCATCGAGACATCTCCCGCAATTACGGTAAATCATGGAAGTATTCATCAATCACTCACCCGTCGAAACCGACGCTGCAACGACGCTCGCCGAACTGCTGATGCAGGAGGGTATCGCCGCCGACGGAATCGCCGCAGCGATCGACAACAAGGTCGTTCCCCGCAGCGAATGGCCGACGACCCATTTGCAGGCCGGAGCGAAAATCACCGTCATACGCGCCGTGTGCGGAGGATGATGCGCATCATCGTCATCACCGACACGCCGTTCGCTGCGTCGGAAGCGGAGTCGATCCGGATTCTGCTCTCGGAAGGAGCCGATCGGGTGCATCTGCGCAAACCGCAATCGGCCGAGAACGACATGCGTCGCTTGATCGAAGCGCTTCCGCCCGAACTATATCCTCGCCTGACTTTGCAGGATCATCTGTATCTGGCCGGGGAGTACGGCATCGGAGGAGTGCACCTGAACGCCCGCAACCCGGAGATCCCCGCCGGATTCGGAGGCCTGGTAAGCCGTTCGTGCCATTCGTTCGAGGAGCTCGCATCGCACCCGACGGAAGACTACCTTTTTCTCAGCCCGATTTACGACAGCATCTCCAAAACCGGCTACCGAGCGGGGTATGCACCGGACGAACTCCGGGAGGCATTCGTGCAGGGCATCATCAATCCGCGCATCGCAGCGCTCGGCGGCATCCGGCCGGAACACCTGCCCGCGTTACAGGAGTACGGATTCGGGGGAGCGGCCTTGCTCGGGTACATCTGGCAGAGCGCTACGCCCGGAGAACTGGTGCGGCGCATGCTGGAAATACGAAAATTCAACCGATAAACCGGCGGAGCGCACCGGAATCGGTCCGATAAAAATACTTTAGTGTGCCTCATGGGAGGCGCAGCGTCCCAAAATCCCCTCCGAGGAGGAGGGGCGGGGAAGGTCGGAATTACAGAATCGGCCACGAGCCGCGATAATCGACCGCCGGTTCGACGCGACAAACGTCAGACAACGGTACATTAAATAAATATACAACTACTAAAAATATGTTACAGTTCATTACCCACCATACCGACCGTTACGACGAGATCGCCGGCACCCGGGCCGTACTCGAAGGAGGCTGCCGCTGGGTGCAGCTCCGCATGAAAGACACTCCGGCGGAAGAGGTGCTGCGCATCGGACGTGAAATCGAAAAGCTGTGCCGGGAGTACGGTGCGAAATTCATCCTCGACGATCACGTGGAACTCGTCCGCGAACTGAATGCCGACGGCGTGCATCTGGGCAAGCTCGACATGCCCGTAGCGGAAGCCCGCCGCCTGCTGGGGCCGGAATACCTGATCGGAGCGACGGCCAACACCTTCGAAGACATCGAACGGGGGGCAGGGCAGGGCGCCGACTACATCGGCCTCGGACCGTTCCGTTTCACGCAGACCAAACGCAACTTGAGTCCCGTGCTCGGACTCGAAGGCTACCGCACGATTATGGAGCGCTGCCGCAATGCCGGCATCGCGCTGCCCGTCGTCGCTATCGGGGGCATCACGGCAGCCGACATGGAAAATATTCTCGCAACGGGAGTGACCGGAATAGCGCTCTCGGGCGCACTGCTGCAAGCGGAACACCCTCGAAGAAACTCAACGAATAATTAATATAATAAACCGAACTAAACAATGAGTGAATTAGTTATCGGCGGACGGACGTTCCGTTCGCGCCTGTTCGTAGGAACGGGAAAATTCAGCTCCAACGAACTGATGGCCCGCGCAATCGCCGCTTCGGAATCGGAGATGGTCACCGTAGCAATGAAGCGCATCGACATGAATAACCCGCAGGACGACATGCTCGTGCATGTACGCCGTCCGGAGATTCAACTGCTGCCCAATACGTCGGGTGTACGCGACGCTGAGGAAGCCGTGCTCGCGGCACAGCTCGCCCGCGAAGCCTTCGGCACGAACTTCATCAAGCTGGAGATCCATCCCGATCCCAAATACCTGCTGCCCGATCCGGTCGAAACGCTCAAGGCAACCGAACAGTTGGCTAAAATGGGCTTCGTGGTACTGCCGTACATTCAGGCCGATCCGGTGCTTTGCAAGCGACTCGAAGAGGCGGGCGCCGCGACCGTAATGCCGCTGGCGGCACCGATCGGCACCAACAAGGGACTGGTTACGCGCGACCTGCTGGCCATCATCATCGAACAGAGCAACGTCCCGGTCATCGTGGACGCAGGATTAGGCGCCCCGTCCCATGCGGCGGCGGCGATGGAGATGGGTGCCGACGCCGTACTCGTGAATACGGCCATCGCCGTCGCAGGCGATCCCGTGCGCATGGCCCGCGCCTTCGCCCAGGCCGTCGTTGCCGGGCGCGAAGCCTACGAAGCCGGACTCGGAGCACAGGCACAGTGCGCCGAAGCGTCGAGCCCTCTCACCGCATTTCTCGACTAATTCCGCCGCGCTATGTTTTCAGAAGAATTAGCCAAATACGACTGGGAGGAGACGACCCGGCAAATTCAGCACAAACGACCGGCAGACGTAGAGACGGTGCTCGGCAAGGAACACCTGACCCTCGACGACTTCATGGCGCTCATCTCACCTGCGCGGCCGCCTACCTGGAACCGATGGCCCGGCTGAGCCGCCGATACACACAGGAACGGTTCGGCAAGACTATTTCGATGTATATTCCGATGTATATCACCAACTCGTGCACGAACTCCTGCATCTACTGCGGATTCAACCATCATAACAAATTCGACCGCGTGATCCTCACGATGGAACAGATCGAAGACGAGTGCAAGGCGATCCGGGCACTCGGACCGTTCGAAAACCTGCTTTGCTCGTAACGGGAGAAAATCCCCGGGCAGCGGGCGTGGATTACATCGAACAGGCGCTCAAGGTCTGCCGTCCCTATTTCAACAACCTCACCATCGAGGTAATGCCGTTGGCGAGCGAGGATTACTACCGCCTGACCCAATCCGGACTCAACGGGGTGGTCTGCTTTCAGGAGACCTACAACCGCGCCAACTACAACATCTACCACCCGGCGGGGATGAAATCCAAATTCGAATGGCGCGTGAACGGCTTCGACCGCATGGGGCAGGCCGGCGTACACAAGATAGGCATGGGCGTACTGATCGGCCTCGAAGAGTGGCGCACGGACGTGACGATGATGGCCCTGCATCTGCAATACCTGCGCAAGCACTACTGGAAAACGCGCTACAGCGTCAATTTCCCGCGCATGTGTCCGTCGGAAGGGCATTTTCAGCCGAATGTGGTGATGACCGACCGGGAGCTGGCCCAACTCACTTTCGCCTTCCGCATCTTCGATCACGACGTGGACATCTCCTTCTCGACCCGTGAAAAACCCTCGTTCCGCAACCACATCGCCACGCTCGGAGCGACATCGATGAGCGCCGGATCGAAAACCGATCCGGGCGGCTACCATACCTATCCCCAGTCCCTCGAACAGTTCTCCGTCAGCGACGAACGCACACCGGCCCAGGTCGAAGCCGACATCCGCCGCGAAGGGTACGAAGTCGTCTGGAAAGACTGGGACAAAATCTTCGACTGACGATGGAGGAACGTTACGCACGGCAGACGATGCTGCCGGAAATAGGGGAGCAGGGGCAGCGCAGGTTGTCAGAGGCTTCGGTGCTGATCGTCGGCATCGGCGGGCTCGGCTCGGCCGCAGCCCTCTACCTGACGGGAGCCGGCGTGGGACGCATCGGACTGGCCGATGCGGATACGGTGAGCAAGAGCAACCTCCAACGGCAGGTACTCTACACCGAACGACAGATCGGAATGCCCAAGAGCGCTGCGGCCCGGGAGCGGCTCGCGGCGCTCTCGTCCCACACCGCGTTCGAATGCCGGCCGGAAGGAATTACCCCGGAAAACGCACGGCCTATTCTGGACGGTTACGACCTGATACTCGACTGCTGCGACAACTTTCCGACCCGTTACCTGCTCGACGACCTATGTGCCGCCTGCCGAAAACCCTGGGTGCACGGCTCGATCGGGGAGTTTTACGGTCAGGTGACCGTTTTCAACGGCCGGAAAGGCCGTCGTTACCGCGATCTCTATCCCGACCGGAAGGCACTTTGCGCCCGTCCCCGGATCACGCAGGGCGTACTCGGCACAGTGCCGGGCGTCATCGGAACGCTGCAAGCTTCCGAGGCGATCAAATACCTCTGCGGCTTCGGCGAGCCGCTCGACGGGCGACTGTTCACGATCGACCTGCGTACCCTGCAAACCCAAATCATAGATTATTAACCTGCAAAAAACACAAAAAGAACCTATGGGAAAAGGATTTGACGAATATGCTCCGGCTTACGACGCCTGGTTCCTCGAAAACCGCAACGTACTCTACTCGGAAATCAATCTGGTGGCCCACGTGCTGAAAAATCCGGGGCGGACACTCTCGGTCGGTTGCGGCAGCGGACTCTTCGAAACGATTCTGGCCAAAGAGTACGGTATCACGATCACCGACGGCATCGAACCGTCGGAAGGAATGGCCGAAATCGCCCGCAAGCGGGGGATGAAGGTGACGATCTCGACCGCCGAAGAAGCCGATTTCGGCTGCGGCGACTACGATACGATTCTCTTCAACGGTACCCCCAGCTACATCACCGATCTGGAAAGCGTCGTCCGCAAAGCCTACGACGCCCTGCCCGAAGGCGGCCGGATCATCCTGATCGACGTTCCGAAAGAGAGCACCTACGGTGTGCTGTACAACCTGGCCAAAGCCCTCGGCACGTGGGATCATCCGCTGCTCGCAGGGACCTATCCCGAGAATCCCTATCCGATCGAATTCGTCCGGGTCGCCAACTGGCGCACGACGGCCGAGAAGATCGAGCTGCTCGAAAAAGCCGGATTCCGGGATCTCCGCTTCGCCCAGACCCTCACCACGCACCCGCTCTACTCGAACCGGCAGGAAGAGCAGCCGTCGGAAGGGTACGAAAAGGGAGATTACGTAGCCGTTACCGCCTGCAAATAAACCGACATTATGAAAAAATGGAGCGAAGAGGCCTGGGATGTTGCTCGGCCTACCTACCGAAAATCATCGAACATCCGTTCGTCGAAGAGCTTGCCCGGGGTACGTTGGCCGCCGACAAGTTCCTGTTCTACCTGCGGCAGGATTCGCTGTATCTGGCGCATTACTCCAGGGTATTGACCCACATCGCTTCCCGTCTTACCGAGAAGGAGCACATCGCGGCTTTCATCCGCTTCGCTTCGGACGGCATAGAGGTCGAGGAGGCGCTGCACGGCTCCTTCCTGAAAGGCGACGTACCGGCTCCCGAAGAGATCAGCCCGACATGCCTGCTCTACACCTCGGTACTGCAAGCCCAGGCCACAGCCCCGGTCGAAGTGGAAGCCGCTGCCGTGCTTCCCTGCTTCTGGGTCTATCAGCAGGTCGGGCGGCAGATCATCGCCCGGCAGCAGGGAAGTGGGAATCCCTATGCACAGTGGATCGAGACCTACGCCGATCCCTCCTTCACCGAAGCGACTTCGCAGGCTATCGGAATCTGCGACGCACTGGCCGAAAAAACCGGGCCGGAAACCCGGCGCCGGATGACCGACATCTTCCTGCGCTGTACCAAGATGGAGTGGCTGTTCTGGGACAGCGCCTGGTATCTGGAAAGTTGGAAAATATAAAAAGCGTTCATTCAAGTAAATGTGCCAATAATCTGATTAACAAAATCAATTATGAAAAAACACTATAAGCGGGTCCTGACGATCGCCGGAAGCGATCCGAGCGGCGGAGCAGGCATTCAGGCCGACCTGAAAACCTTCTCGGCCTGCGGTTGTTACGGGATGTCGGCCATCGTAGCCGTCGTGGATGAAAATACGGTAGGCGTCACGGGCGTACACCCGGTGCCTGTGGATTTCGTCACCGGCCAAATCCGGTCGGTGCTGGATGACATCGGCGCCGACGCCGTTAAGATCGGTATGCTGCACTCATCGGAACTTATCCGGGCCGTGCGGGAAACTTTGGCCGCTTACGACATCCGCAACATCGTCCTCGATCCGGTGATGGTCGCCACCTCCGGCGATCGGCTCCTGCAGGAAGAAGCGATCGCCACGCTCCAAGAAGAGCTGGTACCGTTTGTGCGGGTCATCACTCCGAATATCCCCGAAGCGGAGATTCTGCTCGGACGCAAGATCGCCGGACAGGAGGAGCTGCCGCAGGTAGCACGCGAACTCTCCTTCGGACGCAAAGTTTCCGTGTTGCTCAAAGCCGGACACCTGCACGATACCGAGCTTATCGACGTATTCTACAACGCCGAAACCGACAAAGCGACCCCTCTGCGCTCCATGCGGCTCGACACGCCTAACACGCACGGTACGGGCTGCACGCTCTCCTCGGCCGTAGCAGCTTTTCTCGCCCATGGATTGCCTCTGGACGAAGCGGTCGTCTGCGCCAAGGAGTACATCAATGCCGCAATCATCGCCGGAGCCGAATACGAAATCGGCAAGGGTCACGGCCCTGTGCACCATTTCTTCAACTTCTGGGAATAAGAGCGGGGCAGTACACCGAAACGGCGGAAATATTGTGCGAAGTGGGGATATTTTATGAAAATATCCCTATTTTTGCTTATTCAAACAATGTACAAAACACGAAGAGATATGTCAATGGTTTTCAAATTCCGAATGTTGAGCGATGAAAACGACCATTTCGTCCGCGACTACGAGGTGCCGTACGATATGACGCTGCTCGGGTTTCATGAGTTCATCACGCGTTCGCTTGGCTATGAAGAGGGGATGTCTTCGTTCTTCACGGCCGACAAGCAGTGGAACCGGTTGCGCGAATTCACGCTGATGGACATGGGAGATAATTCAGAGGACGCTCCTCTGCCGATGGCGGACATAACGCTCGGTCAGTTGATTCACAACAATCGCGACCGGCTGATCTACCAGTTCGACCTCATGGGCGACCGGGCGTACTACCTCGAACTGACCGAAGCCAAAAAGCCGGAGCAAGGGATGGAATATCCGCGCGTAGCTTTCGAGCACGCCCCGGCTCCCGATCAGTTCGATCCCGACGCCAATGAGTCGGAAGGCTCTATTTTCGAGGAGATGATGGGCGACTTCAGTTCGTTCGAAGGCGACGACAATTACAGCGACGATGACTGACAAGCGGCTCGTCGTTTTGGTCGGCGCAACGGGGTCGGGTAAAACGGATCTGAGCATTCGCCTGGCAAAGCATTACCGGGCGCCGATCCTTTCGACCGATTCCCGGCAAGTGTATAGGGGAATGCCGATCGGTACAGCACAGCCCACGAATGAACAATTAAAAGCCATTGAACACCATTTTATTGCCACACTCGACATACAGCAGGACTTCAACTGCGGGCAATACGAAGTGCAGGCGCTCGAACTGCTTCGGCAACTGTTCGTACGGCACGATACGGTAATCGCGGTCGGAGGATCGGGATTGTATGTGAAGGCTCTTTGCGAGGGGATGGACGACCTGCCGGAAGCCGACCCGGAATTGCGGAGAACACTCCGACAGCGACTTGCGAATGAAGGCCTCGAATCGCTGGGCGAAGAGTTGAAGCGGCTCGATCCGGTTTATTATGCGCAGGTCGATCGGAGCAATCCTGCACGTGTCGTGCGGGCATTGGAGGTATGTCTGCAAACCGGACGTCCCTATTCGGAACAGCGGACAAAGCCCCGACGCGAACGGAACTTCCGAATCCTTAAAATCGGAACCGACGTTCCCCGTGCCGAACTCTACGGGCGAATCGATCGCCGCGTGGACGAAATGCTGGCAGAAGGACTGGAGGTCGAAGCCCGTCGGCTCTATCCCTACAAACACCTGAACGCCCTGCAAACGGTAGGGTATAAGGAGTTGTTCGCCTACTTCGACGGACGATGCAGCCGCGACGAGGCAGTGGAGCTTATCAAACGAAACACGCGCCGCTACGCCAAACGGCAGCTCACCTGGTTCCGCCGCGACCCGGAAATCTTCTGGACCCCACCCGGCGACACTGATAAAATCATAGCATATATCGACGGGACGTTGTAAATCAGTAAATTTTTGTTACTTTTGTCCCGTCTTTTTCCGAAGACGGCTGCTCGGATGGTGGAATAGGTAGACACGCCGGACTTAAAATCCTGTGGCCAGCAATGGCCGTGCGGGTTCGATTCCCGCTCCGAGTACGGACCGACCGCTAATCGCAAGATTAGCGGTCGGTTTTATTTTCACAGACCACAATCTGACGTCATACAGAGAGCGATACGTTTTCGACCGGGTTTCAACTTTCAAACGATTGCCGACCGTACGATAAATTTTCGGACAACAACAACCTTGTTTTAACTTTTAATAAGGAAAAGCGATATACTACCAACCTATATCTACCGGGAAATAGATTTTAGCCCTTGCCATATTTATTTAGAAGCAAGAAATTTGCAATTAAAAATATTTAGCTATCTTTGCCACACAATCCGACAACCGATCATCCGATCGGTTTCATCACCCACTTAATATATCCAACATTTTATTCGGACAAATATGCAAGACCTTAAAGCACTTGAAGGCAAGAGTCTGGCTGAATTGCGTGAAATAGGCAAGGCACTGGGAATCCCTCACCTTATGATGAAAAAAAAGGACCTTATCGAAAAAATTCTGAATTTCACGCAGGACGGAGGCGTTGCGGATACCGAAACGCAACAAAAGCCCCGCCGAAGCTCCCAAGAAAACCCGTCGGCCGCGTATTGCCAAGACGGAATCCACTCAGGCCTCCGTCGAAATACGGGAGCAACCCGCCGCACAGACCACGACGACACCGACTCCCGCAGCGCCAAAAGAGGGCGGTAAACGCCGTGGCCGTCCCTCCCGCAAGGAACAGGCCGCCCCTTCATTCGCAGGCACAGATACTTCCAAACCAGAGATAAAAAAAATCGCTCTGGACGGCGAAACGTGTCCAGGAATGCACGAGGAACCGCAGACACTCCCCACAACGCATCCAATGGAAGAGATCATTACCAAAGACGATTTTGCGGGAGAAATCGCCGGGGCAACGGCCACAACAACATCTCGACACGCATCGTCGACCTCTTCTCGCCGATTGGCAAGGGTCAGCGCGCGCTGATCGTCGCCCAGCCCAAGACTGGTAAGACGATGCTCATGCAGGACGTCGCCAATGCCATTGCCGCCAACCATCCCGAAGCCTATCTGATGATACTGCTCATCGACGAGCGTCCTGAGGAGGTCACGGACATGGCACGCACCGTCAATGCCGAAGTCGTCGCCTCGACCTTCGACGAGCAGGCCTCGCGTCACGTGAAGGTTGCCGAAATGGTGCTCGAGAAGGCCAAGCGCATGGTGGAGTGTGGCCACGACGTAGTGATCTTCCTCGATTCCATCACCCGCCTGGCCCGCGCCTACAACTCGGTGCAGCCCGCTTCGGGCAAGGTGCTCTCGGGCGGTGTCGACGCCAACGCGCTGCACAAGCCGAAGCGTTTCTTCGGCGCGGCGCGCAATACGGAGGAGAAGGCTCGCTGACGATCATCGCCACGGCGCTGATCGACACCGGTTCGAAGATGGACGAGGTGATCTTCGAGGAGTTCAAGGGCAGGGCACTGGCCTGGGGACAAAAAGGGCACGACGTAGTCGCCTACATCGCCGAATGCAACCTCACGCCCGAGGCCGCAGAGAAAATCGACAAGATCCTCGGCGGAGCCTCGATGGTATATTGGGCCAACTGGCTCGACTCGGCGAGCCACACGCCGGAGTATGCCTACACCGCGACCTGGCATTATGCCAATGTCGATGAAGGTTTCACTTACGAGACCATGACGAAGAATCCGGACGGGGACATCGTCGAGGCCATCGACCGGATCGTGGCGGAGCTTAAAAACGGTCAGCTCGACCCGGCACAGGAGCAACTCTACCTGAAAATGCTGATACACTTGGTCGGTGACCTGCACCAGCCGATGCACACGGGGCACTTGAGCGACCGGGGCGGCAACTCCGTTCCCGTACGGTTCTTCGGTCGGGAGAGCAATCTCCATGCAGTTTGGGACAGCTCCCTGCCCGAAGCGGCCCACAAGTGGAGCTATACGGAGTGGCAAAACCAGCTCGATCGCCTCACAGAAGAGGAGGTGGCCCGAATCCAATCCGGCACACCGTTCGACTGGTTCGAGGAGAGCAATGCGATCTGTCGGGAGATATACGTTGCAACACCCGAAGGCAGCGATCTTTCCTACGACTACATCGCTAAGTATGCCCCGGTAATCGAGCGGCAGTTGCTGCGTGGAGGACACCGCCTGGCAGGTCTGCTGAACGAGATATACGGATAACGGAAACATCAACAGAAAAATCCCGGAGTTCCCCACCAAGAACTCCGGGATTTTTCTGTTTTCAGACCGATTACAATCCGTACAGAAACTCCATCACATCGACCGCATCCGGATAGTCCGAAAGTGTAGGCTGCTGTGATCGGCCCAAAGGAACCCGACGGCTGTGGTCGATACAGTTGGAAACCACGCATTGTAACTCCGCATCGTGTTTCCGAAGCCAAGCTGCGACCTGGGAGAGATCGTCGTATTCGACCACGGACACCTCGCTCAAAGCCTGCGAAAATTCCGACTGGCGGATCAACAGCGCGAATCCCAAATCAAAAAACGGATCGCCGCACATTTCACGCAGGGCCTTGCGCTGACGATAATTATTCAGGTATTTGGGGTTCATTCGTCGAGAAGCAAAACGAAGGGAGATACCTCGAGGTACGAAAATTAGAGAAACGTTCCGACATCCCAAGCCCGAATAGGAGAAGATATCGTCGGACAGAGCCTCCAGTTGCCCGGACGTTTCCCGCCCGTTCAAGACCGCGACCGAATGGCGATTACCGCGCAAAAGAGTTCTGACCCCGGCATACAAGCTGCGAAAATACCGATTGGCATTATCGCTGCCGGTGGCAATCGCGGCATCGAAAGGTGTAGCCCCGTCATAAACTGCGACAGGGACACCCGGCTCGATCTTTTTCAGTTGGTCGATGACGAAACTCATCAGCACCGCATCTTTGCTCGACATTTTCACCAGGCAACGATGTCCGGCCGTAACGACACACAACAAATCGAAAAAACCGACCAGCGGAATATTGCCGGCCATGACGACCAGAACGGTACGGGACGGCAGGGTAGCGGGGCGCTCGTAGCACGCCAGCCAACGCTCGATCTTATCACGCGATAGGAACTCCTCGCGGATCGACCGCACGGCATCGACAATCTCTTCCGGCTCGAACCAATCGTTCTTCTGGCAGGCCCGCGCGATAACCTCACGGCTCGCAGCATCCTGTCCGAACGAAGAGAGGCGTGCACCCAATTCCGCCCATATATCTACGGGAGTCTTCATCGGCACAAAGATAGTATAAGCCGCGTGCAAAAACAAGTCTGCCTGAATCATACTGCAGCCTTGACAAAGAGAGGCAGAAATTTGGTTTATCGAATTTTTTCGTTACCTTTGCTCCCGCATTTGCGGAAATAGCTCAGTTGGTAGAGCACAACCTTGCCAAAGGTTGGGGTCGCGAGTTCGAGTCTCGTTTTCCGCTCCAAGCAAAAAGCTGATAATCAAACGATTATCAGCTTTTTTCATTTCTGCTGACTGATGTTACAGAGGCCCTTTCTGTGACACAAAATACCCTCGAAATCGTGGTTTGTGATACAGAGTGTGATACATAAAATCGTGTAACACACGAATCGCATTTTGTTGCTTGCGTAATCCGTAAAGATTATGACAATCAACGTTGTATGTCGCAAAGACGCTATCAACAGAAACCATTTAGCCCCTCTTGCTCTTGTTTTTACCCATGACCGCCGCCGTAAGTTCGTAGGATTGGGCATATCCGTTGCGCTGGAGCATTGGGATTTTGAGAAACAACAACCTACCACCGACTGCCCCGATGGAGCAGAAATACAGTTTCAAATCACCTCCAAAATCCGTGAATACGAAAAGAAAATCAAAAAGTTGGAGGTGCTGGAAATCCCTGTTACGTTCGATAATCTTTTTGAACAGAACGGCAAACGAATCAACTGCACCGTAGGGGACTTTTTCAAACAGGTTATCGAACGCTTGGAAAAGTTGAAAAGTACGGTTCCGCCAGCAAACATAAGGTAACACTTGCCCTTATGTCGCAATTCCGCTCGGTCAATATGCACTTTGAGGAATTGGATTTGACTTATTTAAGGGAATTTGAAATCTTCCTGCGTCAAAGGGGTAATGTCAATAACAGCCTTGCTACCAAGTTCAGCGTACTGAAAGCAGTCTATAACAAGGCGGTTTCAGAGGGCGTATTCGTGCCTAAATCGAATCCTTTCCAGCAATTCAAAGTGGGTAGCCTATGGACGAATACCCGCAAGCGGGCCATCACGAAAGAGGACATCCACAAACTGATTGAGTTGGATTTATCGGACAGGGACTTTTACACCCAACTTGCCAAAGACATCTTTCTGTTCTCTTATTTCATGGCTGGAATCAATTTCAAAGACATTGCCCTGCTGACTTATGGAGACATCGACAATGGACGCATCTACTATGCAAGACGCAAGACGGGTAAGATGATGAACTGCTGTCTTACGGAACAGGCACAGGAAATCATCGACAAGTACCACACCGACCAAATGGAGGAGGACTATATCTTTCCAATCCTCGACCGCAACGTACACACGACCGAGAAGCAAATCTTAGAACGTGTTAAGAAAACGTTGAAGCACATCAATAAACGCCTGCACGAATTGAGTGAGAAAATAGGACTGCATACGCCATTAACAACCTATGTAGCAAGACATATTATTTCTTCTTACTCATTGAAAACAAAGAATTTACAAAGATTTTCAGCTTAACAGGTAACGATTTGGAAACCAGCGAGCTTCTCCATTCTGCAATGTTCTGCACTAATCAAAAGAACGCTTTTCTCATTCGCAAAAGTAATGTTTTTCTTTTTTGCTACCAAAACAATTTCATTGAAAAACGGAGAAAATCAGACTTTTAAAAATAATTGCAAATATAATTTCTTATTCTTTCTCTTGAAGCAGTATTGAATTTAGGCTTCCAGTATCCACATATTTGACAATAGCACCTCATCAAAACACAAATAATTTGTTAAGTCATGTAATATAGCCTAAAGTAAATGATGTATTTTCTAAATGGAATCTTTCGCCATTGCGAATGAATAATAACATTTAGAATTATGATTTACGGATACATTAGAGTTAGTAGCGATAAACAGACGGTAGAAAATCAGAGATTTGAAATCAACAACTTCTGTGAGAGAGAAAACATCAAAATTGATGGTTGGATAGAAGAAACTATCAGTGGTACAAAAGCTTATAACAAAAGACAGCTCGGAACACTATTAAGACGAGTACAAAAAAGATGATTTAATAATATGTGCAGAATTATCTCGTCTTGGGCGTAATTTGTTTATGATAATGGAAATACTAAATATCTGCATGACAAAGGAATGTCGGATGTGGACTATTAAAGATAATTACAAGCTCGGCGAAGATATACAAAAGTAAAGTATTGGCTTTTGCATTCGGATTGTCTGCAGAGATAGAACGTAACCTTATCTCTCAGCGAACAAAGGAAGCTTTAGCACGAAAAAAAAGCGGAAGGTGTTATACTTGGACGTCCGAAAGGAAAGAAAAACGCTCCTCGACAAGTACAAACTATCGGGTAAGGAAAACCTTATTCGTGAATTATTACAAGTGGGTGTATCTAAACGCAAAATAGCTAAAATATGTAAAGTTGATAGAAATACATTATCTCGTTTCATCAATGATAGGATTGAAGCATAAAATTGAGCGTTTAATGAAGAAGAAACCATAGCATGGATACAAAAAAGCAACTCCAACGATATAAGGATTATGGATTCGGATTGTGGAGCGTATTACTTAAAGATACCGACGAAATGATAGGACAATGCGGTATTACTATGCAGGAATACAAGACGGCGCAAGTTCCCGAAATCGGCTACTTGTTGGCTCATAAATATTGGCATAAAGGTTATGCAGTTGAAGCCGCAACAGCTTGTCGGGAGTATGGGTTTAATACGCTGAAATTTGATGAATTATATTCAATTATCAGAGATACTAACATTGCATCGCAAAAAGTGGCACTTCGTAATGGTATGAATCCGATTGATTCTATTGTTAAACACTATCGTGGAGTTGATATGCCCCATTTGGTATATTGTGTAAGAAAAGGTTAAATTCAAATTGACATTGACTGCATATTGTTTTTTGATTGGAATATTGTAGTTTTGAATATTTGTTCTAACTTTGCATTTAGAAGAGTTATTTGCAGCATAGCACCGCAAAATACTGAAATTCGCACAGTTGCCAAATTGTTACTTCTATTTCTCAAATAATTCGCTAAAAGTTTATTCCCAATCGATTAAGTCAAACTGATAAAAAATCTTAAACAATTTGCAGTTTAAAATACTGTTCGTAAATTTGCGAACATAAAAATAGGAAGACTATGGAATCCAAGAAATATACATTGGAACAAGAGCAGATAGCCCGTTTTGCAAAAGCAATGGGACATCCGGCAAGAATGGCTATTCTTGAATTTTTAGCCAAGCAGGATTGCTGTTTTTTCGGAGATATTCACGAAGAACTCCCCATTGCGAAAGCGACGGTTTCACAACATCTGAAAGAACTAAAAGAGTCGGGGGTTGATACAAGGGGAAATAGAAACGCCGAAAGTAAAATATTGTATCAATCGAGAGAATTGGAAAATAGCTTCTATGCTTTTTTCTAAATTCTTCGGGCAATGTATATGCAAAAAGGAAAGTTGTTGCGAATAGCGACAATTTTTTTAGAATCAATATTCGTAGTTTTGCGAATAACAAACATAAATAACAACCAATAAAAACAAATGTGTATGAACAGATTGATTTTAGCCTTGATTATCAGCTGCGGATTGACTGCTTGCAGTAACAATGGGACAAAGAAGAGTGCTTCTACTGATGTGGAGCAAACCCAACAATTGAAGCAGAAAGACCGTGTGGAGGTGTTGTATTTTCATAGCAAATAGCGATGCGCTACCTGCATGGCAATAGAAAAGAACGCCAAAGAAGCGGTAGAGGCAGAATTTGCTGACGAACTGAAAAACGGAACACTCGTTTTCAGAACTATCGACATTTCCGAACCGAAGAACGAAGCTATCGCCGAAAAATACGAGGTTACATGGTCTTCACTTTTCGTTAGCAAATGGAAAGATGGTAAAGAAACGTATGAGAATCTAACCGAATATGCCTTTGCCAATGCCCGTACCGCTCCCGACACGTTCAAGAACGGAATAACTGAAAAAGTCCGTACCTTATTGAAATAAAGTCCTATGGAATGGTTACAGACATTATTAGACAACAGCACAACTCCTGCACTTACGGCTTTGCTTTTGGGATTGCTTACGGCAGTTTCTCCTTGTCCGTTGGCTACGAATATCGCAGCTATCGGATTTATAGGTAAAGACATTGAAAATCGCCGTCGGATTTTCCTCAATGGCTTACTATACACGCTCGGTCGTGTAATTACCTATACATTACTGGGTATCGTATTGATACTAATACTCAAAGAGGGTTCAAGTCTTTTCGGTATTCAGAAGTTCATCGGCAAATACGGAGAACTCGTACTCGGCCCTGCCTTGCTTTTGATAGGTTTGTTCATATTGTTCGGAGGTAAACTGAAATTACCCTCTTTCGGTTTCAAGGGAAATGGAGAAGGTTTGGCCCGTAAAGGAGGATGGGGAGCGTTTTTGCTCGGCGTGTTGTTCGCTATGGCATTTTGTCCCACCAGCGGAGTTTTCTATTTCGGCATATTGATTCCGATGTCGGCAACAACTGCCGCAGGTTATCTGCTGCCCGTCCTTTTTGCCGTAGCTACCGCATTGCCCGTTTTGACAGTAGCTTGGATATTGGCGTTCAGTGTACAGCATATCGGCAGTTTTTATGGCAAAATGCAGAATGTACAGAAATGGCTGAATAGAATTGTCGGAGGCGTATTCACAATTATCGGCATATATTATTGTGTAATGATGTATTTATAAAAAGATAGAAATATGGAAATCAAAGTTTTGGGAACGGGTTGCGCCAAATGCAAGACAACCTATCAGACAATCGAGAAAGTAATTAGCGAGAACAATCTCGAAGACGTGAAACTTACGAAAGTAGAGGATATTGTGGAAATACTCAATTCCGGCATTATGGCCACTCCTGCCGTTGTGGTGGATGGAGCCGTTAAAGTCAAGGGACACGTCCCGTCCGAAAAAGAGGTAAAACAAATACTCGGTATTTAAGGTACAGTTATGGATACTAAAAAAGAGTTGAAAATCCTCTTTTGGATGATTGTGGTTTATGCAGCCGTATTTTTCATGCCACTCGGCAATGAGAGGTTCATGACGGCTGTCGATGCAACCCTCGACCTTGCTAAATGGTATGCGCAGGAACACGTCGTGTTATGCCTGCTTCCCGCCTTTTTCATTGCAGGCGTGATTGCCGTGTTCGTCAGTCAAGGTTCGGTTCTTAAATATTTCGGAGCAAATGCCAAGAAGTGGTTATCCTATACGGCAGCTGCTGTTTCGGGTAGTATATTGGCAGTCTGTTCCTGCACGATTCTGCCGTTGTTTACGAGTATTTACAAACGGGGCGCAGGGTTAGGCCCTGCTATAGCCTTTCTCTATTCCGGCCCAGCCATCAGTATTTTATCCATCATTTTGACAACCCGTATTTTGGGTGTAGAGATGGGTGTTGCACGAACGGTTGGAGCTATCGGATTCTCCGTAGTGATAGCCTTGCTATGGCATTTATTTTCCGTAAGGAAGAGAAAGCCAAACAAGAGGAGCAGATGAATATCGTTCCGCCACCGGAAAAACGCCCGATGTGGCAGACGTCGTTTCACTTTTTTACGTTGGTGCTGATTCTCGTCTTTGCAAATTGGGGTGCGCCCTCTGCCTCTGACAAAGATTTGTGGACTTTCATCTTCACCTATAAATGGTATATTACGGGAGTTCTTGCTCTGATGCTCTGTTGGTCGCTTGTCCGAATATTGAAATTGCGTCCATTATGGGTATGTGCCGGAGCCGTGGCAACGATTGTGTCTGTTTTCCTTGCAGATGCCCTTATTGCTAAAGCCAAATTAGTACCGCTCGTTCCGATGGTTGTGGGTATAGCTTCACTTTCCATCATCTTGCTGTTTGATAAACGAAACGAGGAAAATAGAGAATGGGCATTATCATCATGGGGATTTGCCAAGCAGATATTACCCTTGCTGGCCGTCGGCGTAGTGACAGCCGGATTTCTTTTGGGTTCGACACATGACGATACGTCTATTGCCGGAGTCATCCCTAACGAGTGGATTGAGTGGGCTGTCGGTGGAAATTCGCTGCTATCCAACTTCTTCGCAAGTTTCACGGGAGCATTCATGTATTTTGCCACCCTGACCGAAGTGCCGATAATTCAAGAGTTGTTGGCTTCGGGCATGGGCAAAGGCCCTGCACTTGCATTGTTGCTGGCCGGCCCGTCGTTGTCGTTACCTAATATGTTGGTAATTCAAGGTGTTATGGGGACGAAGAAAACCGTTGTTTATGTAGCTTTGGTTATCATTATGGCAACAATATCGGGTTTTATATTTGGAAATTTCTTTTAAATTTCCAAATATATCGTTAAACAGACACGAGCGATGATATTTTGTTCGTGTCTGTTTTGCGTATTCAAATAATTGATTTATATTTGTATTCAGAAAGAGTTATTTGACAGCATCGTAACGCAAAACGCTGAAATTCGCACGGTTTCTAAATCGTTACCTCTATTTCTCAAATACTCCGCTAAAAGTTTATTCTTCAATCGGTTAAGTCAAACCGATAAAAATCTAAAATAAATATTTCATAAAAAAGGCAATACAAAATCACTATTTATATATAATGTACTTCTTCACCTGCGGCCAACCCCGAAGAAAAACAGACAGACATGTTACCGGAGAGAAAGAGAAAAGCGGCAAAAAAGAGAGGGTACGACGTAAGAACAGATTCCCGCCTCCGCCATAACAATTCGACGCGGAGTATCCCCGCGCATATCCGGAGCTACGACAACAACGGCCGGAGCGGGGCTGTAACACCCTCGAACACGGAGCCGTAACAAAAGACCCGATTACAGGCTATACATTACATCGGGACCAGAAACGGTCATAGCAAAGAATCCGACCAATATGATCGGACTCCAATATTTTTCGCAAAGACAATAGAGATGAATTACATATCCATCCCGAACCCTACACTTGCGGCAGAACAGTCGAAGCGGTGGTAAATATATCGACCGAAGTTCCCGCATCTTATCCGCAGCACTTCACCCGTCTGTTCAAGAAAATCACAGGCCTTACCCCCAACGAATACCGGTCGGCGGAACATCCGGCGTCGTAGCCGCCTGCATTCAATCGAAAAATAGCGCTGCAACCCGACTTTGCAGCGCTATTTTTATCCGTAATCCCGAAATTTCAAAAACAGGCTTTGCATCCGATATCCGTACATCATCGTACAAAACCTCGAAAAGTGACCAAGCTGCATAGCCGCAGCTTCAGGAAACCGCTTTTCCGAATATCACCCGTTTTCGACCGTTCACCGTAACGCGTTACAGGAACGGAAAATTCGTCAATTCGAGATCAAAATTATCCAATCCAAGACTTTTCCGCCGGACAAAAGAGAACATCTAACAGGAAAAAGGTTATCTTTGTGGCCGGAAAAAAATCGGAATGACCGGGAAAATCGGATACTTTTTATTCGCCTTGCTGGTACTGACGACAGGAACGCTCTGCCGCCAGCAACTTCCGGTGCAATACGCCTCCGGCGGCGATTCCGTCGGCAGCCTGACGCAGCACGTTCCGCCTCAGGAAAAGAGCGGCCTGCACTATTTCCACCATTCGTTCATCGCGTCCGAAACCGTAAGCGAGGTCATCGCACCGATGCTGCATATAAACTGCAGACAACTCGCATCAGCGACTCCTTCTCTCCGGCCTTCGGAAAAAAGTCCGCTCCCTTGCAGCAATCGTCCGGCGAATCCCCATCCCGACGCGGCGGATTACTACGTCTTTTCGCTGGGCAAAATCCGGATTTGACCGCTTCGATTGCCCCCATGCGCATCTTCCGACCGAAGAGGCGCACCACTCTTGTTTAACCGAATTTGCCCGAAAAAACAACTCTTTACAGTATATGTATTTCGTACTACTAATGGTCGTAATCCTGACCGCCATCGGACTGGTGGCGATCGCTCTGGGAGTGGCCCGCGCGATCTCGCCCCGTTCGTACAACCCGCAGAAAGGCGAGGCGTACGAGTGCGGCATTCCCACGCGCGGCAAGTCGTGGATGCAGTTCAAAGTAGGGTACTACCTCTTTGCGATCCTGTTCCTGATGTTCGACGTCGAAACGGTATTCCTCTTCGCGTGGGCCGTCGTGGTGCAGGAGATCGGCGTCTTCGGCCTCGTCAGCGCCCTGTTCTTCCTGTTGATACTTACGTTTGGCCTGGCCTACGCCTGGCGGAAAGGAGCACTGGAATGGAAATAAGAAAGCCCAAAATCAAGTCGATGAAATACGAAGATTTCACCGACAACGAATACCTCGAAAAGATGATCGAGGAGTTGCGTGCCAACGGCACGAACGTCGTCCTGGGCTGTCTGGACGAAGTCATCAACTGGGGCCGCAGCAACAGCCTCTGGCCGCTTACGTTCGCCACGAGCTGCTGCGGTATCGAATTTATGGCGGTCGGTGCCGCACGCTACGATTTTGCCCGCTTCGGGTTTGAAGTAGCCCGCGCCAGCCCGCGCCAGGCCGATTTCATCATGGTCGCCGGCACGATCACGCACAAGATGGCGCCGGTGCTGCGCCGTCTGTACGACCAGATGGCCGACCCCAAGTATGTGATCGCTACGGGAAGGCTGCGCCGTAAGCGGCGGCCCGTTCAAGAAATCCTATCACGTAGTGAACGGCGTGGACAAGATCCTGCCCGTCGATGTCTATATCCCCCGGCTGTCCGCCCCGTCCCGAAGCGATGCTTTACGGTATGATGCAGCTGCAGCGTAAAGTCAAGCTACAAAAATTCTTCGGCGACGTCAATCGGCAGATCGACAAGAAAGAGTACGAAAAACGACTCCGCGAGGACCTCACAGCGGAGCGTCCCGAACTGAATGTGGAACCCGAAGAGAAGAAAAAAACGTATGAACCTGCAAGAGATAATTACGGCAAAAGTACCCGGGGCCGTCTATACGGAGGCCGGCGACGGGATGTTCACCATCCCGGTCGAACAGTTCCACGATCTGGCCCGGTATCTGCACGACGATCCGGCGCTGCGCTTCGATTTTCTGCGCAGCCGACGGGTATGGACTGGGGCGAAGAGGGGCTGGGTGCCGTCTATCACCTCGAATCGACCGCGACGGGAGAAAACGTCGTACTGAAAGTCCTCACCCCGAGCCGCGAGCAATGCGGTTTGCCGACGGTCAGCGACATCTGGAAGGGGGCCGAGTTGAACGAGCGCGAAGTGTTCGACTTCTTCGGTATCGGCTTCATCAACCATCCCGACATGCGGCGCCTCTACCTGCGCGACGACTGGGTGGGGTATCCGCTCCGCAAGGACTACGACCAGAGCGGGGAAACCAATCCGCTCCGTATGACCAACGAAGTGGCGCACGACAGTTCGCCGAGCTACGAGCTCCAGCCCGACGGCAGCATCATCCGCCGCCGCAACGTGCTCTTCGAGGAGGACGAGTACGTCATCAACATCGGTCCTCAGCACCCGGCCACGCACGGCGTGCTCCGCTTCCGCGTATCGCTCGAAGGCGAAATCATCAAAAAGCTCGACGTACACTGCGGCTACATCCACCGGGGCATCGAAAAGCTGTGCGAAAGCCTGACCTATCCCCAAACGCTCGCTCTTACCGACCGTCTGGATTACCTCGGCGCTTCGCAGAACCGCCATGCGCTCTGCATGTGCATCGAGAAGGGACTCGGCGTGGAGGTGTCGGAACGCGTACAGTACATCCGCACCATCATGGACGAATTGCAGCGTATCGATTCGCACCTGCTCTTCTTCTCCTGTCTCTGTATGGATATGGGTGCGCTGACGGCCTTCTTCTACGGTTTCCGCGACCGCGAGAAGGTGCTCGACATCCTCGAACAAACCACTGGCGGACGCTGATCCAGGCCTACAACACCATCGGCAGCGTACAGGCGGACATCCATCCGGAGTTCGTAAAAAAGGTCAAAGAACTGATCAAATACCTGCGTCCCGTCCTGAAGGAGTATCACGAAATCTTCACCGGCAACGTCATCGCCCAGCAACGACTCAAAGGCACGGGCGTGCTGACGCGCGAAGACGCCGTTTCGTTCGGTGCTACGGGCGGCACGGGCCGTGCATCGGGCTGGGCCTGCGACGTGCGCAAGCGGCATCCCTATGCCATGTACGGCAAAGTGGATTTCCGTGAGGTACTCTTCACCGAGGGCGACTGCTTCGCCCGCTATATGGTCCGCATGGAGGAGATCCTGGAAAGCCTGCGCATCATCGAGCAGCTTATCGACAATATCCCCGAGGGTGAATATCAACTTAAGATGAAACCCGTAATACGTGTTCCCGAAGGAAGTTACTATGCAGCCGTAGAAGGCAGCCGCGGAGAATTCGGCGTCTATCTCGAAAGCCGGGGCGACAAATCGCCGTACCGCCTGAAATTCCGTTCGACGGGCCTGCCGCTCGTTTCGTGTATGGACACCATTACGCGGGGTGCGAAGATCGCCGACCTGATTGCCATCGGCGGTACGCTCGACTACGTGGTTCCGGATATAGACCGTTAAATTAACAGATCAGATAAAACAGATCAATATGTTTGATTTCAGCATAGTAACAAGTTGGGTACATGAACTGCTCACTTCTTTCATGCCGCTCGGACTGGCGATTTTCATCGAATGCGTGATCGTCGGGCTCTGCATCCTGTTGATGTACGTAGTGGTGGCGATCCTGATGATCTTCATGGAACGCAAGGTCTGCGCTGCGTTCCAATGCCGTCTGGGTCCCATGCGCGTCGGGCCCTGGGGTACTCTCCAGGTCTTCGCCGACGTATTCAAAATGCTCACCAAGGAGATCATCACGATCCGGCGCTCGGACAAGTTCCTCTACAACCTCGCACCGTACATCGTCATCCTCGCCTCGGTACTGGCGTTCTCCTGCCTGCCTTTCAATAAGGGTATGGAGATTTTGGACTTCAACGTGGGCGTCTTCTTCATGATGGCCGCCTCGTCGATCGGTATCGTGGGCATCCTGCTGGCAGGGTGGAGCAGCAACAACAAGTACTCGCTCATCGGCGCCATGCGAAGCGGTGCGCAGATGATTTCATATGAGCTTTCGATCGGACTCTCGATCCTCACGATCATCGTACTGACCGATACGATGCAGTTCTCCGAGATCGTCGCCCGACAGGCCGACGGCTGGTTCATCTTCAAGGGGCACATCCCGGCCATGATCGCTTTCGTGATTTATCTGATCGCCGGCAACGCCGAGGCCAACCGTGGGCCGTTCGACCTTCCCGAAGCCGAATCGGAGCTGACGGCCGGTTACCACACCGAGTATTCGGGTATGCATTTCGGTCTGTTCTACGTGGCCGAATTCGTCAATCTGTTCATCATCGCGGGTGTAGCCTCCACGATCTTCCTCGGCGGCTGGATGCCGCTGCACATCTCCGGCTGGGAGGGTTTCAATACCGTCATGGACTACATTCCGGGCTTCATCTGGTTCTTCGGCAAGACGCTCTTCGTCATCTGGCTGCTGATGTGGATCAAATGGACCTTCCCGCGCCTGCGCGTGGACCAGATTCTGACGCTGGAGTGGAAATACCTGGTACCGATCGGGCTGGTCAATCTGCTGCTGATGGTCGTCATCGTCGTATTCAAACTGCATTTTTAAGTATGGCAAATTATATCCAAGGACTCTTTCACGGCATCCGCACCCTGCTCACGGGCCTCAAGGTAACGGGCAAAGAGTTCGTCACCCCGAAAATCACGGAGCAGTATCCCGAAAACCGGGCGACGCTCAAAATGAACGAACGCTTCTGCGGAACGCTCACGATGCCCCACGACGCCGAGGGCAAAAACAAGTGCGTCGCCTGCGGACTCTGCCAGGCAGCCTGTCCGAACGGTACGATAAAGATCACCACCGAAACCGTCACGGACGAAGAGACGGGCAAGCCCCGGCGTCGTCTGGTCAAATACGAATACGACCTGGGAGCCTGTATGTTCTGCCACCTGTGCGTGAACGCCTGTCCGCACGACGCGATCCGTTTCGACACGGCTTTCGAACACGCGGTCTATACCCGCGATAAATTAGTAAAAACCCTGAACAAATAATGTCATGGAGATAACACTCGACCTGATCGTCTTTACCGTGCTGGCCGTCTTCACGCTGGCGAGCGCCGTACTGGCCGTAACCACCAAACGCATCCTGCGTGCGGCGACGTTCCTGCTGTTCGTCCTCTTCGGCACGGCAGGCATCTATTTCCAGCTCAACTATTCGTTCCTGGGTGCCGTCCAGCTGCTTATCTATGCGGGCGGTATCACGGTTCTATACGTCTTTTCGATCCTGCTGACCTCTTCCGAGGGCGACAAGGCCGAAAAACTGCGCGGCTACAAATTCGTCGTAGGCATCCTGGCGACCCTCGCAGGACTGGCGATCTGCCTGTTCGTCACCCTGCGCCACCAGTTCCTGCCGGAACACTTCGAGCACGGTGAACTGGCCGTCCGGGAGATCGGATTCGCGTTGATGAGTCCCGAAAAACAGGGCTACCTGCTGCCGTTCGAAGTCATCAGTTTATTGCTGCTGGCCTGCATCGTCGGCGGTATCCTGATCGCCCGCAAACGATAATAAAAAGGTACCAGAAAGAGTAAAAAGAGAGACCGGCCGCATTCGTCCATTTTACCGTATAACGGCTCCTCCGGCGGAGGAGCCGGGCAGGGGGGAGGAAACAACGAAACGTCGTGCATGAAGGCAGCGGCAAAGCGATGCGGTCGATGGAAAGTGTACAAAACAAATTACTGCTATGATACACATGGGTATTACCTGATCGTTTCGACGATCATGATGTTCGTGGGAATCTACGGGTTCGTCACGCGCCGCAACCTGCTGGCGATGCTGATCTCGGTGGAACTGATCCTCAATTCGGTAGATATCAATTTCGTGGTATTCAACCGTTTTCTGTTTCCGGGTCAGTTGGAGGGCTTCTTCTTCGCCCTGTTCGCCATCGGCATCAGCGCTGCGGAAACGGCCGTGGCCATCGCCATCATCATCAACATCTACCGCAACCTGCGCCACATCCAGGTCAAAGATTTGAAGAAACTCAAATGGTAACGGATTAAAACGCATCGACTATGGATTTTACCATTCTAATTCTCGTATTGCCGCTGTTGAGTTTCCTGGTACTCGGACTGGCCGGCACCAAACTCAAACCGGGAGCGGCGGGCGCCATCGGTACGGTCGTGCTGGGTGCGGTCACCGTGTTGAGCTACCTCACGGCCATTCTCTATTTCGGCGCCGGGCGTAACGCGGAAGGCATTTTCCCGACGCTGATGCCCTACAACGCCGTTTGGCTCCCGATCAGCCAGACACTGCATATCGATATGGGCATCCTGCTCGATCCGATCTCGGTGATGATGCTCGTCGTCATCTCGACCGTGTCGCTCATGGTCCATATCTACTCGTTCGGCTACATGAAAGGGGAGCGGGGCTTCCAGCGTTATTACGCCTTCCTGTCGCTCTTCACGATGAGTATGCTGGGACTGGTGGTCGCCACCAATATCTTCCAGATGTATCTGTTTTGGGAGCTGGTGGGCGTAAGCTCCTACCTGCTGATCGGCTTCTACTACACCAAGCCCGAAGCGATCGCGGCATCGAAGAAAGCCTTCATCGTCACCCGCTTCGCCGATCTGGGCTTCCTCATCGGCATCCTCTTCTACGGCTATTATGCCGGGACATTCTCCTTCACGCCCGACGCACAACTGCTGGCCGCCGCCGGGACGATGATCCCGCTGGCCCTCGGACTTATGTTCATCGGCGGAGCGGGCAAGAGCGCCATGTTCCCGCTCCATATCTGGCTGCCGGACGCCATGGAGGGTCCGACCCCCGTATCGGCCCTGATTCATGCGGCGACGATGGTCGTCGCGGGCGTCTATCTGGTCGCCCGCATGTTCCCGCTCTACATCGGCTATGCCCCGGACGTGCTTCACTGGGTTGCCTACATCGGCGCTTTCACCGCGCTCTATGCGGCGGTCGTCGCCTGCGTGCAGAGCGACATCAAGCGCGTGCTCGCGTTCAGTACGATCTCGCAGATCGGTTTTATGCTCGTGGCGCTGGGTGTCTGCACCACATCCGATCCCCACACGGGCGGACTGGGTTACATGGCTTCGATGTTCCACCTCTTCACCCACGCCATGTTCAAGGCGCTGCTGTTCCTCTGCGCCGGTTGCATCATCCACGCGGTACACTCCAACGAGATGTCGGCGATGGGCGGCATGCGCAAATACATGCCCGTCACGCACATCACCTTCCTCGTCGCCTGTCTGGCCATCGCCGGTATCTGGCCGTTGAGCGGTTTCTTCTCCAAAGACGAAATCCTGACCGCCTGCTTCGCATTCAGTCCTCTGATGGGCTGGGTGATGACGGGTATCGCAGGACTGACGGCCTTCTATATGTTCCGGCTCTACTACGGTATCTTCTGGGGCAAGGAGAACAAGGAACTGCATGCACATCACACGCCGCACGAAGCTCCGGCCACGATGACCGTTCCTCTCGTCGTCCTGGCCGTGATCACCTGCGTCGCGGGATTCATTCCCTTCGGCGATTTCATATCGAGCGACGGAGAAGCCTATACGATCCACCTCGACGGCGGGGGTAGTGGCCATCAGCCTCACCGTCGCCATCGCTGCGATCGCCCTGGCGACCTGGATGTACCTGCGGGCCAAACAGCCCGTCGCCGACCGGCTCGCCACGACCTTCAGCGGCCTGCACAAGGCGGCCTACCACCGCTTCTACATCGACGAGGCGTATCAGTTCGTCACGCACCGAATCATCTTCGGCTGCATTTCGCGTCCGATCGCCTGGTTCGACCGTCACGTGGTGGACGGCTTCATGAACCTACTGGCCCGGACAACCCAGAGCGCCGCACTGGGGATCCGCTTCATGCAGAGCGGCAGCGTACAGCGCTACTGCATCTGGTTCTTTGCCGGGACGCTCGGCCTGACCCTTTTGTTACTCATCCTCCGATAATCCGAACGCTATGAATATACTTTCTCTGTTTCCGCTGATCCCCCTGGTGATGATGCTGGGGCTGTGGATTTCGAAAAATACGCGGCAGATCCATGCCGTCATGGTCGCCGGCTCCTCGGCACTGCTCGCGCTGGCGATTTATCTTGTGTTCCATTACCTCGGCCTGCGGGAAGCAGGCGCTACGGACGCGATGCTCCTTACGGACAGCGTCGTCTGGTACGCCCCGCTCAACATCCACTACGCCGTGGGCGTCGACGGCATCTCGGTGGCCATGCTGCTGCTCTCGGCCATCATCGTCTTCACGGGAACCTTCGCCTCGTGGCAGATGCAGAAGGACGTGAAGGCCTATTTCCTGTGGTTCTGCCTGCTCTCGGTCGGTGTCTTCGGATTCTTCATCACCGTCGATCTCTTCTCGATGTTCCTCTTCTACGAGGTGGCGCTCATCCCGATGTACCTGCTGATCGGCGTCTGGGGCAGCGGCCGCAAGGAGTATTCGGCCATGAAGCTGACGCTGATGCTCATGGGCGGCTCGGCCCTGCTGCTCTGCGGCATCCTGGGCATCTACTTCGGCGCCGGGGCGCAGACGATGAACCTGCACGAGATCGCCGCGCTGCACAACATTCCCCTCTCGCAACAGTACATCTGGTTCCCGATGGTCTTCGTCGGCTTCGGCGTGCTGGGCGCCCTCTTCCCGTTCCACACCTGGAGCCCCGACGGTCACGCCTCGGCACCGACCGCCGTGTCGATGCTCCACGCCGGCGTGCTGATGAAGCTGGGCGGCTACGGCTGTTTCCGCGTGGCGATGTACCTGATGCCCGAAGCGGCGCACGAATTGAGCTGGATTTTCATCATCCTCACGACGATTTCGGTCGTGTACGGCGCTTTCTCAGCCTGCGTGCAGACCGATCTCAAATATATCAACGCCTACTCCTCGGTATCGCACTGCGGACTGGTCCTGTTCGCTATCCTGATGATGAATACCACGGCCGGCACGGGTGCCATTCTGCAGATGCTGAGTCACGGCCTGATGACGGCCCTCTTCTTCGCCCTGATCGGTATGATCTACGGCCGCACGCACACGCGCGACATCCGCGAGTTGAGCGGCCTGATGAAGGTGATGCCCTTCCTGGCGGTAGGGTACGTAATCGCAGGTCTGGCGAACCTCGGACTGCCGGGTCTGAGCGGTTTCGTCGCCGAAATGACGATCTTCAACGGCGCTTTCATGAATAACGACACGTTCCACCGCGTCGTGACGATCATCGCCTGCACGTCGATCGTGATTACAGCGGTCTATATCCTGCGCGTCATCGGCCGCATCCTCTACGGCACCTGCCGCAACGAGGCGCACCTGAAACTCACCGACGCCACGTGGGACGAACGACTCACGGTCATCTGCCTGATCGCCGCTATCGCCGGCATGGGTACGATGCCACTCTGGATCAGCGATATGGTAAGCGGCAGCGTTTCCACGATCATCTCACAGCTAATGAACTAATCCGACTATGAATTACAGCGAAATATTCCACTTCATGCGACCCGAATTGACGCTCATCGTCACGATCGCATTGCTTTTCCTGTTCGACCTGTTCGCCCCGGAGCGGCTCCGCAGATATTTCCACCCTCTGGCCTGCGTCCTCCTGACGGTACAGATCCTCGTCAATATCGTTCCGACACCGGACTCAGGGCAGCTGTTCGGCGGTATGTACCAGTACGAACCGATGCAGAGCATCGTCAAAAGCATGCTGGCTATCGGCACGTTTGTCGTCTTCCTGCAATCGAACGAATGGCTGCGGCGCGAGGACACCGCCCATAAACGGGGAGAATTCTATCTGCTGACCCTCTCCACGCTGCTGGGCATGTACTTCATGATCAGTGCGGGCAACTTCCTGATGTTCTTCCTCGGAATGGAGCTGGCATCGATCCCGATGGCCTGTCTGATCGCTTTCGACAAATACCGCCACAACTCGGCCGAAGCGGGCGCCAAATACATCCTCTGCGCCCTGTTTTCGAGCGGTCTGATGCTCTACGGCATCTCGTTCATCTACGGCACGGCCGGTACGCTCTATTTCGACGACATTCGTCTGGACGGCTCACCGCTTCAAATTATGGCGCTGGTGTTCTTCTTCTCCGGTTTAGGCTTCAAGCTCTCGCTCGTACCGTTCCACCTCTGGACGGCCGACGCTTACCAGGGAGCGCCCACGACCGTCACTTCCTATCTTTCGGTCATATCGAAAGGCTCGGCCGCTTTCGTGCTGATGACCATTCTAATCAAGGTTTTCGCACCGATGGTGCAGGAGTGGCGAACGATTTTGTTCGTAGTCATCATCCTGAGTATCACGGTGGCAAACCTCTTCGCCATCCGCCAGCAGAATCTCAAACGCTTCCTGGCTTTCTCATCCATCTCGCAGGCGGGCTACATCATGCTGGGCGTGATCGGCGGCTCGGCCCTGGGCATGACCTCGCTGGTTTACTACATCCTGGTCTATATGGCAGCCAACCTGGCGATTTTCGGCATCGTTTCGGCCGTCGAACAACATACGGACGGGAAAGTTTGCATCGAGGACTACAACGGTTTCTACCGCACCAACCCCAAACTGGCGGTGCTGATGACCCTCTCGCTCTTCTCGCTGGCGGGCATCCCGCCCTTCGCAGGCTTTTTCTCGAAGTTCTTCATCTTCGCGGCCGCTTTCAAGGAGGGATTTCATCTGCTGGTTTTCATCGCCCTGCTCAACACGGTGATCTCGCTCTACTACTACCTGCTGGTGGTAAAAGCCATGTTCATCACTCCCGGCGAACAACCTATCACGGCCTTCCGCAGCGACCGGGGAACCCGTTTGAGCCTGGCGCTCTGCACTGCCGGTGTGCTGTTGTTGGGTATCGCCAGCATAGTGTACGATTCGATCGGAGCGTTCGCCTTCGGCATGTAAGCGACGCATCCGCAGCATATTATCCGGCGGACGGCTCCAAAGGCTGTCCGCCGTTTTGCAGAACGAAGCAATCGAATCTCCGCATCGGAAAACTCCCCATACCCGCACCATAAAAATACACGTTGAAAAACAAGCGGAATCCCAGTCCGATTGTCAAAAAACGCCCCGCATACACGGTCCGGACTATTCCGTATTCAGCACCTAATCATCCCGGTCATAACTAAAAGGAGAAAATCCCCAAAATAGCCAATATCATCCTACCGATGCAAAAGGACATCCTCTTAAGACGTGCCCGTCAAGCGGACTATCCGACGATATACGAACTCATCGAAACAGCGTTCAGGACCGCCGAGCACCGTGACGGCACCGAACAGGACTTCGCCGCCGATCTTCGCGCAGGTACGAACTACATCCCCGAACTGGAACTGGTCGCGGAAATCGACAGCCAGCTCATCGGCCATATCATGCTCACCAAAACCTACGTGGTGCTCCCCGACGGCGGTCGGTACGACACGCTGCTGCTCGCACCGCTCTCCGTTCTATGGGAATACCGCAACACGGGCGTCGGTTCGGCTCTGGTACGGGCAGGACTGCGCATCGCCCGGACAATGGGATACCGAACCGTATTTCTTGTCGGGGAGCCCGATTACTACCGGCGGTTCGGCTTCGAACTTTCGCATTTGTACGGCATCAGCCATGAATCCCTACCTGCGGAATATGTCCAAACCGTCGAGCTAGTGCCCGGCGCTTTGACAGGTATCACGGGCCGAATAAAAATGTAAGATTACAAAAACGGGTCACGTACGGATCCTGCTGTTATTTTCGCCGAACTTATTATGGCATTACCGGGCCCCGAAATCCGCATTACTTTCGAAGAAAACAAAATGCAGTTCGGCCAGGCTCGAACGGGAGCTTGTGCCACCTTTCATCGCTTTTCTTTTCGATAACCAGAAATATTTTGGAACGGTTCGATAAATTTGGTCCTGTGCCCGGTTTACACTATCTTTACGAACGAATAGGCCCCATGCGGAGCGATTTTACGGGAGGCTCTGCCCGGCCTATCTTCGATCACCTTCAAAAACGACGACTATGAACCGAATCAAAACTCTCTTCGGAATCGAATACCCGATCGTTCAGGGCGGTATGGTGTGGTGCAGCGGCTGGCGGCTGGCCTCGGCCGTGAGCAACGCCGGCGGACTGGGCCTGTTGGGAGCAGGCTCCATGCATCCCGAAACCCTGCGGGAACATATCCGCAAATGCCGGCAGGCGACCGACAAACCGTTCGGCGTGAATGTACCGCTGATGTATCCCCAGCTCGACGAGGTCATGCACCTCTTGGTGGACGAAGGGGTCGGGATCGTCTTTACTTCGGCAGGAAATCCGAAGCTCTGGACGGGCTTTCTCAAATCGCACGGCATCACGGTCGTCCATGTGGTTTCCTCCTCGAAATTCGCCCGCAAATGCGAAGAGGCGGGAGTCGATGCCGTCGTAGCCGAAGGTTTCGAAGCCGGCGGTCACAACGGACGCGAAGAGACCACCACCTTATGCCTGATCCCGGCCGTACGACGCGCCACCTCGCTGCCGCTGATCGCTGCGGGAGGCATCGCTACGGGCGCCGGAATGCTGGCGGCCATGACGCTCGGAGCCGAAGGCGTGCAGATAGGAACCCGCTTCGCATTCGCCGCAGAAAGCTCGGCACACGAAAACTTCAAAAACCGCTGCCTGAATCTCGAAGAGGGGGACACGATGCTGATGCTCAAAAAAGTTTCTCCCACGCGCTTGATCAAAGGCGGTTTCTTCCACGAGGTCGAAGAAGCCGAGAACCGGGGCGCTACGGCCGAAGAGCTGAAAACGCTTCTCGGAAAAGGACGCGCCAAAAAAGGTATGTTCGAAGGCGACCTCGACAACGGAGAGCTCGAAATAGGGCAAGTGGCCTCGCTTTTCCGCGAACAACAATCTGCGGCCGAAATCGTGCACGACATCGTAACAGAATACCGCAACCTACTGAATGAAAGCAAAGAGAAACTGTCCATCTAAACCGGCGCACGAACAATGATTAACTACCTCCAAGTCGAAAATCTGACCAAGTCATACGGCGATCTGGTTCTTTTCGACAATATCTCTTTCACGATCGGCGAGGGACAGCGCATCGCCCTGATCGGCCGCAACGGCTCCGGGAAAACGACCCTACTGAATATTCTTGCGGGCAAAGACACCGCCGACAGCGGAACGATCACGCCCCGCCGTGACCTGCGCATCGCTTATCTGGAACAGAACCCGGAATATGCGGCGGATTTGACCGTACTGGAAGCCTGTTTCCGCTCCGACAATCCGGCCTTGCGAGCCATCGCCGCCTACGAGCGAGCCGTCGCCGATCCTGTGCAGAATGGGTTGCAGGAGGCCATGAGCCGTATGGACGCCCTCGCTGCCTGGGACTACGAACAGCGAGCCAAGGAAATTCTGTCCCGTTTGAAAATCAATGATTTCGACAAGAAGATAGGCCAGCTTTCCGGCGGCCAGCTCAAACGTGTGGCACTGGCAGCGGTGCTGATCAGCGAAGCCGACCTGCTGATCCTCGACGAGCCGACCAACCACCTGGATACCGACATGACCGAATGGCTCGAGGAGTATCTCTCACGCAGCAAAGCGGCTTTGTTGATGGTCACCCACGACCGCTATTTCCTCGACCGGGTGTGCAGCGACATCCTGGAGGTGGACCAACGGTCGATCTCTTTATACAAAGGCAATTATGCCTACTACGTCGAGAAGAAGCAGGAGCGGGCCGAGGCCGCCGAAGCCCGGCGCGAAAGCGACCTGAACCTCTACCGCCGCGAGCTGGAGTGGATGCGCCGCCAGCCCCAGGCGCGGGCGACCAAAGCCCGAGCCCGCATCGACTCGTTTCACGAACTGGAAACCAGACTCCGAAGTACCCGCACGCAGGCGTCGCTGAAACTCGACGTTCAGGCTACGCGCATCGGAACCAAGATATTCGAAGCCAAAGAACTCTGCAAGCGTTTCGGGGATCTGGTGATCCTCGACCGTTTCAACTACAACTTCGCCCGGTATGATAAACTGGGCATCGTCGGGGACAACGGCTGCGGCAAATCGACCTTCCTGAAGCTGCTCACCGGCATCATACAGCCCGACAGCGGCACGATCGAAGTGGGCGAGAGCGTCCGCTTCGGCTATTACAGCCAACAAGGGCTGGACTTCGACGAGGGAAAGAGGGTGATCGACATCGTAACCGACATCGCCCACGAAATCCACTTGGGCGACGGACGCCGGATGAGCGCATCGCAATTCCTGCAATATTTCCTCTTCCCGCCCGAGGTGCAGTACAGTTATGTCGCAAGGCTCAGCGGCGGCGAACGCAAGCGGTTATACCTCTGCACGATCCTGATGCAGAGTCCCAATTTCCTGATCCTCGACGAGCCTACGAACGATCTGGACATCGTGACGCTCGGCGTACTGGAAGAGTACCTGCAAGCGTTCAAGGGGTGCGTGATCGTGGTTTCGCACGACCGCTACTTCGTCGATAAGGTCGCCGACCATCTGCTCGTCTTCTGCGGAGGCGGGGAAATCCGCGAATTCGCCGGCACCTATTCCGACTACACCGCTTGGAAACGCGACTACGAAGCGGCGAAACAGGCTGCCGTCGCCCAGGAAAAAGCCAAGAGCACGGCATCCGGAAGCAGGGGCGGGGAGATCCGGAAGTCCGGGACGGCCCCGGCAAAAACAGGAGCGGCACGCAAGCTCACCTTCCAGGAAAAACGGGAGATGGAGCATCTCGAAGCCGAAATACCGGAATTAGAACAGAAGAAAGCTGCAATCGAAGAAAAACTCTCGTCCGGCGACCTGCCGTTCGAAGAGCTTACGGCGCTTTCGGAGCAGATCACGGCACTCATGGACCAGATCGACACCAAAAGCATGCGATGGCTGGAATTGAACGAGATCGGAGGTTGATTCCTTCCTGCATACACTCTGAAACATCAGAATAGGTTCTAAAGCCGATACACTCCTCTTTTCGGGGAGTGTATCGATATTTTTTTCTCGCAACAATTTTATTTTTCGAAAAATTTTTCTTAATTTTATTTCCGGAAGTTTACGATAAACAACCAATTCCAACTAAATTAACTCTCCATTTTTCTCAAGCCGCCTTCCCGGGCGGCTTGGTTTTTTAACCTTTCCGCAAGCATCCTCCATCCGCAAGAACCGATTTCTATATTGAGCTTAAAAATTATTCGGCGAACACCTCCGATACATCGATGGCTGCAACCCGATTTCACGACCATTTGCAGCGATAAACCGTCGCCCCCTTGGATTCTTCGGAACGGGGAACAAAAATCCGTCTGAACCACACTGCGTAACAACTCGCAACCGCAATAGTAAACGATACACATTCCGCAACCGCTTTTCGAAAAGCGAAATACCCGACACTTTTCAGCAATCGGAAATAACATCCACAAAGCAAAACCAGCCTCCGATCCGGAAGCTGGTTTTTACCTCCAAATAATATAACTCCCCATTTCCGGGAAAGCGGAACAATATATCGATCAATCGTCGTACTCTTTCAACGCGAAACGCTTGTCATCGAAGGTCAATTCGATCGTATTGTTCAACTTCACTTCCCATTCCCGGCAAGTATGCTCGATTCCGACGAGGAAGGTTCCCGGAAAGTTCCGAGCGACGTAATCCGCAATCTGCGCCGGAACAACAACCGACGGAACCGCCCGCGAACGGCTTTTAATTTCTCGCCACATTCCATTTCGGCGAAATTTCACTTGGGTACCATCGGCGAAAACGACTTTATACGTAACTGCAAGTTCGTCGAGCGTCTTGATTACCAAAACAGGATTCTCTTCCGGATAATGCTGTGCGATAAAAGAGCGGGCCTCACCGGGCAGTTCCTGTGGCGCTACGGCTCTTTCACACTCTATATTCCATGCGATTGCAAAGAGTAGAGCGAATATAGCAACGACACCCGTGATCCATACCCACCTTTTTCCCGAGCCGGATTTCAAAACTTCGGGAATTTTAGTCATCATAGTCTGTGACGTTGAAATTCAAATCGAATTCGACTTCCAATCCGTTCGACAGTTCGATTTCCCACGAATAGGCATCACGGTCGATCTTGCGGATAAACTGACCGGGGTAGTTCATCTTCGCTACGAAATCCGCGATCTGCTGGGGAACGATCGCCGCAGGAACGGCCGAATATTTACGATCGACCGCCGACCGTCGGCACGGAATTCCACTTCCGTGCGGTCGGTATAAGTCACCTCATATTCCGAACCGAAGTATTTGCTCTCCTCAACCGCATAAGCTACGGTCAGATCCTTGAAATACGTAGCGAGAAATTCCTGCGCGGCTTTAGGAAGGTTGTCGATCGTAATCGGTTTCTCGCGTCCGTCGGCCTAGGCCGACACGATGCCTGTAAGCAACAATGCCACTGCTAAAATCATCTTTTTCATAATACATTGATTTTAATTAAGTGAATATTAGGTTTAGAAAAATTCAAAAGTTGTCTAGCCGATCCATCAATCTTCGTAGGCCTCGATATTTCCGTTCGTATCCACACGCAAATCATACTCTCGACGGTCTTTTCGTGCTTCGAACTCATACCACATACCGCTGGAAGTTTCGATGCATTCAAATTCGTCGTCGTCGAGGGTATAGCCAGCCTGCTGCACCGCATCCAAAATATTTTGCGGCAACCGGTGGAGCTCCCACTCGGTGCGGAGCCAGTTGTTGCGACCGTCGAAAAGCACCTCTTTCCTGAGATTTTCGTGAAGAATCGTCAGTTCAAGACATCCGTCATCATATTCGCGTTCCACGACCTTAGCTCCCGGATAACGATCGTTCAGGAAGCGCTCGATCTCATCCTCTACCGGCAGTCCATTACCTCCCGTGTTTCCCATATCTATTACAGGACGGGAAATGATCCGAACAGGGGAGTCGTTTACGTAAATATCGACCTCTTTATGCCGTGTCTCCACTTCGACACACCAGAAAACGCTGATTCCGTCTGCCGTAGCCTTATCGAGTGACCATTTTTCGATGTCGTCGATATCGTTGGGGCTCGACAGCTGCTGGTCGGCCGCTACCGCATTGTAAATCGCTTCCGGCACGGCCGAACCAATATCCCGACGTCCGTATTCGATCTTTGCATAGATGCGGTTCCCCTGCGCATCGAAATAGAGTTCATGCTTGTAACCGCCGCAAACAAGCTCGACTTCCGTACCTCCGTATTCCCGGTCCACGTCTATCACCGAGCCTCCGCCGTTATCATCGAGGTAACCTTGAATCTGCTGTTCGATACCCGCCGCAGGTTTCTCTGGAATATAGTCTTCATAACCATCATCCGCAGCATTGGTTACTTCGTTCACCAATACGCCTTCGGTCGAAAAATACAGGTCCATCCCGGTCGTTATGCCGTCTGCCGTGCGGGTGACGCCGATAACATAGACAACGGTCACACCCTCGCTGTCACCGGCCCCGACGACCTCCTTGCGCTCGAGCTTATCCACCTTACCAGTACGGGTCCATCCTTCGGCTTCGGTATATTTGCTGGCATCGAAACCTTCCCGGACAGCCTGCGGAAGTGCCGCGAAGTCGATATTCGTTTCGGTCATGGCCCATTGTCCGTTTGCATTTTCGAACCATGCCGCATTGTTGGCCCTGGATTCCGTCCGGGCAGCCTCGAAGAAAAAGTTCGCCACAGCATAGTCGCCTCGAAGGGACCATCGTACATCTTGGGCACCCGGATAACGAGCGTTAAAAGCCGCCAATACCTCCTGCGAAATATGTGAGTCGCCCGGTCCTCCGACTTCATCCTTGTCGCACGCAGCGAACAGGAGAGCCGTCGCAGCCCATTGTTAAAACAGATAATGTTTTTTTCTTCGTATTCATTGTTTCGTTTACTTAAATGTTTATCAATAATTTGTACTGCGAAATCACAGCCTGAAAAATCTTTATCGGAAACGGACGGGGTATCAATCGTCGATACCTATCAAATTATGACTTCGATCAAAAGTCAGCTCCATTCCGTTATTCAACTTGACCTCGACCTCCTGCTTGTCGCGTTCGATTTTGATGACCGCAGCACCCGGATACAGCTCCTGTACTTTGGTTTCGATCGGCATCGAAACGATTCCTGCGGGTAACGACGAATAACGGCAATCCACCTCTTTCCACGCTCCGTTTCGACGGAACTCGACCTTGCTGCCGTTCGTAAACATCACTTCGTAAATGACTTCGAAAAAATCGCTCTCTTTTTTTGCGTAGGCGATTTTTTCACCGGGAAAATACCGGGCAATGAACTCTTGCGCCTGTCGCGGCATCTGTTCGGTTGTGACCGCACGGTCGTGATCGGCATAAGCCGGCGAGATTGTCAGCAGCGTGATGCCGATCAAAAACGCCATCATTTTTCTCGTGTTCTTCATTTTCTCAATATTTTTTATCGGGAGATCACCCGATCGGTTTGTATGGTACAAAATTGAGAACCGATTTTGGAGCGAATTTGGAATTTCGATATTTTGACAAAATATTTTTTCCAAACCCGATTATATATTTCGATACCCCGATCCGAAACCGGCCGATATGCTTCGACGTTCCTCCGAGAAAGGGATTTCGGACAGAGTCAGAACCGGTAACAGAGGATTATCGCCGAAATCAGCAAAAAACAGTCGTCATATTCGAATGCAGCTGATCCTCGTCCCAATTATCGCCAGCTTACGCCAAAATGGTGGCGGCCATTTTCGAAGCAATAAATTAATCCGAGGCGATAATAATCCGTTATGGCTTTGACCAGTGCCAAACCGAGCCCTGTCGAGCCTTCTTTTTGCGACCCCTGATAAAAGCGTTCGAAAATATGTTTCTCATCAAGCGGCGATACTCCGTCGTTAATAACCGTCAATACATTTCCCTCGATACGAATATCTACGGCGGCTCCGTCGGCACTGTGAAGGTAGGCGTTCTTGATCAGGTTGGAAACCAATATCGAACAAAGCGATTCATCCATCCGGACCGAGAAGGTCCCGGGCAAATGCAGACGACAACGGATTTTGTGTTCTCCGTATATATCGTCATAAAGCGCCTTCCGCTCCTCGACCAGGGGAACGAGATCGATGTCGGTGCTCTGCGGAAACTGACCGTTATCTATCTTGGTAAGCAGCAACAGCGTTTTATTCAGCCGGACGATATGGTCGAGCGTACGCCGCATCTGAATAATTTCGCCCGTCGTTTCCTCGTCCAGGTCCGCACAATCGAGCAGATACTCCATACGTCCGCCAAGTACAGCCAACGGAGTTTGCAACTCGTGCGAGGCATTGCCTATAAACTGTTTTTGACGCTCGAACAACTCCTCGGAGCGATCCACGGCCTGCTGTGCCGCAACATTCAATCGACGAAATTCGGTAATAGAGGTATTGTTCGGCACAGGCGCGACTTCGCGCCCGGGAGCATAGCTATCCAACCAATGCAACAACTCATAAAGCGGAAGCATGCTTTTATGGAACACCCACAAGGTCGTTCCGGAAACTGTCACCAAAAGGAAAAGATAGAGCCACACGACCCACCACATGACTGTTTCCAGCAGATCGTCTTTTTCGAAAGTAGGCATAGCCACCTTCAGTTCATAAAAATTACCGTCCTTATCCTGAAAAATAGTCGCCAACACCCGGGCCGGCTCGGTTTCATCCTTTTCCGGAATATACACCTCGGTATCGTAGTAGTCGATCGAAGGACGGGTGGCGACGTATCCGGATTCAACGGGGATGATCGTGTAACTGTTGTTGGAACCTTCGTTCGAACGGGGCAAAGGCTCCCCGGCAAGCACCCTCATTACGATCAATTCCGAATAATCCTTGAGAGCATCGTCCGCTTCATCGTTTATCTCGTCCATCATGGTAAAATAAAATACGACCGCCCATAAAGCGATCAGCGGGAACAAGACCAGCGACAGACGAAGCGATATGTTATAGATCAATTTCATAAATGCGTTGCTTAATCAATCAGTTTGTAACCGAAACCGTACACAGCTTTGATTTCGATCGAGGCTCCGGCCTCTTCGAGTTTGCGGCGCAGATTTTTGACCTGCGAATAAACGAAATGGAAATTGTCGGATTGATCGACATGATCGCCCCATACGGCTTCGGCCAAAACCGCCTTATCGACCACATGACGCGGACGCTGCATGAAATACGAAAGAATATCGAACTCCTTTTTCAATAAAGCGACCTCCTTGCCGTCTATTTCCACTCGGCAACTTTCCGGGTCGAGCGTTACATTACCCAGCGCAATGCCGCCTTTCCCGCCACCGCGACTACGGCGAATGACACTCTGGATACGCGCCGAGAGTTCCGCCAGATGGAACGGTTTAGGCAGGTAGTCGTCCGCACCTTCTTTCAGCCCGAGGACCTTGTCTTCCAAAGAATCCCGAGCCGAGATAATGATTACGTTTTCGCGTTTATCCGCTATTCGAAGACGCTCGAGAAGTTGCAACCCGTTGCCGTCCGGCAGCATAATGTCCAATAAGATACAATCATACGAATAGGCTGCCAATTTGTCCGAAGCCTCGGCGTATGTACTGGCCGTTTCCACGACATATTGCTCTTTGCGAAGTGCACGTGCCAGCAACTCACGCAATGAGGATTCGTCTTCCACGATCAATAATTTCATAACGACAAGTCATTTTAATACCACAAACAAAAATACCGATTTTGTAAAGAAATTGAAATGAACTCGAATTATAATCTATTCAATCTATAAAATCGCTAATAAAAAGCCTGTTAAAGTCGATTTTTCATAGTCGCAACGGCGGCACTAATACAGAAAAATACAAGTAGCGAGAAACAGGTCGTTCGTTCGACTCTATTTCTTCAAACAAAGCACGGAAGGGTGCTGCAAAATCCTAAAACCAACAGTGGAATCCGTTCTTTCCTCCGAAATTCTGAACAAAAAAACAACTGAATATCGCAGGAATCACCTCAATAGAATCAAACCAGGTCCGGTACGAATCCCAATCAAACTCCTATAAAAAAACCGGCTACCTTACAAAAAGGTACCGGTAATCGAGTACTCTACTATAAATCCCGTCGAATAAAGATTATCGCCTCAATAAACGAAATTAAAAATCATCTTCCCATATTTCATGCTCGATCTCCGCAGAGAGTTTTCCCAGAGAATCTATCGTAAGTAATACGGGGTAACCAATATCCGTATCCGGTTGGTAAATACCAAAAGACAACACGACCCGGCGGTCATCATAATCTCGAATATGGACATTATATAATTGATAACGATCAATTTCTGTCGCCGGAATAAGCGAATCGAAATCGTATTTATCGATTTCCAATCGAGAGACTAATTTTCCATTATTTCTCGAAACAGTTAAGACAGACGACCTATCTGCATACTTATAGTGCGTAGTAGATACGATATTCTGATTATCTTCAGTACGACAATATATATAAAAATCACCAGCAACGGTGTCGATTACATACTCCTGCTCATGAATTACGTTTGTATCGATCGCGGAACAGTAGTTCGAAAGAGGATCTTTACCCAATAGTTTACAACTATCCGATAACGACTGTATTTTATTGGTCGTATCATTCTGCCTATTATGTTTATTTGCACATCCGACGTATGAAAGTAAACACAGATTTAACAATATAAGATATTTCATAAAATCACAGTTTTACGATTTGTATTCTCTGTAATTCACATCAGTCATAAGATATTCTGCTTTCCTGACGGAATACCGACGGCGAAATACCCGTATGTTTCTTGAAATAACGCCCCAAATAAGACTGATCCGGGAAATGCATTTTATAAGCGATCTCCTGAATGGGCAGGGTAGTGTTCTGAAGCAATACTTTTATTTCCATTATTACGATCTTATCGATCAACTCCTTGGCCGATTGATGCGTCGTCCGGCGCACGATGGCGGAAAGATAACGGGTCGAGATACAGAGCTTGTCCGCATAGAAAGAAACCTCACGCTCTTCGATACAACAGTCATGAACTAGGGAAACAAAGCGATGAAACAGCTCCATCTGCCGGTTGGAAGTCGTGGGACACTGGCTGCTGACCTTACGCTGGATCTTATCGTAAAGCTCCAGCATAATATTCTGCAACCGATTTCTCACGATCGTCTTTCGGAACATATTACCCCGATCCTGATAGGTGTAATCCATTATTTCGAACCAGGTAGACAATCCGGCAGCCATTCTTTCGTTTACTTGAGAAATGGGATTTTCCTTCAAAAAGCTGAAAAACGAGGGCCCCAGCCGAAATCCGGCCTCCCCGAACAGGTCGGGAGAGAAGGCGCCGAACCTCACCGAGAAGTCGTCCGACGCATCGTCGAGCATCAATACGCTACCGGGCAGTAAGAGTACGATCGTATTGAGCTGCAAAGGTCCCCGGCGAAGATCGACGGTCACCTGGGCATGACCGCTCGTACAAAGCAGAACCAGTGCGCAGTCGCAACGGCAGGGATTATTGAAGAAATAAGCGAGATCGGATTTTCCGATAACAAAAGGTTCCTCTTCGGAAACAGTTATGGGGTTTACAGCAGTCATAATGATTTCTTCTTTTTTGAACAAACGGAAAGCCCCGAGATTATTATCGTACAAATATATTATAAATGTACCGAAAAGTGACAAAATTGTTCGCAAGAAAAAGACCTGCACCCCGATTTTTACGGTACTTTTGCAGGACAAAAAGTTTTTTAACGGGAAAATATTTTTTCAAAGTAATAATAATCAACCAAAAAACTATGAAGCAGAAGTTAATTCAGGCAGTCTTGTTCGGAAGCTGCATGGCTTTCGCCGTATCGTGCGGCCAGGCTCCGACGGCAAGAGGCGAGGCGGAATATTCCGTCATGACAATTTCGACATCGGACGTAACGATTCCGAGCACCCACTCGGCAACCATCCGTGGGCGCCAGGACATCGCCATTTACCCGCAGGTATCGGGTACCATTTCCAAAGTGTGCGTTAAAGAGGGTGAAGTAGTTCGCCAGGGACAGTTGTTGTTCATTATCGACCAGGTGCCCTACAAGGCAGCCCTGCAAACCGCAAAAGCCAACGTCGCAGCTGCCGAGGCCAGCGTAGCCACCGCTCAATTGACCTACGACAGCAAAAAAGAGCTGTTCGCCAAGAACGTCGTTTCGCAGTTCGACCTGCAAACTTCCCAGAACAACCTGCTGACGGCAAAATCCCAGTTGGCACAGGCCGAGGCACAGCTCGTCAATGCGGCCAACAACCTCTCCTATACCGAAGTGAAAAGTCCGTCCAACGGCGTAGTCGGTGTCCTGCCGTATCGTGTGGGTGCCCTGGTGAGCGCATCGATTCCCCAACCGCTGACCACCGTATCGGACAACTCCGATATGTACGTTTATTTCTCCCTGACGGAGAATCAACTGCTCGACCTGACCCGCGAATACGGCTCAATGGACAAAGCGCTGGCGGCGTTGCCGAACGTGCAGCTTGTGCTCAACGACGGATCGCTTTACTCCCAGGAGGGACGCATCGAATCGATCAGCGGCGTGATCGACACTTCGACGGGCAGCGTACAGCTTCGCGCCGTATTCCCCAATCCCGGACGCTTGCTTCACAGCGGTAGCTCGGGTAATGTCCTGTTGCCGCACATCTACAAAAACGTAGTCACCGTTCCGCAAGTCGCTACCTTCGAATTGCAGGACAAGAAATTCGTTTATAAGGTCGAGAACGGCGTAGCCACCTCGCAGAATATCACCGTATCGCCCCAGAGCGACGGCAAGAATTTCATCGTCACCGCCGGACTCACCCCGGGCGAAGTCATCGTGACCGAAGGCGTCGGTCTGATGCGCGAAGGAACCCCCGATCAAACCCAAAGGAGCCGCAACGACCGCGACCGCTCCTGCAGAACAACCTACAAAAGAGCAGTAAAATATGACACTAAAACATTTCATAGACCGCCCGGTATTGGCGGCGGTCATTTCCATCGTAATCGTCCTGGGCGGTATTATCGGTGTTGCGACGCTCCCCGTCGAGCAGTACCCCGACATCGCGCCCCCGACGGTGATGGTGCGTGCCAGCTATCCGGGCGCCAGCGCCGAAACCATCCAGAAGAGCGTCATCATTCCGCTTGAGGAGGCTATCAACGGCGTGGAAAATATGATGTACATCAAATCCGAAGCATCGAATGCCGGTAGCGGATCGATCACGGTTTATTTCAAACAGGGCACCAACGCGGATATGGCGGCCGTCAACGTACAGAATAAAGTAGCGACGGCAACCGGATCGCTCCCTGCCGAAGTTACAAAAATCGGTGTTACGACCATGAAGCGTCAGTCTTCGATGCTGAAAGTTTTCACGCTAAGCAGTCCAGACGATTCATACGATGAAAATTTCTTGTCGAATTACCTCAATATCAACATCAAACCGCGCATCCAGCGTATCCAGGGCGTCGGAGAATTCTTTGCTCTCGGTGGCGATTATGCAATGCGTATCTGGATGAAGCCGGACGTCATGGCCCAGTACAAGTTGATTCCTTCGGACATTACAGGCGTTCTGGCGGAACAAAACATCGAATCGGCAGCCGGTATGTTCGGCGAGAACTCAGATAACACGTTCCAATATACCATGAAATACCGTGGCCGTAAAATGACACCTGAAGAGTTCGGGGGAGATCGTAATCCGAGCTACTTCTGACGGTCGTACTGCGTCTGAAAGATGTGGCAGACATTGAATTGGGACAGGACTCCTATGCTTATCACGGTATGGTCAATGGTCATCCCGGCGTTTCGGCGCTCGTCTTCCAGACCGCAGGCACGAACGCCACACAAACCGTCGAGGAAATCGACGCGATGCTCGATGAAATTGCAACCGAACTCCCTAAAGGCGTAGAGATAACCCACTTGATGAGCGTGAATGACTACCTGTACGCCTCGATCCACGAAGTGATCAAAACCCTGATCGAGGCCATCATCCTCGTCATTTTAGTGGTGTACGTCTTCCTGCAGGATATCCGCTCGACGCTCATTCCCACCGTTTCGATCATCGTATCGCTGGTCGGTACGTTCGCCTTCCTCTCGGTAGCGGGCTTCTCGATCAACCTGCTGACGCTCTTCGCGCTGGTGCTTGCGATCGGTACGGTGGTGGACGACGCGATCATCGTCGTCGAAGCCGTCCAGGCACGCTTCGACAGCGGCTACAAGTCATCGTACCTGGCTACGGTCGATGCCATGGGCGGCATCACTTCGGCCATCATCACCTCGACGCTGGTCTTTATGGCCGTGTTTATCCCGGTGTCGATGATGGGCGGAACCTCGGGTACGTTCTATACGCAATTCGGTATCACGATGGCCGTTGCCGTCGGTATCTCCGCACTCAACGCACTGACTCTTTCCCCGGCGCTCTGCGCCCTGCTGCTCAAGCCATACGTCGATGAAGACGGCAACGTGAAGAACAACTTCGCGGCCCGGTTCCGCAAGGCTTACAATACGGCTTTCGGTGCCGTGCTCAAGAAATACCAGCGCGGCGTCATGCTCTTCATCAAACATAAATGGCTCACTTGGGCAACGCTGGGTCTGGCAATGGTCGGCCTGGTTCTGCTGATGAACAGCACAAAAACCGGTCTGGTGCCCGACGAGGACCAGGGTACGATCATGATCAACGTAACGACGGCTCCGGGCAGCTCGCTCGCCGAAACCAACAAAATCATGGGAGAGATAGGCGAGCGATTGAAGGGGATTCCCCAGATCCGCGACTTCCAGCAGGTAGCCGGTTACGGTATGATCGCCGGGCAGGGTAACTCCTACGGTATGTGTATCGTCAAACTGAAAGACTGGTCGGAGCGTCCCGACAAAGCCGATGCCGTGAATGCCGTGATCGGCCAGATCTATGCCCGGACCGCCGACATCAAGGATGCGCAGATCTTCGCAGTAGCCCCCCCGATGATCACCGGCTACGGTACTTCGGCCGGTTTCGAAATGTACCTGCAAGACCGTGCAGGCGGTGACATCACGGACTTCTACAACATCTACCTGCAATACATCTACGCGCTCAACCAGCGGCCGGAAATCCAGATGGCCTATTCGACCTTCAACATCAATTTCCCGCAGTATATGGTGGACATCGATGCAGCGAAGGCCAAACGTGCGGGCATCTCGCCGACGGACATCCTTTCGACTCTTTCGGGCTATTACGGCGGACAGTACGTTTCGAACATCAACCGCTTCTCGAAAGTTTACCGCGTAATGATCCAGGCCGATCCGAAATACCGACTCGACCCCGAATCGCTCAACAACGTCTATGTGCGGATGCAGAACGGTGAAATGGCCCCGATCAGCCAGTTCGTCAAACTCACCAAAGTATATGGATCGGAGGTATTGAGCCGATTCAACATGTACAACAGTATCGCTGTCAGCGGAACTGTCGCCGACGGATACTCGACCGGTGATGCGATCGAGGCCATCGAGGAAGTTGCGGAACAAGTACTGCCCAAGGGGTATGGCTACGATTTCGGCGGTCTTACGCGCGAGGAGAGTCAGACAGGTAGCAACACGGCGATCATCTTCGGTATTTGTATCATTCTGATCTACCTGATTCTGAGTGCCCTTTACGAGAGCTTCCTGATTCCTTTCGCCGTCATTCTGGCCGTACCGTGCGGTCTGTTGGGTTCGTTCATTCTCGTCAAGCTCATCGGACAGGAGAACAACATTTACCTCCAGACGGGTCTTATCATGATTATCGGTCTGTTGTCGAAAACCGCGATTCTGATTACGGAGTATGCGGCCGACCGCCGCAAGTCGGGCATGAGTCTCTCGCAAGCCGCCTTCTCGGCCGCCAAAGCCCGTCTGCGTCCTATTCTGATGACCGTGCTGACCTGCGTGTTCGGTATGATCCCGCTGGTAATCGCAACGGGTGTAGGCGCCAACGGTAACTCGACCCTCGGTTCGGGCGTCGTCGGCGGTATGATCGTCGGTACGTTGGCTCTGTTGTTCCTTGTGCCGTCCCTGTTCATCGTCTTCCAGCACCTGCAGGAGAAGGTCAAACCGATTCAATTCACGAATACTCCCGACTGGATGATCGAAGCTGAAATCGAAGACAGCAAAAAAGAAAACGAAGAGAAGAAGTAAACCATGAAAAAGTTAATCATCATACTTGCCGCAGCCGCCATGGCTGGCTGCGGCATTTACAAGCCCTACACACGGCCGGAAGAGATCAAAACCGACGGGCTCTACGGCCAGGGGGTCGAAACGGTCGATACGATGACCTTGGGGAACATTTCCTGGCAGGAGATGTTCACCGATCCTTACCTGCAACAACTCATCCAGCAGGGACTGGACAACAACACCGACCTCCAGTCGGCTTACTGGCGCGTAAAAGAGGCGGAAGCGACACTGAAGTCGGCACGCCTGGCATACCTGCCCTCGTTCAATTTCGCTCCGAACGGAGGAGTGAGCAGCCTGACTAACCCTTGGAATGCTACGTGGACCTACACCGTCCCCGTAACAGCCAGTTGGGAAGTCGATATTTTCGGTAAACTCACCAACAGCAAGCGCCGGGCGAAGGCTCTTCTCGCGCAAAGCCAGGAGTACCAGCAGGCCGTCCGCACGCAAGTCATCGCTTCGGTCGCCAACCTCTATTACACGCTGCTGATGCTCGACGCACAATACGAGATCTCTTCGGAAACCGCTGAAAAATGGTTCGAAACCGTCAATACGATGCGGGCCATGAAAGAGGCGGGCATGACCAACGAAGCAGCGGTTTCGCAGGCTGAAGCGAACTACTACTCGATCGAAACTTCACTGTTCGATCTGGAGTACCAGATCCGCGAGATGGAAAACAGCCTCTCGTCGCTGCTGGGCGAAGCTCCCCGCAGCTTCGAGCGCGGTACGCTCGACGAGCAAATTCTTCCGGAGAACCTGGTGGTCGGCATTCCCGCACAGATGCTCTCCAACCGTCCCGACGTAAAAAATGCCGAATACTCGCTGGCACAGGCCTTTTACAACACGGCCGGAGCCCGGTCGGCGTTCTATCCGGCCCTCAGTCTGAGCGGTACGCTGGGTTGGACCAACGACGGAGGTGTTACGACGCTCGACCCCGCCAAATGGATTTTCAATGCTGCGGCATCGCTCGTACAGCCCATCTTCAACGCGGGCAGAAACCAGGCACAGCTTCGAATCGCCAAAGCGCAACAACAGGAGGCCCTGCTGTCGTTCCAGCAGACCCTGCTCAACGCTGGAGCAGAAGTGAACAATGCCCTCGCCAAATGCCAGTCGGCACGTTCCAAAGTCGATCTGCGCCAGAAACAGGTCGCTTCGCTCGAAACCGCCGTCGAGAGCACCCAGCTCCTGATGCGCCATGGCAGCACGACCTATCTCGAAGTGCTGACCGCACAGCAAACCCTGCTGTCGGCTCAACTGTCGCAAATCAACGACCGCTTCTCGGAGATTCAGGCTATCGTCGATCTCTACCATGCCCTGGGCGGCGGCCGTGAAATCGAATCCGAAACCGATAAATAACAATGAAACGCAGGGTAACACGCGAAGAAATCATCCGCACGACGCGGGACCTCATCATCCGGAACGGCATCCGTGCCGTCCGGGTGGATGAGATCGCACAAAAGCTGGAGATCTCCAAGCGGACACTCTACGAACTGTTCAGCGATAAGGACACCCTGGTCGAACAGTGCTGGGACAAAATCCGGGAAGAACAGGAGAAAAAGATCGCAGGCTACCTCTTTTATCAACCCGGTTCGGCCCTCGAACAGGCCCGGAATCTGATTCAAGAATACATTGCCGCTGTATGTATGATCAGTTGCATTTCGCTTCAGGAGTTGCAACAGAAGGTTTCCTATGCCGATTCCTACGAAAAAAACCGTCGTTTCTGGCTGGACTCGTTTACCGAAGTACTGGAACATTGCGTCGCCGACGGCAGCGTATTGCCCGATGTGGACTGCCAGCTGTTCGCCAAACGGTTGATGAACGTACTGCTCGGCCTCTACCTCGAAGGAGGAACCCGTCGGGAAATGGATGCTTTCGGGTGGGCTCTCCTGCGCGGAATCGCCACTCACCGGGGCATCGAATGGCTCGACGGAAAAAAGCCGAACTCCTGACATTTTCACGTCGAAGATCCGACAATCGGATTTACCGAAAACAAAAAGAAGAAAGGCAGCGTTTCAAACGCTGCCTTTCCCTACTTTTTATTAACGCTTGATCGAAAGCCCGGTTTAATAGGCTTTGTTCTGGGGATCGAACTCCGTCCAACCCGACATCCATCCGTCGTTCTCGTCGGCGAAGGCTCCGATATAGGTCACCTCATCGAAACCGTTGGCAACCAGCGGATCGGTAAAAGAAGCGGCCCCGCGCAGCGGGCTATCGGAGAGCGGACCGTAGTTCGGATTGGCTTGCAGACTGTTGGGCTGGGAGAGTTTCAGATCGGCGATCGCATCGAAATACTTGTTCGAAGCTATCGACTTGAAATAGGTCGAAGAGAAGGACTCCTTCGACTTGTCGATGCTGTTCTTGTCGCCGTTGTCGCAGAAACCATCCTCGAACGATTTGTTCACGTCGCTGCCCAGGACGGTCATACCGGCCATATAGACGTTCTGAATCTTCAACGTACCCTCGGACGCCGCAGTCTGCGTCTGCGAACCTTTGTCGTTCTCCACGATCAGACCGACGGGGAAACCCATCGCCACCGAATTGAAACAGTTCAGATGCGAATTGCGGCGCACTTGCATAGCAGACTGGAACTGGCCCAGCTTGGAACCGTTCTTGGGATTCATATCGCCTGCGGTGATATAATCGGAAGTGTTGGAGAATGCTGCATCCTGACCGACCGGACCGACGAAGGTCACGTTCGAAAAGACGCAGGAGGTGAAAGGAGAAGTGGCAGAACCCTCGGCGTTGTTGTCGCTCTCGAAGCCGTTCGACGCCGAGGTGTCGGCAATGCGGGGATGGCGCACACCCAGGCAGAACTGCACCTTGCCGCAGAATCCATTGTCGGTATCGAAATCGTCGTCCCAGGTGTGATAGGAAATCAGGTATTTGGCATTTACCGCACCGCCGAACCACTCGTAGGAGTCGTCGTTGGAATAGGACACCTGCACGTGGTCGATCTGCGTAGCCGATCCCACCGAACCGAACGTGATGGCATTGATCTCCTGGTCCTTCTTGAAGGGATAGCCGGCGAACTCGCAGCGCACGTAACTCAAGGCACCCGAACAGTCGGCATTGTCGCTGCCTCCGTGCGTAGTGCGGGGACCGCCCTCGATCTGCATCGTCCCCTTGTTGTTCACACCGCGACCGCAGAGAATGATACCGCCCCAGTCGCCCGGCCGACGGCTGCCGGCAGGCATCTCGGAGGTGAAGACGATCGGCTCGCTCTGCGTGCCTTTAGCCCACAACTGGCCGCCCGGCTCTACGATGAGCGCAGCCTTGGTCTCCTTGTCGCCCTTGATAATCGTACCCGGAGCCAGCGTCAGGCTCGCACCGTCGGCGATATAGCACCAGCCTTTCAACAGGTAGGTACCTTTGGGAAGCGTGTAGTCGCCCTTGATCTCGAACTCCTGACGTCCGTCGCCGATCTGGGTCCCGTCCTCGAAGAGTATCTCCGTCAGATCGCCGCCGGACGGATTTCCGCCCTCGCCGCTACCGCCGTTGCCTCCATTGCCACCGTTACCGTTCTCGTCGTCGCTGCATCCTGCGAGACTCAACGCAGCCATCAAACAGACCGCCCATAAAATTTTCTTCATAATTTATTTGATTAAAAAAGGTTGATTTTCCTTCGACTATTTTCTCACTCGGTAGAACCCGAACGAATTTCTGCGATTCACTTAAAATTTGGCCGTCACGCTCAGCGAGAACATCCGTCCCGCCGTGAACTGTTTGGTGATTTGCTTGCGGGACACCACATCGCCTCCGTTCTCGAATTTCGGGAATTGGGCGAACTGCACCTTCTCGTTCAACAGGTCCTTGGCGTTGAACTTCAGCTCCCAATGCTTGCCGAAAGATTTGCTGACCACCACGTCGAGCGCGTTGCGCGGCATCTCGTACATATCCGGAATATCGTTGTCAATGCTGCCGCCCACGCTCATATCGCTGCGGCCGATGCCCACGATGCGCTTGCCGATGCGATTATACAGGACACCGACCGTAAGGCCCAGTTTGGGCGACTGGTAGAAGAGTCCGGCATTGACCAGATAGGGCGACTGGCCCTGCAACGGACGGTCGTGCTCGAGGCTCTCGTCGTCGAAATCCACACGGCTCTTCATGAGCGAACCGTTCAGAACCACCGAGAAATTGCGCATCCCCATAAAATCGAGGTTTTTCTTCACGTCCAGCTCCACACCGTACAGATTGGCCCGGTCGGCATTCTCGAAGGTGTAGAGTATAGCTGCCGCTGCCCGCATCGAGGATCGCCGTCTCGATCGCATTGTTGAAATGCTTGTAGAACACGGCCACCGAGATACCTTCGCCCGCAGCCGGATACCACTCCCAGCGCAGATCGGCGTTCTGGATATAGGCCGCTTTCAAATCGGCATTACCCTTCACGTCGCTGAACAGGTCGAAATCGTAATAGACCGAAGGGGAAACTTCGCGGAATTCGAGGACGGTTGGTGGACATACCGTAAGCGGCACGCAGCAGGTGCTTGTCGTTGATGCGGTATGTCACATTGACCGAAGGGAAGGGATCGGCATGGGTATAGTTTCGTGTTTCGCTGTCCCAGTCCTTGATCTTGGTGTACGAGGTGAGCGCCATACGGCTGTATTCGAACCGGACGCCGGCATAAACGTTCCAGCGGCCGAAGGGCAGGTCGATGCCGGCATAAGCCGCCGTCAGGATGTTGTCGCCCTTGTAGCTGTTGCGGTTGTCGCTGTCGTCGTAGATATAGAGCTTGTCGGCGCCGTAATTACCGTCTTGCAAAATATCGTCGATCACATCGCCGTAAGCAAAGTCCGCAGGCAGGTTGTCCGTGTCGAAGCGATAGAAATAGGCCCGGGTGCGATAGTCCCGCGTACGGTATTCGCCGTAGAGTCCGACCTTCAGTTCGGGGGCGAACGACGAACCTTCGCGCAAGGTGCAGGAGTAGTTGATGCCCGCCGAAGCGATGTGTTCGCGCAATTTCATGAAGTCGCGCCGGATCTCGTTCTGATCGATCTGCATTTGACCGTAGTGCGCATCGCCCACCATGTCGTTCTCCTGCCGGTTGACGATACGGCGGTCGGGCTGGTTCTTGTCGGCGTAGGAATATCCGGCATCCCAGTCCAGAGTTCCCTGTTCGAGAGTATGTACACCCGCTATCTGCCCGCTGTACGTGCTGCGAGAGGTGTAGCAATACTCCGTTTTCTCCTGGATATAGAGCGACGACATATTCTGCCAGCCTTCGCGCAGCGTGAGCTTGTCCTGTCCGATCTGGTTGAAAATGTTACGGAAATAGTAGCGATTCTTTCCGTTCAGGTAAGCCAGATTCAGCAAGACGCCCACTTTGACGTTGGTCTGGTACTGGTCGTCGGTATATTTGTAGTAGTATTCGGGTTTGTCCTCCACCTTGTTATAAACCCCGTAACGGGAGTTTTCCATATTCGAGAAGGTCCGGGTGGCATAGCTGTAATTGAGCGCTCCGTTCAGCGCTAGATCGGCGCCGTTGCCCAGGCGGAAGCTGTGGCCGTAGGAGAATGAGAACCGCTGGTCGGGAATCGGCTTGCGGGTCTTGATCGACCAGTCGTTGTTGAAGCCGTGACGGGTCATGTCGGTAACGAAATCCGGATCGGCGTTATCGAAAGCACCCGTAATACCACCCCGCACGCCGCGCTTGCCGTTGTCGCAGCCGAACCAGTCGCTGCCGCTTCCCGGATTGTAGAGAAAGTCGTGGCCGAAGGTCGCCGTGTTGAACCCGATCGAGTAGGAGAGGGCGAAGGGTAGTTCTCCCGGCGTATCTTTGGTGTTGATCTTGACGAACCCGCCCGTGAAATCCGCAGGGATTTCCGGAACGGGGGACTTCAGGATCATGATGTTCTCGATCTGCCCCGCAGGGATCAGATCGAAGGAGAAGGCCCGCGAATCGGCTTCCGAGCTCGGAATGGCCGCATCATTGACCCACACATTATTATAACGCTGCGAGAGACCTCTCGCCACGATGAATTTGTCGTCGATGATCGAGATACCGGGTATGCGTCGCACGACTTCACCCGCATCGCGGTCCTGCGTGCGGGCAATCATCTGCTTCGACACACCGCTCACGACCATTTTGGAGTTGCGGACGGCCTGCATCACGGCCGCCTCGCTCGAAAGCCGCCGCACGGTGGTCACGACCACCTCGTCGATCTCTTCGGCCGAGGGTTGCAGCGAAATCAGCGGCAGGGTATTCTCGCCCGGCTTGATCTGACACCCCTCGATCACTACGCGCTGGTAGGAGAGCATCTGCACTTCGATCGTATAAGTGCCCGGCTTTACATTATTAATAACGAAGCGGCCGTCGGCATCGGCGACGGCCCCATACGTCGTATTCTGCAAAATCACGGCGGCGCCGATGACCGCCTCGCCGGTCGATGCGTCCTGCACCGTACCGGTCACAACAGACAGAAGGGGCGCTGCAACCGTCGTGCAGATCCCCTTCAGCATCAATAACCCAATCAATAAAAATCTATTCATCCACTTATTATTTTACAGCGGCAAAAGTACCGGGCCGCTGTTTCACCCGGGCTACACCCTCGTTACAAAAGCGTCAAACAACCGTTTCAAATCCGTTACACGCCCGACGAAACAGTTGCACAGTCCATCGAAAAAGGCTACATTTGCAGCCGATTAACCCTATTTCCGATATGAGAAACCTCTCACGCCACGCGGGACCCAACCGCATGATGTTCCTACTCCTTATCCCCTGTCTTCTGTTGTCCGCACTTCGGGCAAAGGCGGAAGAAACCGCACTTCCCGAGGGAAAAAGACCGGGCGTAACGCTTCAGGTCGAGATGGATCTGGTCAGCAGTTATATCTGGCGCGGTGTTTACGAAGCGGGCCCCAGTCTGCAACCGGGACTGACGCTCGGCATAGGAAACTTTACGATAGCGGCCTGGGGATCGGTCGATTTCACGTCGAGTTCATACAAAGAGGCGGACCTGATGCTCAGCTACCGGCTCAAAAACATCACCTTCCACCTCAAAGACCTTTACGACGAAGGTTCGGCCTCGGACCGGAATCCGCAGATCAGCCGCAACTACTTCCATTTCGGCGCCGACTCCCCGCACCGCATCGAAGCCGGCATCGAATGGCAGGTATCGCGCAAAGTCCCCATCACGCTCTCCTGGTACACGATCCTTTTCGGAGCGCGGGATGTCGATACCCGGGGGCGGCGGTGCTACTCCTCATACGTCGAGGTAGCCTATCCCTTTACGGTCAAAACCATCGACCTGAAAACGGGCGTAGGAGCCGCGCCCTGGAAAACGGCAGGAGAAGGCGGAGCCAAAGGTTTTGCCGTGAAAAACGTCTTCATAAACGCCGGAAAACTGTGGGCGGTCAAAAGCATGGGTTCCTTCCGAATCGGACTCTTCACCCATCTCTCCTGGTGTCCGCTCAAAGAGGACATGAACTGCGTAGGAGGCATTTCGCTGCGGATGTAACCGCAAAAAACAACAGAGAAGCCCTTCCGTCATCGACGGAAGGGCTTCTCTGTTTCGTACAATTACACCTCCGGACATTCCCTTTGCGGACAAGACCGGCAAAAGAACGAGCTTATTGCATCACAAGCACCCAATTCACCGCAAAAACAGACTTTATCGTTCCATAAATTGAACGAAATATATTATTTTTTATACTTTTGTATGTACTTCTTACAAAAAACAATTAACCCGAAAACGCTATGAAACAATTCTTCCTGATCCTATCCGGCCTCGCATTGCTGACAGGATGCAGCAGCAAGAACGACTCTGTCGAAGGCCCCGTACAATCCCGCATCCGAATCGCTCCGAGCATCTCCCGTGTTACAGGGCTCAATTTCGACACCGGGGACCGCATCGGACTCACGATCGTCAAATCCGGTGCCAACTACTGTGAAAATACGCCTCTGCGTTTCGACGGTACGGTCTTCGTTTCGGACGACCTGTTCTGGTACGACGATTCGAGTGAAAAATCGAATCTCACGGCTTACTATCCCTACCTGGCGGAAGGAGCTCCGGCGAGCTTCACCGTTCGTGCCGACCAGAAGCTCGCCGCCGATCACGAAGCCTCGGACCTGCTGGCAGCGACGGCGACGGACGTCGTACCGAGCCAAACGGCCGTGAATATGGTATTCACCCACCTGCTCACCAAAATCGTGATCGACATTACGAACAACTCCGCCAATACGATCCAGGAAGTCACCCTGAAGGGCAGCCGCTGCACGGCTACCGTCGATCTTTCGACAAAAAGCGTCCAGGTCGATGCTTCTTCGGCGGAAACGGATATCTATCCCTTTTCAACGGTGACCGCAGGACGGTATGAAGCCATTCTCGTACCGCAACGGGCGGCACTCGAACTCGAAATCCAAACTTCCGACGGTAACCGGCACATCAAAACATTCCAGGCGACCGACCTGCAATCCGGCGCGGAATATGCGATCGAGGCGGTAATCAGCAATACGAACAAAATCCACGCCTCCATCAGCGGCGCCGTCAAAGGCTGGGAGGACGGAGGAGCGATCGCTCCGGTCGAAGACGACCTGCCGGAAGATTCCGACCTGCTGGAGTACGCAGGCGTCAAGTACCGCATCCGGCAACTCAGCAACGGTACGACCTGGATGGCGGAAAACCTGCGCTACATTCCCGAAGGCAAACGCGTTTCCTCGTCCCCGTCCGACGAAAACGGCATCTGGTACCCATGTACGACCTCCTTTACCGCATCCAGCGACACGGAATACATCCAACGGCAGGGTTTGCTCTACGATCTGGCTACGGCCGTAGGGGAACCTGTTACTGCGGATAACTTCCGCAATATCGAGGGCGTGCAAGGCATTTGTCCGGAAGGATGGCACCTTCCGACCCGGGCGGATCTGGAATCGCTTATCGCCGTGAACAGTGAACTCGGCAGCTCCTTCTTCACCTATGCCGGGACACGCGATCCGAGCGGGAAATACATCGGATCGTTGATGTCCGGGAATTTCTCCAAAGGTTACCTGCTCTGTACGAGCACCGAAAGTTCGGTCTATACTCCGGAGGATCTGAACTACCAATACCTGCTTTTCTCGAAAAGCAACCAGGTAAACATAATCGACATCGACTGTCGCTCGGGCATGCCGGTACGTTGCGTGAAGAATGCCACGTCCGGGGAATAAACGGCACAAAAAAGAATTGCGGACCGGCACAGAGCATAAAACGACCGGACGTTTCCGGCAAAGCGGCAACGCCCGGCAACATAGGGTCCCCAGGAAAGACCACCGGCAACACGGAAGGAAGCCGCTTTTTTGAGCGGCTTCCTTCTGCTATTTATCGCTCTGGTAATAAGACCTATCCAACCCGAAGGCATAGCTATTTCTGTACCGCCAGGTGAGCAAGACCGCAACAAAGGCCAATACCGCATTCAAAATAAACGGGAATCGCTCGCCCTGCATGTGCAGAATATTTCGCAACAGATCGATGATAAACGGACAGAGAACGATGGCCAGGTAATTCACCGACATCACGATCGAAAGAGCCAGCGTCGCCGATTGCGGTGGAGCAGCCACAGCCGCCTTGTCGTAAATAATCGGTTGAATAATGCCGTATCCGAGTCCCACGAGAGTACATCCCGCAATCAACCAGAAATGCGCCTTGAAGAGTCCGATAAAGAGCAATCCCGCACAGATCATAATCAACGAAACCAGATTGACGCTGCCGCGCAGACGCCGGATGATCGGGGAAAGGAAAAAGCCGGGCAACATGATAGCCAGGAAAAACAAGGACACCAAAAGCCCCGAGAAGGAATTTTGGTTGCCGTGCGGATCCACCAGGAATGAAATGTAGAAGGTGATAGCCAATGCCAGGAAAGTCGCCAGAAAATAAAATCCCATGACCGCAGCCAGCTTCGGCCAGTCGATCTTCTTGTGCTTCAGCTCATCGCTCCCGACAGGTTCCGGGGCGGCGGGAGTTCGGCGGATGAAGATTGAAAGGATCAGCGGAATCGCCGGCAACGTATATACCAGGAAGGGCAGGTGCCAATCGACATTGGCCAGGTAGCTCGCCAACACAGTGGCCAGCACCAACGTAAGGTTATTGATCGACGAACTGTAGCCCAACTGCCGGACACGATAATCCCCCGTAAAATAGTCCACGATATATCCCGTCGATAAAGGAATGATAATACCGGCACCGATACCCGTAAGACAACTTACCAGAATCAGAAGCCACATTTGGTTAATGAAAAGACAGGCGAAGCCACTCAGGAAAAAGACCGTAAGCCCGACCACAAGCAGCTTGAACTTATTCCCGGTTACAGACAAACGGCCTGCCAGCAGCATAAAAGGAATAATCAACACCGAAGGCAACGAAGTAAGCATCTGTATCTCCAGATCGGTCGCATGCGGAAAGACCTTGTTCAAGTCGCCGAGAATAGGGAGATGGCAAGTCCGGGCAGCGAAACGACGGCCGATACCGACCAGACCGCCAACACGGTCATCCATGGAATGGTTCCTTTACCGGTTTGTACTCTCATGTTTGCAGATAAATAAAAATTCTTCCGAAAAGAGGAACAACTGTTATACCAAAAAATCGCCGGAGCGAAAACTCCGGCGAAAATAAGGTATATTGATTCGAAAAAAAGATATTATTCCCTTACGCAACGAACCTGCAAACCATTGGCTCGTTGATAGTTCCGTGCCGGAACAAATTCACTCGAAGCAGCATCGTCCGTATCGAGCGAAAAATAGAGGCCCGAAGCGCTCAATTCGTCGGTTCCCAAACCGCTTGTCCAATAACAACCGATCCACGGTTGCGCGTCCGCATTGCTGTTTACATTCTGGATAAGCCCCGTCAGATAAGGGCGACGCCCGCCTCCGAGAAAAAATGAAGTCATCGTTCCGTCGGTCAGGTTCCAGCCGTAAGCCTCGCGCAACGCCTCCGTTTGCTCCTGGTCATGATCGTCGCCGATCATAAAATCGGCATAAACATCCTTGTCCGGAACCTTCCATCCCTTAGGACAGGGATCGTAAACGGTCTTGACCGCCCCCCACAACTCGTTGTCATGGTCGGAATAGAGCCAATCGTAACCGGACTCCTCGACTCCCAGAATAAAACTCATCGGATAGGCTATGGCATACTCCATCGTGCCCGTTTCGGGGGTGGATTCCACATAGTCAAGATAAGTAAGACGCCCGTTGATATTATACATCTTATGATCCCGCAAATGCACAGTTATAATACGCCGGCCCGATCATCGGGGTCGGACGTCCCCACTGGTAATAAAGTCCGTAGGAGAGATATATGTCGTCCTCCGTGGCATTGCCGCCGGCTCCGGCACCCAGATTACGGGTCATGAAAACATCTCCGGCAGCCGAAGTAACCGACTCCGCCGAAGGATCGTACTGCGTAACCCACACATGCCAACTCCAAACCACCTTATCCTGGGCATCGAAAGCTGCGATCAATGCGTTTCCTTCGATAAACTCACCTTTCTTATCCGCCGCGACGAAGAACGAAACCCGACCGTCGTCGAGTGTCAGGTTCTCGATCATATGCGACGTGCTTCCCCACATAAGTTCTACCCGAGCCGTAGGAATCTTTTCGCCGTTTCCCTTTACGGTACCGTCGAAAGTATAGTAGGCATTGGCATAGTTGGCGATATAACAGTTAGCCGTCTGCCCCGTCAGATCGACGGTCCGCCCGATTCCGACCCTCAAATCGGCGGAAACGGCCTTTCCGTCGGTATCGTAACCGACCAACGTCAGGACTCCTCCCGTTTCGGCATTGGAGTCATCACTTGCGGGGGCCGTCACGGTCATCCGGCTCGTCTGCAAATCGGCGGTCACCGTCCAGCCTTCAGGCGTATCGGTAATGTTCAGCTTCACGATATTCACAGCCGTAAATTCTACCGAAGCCGTTCCCCCGGGCTTATCGACCATACAAACATCACGAGGGAAATAGAGGGTTCCCACCGGTCCGTCGTCGTCGCTGCAACCGACGAGATTCATCGAAACGGCCAGGACGATTCCCAGGCATAAAAAGCGGCACACAAGTTTTTTCATGTTCAAAATCCAATTTTGCTAAACGTTACAAAGATACGAATAAGCCGAGCGCAAAAGCAAATTTTATTCGCGTTTTGCCGGGGCGAAGTATCTAAGACGAAGTCAAAGATACGAATAAGCCTAATGCAAAAGCAATTTTATTTGCGTTTGACCAAAGCCAAAGCATCCAAAACGAAGCCAAAGACAGGGAAAGCCGAGAGAAAACGGGAACCTGTCCCGGTTTTCCGAAGCGCATCCTATCTAAAGACCATGATGTCAAAGATACGGAAAGGCGAGAGTAATCGTGCAGACTTGTACGCAAAAATCGCCGAACCGCACCCCATCTTCGGCAAAGATAGTACAAACCACATACAGAACAAACAGGTCCTGTCGGAACATGGCCTTATTTTCGCAAAATTAACCTCGACATTTTTACTAAAACAGCTAATTTCCGATTCTTCCGACAACAGAAATTCCGTTAGGAACAATTCTTGCAAAGGTAACGTAACAAATCGACTTAAAAATACGCATCCGATATGGCAAAAAAGACAGCATCGCCCCACGAATCATCTTCCGAAGGGAACCAAATAGCCATTACCGTCACCGAAAAGGGTCCGTACCTCGTCACCGGAAACCCGCCGCTGGCCATGCAATTCATCATGCCCGACTCCGAGGGCGAGAGTTGGTATTTTCAGGAAGGGCGGCATTTTTCGACAGAAAAAGAACCAACGGCATTGTGCCGTTGCGGTTTATCCCGCAGCAAACCCTATTGCGACGGCTCGCACCTCAAGGGGGAATGGGATTCGGCGATCACCTCCGGAGAAGACCGGATTACGGACGAAGTAGAGATCACCGAGGGACAGCGGGTGACATTGAACGACAACGAAAAATACTGTGTTTTCGCCCGTTTCTGCCATCCTTACGGGGGTGTCTGGGACCTGACGGCCGCATCCGGCGATTCGCAGTCCCGCAAGCTGGCCGTCCGCGAAGCTTCGATGTGTCCGAGCGCCCGCCTCGACCGCCTGGGACAACCGCACGGGAAAACCCTACGAATTCATCTTCGAACCCAGCCTGGGATTGATCGAAGACCCGGCGATCGGCGCCAGCGGAGGACTCTGGGTACGCGGCGGGATCCACATCCAACGCGAAGACGGCCGAACCTTCGAAGTTCGGAACAGGGTAGTGCTCTGCCGCTGCGGACACTCCCGCAACAAGCCCTATTGCGACGGTGCGCATGCCGCCGTCAAATGGCAAGACGCGCTGGAGGGAACCCCCGACGGAGAAACGCTCCCCCGAAGCGTTGCCAGTGCAAAAATCGAAACCCACTGACCGGCCTGCCGTTCCATTCGAATAAAATAGAGTCCACCGGCACGCTGTACGGCTTGGCCCGTCATACTTCGGCCCCGAAACGGGACGCTCCATTCTACAATACGCTCCGATAGATTCCCGCCCATATCGATAAAAGAAACCCCGTTGAGATTTCAACGGGGTTTTTCATGCGAACAACGATTCGTCGTCCTATTTCTTATCGGGTTTGGCGATCGTTTCGCGCATCGTAGTATCCGCCATGATGTTCTTCATCTTATAGTAATCCATCACGCCCAGATTTCCGCTGCGGAACGCTTCGGCCATAGCCAGCGGCACTTCGGCTTCGGCCAGAATCACCTTGGCGCGGACATCCTGCGCCTTGGCCTTGTTCTCCTGTTCGAGAGCTACGGCCATAGCACGACGCTCCTCGGCCTTGGCCTGGGCGATGTTCTTGTCCGCTTCGGCCTGGTCCATCTGCAACTGTGCGCCGATGTTCTTACCTACGTCTATATCGGCGATGTCGATCGAAAGAATTTCGAACGCCGTTCCCGCATCCAATCCCTTCTCCAGCACCACGCGGGAGATCGAATCGGGATTCTCCAGCACGATCTTGTGCGACTGTGCCGAGCCGATCGACGAAACGATACCTTCGCCGACACGTGCCAGAACCGTTTCCTCACCGGCACCGCCGACCAACTGCTTGATATTGGCCCGCACCGTAACGCGCGCCTTGGCGATCAACTGAATACCGTCCTTGGCCACCGCAGCTACCGGCGGAGTATTGATGACTTTGGGATTGACCGACATCTGTACCGCTTCGAATACGTCGCGGCCCGCCAGATCGATCGCCGTAGCCATCTTGAAATCGAGCATAATATTGGCTTTCTGGGCCGACACCAGCGCATGCACCACATTGGTCACGTTGCCTCCGGCCAGATAGTGGGCTTCGAGCTCGTTGGGATTGAGTTCCAGACCGGCCTTCGTACTCTCGATCATCGACGATACGATCGTCGAGGGCGGCACCTTGCGCCAGCGCATCAGGATCAACTGCAACAAACTGATCCGCACGCCCGACACCAATGCCGAGAACCACAAGCCTACGGGAATGAAGTAAAAAATAAGCCAAATCGCAAAGAGCGAAACGAAGACGATTAATGCAATGATACCGATTTCCATCTTTTATCTATTTAATGTGTTTGCGTACGATTATATTGAAATTTTCGAAGCCGACGACTTCTACCTCCCGACGGGGATCTATATAACTGTCCATGGACTTGGCTTCGTAAATCTTACCGCCGATCTCCACTTTTCCCATCGGAGCCAGGCGCGAAACGGTCATTCCCGTATCTCCGACACGGACACTCTGCTGCACCGGTTCGGGCATCACAGAGGAATCGACCTTCTGTTTCAAAGAGAAACGGCGCCAGGTTTTGGATCGCAGCGAAACGACGGTCGCCGCGAACGAAAGGATCAGAACGACGGCGACGACGATTCCGCCCGCCAGAGGACCGTAATCCCGGAAAGCGATATAAATGGCACCGCCGTAGCTGACCAACGCGAGAATCGCCCCGATCGATACGCCCGGCAGCAGGACGAGCTCCGCCACCAAAAACAGTAACCCGAAAAAGACCAGCAGAACGATAAAAAACATATTCACAGCATTAAAAATTACCGAAAAAGATCGGAGTAACCGGTTCGCAGGCCGAATTTCCACCCGATGCACCGATATACGTCCGAATACGGACCTACATTCTTTCGGGTGAAGATACGCAAAAAATCCGATTATTCAGCAATTTCCGTCACTTTTACCGATAATTGAGGATCGGCGGCGCGAATCGCGGCAGCCGCCTGATCCGCGACAGCCTTGTTGTCGAACTGTCCGACGACGAAAAGATCCGCACCCACGCGGGACAGGTCGCAGCCGGGAGCGGCCTGCGCGATCGCCTGCTTCACGGCATCCGACAGATTCTGCTCACTGGAGATCTCCACCCGGAAAACGGCCATTTCAGCCTCAGGGGTCCGTGTCAGATTGGTATATTCCCCGTCGTACCACACGACCAGTTCCGGACGGCGAAACCCTTTCGTCCGCAGCAACTCCTGTGCATCGACGGCTTCGGCCTTGGTCGCGAAACCACCCGCGAAATAGCGGTAACGCCCCGCGTCGGTCTTCAATACATAGAGCGGAGAAGCATTACGGAAAATGGAGATATTCTGTTTGTACTTATACTCCCCGAGCAGGATTCGGTAGATCACTCCGTGTTCATAGACAGGACAGTCCGGAATCGGCTTTTTATACGTATAGCGCCCCGCAACAAATTCGACCGGTTCGTAATCGAGGAAATAGCGCTCCGTAATCTCCGGCTTCGGAAGACGAAAATCTATCGTCTGAAGCTGTAAAGCCACCCGTTTCAAGGAATCGGATGCAAGTCCCAACCCCAGCAGCCGGGCGATTTCCCGCTCATAATCCGTCAAATAGCATTTCCGGATATAATAATCGGGGAGCGCATCGACAAGCCCTTCGGCCTGGGCCGCAGACATCTGCCGCCGCACATCGTCCAACGCCTTCTGCTGACGTGCCTGCTGGTCCCTGCAATTCAACTTATCCAGGATATAATCGTAAGCATAGCTCTTGTTATCATACACATATCCCCATACGGCCGTCAGCGAATCCCGCAAAACCCGGCCCAGGTTGGCTACCGTGCGGTAACGACCGAAAAGATCGACAGCCGCCTGCTCCGTACGAACGGTATCGTACTGCTGCTTCAAAAGAGTCTGCTGCCGGTAGTTCTCCCAGCAGGCGCCCGGCACATCCGGCCACCTCCGCCTCCATGCGCTGCGCCCGGAGCAGAGCCTCGTAATCACGTGCCGGAAGATTCTCACGGAAATAACCGTTGAACACGAGATTCCGACTCTGCTGCGATTCGGGAGTCTGCGTGATAAGAGATTTTTCCGTTTCGGCCGCCGGAACATAATCGGGATGTTCGGTCAGCCAAGCCTGCTCGATGGCGTTGATCCGGGCCGCGACCTGCGTACGGAGTCCCTGGGCAGAGAGCATTTCGCTTTCGAGCGCAAGAATTTGAGCGCCGTAAGTCTCCTGTGCGGCCGGATTTTCCCGCAGCATCGCACGCAGTCCTGCAATCCGGGTCTGCATCTCGTCGATCCGGACCTGCAACCGACTGTCCTGGTCCCGAAGCGCAACGTATTCCGAATTCGACTGCAGGGCAGGAATACCGGGCCCCGCCGGGTCGGAAGCTCCTCGCACGATAACGACCGAGAAGGTCAAAAACAAACCGATCAATAATTTACGCCACATCATTTCCACCATCTGATTAACAAGAATTGCAACAATCCGAATATCTCCAGACGTCCCAACAACATAAGCGCCGTGAAGATGAATTTCACGATCGCCGGCAAGTCGCCGTAGTTGGCCATCGAATTAACCCCTCCAAATCCCGGGCCTACATTGCCGATAGAAGCCACGCACCCCGAAAAACTGGTCATCAGATCTACGCCGAAAAGCGTACAGAGAATCGTTCCGATGAGAATGAGAAGCAGGTAGGCCACGATGAAAAGTGACACCGTATGCAGCACGCCCGCTTCCTGAATCACACCGTCCATCTTGAGCCGGATGACGGCATTCGGATGCTGCTGCTGCTTCACCCGGATGTAAAGCATCTTCAGAGCCATCAATGCCCGATTGGCCTTCATACCACCCGACGTGGAACCCGCACAGGCACAGATCAACGAACCCAATATCAGCAAAATGATTGCGAACGGAGTCCACAGGTTGGAGTCGGCCGTAGCGAAGCCGGAAGTCGATGTTACGGAAACGAACTGGAACGACGCGAAACGCAGCGATGACCAGAACGTAGGATAAATATCGGCGATATAGAGACTCAGGGCGATCAGCAGGCTTCCCAAAATCAACATTCCGAGATAGAACAAAGTGACTTCGCTGCGGAAGATATTGTTACGCTTACCGGTAACGGTCGCATAGATCAAACCGAAATGGATGCCTGAAATACCCATTGCGAAGATGAGTACCGTATCGATCATCGCACTGTCGTAAAAGGCGACACTGGTATTTTTGGTTCCGAACCCGCTGGTCGCACAGGCCGACATCGAATGACATACGGCATCGAACCAGTTCATTCCGGCGAATTTCAGCATGAAAGTGAAAAATATCGTAAGTCCGACATAGACGAACAACAGGATCTGAACCACCATCTGAGCCCTGTAACGATAATTGTCCCGGGCCAGGGTGGACATCTCGACACTCGAAAGCATCATTTTGCTGGTACCCAGTGCAGGCAGGATCACCAGCGCGAACATCACCACGCCCATACCTCCGACCCAAGTCGAGGACATCCGCCAGAACTGCAATCCCCGGGCAGCGCCTCGACATTTTGCAAAATCGAAGATCCTGTGGTCGTAAAGCCCGAAACAGTTTCGAACCAAGCATTTATCACGCTGAACTCACCGCCCCAGATCAGGTAGGGAAACATACCGACGACGCAGGCGAGCAACCATGAACCGACCACGATGCAAAACCCCTCCTTATTGGTGATCCGATCCTGCTTTTCCACGAAAATGAGCGGGAAGCCCCCCAACAGCGCCGTCAGCAGAGCCGAGAGCAGCAACGGGTAAAACGCGGAATCCATGTAGTTGACATAGGAGATCCCTGCCGAAACGAACATAAAGAACGCCAACAACAGCATAATCATTCCCACGTATCGCAATATCACATTGACCCGCATGACTCTCTACGCTTTATTTTGTTTCAGCATGGCGACGAGTGCCTCGATTTTTTCCTTGAGTTCCAGGATTTCGTCCTTACACTCGGCTTTCACGGCAAAGGGTATCCTGAAGGTCAGATACTGTCCGAGCCCCTTGTTCATCGCCACGATCGGATTGACACAGTAGAGCATCGTAAAGTAAAAGAGCATCAACACTGTAGCGATCATCACCACCAGCGATATCAGCACGGGAGTAACGGCCCGGTAAGCGTTTTTCTTGAGCTGCTCGGCCCGCGGAGCCAGCGAACTCTGCGTCGAAGTCATATAGTCCCGAACCGCCGTGACGACCTTTTCGTACTGTTTTTCATAATATTCGTTGTACCACACCTCTCCCGACTCGTCCCCTGCCTTCGGGGATTCGGTCGCGAGAAACATCTTGGTCAGCACCAGCAACTCGGTAGTCGCACCCGTCAGGGAGTCGAGCGCCGAGCGGTCCAACGCCCCCTTCTGGGCCGTAGCCACTGCGTGCTCCAACCGCTGCATTCCCGTACGGCACAGGCTGTCGTAACTCGCATCCTGCAGGATCGCCAGATGGACGATCGCCACGTTTTGGTCATGCACGGCACCGAGCATCTCCTTGGCGAGTTCCATATTCCGCTGGTTGGCTTTCAAAATCTCCTCGGTATCATAACTCAGATGACTCAGCTCCAAAAAAGAGATCATCCCCGAGGCGAACAACAACCCGACGATACTCAGGAAAGCAATGGACATTCTTCTTCGAATTCCCGTCATACGCATTTAACTGTTAAAATCGTCCCAAACCGCCCGTATCGGCAGGGCAGTCCCCCCCCCGAACATATCCGGAGCGATGCAACAAATATAATGCAAGGCAAGGGCAAAAGCAAACTTGTTTGAATCTTACCGAGCTACAAGCCGTATTCCGAAAAACAGTTCAAGGCGTAACCAATACCGAATCCGGCAGACTACACCGCAACTCGTTCTTACAAAAACGACCGGACGGTACGGCAAGCCCAGCCGCCGCCTCCCGCCCGAAATACAGGCCATTTTCGCAAAATACAATGCGGCCCGGAGGCAAGGCCGCATCCGGCCGGAATGCTGAAACGAAATTCACCCGAACCTTCGCCTGATACAAATATACGAAGAAATCGCTAATTATCCACGATTTCGCCTTCGAGATCGTTCGCATCGTCCATACGCCCCAGCCGTACCCGGCAAATCGTGTTGATCCGGCTCCGATCGTAGAGGACCTTGACCCGACGGTAGTTGCCCGTATAGCCGAACATCATCCCGCCCCGCATCGTGCTCTCGAACAACACCTCGTCCGTCGTACCTTCGGCCCGGGCGCAGAATTCGCCGTGCAGCCGGCGGCAGAGCTTTTCCAGCTCCTCCACACGCCGTGTAGCCACCGAAGGCTGTACCTTGTCCGGAAAATCGACGGCCGGCGTGCCGGAACGCTCCGAGAAGGGGAAAATATGCAGATAGGCCGGTGCGAGGCGCTCCAGGAACTCGTAGGTCGTACGGAAATCGGCCTCCGTCTCACCGGGAAAACCGACGATCACGTCGATCCCGATAAAGGCGTCCGGCATCAGGCGCCGCACAGCCTCGATCCGCTCGGCGAATTTTGCGGTCGTATAGCGACGTCGCATCCGTGCAAGCACACTGTCCGAGCCGCTCTGAAGCGGGATATGAAAATGATGCTGGAATTTAGGTGACGAAGCGCAAAACGCTATTATCTCATCCGTTAAAAGATTCGGCTCTATCGAAGATATACGGTAGCGTTCGATGCCTTCGACTTCGTTCAGGGCCCGCAGCAGATCGATGAACCGCTCACCCGTCGTGCGTCCGAAATCGCCCGTATTGATCCCCGTGATGACGATCTCCCGCTGTCCCGCAGCGGCGATTTGCTCGGCTTCCTTCACCAGATCGGCGATCGGCATATTGCGGCTGGCGCCCCGCGCATAGTGGATCGTACAGTAGGCGCACTTATAGTCGCAGCCGTCCTGCACTTTCAGGAACGCACGGGTACGGTCGCCGCTCGAAAAAGCGGCGAAGAAATTGGTCAGTTCCTCCACATCGCAACTGGTGAACTGTGCGGGTCCCTTGCCAGCAAGAGCCGCTACACGCCTGAAAAGTTCGCCCTTGTCGTTGTTGCTCAACACCAGATCGACCCCTTCGATCGAAGCGATCTCCTGCGGTTTGAGCTGGGCATAGCAACCGGTGACGACAATAATCGCCGCCGGGTTGCGCCGATGGATTTTACGGATCAGGTTACGGCATTTCTTGTCGGCATGTTCGGTCACCGAACAACTGTTGATGACCGAAATATCCGCCGCTTCCGAAACCCCGACCCGGATGAAGCCGCCCGCTTCGAATTCACGGGCGAGGGTAGAGCTCTCCGAAAAATTGAGCTTGCAGCCCAAGGTGTGAAAATTGACTCTGCGTCGCTGCATATTTCTGCTGTAAATTTGAGCGAAAGTACGAAAAACTATGCGAATCCGACCATTTTATCGGCAAAAATCACACACGTCCGGATAAAAAACAGGGGCGCCCTGCAACGGGCACCCCTGCGGCATACGTAAAACAGAGCGGTCTATTCCTCTCTCACGGGTTGCATCACGGCTCCGCCCGCAGGCTGTACGGGCCGGCTTTCCCACAGACTGCCGAAAGATCTCATCGACCGACAACTGCCGCGCGTGTACATGGCGGACGGCAACTGCGGTTTGTTATCGGTCTTGATCCACTGCAGGGCAAGGTATCCGAGCTGATCCATCATCGTACCGAATTCACCCGGATAAATCGCCGAATCATCGATTTGGACATCGGGTGTGAAGCCATCCGAGTAATCCCGGAAGCCCTTGGCATTTTCAATATAGAACGAAACGGGGAAAAGCAGGAAATCGTAATTGTGAAACGAGCGGACCACACCTTCCATACCTACGTTCTTACCGTTAGTGGGCATCCCGATAAGATTGACCTCAATATCAAGGCCGCGCAGACCGTTGATGACCATTTCGCTCGCCGAAGCAGTCGTTTCGCTCACCAGGACATAGATTTTCTTCAAGCCCAAAGCATGTTGCAAGGCTCTTTCGATCGGTTCGTACACGCTTTCGAACGTCTCCTTGACGCCGATCTTGTAGTCGCCACTCTCTCCGGCCTCCGTGCGGTCCTCGTTGAACGTCATATGAGCATAGAGCTGTCCCTTGTACGCCTCACCTGCGATAAGCGTACCGAGCACAGTACTCGAAAGCACATCGCCACCGTTGTTGTAACGCAGATCGAGGATCAGGTCGGTGACATTCTGTGCACGGAAACGGTCGAAAGCGGCTATCAACTCCTCATCGTAATCGACATCGAAGCCCATATAGAGCAGATAACCGGCCTTCTTGTCCGACTCTTCGATTTCGACCACTTTATCCATATAGATAGCCGGACTGGTGAAGGTCGCACTTCCGAGTTGCACATTCCCTTTCGGGGTAAGCACAGGAGTAGTCCCGTTGTCGGTCCACGTGACACTGTTCACCGTAACATCGACCGCACCGTCGTACACGGCCCGGCCCAAACTCTGATAGTTGCTTTCGGTCACCTCCTCGCCATTGACCGCCGTGATGAAGTCGCCGCGCACGAGACCGGCTTCCGCAGCCGGCGTTCCGGGGATGACGACCATGACCACAATTCCGATATAATCGTCCCCGAGTCGGGTCGCATCCAACAGATAGATACCCGAACCGACATACGCCTCGCCGGGAGTACGCGACAGAGGCGCATCGCTTTCCAAACGCGAATAGTAATACATACGTTTCTGCCCCTGCCAATGACCGTCTTCGCGGTTCACCTCGTCCTGAGCGGCTACACCGTCGAGAATCGAGAAGAAAAAGAAGTCATAACAAAGACTGTAATCGAGCGAAACATTCTCGATGGCACGATTCCAGAGATAACGGCTCTTCATGTACTCGGCAACCCATTCGTTCACGCTGCGGTATTTTCCGTCCCCCTGCTCAATTAATCCCTTTGCCCTGCTTCACCACGAACGAAACCGGCGAAGCATATCCCCACACACTGACGGTAATCGTCGCGGAACGAGCTTCGGCCCGGGTATTTTTGGCAACTTTCAGACGCAGCAACGATTCGCCCGCCATACCCGAACCGGTTTGCACTTCGCACCAGTCAGCCGAACTCCGGGCAGTCCAATCGCTTGCGGCGGCAAACGTGTAATTAAGCACCCCGCCTTCGATCTCGACCTGGTTTTCGGCACTCCAGGCTGCATCGGCGATTCCATTGCCCGCAAGAAGCTCTTCATCGTCGCTGCACGACACGCCGGCCGTCAGCACCAGCAGTACGACCAGCATCCATCCGAATAAATTCTTCATAACACAAGTTTTTTAGGATTAACGCATCAATCGTTCAGCCACAGCTCGACGGTTGTCCACTGCAGGTGACGCTCCGAGGTTTACGGTCACGCGCTCGGGCATGGAGAGATGTCGCACGCTCTTCACGGCAGCAGGCTCGGGCCCCTGATCGGCATCGCGCTTCAGCACGATCTCTTCCGACGCTGCGAACACCATGTCGCCCCACCACTGACTCGTACCCGACAACACACCGGGATAGTAGGTAAAGGTACCGTAATCGGTTTCTTCGACCAACTTCTTGATCGTCACTGTCAGATCATCCGACACCTCGACAGGGAAGCTGCGTACCGCATCCGTATAGCGGTCGCTAGTCGGACGTTTGGCGAAAGCGTGGAAATAGTATTGCTTACCATCGAAATTCAACATCGTGTAATCCAGTTCGTTGTTCACAGGCAGACTCGTCGAAATCGTTTCGTCGCTGGTGAACTCGATGAACCACTTCGGCCCGTAATTCGCATTGGCCTCCTCTTCGGTCGCTGCCCAGCCGTTGGCGAGCAGCTCTTCGGGGCTGGCATAATCCACTCCGCACGGCGCGAAGCCCAGAACGACCAGACGGTTCAGATCGGAATAGGCTTTCTCGGTAGCTTCGTTCACACCCGTAGCGATGGTAACGGAGAAAGTGACCGGATCACCGTTGCTGTCTTTGGTCGTCGCAGTGTATTTGCCGGGCAGCTTCGCACGCACGCTCCCCGCCTTGCTGCGGCGGTAAAAGGGTGGTGAACTCCACTATTTCGGAAACGCCCACACCTTCTGCGTTGGTCGCATAAACGCCGAACTCGTACTCGGTATTGGGCAGCAGCTCTCCACTCTCGATGACAAGTCCCTCTTCGCTCATAGCCGCAGCCACCTCCTGTTCGGTAAGCTGCGTACCGTTGTTGTAAATGACATCGCCGGCCGTAAGATTCTCATTACCGGGGCGGCCGAGCACTTCGTCGATGGAGCCCTTCGGGAAAACACCGGCCGTCATCGCTACCGCATAAGTCGCATTGACCTTGAAAGCGGCCTTGTTCCACGGAGTTTCGACAGTCTGTGTTTCGACGGCCAAAGTCGGTTTCGGGCCTGTAGGCTCTCCCGTCGTGAAGTCGTAAAGCAGAACCTTTTCGCGCAACTCCTTGTCGAAGCCCACGATACCCACCTGATATTCGGTATTGGGTTTGAGTCCCGTCGCATTGACGGTGATAGCCTTCGTACTCTCGTTCGTAAGATCGTCCCAGTGGCCGATGATCATGCGACGCACGGAAGCCTCTCCCTCGAAAGCGGTATAATCGAAATCTGCCCGAGAAGCAACCAAATAGCGGAAACGCTCGATTCCCTCCTCCGGCTCGATGGCAATATCGGCCGTCATCGAACCGATGTTACCCACGGAAACCTCGAAGTCGTAAGGCGCGACACCGGCCTTCTTGGTTTTGAAGAGGAGCGACTTCACAGCCGACTCTGCGACCTGGCCATTCTCGTCCACTTCACCGGCAATGATGATAAACTCCATGTCGGAATAGATATCCTGACGAAAATCGACGATATCGAAGAAAGTGGTATCGAAATTATAGGTTTGATCCTCGGTCGCTTCCGCACCGAAAGCACTTACATACGAATGCAGGCTTCCTCCGATTAAACTTACGATGTAATCGTAGTCGGACTTCGAAAGACAGACGTGCTTGTACTTGGTCACCCCTTCGGGCTTCATGATATGGTAGGAGAAAGAGGTAAGTCCGACACTTTCGAGCGTAATCATCTCGGTATAGGGAACATGCGTATCGATCACCTCGGAAGCGAGATCGCTGTAAACTAAAGGATTGATGTTGCGTACCGCAACATAAAGATTGTATTCCGTGTCGCCGGCAAGATCGTTCAGATCGACCTTTACTGTTTTCTCTCCTTCGAAATAACGGACAGGTCCTCTTTCGAAGAGCGCCTCCGCATCGGCGATCGTTTCTGCAGCCGGCAATAAGGCATAGACATAGTCGGAGGCATTGTTCGTATTGATTGTAAATGAAGCCGTTGTACGATTTACTTCATCTACGCTGACATCAACTGTGGGGGGGGGGGGGAGTTGTGGGTCTTTGTTTTCGACACCGTCATCACTGCACCCCGACAGTCCGCACGCTGCCAGCAATGCCAATCCGGTCAAACCGAGAAATAAAGATGTACGCATAAATGTAAAAATTTAAGAGATTAAAGATTGGTTTTGCGAATGCCGAAGAACCTATGAACAAGCATTCGTATTCAAATATACGAAAAAAATGATATGACGCACCGAATATTCGATTTTTTAATGTCTTTCACCAAAAAGCATACGAATTCCGGTGTATGCACAGCCTGTCTTCCGACCGATACCGCTCTCTGCGGCAACAAAGCACGGGCCCCGCAAATCGGACGGAACAAAATACGGATGCTGCGATATAAAACGGCTCCCGGTTCTATTTTTTTGTAAAAAATCCGTAAATTTGCAAACTAATGATTAGCGCACCATGGAGTTTTTCAACGACCTTGTCCGATACAGCTACCTCAATCACGCTTTTTGGGCGTGCATCCTGTCGGGCATTACGTGCGGTATTATCGGTACTTACGTCGTCTGCCGGCGGCTGGTCTTCCTCAGCGGCGGCATCACGCACTCCTCGTTCGGCGGACTGGGCATCGCTTTCTACCTCGGAATCAATCCGATTCTGGGCGCGATGGTCTTCGCCGTCCTCTCGGCACTGGGGATCGAATGGGCCAACGACCGGGGCCGTATCCGGGAGGATTCGGCCATCGGCATCATCTGGTCGGTAGGTATGGCTATCGGCGTACTGTTCATGAGCCTGCGCCCGGGCTACACATCGGGCGACCTCTCGAATTTCCTGTTCGGCAGCATCGTAACGGTCACCCGCACCGATGTCCAGGCGCTCGCCGTTCTGACGCTCGTGGTAATTGTCGGCACGCTCCTTTGGCTGCGTCCGGTCATGTACGTCGCCTTCGACCGCGACTTCGCCCGCAGCCAGGGAATCCCGACCCGGCTGATCTCCTATACCATGTCGGCACTCATCGCCGTCACGATCGTACTCTCGATCCGCATCATGGGCATCGTGCTGCTGATCTCGCTGCTGACCATTCCCGTGACGATCGTCAATACGTTCACGAAATCCTTCCGCACGCTCGCACCGGCCGCCGCAGCCGTCGCCGTCGCGGGGAACCTCGCGGGACTCGCCCTGAGCTACAATTTCGAAGTTTCGCCCGGTGCGGCCATAATATTTACCCTGACCGTTACGCTTATTTTAGTAAAACTGCTAACTTTGCTCGTCAAAAAACGCCGCCGCGCCGATGAAAACCATCTATAAACTCGTTCTCAAGTCCTATCTGGGGCCCATGGTGCTGACGTTCTTCATCATCATGTTCGTGCTGATGATGAATGTACTGTGGCGCTACATCGACGAGCTGGTCGGCAAAGGACTCGATCCCGGTACGATCATCGAACTGCTCTGCTATGCCACGATCAACATGATCCCGATGGCCCTGCCGCTGTCGATGCTGCTCGCGGCGATCATGACTATGGGTAACCTGGGAGAGAACTACGAGCTGCTGGCTATGAAGTCGGCGGGGATGTCCCTGCCCAAAATCATGAAGCCGCTGCTCGTGGTCGTGGGGCTAATCTCCATCGGCAGTTTCTTCATCATCAACGACCTGGTGCCATACGCCAACAAAAAGTTTTTCCGCACGATCTACGACATTCGCCAGATGAACCAGACCCTCGAGTTTCAGGACGGGCTCTTCTTCAACGGCATCGACGGCATGAGCATCCGCGTCGGACACCAGAATCAGGAAACAGGGCTGCTGACCGACGTACTGATTTACGACAACCGCAACGCATCGGGCAATATGACCACGACCGTCGCCGATTCGGGCTATATCCGGCTCTCGGACGACAAGCGCTTTCTGGAGATCACGCTCTTCAACGGCGAACGCTACGAACAGACCCGAAATGCAAGCCAGTGGTACAACAAAAGCTCCCTTCAGCGCAATAAATTCGAGCTTCAAAAAGCCAATATCTCCATTTCGGGATTCGAAATGCAGCGCACGGATGCCGATCTGTTCAACAATGCCCAGACCAAAAACATCACCGAACTGCAATACGAAATCGACACGCTGACGCAACAGGTCAATTCTGCGACGACACGATCCTACGACCCCCTCCTCAAAGAGCGTATTTTCGTGCGGGATACGACCGTCATAACCGATCGGAACGACTCGGTGGCCGTGGAAAAACGGAATTTCAGGCCGATAGACGCCATCGACTCCTGGCGACCCTCGACCTGCGTTCCAAGGACCGAATCTGGAACCAGGCCGTTTCAGCCGCACGCAACTCCCGGTCTATGTTCTCGTTCGACGAATCGCAGGCCAAAAATGCGCTCAACCAGCTCTACCGCAGCAAGGTCGAATGGCACCGCAAGGTAGCGCTTCCCGTGACCATCATGATCTTTTTCCTGATCGGAGCGCCGTTGGGCGCTATCGTCCGCAGAGGCGGTCTGGGTATGCCGATCGTAATCTCGGTCATCTTCTTCGTCATCTATTACATCATCAGCAGTTCGGGAGAGAAGATGGCTAAGGAAGGCACTTGGGAAGCATTCTACGGGATGTGGCTTTCAGCTTTCGTATTGGCGCCAGTCGCCATCTACCTCACATACAAGGCCACGAACGACTCGGGACTGCTCGACGTGGACTGGTACGTCGTAAAATTCAAGAAAATCAAGGAGAAGATCTCCGGGATATTCGCACGTTTCGCACATAAAAACAAAAAATAAAGTAGACCATGAAAAACGAAAAAGTACTGAATACGATAGAAGAAGCCATCGAGGATTTCCGTCAGGGAAAAATCGTCATCGTCGTCGATGACGAAGACAGGGAAAACGAAGGCGACTTCATCATAGCAGCCGAGAAGGTGACGCCCGAAATCGTCAATTTCATGCTCAAGAACGGTCGCGGTGTGTTGTGCGCTCCGCTTTCCGAAGAGCGTTGCGCGCAGCTCGAACTCAACATGATGGAGCCGAACAACACTTCGCTGCTCGGCACGCCGTTCACCGTGACGGTCGATCTGTTGGGCGAAGGCTGCACCACGGGCGTTTCGATCCACGACCGCGCGGCGACCCTGCGGGCACTGGCCGACCCGAATACCAAACCCTCCGACCTGGGGCGTCCGGGACACATCAACCCGCTCCGGGCCCGTCAGAAAGGCGTTTTGCGCCGTCCGGGACATACCGAAGCCGCCGTGGACCTGGCTCGACTGGCCGGGCTGCAACCCGCCGGAGCACTGATAGAGATCATGAACGAAGACGGTTCGATGGCCCGCCTGCCGCAACTGCTCGAAGTAGCGGAGAAATACGGCCTGAAGATCATTTCGATCGCCGACCTGATCGCCTACCGCCTGCGCAACGAGTCGATCGTCGAGCGGGGTGAAACGGCCGAAATGCCGACCGAATACGGCATGTTCAAAATCACCGTGTTCCGTCAGAAGAGCAACGGGCTGGAACACATGGTACTGACCAAGGGCGAATGGACCGAAGACGAGCCGGTACTGCTCCGCGTGCACTCCTCGTGCGCCACGGGCGACATTCTGGGATCGTGCCGCTGCGACTGCGGCGCACAGCTCCACGAAGCGATGCGCATGATCGAGAAGGAGGGCAAAGGCGCCGTCGTTTATCTCAGCCAGGAAGGACGCGGCATCGGACTCTTCAACAAGATCGCAGCCTACAAACTCCAGGACGAAGGGCTGGACACGGTGGATGCCAACGTGCGCCTGGGCTTCGGCGTCGATGAGCGCGATTACGGCGTGGGAGCCGGCATCCTGCGCGAGCTCGGTATCAAGAACATGCGCCTGATGACCAACAATCCGCTCAAGAGAGTAGGGTTGGAGGGTTACGGACTGAAGATCGACGAGATCGTACCGATCGTCATAGCCCCCAACAAGTACAACGAACGCTACCTCGAAACCAAACAGGAGCGCATGCACCACAAACTGAACCTCTGCAAGCATTAAAATACACAGACATTACCGGGGAATCGTCCGAAGGGATTTTCTCGGTTTTGCCGCGCCCGAAATTCTTGTCCGCAAGGCATGAACGGAACGGATGGCAGAACCGCGAATGGAACCGCCGGACAGCGGAAGCGAATTTCCGGACAGCAATATTTCAACGAAAATGAACGCCAAGGATTTGCGAATCGTCTTCATGGGTACGCCCGAATTCGCCGTGCCGTCGCTGCGTGCACTGGTGCGCAGCGGCTACAACGTCGTCGGGGTCGTCACAACCCCCGACAAACCGGCGGGACGCGGACAGAAGCTGCACGAAAGCGACGTGAAAATCGCGGCCCGGGAACTCGGACTTCCGATCCTGCAACCCGAAAAACTGCGCGATCCGGCCTTCGTCAGTGCGATGGAGGAGTTGCGGCCTGACCTGGGAATCGTAATTGCCTTCCGGATGCTGCCGGAGGTCGTCTGGGCGATGCCCCGACTCGGCACCTTCAACCTGCATGCGTCGCTGCTGCCGCAATACAGGGGTGCGGCACCGATCAACTGGGCGATCATCAACGGAGAATCCAAAACGGGCGTCACCACTTTCCTATTGAATCACGAAATCGACAAGGGAGCGATTTTAGGCCAAGTGGAAATGCCGATTCAGCCAGAAGATAACGTGGGCACTCTTTATGACAGGCTAATGACCGTCGGAGCCGATCTGGTCGTGCAGACCGTCGAACGGATCGCTGCCGGGGAGATCACCCCTGTCGTACAGCCCGACGAAGACGCATCGCTGCGGCCGGCGCCCAAAATCTTCAAAAAGGACTGCCTGATCGACTGGACTCAATCCGGAAAACGCATCATCGACTTCATTCGCGGGCTGTCGCCCTATCCGGCAGCCTGGACCCGGCTGCTGCGAGAGGAACAGGAGGCGAATTCGGCCAAGATTTTCGAAGCGCACTTCGAAGCCGGTGGTCCGGAAGCTCCATGCGGCACGATCGATACCGACAACCGCAAATACCTGCGGATCCGATGTGCGGACGGTTGGATCGACGTCCTCTCGCTGCAATTATCCGGCAAGAAACGCATGGCAGCGCAAGAGCTGCTGCTCGGATTCCGCGATGCAAACTCCTACGTCTGTCGATAAAACGCCATCTGCAATCGGAATAACGAGGAAATCCGAAGAGGATTTTTTAGACAGGAAGCATCGAAGCCCGGTCGAACGCCCGGCAACAAAGCAATGAATAAACCGAAACGATAAATAAAAATAAGCCGTAAAAATCGCATAATGCTCAATCGGTTTACTATATTTGTAATCGGAACATAAAACCATTTTGCCTATGAGAAAATAACATCAATTCTATTCTTCAGTACAATACGTCATACCGTCCGATAGGATACGGGTATGACGATACATATAAAAAGCGTTAGCTTTATTTCTTGCTTTCTGAAACTTCGCAACTTTCAAAAAGTCTGACAAGAGTAAAGTGTAAACGCTCACGTTCAACGTGGGCTTTACTCTTATTTGTCAGACAAGGTATTGCGAAGACCTCAGAAAGCAAATAAAAAGTTTAGCCTGCGTTTTTTATATACCTGTCAAACAATACCATTCATTATTTAACTCAAAAAAATTCCTATGAAACGCCTGATTTTCATAATTGCTTCAATACTCCTCGGACAAACTGTCTGCGCACAAGACATCATCCAGAAAAAAGATGCGACGGAGATCCAAGCTAAAGTGCTGAAAATAACCGACACGGAAATCGAATACCAAAGATGGGACAATCCGGACGGCCCGATCTATACGATTCCCGCAGAGGATGTTTTCACCATCACCTATCAAAACGGCTCGAAAGAGGTCATCTCGCATTTCGATTCCTCGCGGCGATCGGCCGCCGACAAACAACGATTCGGTAAACTACCTCGTTACCAGGGAGAGTTTGCCTTCGCATACGGTTTGGCCGTAAGCGAAGGAATGGGTGATCTGGTCCCCCGCATCGTATTCGAAACGGTACACGGCGTACGGATCAATCCGTATCTGTTCGCCGGTGTCGGCTTGGGAATCAACTATTTCTATAAAGACCTCTATTTCTTCGATGGTTGGGATATATATGAATTAGGCAATAGCGGAACCGTCCTTCCCGTATTTGCGAATGTGAAAGGCTACCTGCCCGTTTCACGCAAAGTGGCTCTCAATCTGTCGTGGGACCTCGGCGCTGCAATAGGTATAGGCGGTTACTTCAACGAGGGCACCGAATTTTACACCTCCATCGGCCCGGGCGTCACGTTCGGCCGTCAGAGCGGCGGGGTGCGGGGCGATTTCAGCATCCGCTTTCAGCACATGGGAGAAGGATTGAATGCCATCCTGTTCCGCATCGGAATCGGATTCTAAATACGCCGACAAATTTTCAGACACGGCATAAGCCGCCTGTTTGAAATTATCGGCGAATCCAAACCGAAGAGGCTGCCTGCAAGTTGCAGACAGCCTCTTCACATCGTCCCCGGCACTCCATCGACTTTGGACCAATAGGATCTCCAAATATTCGATCTCTACTTCCGGTCATTCGCGGATGGATCCTTTCGGGCCGGATTTCGAGCGATACAAAACACTCCAAAAACACCGGCACGATCGGGGGCGAATTATGCCTCTTTTCCCTCTTCCGCCGCGACCGATTGCGCCAGCTCCGAAAGAATACGGACATGCACCCGCTCGTCGGAAACAATCTTATTGAGAAGCTGGATAGCTACTGCGGCCGACTGTGTCAGCTTTTCAGGATTGTTTTTCCGGATACGCTCGATCAACTGCTGATAGGCGGCAATCGTATCTTTTTCGGCCTGGATATTGACCCGAATGGCCTCGGCAGCCGATTCATATTCGACCGTAACCGCCGAACTCGAATACTTCGGAGTATTCACGCGCCCACCCAGTTGTCCGATAAAATCGCCCAAACGGTCGAAATGCTTCATTTCGACGAAAGCGATCCCCAGGAATGTTTCGCCAATGTTTTCGAAGAGCATCCGCTGTTGGGTGTATTGAATGATAGCCGTCAGTTCCGAGGTAGGAATAGCGCCGTAGTAGGCGTCATAGAACCACTCGGGTTCCACGCCGTCGTTCGGCCGAGCCTTCTCCGCTTCGGGATAATCCAACGTATTATCGACGAAACGCATCGATTCGATCATCGCATTGGCCATCGTTTCTACATTATCGAGCGTAGCCGGATTGTGTTTTATGAACTCTTTCATCGCTTGTTTAATTTATGGCAATCATATCTCTCGAAGTTTCTTTTCGGATTTTCGAATCCGACGGTCGTACCGTTTGCAGCCTATGATTACACGGGGCACGTCCGCATAGGAAATCAAGCCGTACATCGGTCGTCGAACCCGAAAAATCCGGATGTCGAAACCCCGAAGATGCGATCACCCGATTTATCACTACTTACCCATCAGAACCTCGTCGATAATTCGCTTCAGGTCGCTCTTCGGGCGACCGCCGGTCATCATCTGCGGCATCCCGCTCAGCGGGATGAACAGCAGGGTAGGCACCGACCGTACGCCGAACACCGCAGCGAGTTCCTGTTCCCGGTCGATATCGACCTTATAAAAATCGATCCGGTCCTTATACTGGTAATCGGCCGCCAGCTCGTCGAGCACAGGGGCAATGCCTTGCAAGGACCGCACCAGGTCGCGAAAAAATCGATCACGGCGGGACGCTCACCCAGGAATTTCCATTCGCCCTTCGATTTTTCGATATCGGCGACCTTGGTCGTGAACTCCTGTTTATTCAGTTGTTTTACAGTTTCCATAGTATTGCTTGTTTAATGTTTTATAACCCAGCGCAAACATAGTGCCGCAAGCGATAAAAAAAGTGTCCGGCCTTCGCAAGCCGGACACTCAGAAAAAATCATCGGACGATTAACGCACCTTGCGAATAATCTCCGCACCGTGATTGATAGCCTTCTCATTCTCAGGCAGCATCTTCCAGGCACGCTCCGGAAGGGACTTCTTCAGTCCGATCATCACGTTCTCCAGTTTGACAACGGGGCAAACTTTCAGATAACCGCCCAAAATCATCGTATTGAACAGCTTAGCCTGACCCAAACGGGCCGACTCCGCCGTAGCGTCGATCGTATAGATGTTGATATCCGTGCGGCTCGGGTGACGCGTGATACCGTTGGTATCGTAGATCAGCGTACCGCCCGGACGAACCATCGACTCAAACTTATCCATCGACTGTTGGTTCAGTACGATAGCCGTATCGAATTCGTGAGCGATCGGCGACGAAATGGGTTTATCCGAAAGGATAACCGTCACGTTGGCCGTACCGCCACGCATTTCAGGACCGTAAGAGGGCATCCAGGTAACTTCGAAATCCTGCATTACGCCCGAGTAAGCCAGAATCTTACCCATCGAGAGGACACCCTGTCCACCGAAGCCTGCAATAATTAAAGTCTCTTTCATATTCTTGTCCTCTTACTTCTTGGTTAAGTCCTTGATATCACCCAACTGATAGAAGGGCAGCATGTTCTCTTCGAGCCACTTGTTAGCAGCTACCGGCGACATCTTCCAACCGCTGTTGCAGGTCGAAACGACCTCCACGAGCGAGAAGCCGTTACCGGCCATTGCATTCTCGAATGCCTTGCGAATCGCTTTCTTGGTCTGGCGGACATGAGCCGGATTATATACGCTCTGACGCGTAATATAGGTCACACCGTCCAGATGAGCCATCATCTCGGCGATCTTATAAGGATAACCGTTCAACCGGGGATCACGGCCGTAAGGAGTCGTCGCGGTCTTCATACCCAGCAGGGTAGTCGGAGCCATCTGACCGCCGGTCATACCGTAAATCGCATTGTTAATATAAATCGCTACGATGTTCTCGCCTCGAGCAGCCGCATGAATCGTCTCACCCGTACCGATAGCCGACATATCGCCGTCACCCTGATAGGTGAAGACCAAACTGTCCGGATGCAGGCGCTTTGCCGCAGTAGCTACGGCACAAGCACGGCCGTGAGCCGCCTGAATCCAATCCACATCGATATAATTATACGCGAAAACCGAACAACCGACAGGCGAAACAGCAATCGTTTTTCCTTCCATGCCCATCTCATCGATCACCTCGGCAACCAATTTATGAATCGTACCGTGACTGCAACCCGGGCAGTAGTGCATCACGTTCTCCGTGATCAACTTAGGCTTGGCATACACCAGGTTCTCCTGTTTGATTTCTACTACTTCTGCCATATTCTTACTTTTTATTAATCAGTTTTTCTTTGAGTGCAACCAGCACCTCGTCCGGTGAGAACATCATACCGCCCTGACGACCGTAGTGCTCGACGGGAGCTGCACCGTTTACGGCGAGTCTAACATCCTCGACCATCTGGCCGGCATTGAGCTCGGCACTCAGGAAGCCTTTCACACCGCGTTTTGCCAAGTCGGCAATTACCTTGCTCGGGAAAGGATAGAGCGTGATGGGACGCAGCAAGCCGACTTTGATACCTTCGGCACGCGCCATCTCCACCGTCGCCGAGCAGATACGCGCCGACGAACCGAACGCTACGATCACGTAATCCGCATCGTCGCAGTCGATAGCCTCGTAACGCACCTCATTCTCCTCCATCGCCTTGTATTTGGCCTGCAAGCGCTGGTTGATCTTCTCCATCACCTCCGACTTCAACTCCAGCGAAGTGATGATGTTGCGATCCTTGCGGGCACCTTTGCCGCAAGTAGCCCAATCCTTGCACTCTTCGGCGATCTCTGCGTCGGTTTTGCGGGGACGCTGCGGAGCCAGCACGACTTTCTCCATCATCTGACCGATCGCACCGTCGGCGAGGATCATCGCCGGGTTGCGGTATTTGAATGCCAGGTCGAAAGCCAGACCCACGAAATCGTGCATTTCCTGAACCGAGTTCGGAGCAAGTACGATCAAGTGGAAGTCACCGTGCGCACCGCCCTTGCAAGCCTGGAAATAGTCGCCCTGCGAAGGCTGGATCGTACCCAGACCCGGGCCGCCGCGCTGACAGTTCACAACCACGCAAGGCAGTTCGGCACCTGCCAGATAGCTCAGACCCTCGCTCATTAGACTGACACCGGGGCTTGAAGACGAAGTCATCACCCGCTTACCGGTCGATGCACCGCCGTAAACCATGTTTATGGACGAAACCTCCGACTCGGCCTGCAGTACGACCATACCGGTCGTCTCCCAGGGTTTCTCCTCCATCAACGTCTCCATTACCTCCGACTGCGGCGTGATAGGGTAGCCGAAGTAGCCGTCGCAACCGTAGCGAATCGCTGCATGAGCGATCACTTCGTTGCCTTTCATCAATTTTACTTCTTTCTCTGCCATAGTTTATTCAAATTTTTGACGATAAACCGTGATGCAACTGTCCGGACAGATAATCGCGCAGGACGCACATCCTGTGCAGGCATCCGGATTAGCCATCTGAGCCACGGGGGTAACCTTTTGCTGTTCACCTCGGCCGACAAATGCAGACATTGCACGGACACGAAGCCACACAGACTCCGCAACCCTTGCAGCGCTCCTTATCGACGAGGATTGTTCCTTTAATTTTTGCCATAAGACATCCATTTATTATAAATTGCTTACAAATGTAAGCATTTTTTACGGTTTGAGATAACATTTCGTAATAAAATTTCACCTAACGCTTAAAATATATTCAAAAACATTCTGTTTCGGACAGATAACACACCGCCACGCAGCAAACAAACCGGGCGGAAAATTTCTTTTTCAAGGAATTTATACCTAAATTTATTGTGAAGTATTAACCTTAAAATCCTCAATGCGTATGAAAGACAACTAATTTTCCTCGTTTTTCGACCCGGTACTCAAGTATATCGACACCGGTAAGTTTTTCCGCGAACCCTTCCGCTGGCTGTATGCGATCCTGGCGATCCTCAACCTGCTGACACCCATCATACTGCTGGTAATGGCCATTAACAACGACCTGTTTCGGTACGGCGGAGGCCGGATGATCGCCGCGTTTATTCTGGTCTGGCTCGTGATCGCCTTCGTTTCCTGGCTCGGCTTCCAGATCTGGTGGAACCGCCGCGAAAAAGTATATGCAGCTGCGACAGCGCATGACGATTTCGTCGCCATTCCCGTATTCTCGCACTTCATCCAGACTTTCGGGGAATGGGCGGGTATGTTCGTCGGTATCGGCGGAGCACTGCTCACCCTGATCGCCGCAATATTCCTGAACGGCGACGCCTCCATGCTTCGCATGATGGGTACGGGAGCATTCTTCGGCAGCGGTTCGCTCATTTACATCGTCCTCAATCCGATCTACGGCTTCATAATCGTCGTGGTGACTCGCGCAGCAGCCGAAACGTTCCGTGCATTGGCAGCTATCGCCAACAACACAAAAAAAGCTGATCGCGCTCTGCTGCGAGGGCGGTACTTTCCACCGCCCGCACCATTTTCGACGGTCGCAACACCAAATCCGACGGTCGCATATTCGTAGCTCGCAGTTGCATCTGCAATTCCGAACTGACCCTAAAGAACTAGGGACGCGACGCTCCCGGTGAAATACAGGAAAGCATATAATTACAAAAGAGAAAGGAGAATCTGTTCAAGATTCTCCTTTCTCTTTTGAATCCCTTACGGGACACTATTTCTCCTCGAAAGTATGGATCACCACACCCGAACGGAGTTTCGGCTCAAACCATGTGGCCTTCGGCGGCATAATGTTGCCCGTATCGGCAATATCCATCAGCTGCTTCATCGAAACAGGATAGAGTGCGAAAGCCGCCATCATCTCGCCGCTATCGACACGCTTCTTCAACTCTTCCAGGCCGCGAATACCGCCGACGAAATCGATCCGTTTCGACGTCCGCAGATCCTTGATGTCGAGCAACTGGTCGAGTACCAGGTTCGACAGCACGGTTACGTCCAGCACTCCGATCGGATCGTTGTCATCGTACGTACCCGGCTTCGCCGTGAGGCTATACCACTGACCGTCGAGGTAGAGCGAAAAGTTGTGCAACTTCGAAGGGTGGTAGATCTCCTTGCCCTTGGGTTCCACGGTGAAATTCTTCTCCAGCGCCTTGAGGAACTGCTCGGTAGTCATCCCGTTCAGGTCTTTCACCACGCGGTTGTAGTCGATGATGCGAAGCTGGCTCGCAGGGAACGTAACGGCCAGGAAATAGCAGTATTCCTCGTTGCCGGTATGGTTGGGGTTGCTCTCCTGACGCTTCTTGCCCACACGGGCAGCGGCAGCGGTACGATGGTGTCCGTCAGCCACGTACAGAGCGGGAATACCTGCGAAAATCTCGGTGATACGGTCGTTGATCTTCTTGTCGCGGATCACCCAGAAATGGTGGCCGAAGCCTTCGGGAGCGGCCGTGAAATCGTAATCGGCCTTGTTGTTCTTCACGTAGTCGGCAACGATCTTGTTGATCTCGTCGTTGTCGGGATACGCGAAGAATACCGGCTCGAGGTTGGCCTGCTGAAGCTCGACGTGCTTCATGCGGTCCTCCTCTTTCTCGATGCGGGTCAGCTCGTGTTTCTTGATCTTGCCCGACCAGTAGTCCTCATAGTAGCAGCACATGGCCAGACCGTACTGGGTACGGCCATTCATCGTCTGGGCATAAATATAATAGTGCTCTTCGCCATCCTGCACCAGCCACTTGTTGTCGCGCCACTTCTTGAAGTTCTCGACCGCTTTCTTATACACCTTTTCGTCATGCTCGTCGGCAATCGGATCGAAGTCGATTTCCGGCTTGATGATGTGGAGCAGCGAGCGCTCGGTAGCCTCAGCCTTGGCCTCCTGCGAGTTCAGCACGTCGTAAGGACGCGACGAAACCTCGGCAGCCAGCTCCTTCGGAGGACGGATACCTGCGAACGGTTTGATTTTTACCATAATATTCTCTCTTTATCGTTTGAAAATAAGGGGATATTTTTATTATTTGTTCACCTGGAAGCGGGTATTGCCGGTCTTGAAGAAATCGACGATCTGGTTTGCAGCGGCCAAACCTGCGTTGATGTTCGCCTCCGCAGTTTCAGCACCCATCTTCTTGGGAGTAGCGAAGAAGCGCTTACCGAATTTCTCACTCATCTCGGCGGCAGCCTCGGGAGCGATGTCGGTGATATATTTCAGATCTTCGCGCTCGGTCATCGCCTGGATCACCCCTGCCTCGTCGATCACCTCCTTGCGGGCGGTATTCACCAAGGTAGCGCCTTTGGGCATCGAAGTCATCAGCTTGTGGCCGATTGATTTCTTGGTTTGCTCGGTAGCGGGAATATGCAGCGACAGGTAGTCGGCCTGTGCATAAAGCTCCTCGATGCTGTCCACCTTCTTCACGCCGTCAGCCTCGAATACCTTTGCATCGGTGATGAAAGGATCGAAAGCGATCACATTCATACCCAGCGCCTTGCCCTTACGACCGACGAGCTTGCCGACGTTGCCGTAAGCATGGATCGCCAGCGTCTTGCCTTTCAGCTCGCTGCCGGTACCCGGTGTGAACTGGTTGCGGGCCATGAAGACCATCATACCGAGCGCCAGTTCAGCCACGGCGTTCGAATTCTGACCCGAGTATTCATCACCACGATACCTTTAGCCGTTGCGGCAGCCAGGTCCACATTGTCATAACCGGCACCCGCACGAACGACGATCTTGAGATTCTTGGCAGCTTCGATCACCTCGGCAGTCACTTTATCGCTGCGGATAATCAGGGGCGTTGGCATCGGCAACGGCTGCGAGCAGCTGGGCCTTGTCCGTATATTTCTCCAGAAGGGCTACTTCGTAACCGGCATCCGTAATGATCTTCTTAATTCCATCAACAGCCTTCTTTGCGAAAGGCTTCTCGGTTGCAATTAAAACTTTCATATCGTTGAATTTTATTTTTCGCTCCCCATGCCCGGCAGGGAGGTAGTCCCATCCTCTTTCCGTTCATCGAAAACGTCCATTAATGTATAAAAATCTATGGCGCCGTCCTCCTTACGTTTCGGCGTAAAAGTAAAGAACTGCGCCATAGATCAAATCCGGTTAATTATTTCTTGTGGTTCTTCTCGAACTCCTGCATGCAGGCAACCAGCGCATCCACGCTCTCCTGCGGACATGCGTTGTAGATCGAAGCGCGGAAACCGCCCACCGAACGGTGACCCTTGATGCCGACCATGCCCTTCTCCTTGGCGAAAGCCATGAATTCAGCCTCCAGATCCTCGTGGCCCGGAGCCATCACGAAGCAGACGTTCATCATGGAACGGTCTTCCTTCACGGCCGTGCCGACGAACATCGAGTTGCGGTCGATCTCGTTGTACAGCGTCTCGGCCTTCTTCTTGTTGATCTTATACATGGCCTCGACACCGCCCTGTGCCTTCACCCACTTCAGGGTTTCGTGCATTACGAAAATCGGGAGTACGGGAGGCGTGTTGAACATCGAGTGGTTGCGAGCCTCTTCGGGATAGTGCGTAGCGTAATTGACCATCGTCTGCAACGGACGCTCCGAGCTGCCGATCAGATCCTTGCGGATGATGACGAACGTCACGCCGGCAGGACCTACGTTCTTCTGCGCACCGCCGTAGATCATACCGTACTTCTTCACATCGACCGGACGGCTCATGATATCCGACGACATATCGGCAACGAGCGTGATAGGAGAATCGATATCCTCGTGGATCTCCGTACCGTAGATGGTGTTGTTGGTCGTAATGTGGAAATAATCCGCATCGGTCGGGATTTTGTAACCTTTCGGAATATAGGTATAGTTCTTATCCTCGGAAGAAGCGACGATCTCCACTTCGCCGTAGAACTTAGCCTCCTTAGCAGCCTTCTTCGCCCAAACACCGGTCTGGAGGTAGGCAGCTTTCTTTTTCAGCAGGTTCGCCGGAACCTCGAAGAACTGAGTCGAAGCACCGCCGCCCAGGAACATTACGGCATAGTCGTCGGGAATGTTCAGCAGGTCGCGCCACAACTGCTCGGTTTCGGCCATGATACGCTCCCAACCCGGAGTACGGTGAGAAATCTCCAGCAGGCCGATGCCTGTGTTGTCGAAATCACGGATAGCCTCAATGGCAGATTCTACCGCCTCTCTGGGCAATACGCAGGGTCCTGCGTTGAAATTGTGCTTTTTCATAAAACTTTAACAGTGATTAAATTATAGCTATTATTTCAGGTATTCTTCAAAATTGCACACAAATATAGGAATTATTTCACCAATCCGCCAAGGAAACCCGATAAATTTTCCCTGCACCGGAAAAGGGAGCGCAACAAGGCCGGAATTAAATTGTTTTTACTAAATTTGCACGAATTTAACCTTCGACGAAACCGACATGATAAAATCCATGACGGGCTTCGGCAAAGCCGAAGTCGCAATCCCCGATAAAAAAATAACGGTCGAGATACGCACGCTGAACTCCAAGCAGTTGGACCTCGCCGTCAAACTGCCTTCGGCCTACCGGCCCCTGGAATACGAAATCCGGGCTCTGGCGGCGAAAGCTCTCCAGCGCGGTAAAGCCGATCTTTACATATCCGTAGAATCGACCGCCCGGCAGACGCGTGCCTGCATCGACGAAGAGCTGTTCCACTTATATTATAACCAACTGCTGAAAATCTGCCGGGAACAACCGGAAATCGGCACTCCGGGCAGCGCGGAGAACAATGCTCTCATCCAGTCGATCCTGCGCCTGCCGGACGTGGTATGCTCGCAGGAAGAAACTGTCGGCGACCGGGAACATGAAGCCGTAATGGAAGCCGTAGGGCAGGCGCTCGCCCATCTGGACGAGTTCCGCACGCAGGAGGGAGCAATTCTGATCGCCGATCTTTTTGAAGCGCATCGACCGGATCGAAGCGTACAAACAGGAGGTCATTCCTTTCGAAAAAGCCCGCACGGAAGCCATCCGCGCCCGCATCCGGGAGAGTTTGGCGCAGTTGCAGACCGAAGTAGATAACAACCGCCTGGAGCAGGAGATGATCTTCTACATCGAGAAACTCGACATCACCGAAGAGAAGGTCCGGCTCACCAATCACTGCAACTATTTCCGGGAGGTCGCAGCCTCCGAGGAGTGCGCGGGCCGCAAGCTGGGCTTCATCGCTCAGGAGATGGGCCGCGAGATCAACACGATGGGTTCCAAAGCCAACAACTCCGAGATACAGATCCTCGTGGTCAAGATGAAGGACGAACTGGAGAAGATCAAGGAGCAGGTTCTCAACATCCTATAACCGACGGCAGACGATGGGCAAGTTAGTGATATTCTCCGCTCCGAGCGGTTCGGGCAAGACCACGATCGTACGGGAGCTGCTCCAGCGATTCCCCCGGTTGGAATTTTCCGTTTCAGCCACCAGCCGGGCACCGCGCGGAAAGGAACGGAACGGCGTGGACTATTTCTTCCTCTCCCCCGAGGAGTTCCGCCAGGCCGTGCAGGAAGATAAATTCGTCGAATGGGAGGAAGTTTACAGCGGGACCTGCTACGGGACCCTGCGCAGCGAGATGGAGCGGATCTGGCAAAAAGGCAACGTAATCGTTTTCGACGTGGACGTGATCGGAGGGCTCAACCTCAAACGTATCTTCGGCGATCGGGCCTGCGCGATCTTCATCATGCCTCCCTCCATCGAAACTCTGCGCGAGCGGCTCGTCAAGCGGGGCACCGATTCTCCCGAAACCATCGAATGCAGAGTAGCCAAGGCGGAGTTCGAACTCACCAAAGCTCCCAAATTCGACCATGTGGTCATCAACGACGACCTTGCCCAGGCCATCGAGGAGGCGACCCGCATCCTCTCGGATTTTCTCGCCCGATAGGATACCTGCAGGTAAAACGCGCTCAAAATCCGACGGATATGGTTCCGAACCTGTTCCGGTGCTCTTCGCGGATCATTCCCGGCCCGGCCGGAACCGAACGAAAAAAATAAACGACAAAACAAACAATACCGTGAAACACGTAATGCTCTACTTCGGGTCCTTCAATCCGATCCACAAGGGCCACATCGCGCTGGCCGAATATGCGATCGAAAAAGGACTCTGCGACGAAGTCGTACTGGTGGTTTCTCCGCAAAACCCGCTCAAGCCCGCCGGACAGCAGGCTCCGGAGCTGGATCGCTTCTCGATGGCGGAAACCGCATGCGCCGCATCGAAATATCCCGACAAGATCAAACCGTCGGTCATCGAATTCATGCTCGACAAACCGTCGTACACGATCCACACCCTGCGTCACCTGACGGAGAACTACGGTACGCAGATGCGATTCTCGATCCTGATGGGCGACGACCTTGTGCCGCAACTGCCCGAATGGAAACAGTACCGCGAAATCATCGACAACTATCCGATCTTCGTCTATCCCCGTACCGGACAGCCGCTGCCCGACCTCGGAGGACGAATCACCCTCCTCAAAGGCGCACCGCTGTATCCGTACTCGTCGAGCGAGATCCGCGAGCGGCTCGGTCGCGGCGAAGATGTCGGCAACATGCTCCCCGAAGGGGTGATGCAATACATCCGGGAAAAAGACCTGTGGAGTCCGGCCAGCTACATCGCATCGCTGACCGCACGCCTCGAAGCGACTCCCGACGACGCCTCCCTCTACGTCGAACGCGGCCAGTGGCACTACCGCCGCAACGAATGGGGAGAAGCCCTCAACGACTTCAACCGGGCACTGCAAATCGATCCCGACCACCGGGAGGCCCGGCAATTCGTGGAAATGACCTATGAAATTCTTTCGTTCCGGCATACGGACATCTACAACCCCTGATATGAAACGACTCAACATTGCCCTGATGGCGGGCGGCGACTCCTCGGAACGGGAGATCGCGCTCCAGAGCGCCGCACAGATCGCATCGGCGCTCGATCCTGCGAAATACGACATAACCCTCATCGACCTGCACGGCCGCGACTGGCACTACACGTCGCCCGACGGACGGCAATGGCAGGTCGATAAAAACGACTTCTCGATCACCATCGACGGCGACCGCAAAACTTTCGACTACTCCCTGATTCTGATTCACGGCACACCGGGCGAGAACGGCCGTCTGCAAGGTTACCTCGACATGATGGGGATTCCGTACTCCTCCTGTTCGATGACCTCGTCGGTGGTCACCTTCGACAAAATTACGACCAAACGCACCGTAGCCGAATTCGGGATTCCGCTGGCCCGGGGCTTTTTCTTCGGCCGCGACAGTCGGATCGATCCGGAGGAGATCGTCCGCACACTCGGCCTTCCCGTATTCGTAAAACCCAATGCCAGCGGCAGTTCGTTCGGTGTAACTAAAGTAAAAAGCGAAGCGGATATCTTGCCCGCCGTCGCCGAAGCCTTCACCGAGAGCGATGAAATCCTGATCGAGGAGTGCATCCGGGGTCGGGAGATGGGATGCGGCATGCTGATCGCCAAAGGCAGGGAGTACATCTTCCCGATCACGGAGATCGTTTCCAAGAAAGAGTTCTTCGATTACGAAGCCAAATACACCGCCGGCTGCTCGGACGAGATCACCCCGGCGGACATCGCGCCCGAAATCAAGGCCGAACTCAACCGCCTGACGGCGCTGGCCTACAAAGCCTGCCGCTGCCGGGGCGTGGTGCGCGTGGATTTCATCGTCACGCCCGAGGGCAAGTCTTACCTGATCGAACTCAACTCGATTCCCGGCATGAGCGGCGGCAGCATCGTCCCCAAACAGGTGCGCGAAGCCGGCATGACGCTCGGGGAACTGTACGACCTGATTATCGAAGACACTTATGATCGAGATAGACGATAAGATCGTCAGCGCCGACCTGCTGCGCGAATGTTTCGCCTGCGACCTGGCGGCCTGCAAGGGTATCTGCTGCGTGGAAGGCAACGCGGGGGCACCGCTCGAAACGGACGAAGTCGATACGCTCGAAGAGGAGTATCCCAACTATAAGCCCTACATGACGCCCGAAGGCATCCGGGCCGTCGAAGCGCAGGGATTTATGGTCGTGGACGAAGACGGGGACTACACCACGCCGCTGGTGGACGACGCCGAATGCGCCTATGCCTGCACGGAAGAGGGGATCACCTTCTGCGCTATAGAAAAGGCGTTCCGGGAGGGAAAAAACGACTTTTCGCAAACCCATCTCCTGCCATCTCTATCCGATCCGCCTCGATGAACTTCTCGAACGGCACGGTCGGACTCAACTACCACCGCTGGTCGATCTGCGAACCGGCACGCCAATGCGGAAAACGGCTCGGGATCCCGGTGTACAAGGCGCTTCGGGAGCCGATCATCCGTCGCTTCGGCGAAGAGTTCTACAAAGCGCTCGAAACTGCGGAACAACTGCTCAAGAATCAATAGAGAAACAACGACACGAAATGAAAAACCGACATATCATCGCTGCCGCCTTGCTGCTGCTCACCACGACGGCAGCGGCACAGGACCGCCATACGGAGACGACCCCGGACACCGGTGAAAACCTGCAAACGACACCGAATGCCGAACAGCTCCGCCAACAGATCGAAACGCTGCAACGGCAGCTCGACCTGCTCGAAAAGGGGCGGGACACCCTGGCCGCAAAGAAACCCGCACTGCTTTCCGATCCCGTGGAACCCATCGCCAACATGAACGGAATCATCCCCCTGGACACGCTGCAAACGATCAACGAAGCGGTGAAAATCGTCATTTACAACGACAATTCGTGGAAATACGTCCGCGACAGAGAGTTTGTCAAGGACAGTTCGATCTACACCAAATACTGGGACACGGGCACGCTGTTCCCGTACAAGGAATATCCGCTGTCGGAGATGCCTGCATCGCTTGCGATCGATCTGGTGGATTCGCTCAAGTGCTATCATTATCCCCACAAGGGCAGCATCCGCTCCAAATACGGCATCCGCCATCGCCGGCGACATCAGGGAGTCGATATTCCGATTAAAACGGGCGATCCCGTTTATGCGACTTTCAACGGCCGGGTCCGCATCTCGGAGTACAACCGGGGCGGTTACGGCAACCTGATCATCGTGCGTCACGACAATGGTCTGGAAACCTACTACGGACACCTCTCCGAACGGCTCGTGCAAAGCGGCGAATGGGTCGAGGCAGGACAGATCATCGGTCTGGGCGGTTCGACGGGCCGCAGCACCGGCCCGCACCTGCATTTCGAAACCCGTTATTACGGACAGGCTTTCGACCCGGAGCGGCTGATCGACTTCGAATCGGGCATTCTGCGACGTCAGACATTCCTGCTCAAGAAATCGTTCTTCGACATCCGGTCCAACGCCGGACAGGATTTCGATGACGAGGCGGAAGTGGAAAAGGCCGACAAAAAGGAGGCTGCGGAAAGAGCCGCCGTAACTTACCACACGATCAAGTCGGGCGATACGCTCGGCGCCCTCGCACGGCGGTACGGCACGACGGTATCGAAGCTCTGTTCGCTCAACGGTATCAAATCGACCACGATCCTGCGGCTCGGACGCAAGCTCCGGGTCCGCTAAACAAACAGACGAGCCGGAACAGGGCGGGGTGTGGTATGAAACTGGCTCCGTACCGGATGATGCGACTCCGGAAACAAATTATCAAATAGCTAATAAAAATTAGGCACATCCGCTCATTACTTTTTCTTTGAACCTATGATTCCGAATGAGCGGCACACCGCGCGACCAGTCGGCGTGGGTGCTCGAAGAGTTTCCTGACCGCCCGAACGCCGTCCGTTGGACCTACCAGATTACCGACAAGGACTATAAGGAGGCCGTGCGTCAGACGCTCGAACGCTGGGCAGACCGGGACGAGGAAAAACAATAGGGCAAAAGCCTTTGCGAAACAAGGCTTTTCCCGACTTATTTCCACATAAGCGGGCCGCAGTATCGCTACTGCGGCCCGCTTTTTTACTGCCGATTCTTCCCGGCGGCACGGCCGTTTCGATATGGCTCTCGGATCATTTGGAATAATCGCGGGCGCCGAAAATCAGCGAACCGATACGCACCAGCGTCGCTCCGTATTCGAGAGCGATCCGGTAGTCGTGGGACATTCCGATCGAAAGGGTATCGAACTCCGGCCCGAAATAGGGCGACAACTCGCTCTTATACCGTTGCAAAGCGGCGAAATCCCGCCGGATGACCTGCTCGTCGCCGGTGTTGGTCGCCACGCCCATGACACCCCGCACCCGCAGGTTGGGCAGCCGTGCAAAGGCGCCGCTGCGAACGTATTCCTGCAATTCCGCCCACTCCCAGCCCGATTTGGACTCCTCGTCAGCCACGTGGATCTCCAGCAGTACGTCGATCGTACGGCCCGCAGCGGCAGCGGCTTTCTGGATCGCCTCGGCCAGCCGAACGCTGTCGAGCGAATGGATCATCGCCACGAAAGGCACGACCATCTTCACTTTATTGGTCTGCAAATGGCCGATCAGGTGCCATTCGATGTCCTTGGGAAGCTCCTCGTACTTCTGAGCCATCTCCTGAGGCCGGTTCTCTCCGAAAATCCGCTGGCCGGCTTCGTAAGCCTCCATGATCCGCTGGGCAGGGTAGGTTTTTGAAACGGCCACCAGCTCCACCTGCCCGGGCAAGGAGCTTTTGACCCGCAATATCCGATCTGCTATCGACATCCTACAATCTCTCCAATTTTACAGTGAAGTGACGCATCAATTCCGTCTCCCAGACGATTTTAACGCCTCGTTTTATTTCGTCACGACGATCGTAAACATTTTTTAGAGCCGCTGCGATTACATCCATATGATTGTTGGTATAAACACGCCGAGCGATACACAAGCGGAGCAGATCAAGGCCTCCAAAGCGATTTTCACGAGTTACAGGGTCACGGTCTGCGAGGATATAACCGATTTCACAACCACGGATACCGGCCTCCAAATACAACTCGATAGCGAGAGTTTGCGCAGGGAACTCTTCTTTCGGAACACTCGAGAGCACCTTGTCGGCATCGACAAACAGCGCATGACCTCCGACAGGTCTTTGATAGGGAATACCGTATTCATCCAAACGCGCCGCAAGATATTGAACCTGTTTGATACGTGTTTCGATATTATCAAACTCGGTATTTTCCTCAAGACCAACGGCCAAAGCCGCCATATCCCGGCCGTTCATACCTCCGTAGGTAAGATAACCTTCAAAAGGAATACAGAATTTTTTTGCACCTTCATACCAGTCTTCATGCCTGGTAGCAATAAAACCGCCCATATTTACGAGGCCGTCTTTCTTGGAGGACATAGTCATGCCATCAGCCAAAGAAAACATCTCCTTTACGATCTCCTTGATGGTCTTGTCCGCATACCCGTCCTCCCGGGTCTTGATGAAATAGGCATTCTCCACGAAGCGTGCCGAATCGAAAATAACACGTTTGCCGTATTTGTCCGCAAGGGCGCGCACCTCCCGCAGGTTTTGCATGGAAACAGGCTGGCCACCGGCGGTATTATTGGTGACTGTCACGATGATGAAAGGAATTTTGTCCTTATATTGCTTCAGGGCTGTTTCCAGTTTTGCAGGATCGACATTGCCTTTGAACGGCACTTCCAATTGGGTGTCTTTCGCCTCATCTACAGTACAATCGAGCGCTACGGCTTTACGGCTCTCTATATGCCCCTTTGTCGTATCAAAATGCGAGTTGCCCGGGACAATATCTCCGTTATGCACCAGATGACTGAAAAGAACATTCTCTGCGGCTCGTCCCTGATGGGTCGGAATTACATATTCAAATCCGGTCAGCCGGGTAATGGTATCTTTCAACAGAAAGAAAGATGAAGAGCCGGCATAACTCTCATCTCCCATCATCATCGCCGCCCATTGGCGGTCGCTCATCGCACCCGTACCCGAATCGGTAAGGCAATCGATATAAACTTGATCCGCTTTTAATTGAAATAAATTGTAGTGAGCTTCTTTGATCCATTTTTCACGTTCTTGTCGCGTACTTTTACGGATAGGTTCCACCATTTTGATTTTCCATGATTCAGCAAAAGGCAGTTCCATAATATAATTTTTTACTAATTAATAGAATTAAAAAAAGATTTTTATTAGTACATACGATAACAAAGATAGTGAAATTTGCGATATTAAAAAAGAAAGAAGAAGTAAAAATTTGTTTTGATTCTTCTTTCTTTTACAGGCAGACCTACAGCACGGAGCGGGACAACCGCTCTTCCGGCCGGTAAGCCGGCGACGGCTACCAGCCGCCGCCCAGCGCCTTGAACAGATTCACATAATTGATGTACTGTTGAGCCACGAGGTTCACATACTCCATCTGCGACTGATACATGTTTCGTTCGGCGTCGATCACGTCCAGATAGGCCGACATACCGTTGCGGTAGAGCGAATTGGTCATCGTGGCGATCTCGATATTGGCCCGGAGCAACCGGGCGTAATTCTCGGCCTGGCTGCGGTAGGTAGCGATGTCGAGCAGACTCTTTTCCACATCGCCCAACGCTTCGAGCACGGTCTCTTCATAGGCGAACACACTCTGATAATATCGCTCCCTGGCAACCTGCTCCTGCCGCTTGAGCTTGCCGAAATTAAAGATCGGCTGCACGAGCGACCCGACGGCCGACCACGCCCACGAATGACCGTCGGAAACCCCTTCGATCGAACTGGAAACGATACCCCCGGCTCCGGTCAGCGTAATCGACGGAAAACGCTTGCTGCGGGCAAGTCCCACGTTCGCGGCCGCCTCATCCATGTTGAACGAAGCCTCCATGATGTCGGGACGCCGCTCGAGCAATTCGGAAGGAAGTCCGACGGGAATATCCATCACCTGATAATTGTCCAGCAAGGCATCGTCGAAGATTTCGTCCCCGAAATAGGAGGGATTCTCGCCGAGCAGGACGCAAAGGGCCAAGCGCGACTGCTCGACGACACGCCGGTACTGCGGAATGTCGGCCTCGGCCTGATAGACGAGGCTCATGGCTTGCTGAAGGGCCACGCCGTTGGACATGCCGTAACGGGCGAGCGAATCCACGAGCGCCGCCGACTCCCGGCGCAGCACATAGCTCTGCCGGGCGATCCGCAGGTCGCGGGTATATTGAAGCACGGTAAAATAGGAGGTGGCGACTTCCGCCGTCAGCGACAGCATCACGCCCCGGTAGCCCCATTCCGAAGAGTAGAGAGCTGCCTTAGCCGCCCGGTTAGCGCTGCGGAGTGTTCCGAAAAGGGGTACTTCCCAGGAAATCGACGGTTCGATCGTATATTGTTGGGTCGTACCGGTCGGCTCGGTATAGTTTCCCTGTGCCGAAAGATTCAATCCGACCGACGGCAGGAAAGGCGCACGGGCCACGGCGATATTGGCGCGAGCTTCGAAGATGCGCGAAGCCGCCTGCGCCAGATTGCGGTTGTTCTCGAGCGCGTGCTCCACCAGGCGATTGAGCGTCGAATCCCCGAAAATCTCCCACCAGGCGAAAGGCAGCGACACCGAATCCTGCGGAAAATCACCCGCGAAGCGATAATTCTCGGGCACTTCGACCTGCGCGTCGTAGAGTTTCGGAGTGCACGATGCCAGTGCGGCAGCGAACAGAATGATTGCAAAGTATCGTTTCATGACTCTTTTTGTTTTAACTCCCGCTTGCGTTCGAACTTGCCGACACGGGCAACCAGATAATACAGAGCGGGGTAGATGAAAATGCCCAGCATCGTGGCGAGCAACATACCGCCCACCAGGGCCATACCCATGATGTTGCGGGCCGTAGCATAGACTCCGCTGGCGAAGATGAGCGGCATGACACCCAGGATGAAGGCGAAGGCGGTCATCATGATCGGCCGCATACGCAGCCTCGCCGCCTCGATCGTCGCGGTCTTCAGGTCCATATTCTTCTCGAAGAAGAGCTGGTCGGCATATTCCACGACCAAAATGGCATTCTTGGCCGAAAGACCGATCAGCATGACCAACGAGATCTGCATGTAGATATTATTGATAAACTCGGGGCTGACCAGGTACGCCGCACCGACAAATAACAGTGCGCCGAGCACCGCGAGCGGAACACTCAACAGGATCGCCAGCGGCAACCCCCAGCTGTTATAGAGGGCCGAAAGAGTGAGGAACACGAAGACAATAGCCAGCAGGTAAACGGCGCCGCTGCTGCCCGAAGCCGTCTTTTCCTGATAGGATAAGCCGCTCCAAGTGGTTCCGACCGCCTCGGGCAGCAGCGTCGGCGGCCACCGCTTCGATGGCGTCCATCGCGACCGGTCGAAACTTTCACAGCAGGGTTGACCGTCAGTTCGATCGACCGGTAGAGGTTGAACTGCGAAACGAACTCGACACCCGTAGTATCCCGTACGGTCGCAAACGACGAAACAGGAATCGAGTTGCCCTGACCGTCGTCCACGAAATAGCTTTCGAGCGAATACTTGTCGCGGCGGTACTCGGGCGCAGCCTGGATATAAGTCTGGTAAAGTTTTCCGAACCGGTTGAAGTTGTTGATATAGGAACCGCCGAGCAGGGTACTCATCGTCTTGTAGAAACTCTGGAGCGGCACGCCCTGCGCCAGCGCTTTCTCTTTATCGACCTCGATTCGCCGCTGGGGAATGCCAGCGTTGAACTGGGTGGTCACGGAGCCGATCTGCGGCTGCTTGCGCAGCGAATCCATGAAGCGCATGGCTTCGTCCGCCAGGAACTCCGTACCCCGGCCTTCGAGATCCTGTACCTGCAATGTAATGCCGGACGTTACGCCCAAACCGGGGATCGACGGCGAAATAAAAGCGTAGCTGACGGCCTCGGGAACCGCCAGGTACAGCTCCTCCGTCAAGGCGGAAGCGATCTCGGAAGAGGTCTTGCTGCGCTGGCTGTAATCGACCAGCTTCACGAAGATAATACCGCTGTTGCTCGAAAGCGATGCCCGCCAGCATATTGAAGCCGGCGGCAAAGGAGGTCGCCTCAACATCCGGACGCTGCCGGACGAGTTCATCGACCCGCTGCATCGCCTTGACGGTGGTTTGCAGGGACGAAGCCTCGGGCGTCTGCACGAAGACCATGACATACCCCTGATCCTCGTCGGGCAGGAATCCCGAAGGCAGGAAGTGCCAGATCACGGCGATAGCGGCAAGGGTTACGGCGACGATTCCTCCGGTACGCTTCAGGTGACCGATAAAACGGGTGGTAGCCGATGTGTATTCTTCGGTACGTTTGCCGAACCAGCGGTTGAATGCGGCGAAGAATCCCTTCTGCACCTTCGGGCGCGGCTTGAGCAGCAACGCGCACAGCGCAGGCGAAAGGGTAAGGGCATTGAACGAAGAGATGCAGACCGAGACGGCGATCGAAATCGAGAACTGCTGGAACAGGAGCCCCGTGATACTGCCCATGAACGACACGGGAATGAATACGGCCAGCAACACGACGGTCGTGGCGATGATCGGCGACGAAACGCTGTGCATCGCTTCGATGGTCGCTTGTTTCGCATTCAGGCCCTTCTCGATATTGACCTGCGCGGCCTCGACCACCACGATGGCGTCGTCGACCACCAGGCCGATGGCCAGCACCAGGCCCAACAGCGAGATGATGTTGACCGAGAAGCCCAGCAGCGGGAAGAGCGCGAAGGCCCCGATGATCGACACCGGAATCGCCAGCAACGGGATGAGCGTCGCACGCCAGTCCTGCAGGAAGAGGAAGATGATGGCGATCACCAGAATCAGAGCGATAATGAGCGTAACGAAAATATCCTTCACGCCGGCTTCGATACTGGTCGTGGCATCGACCATCGAAGTATAGGTAATGCCATCGGGGAAGCGCTTGGAAAGGCGCTCCATTTCGGCCTTGACCGAATTGCCCACATCGACGGCATTGCTGCCCGGTTGCTGATAAATGACAAGCAGGGCGGTCGGGTCGCTATTGAAGAGCGATTCGACACCGTACTGGCGGCTGCCGAGAGCCACGTCAGCAATATCGCTCAACCGAACCTGCTCGCCTTCGGGAGTGGTGGAGATAATGATGTCGCCGAACTGCTCCGCATCGTAGATCTGGGGCGGCATGGTCACCGTATAGGTATAAGTCACGTCGCCCGCAGCGGGTTCCCCGCCGAACTTGCCCGCCGGAAAGATGCCGCCCTGCGCTTCGACAGCCGCAAAAACCTCGTCGAGCGAGATCTTGTAGTAATCCAACAGGTCGGGCTTCAGCCAGATACGCATGGCGTATTCACCGGCGCCCATAATGTCCACCTTACCTACGCCGTCGATCTTCAACAGTTCGTTCTGGATGTTGATATAGGCGTAGTTGGAGAGAAAATCGCCGGTGTAGCGTCCGTCGCTGGTGAGCGAATAGACGATCAGAAAGCCGGTCATGGTCTTGCGCGTGGTGACGCCCTGCTGGGTCACCGACGCGGGAAGTTGCGAAAGGGCCGTCGAAACATTGTTCTGCGTAAAAATAGCGTCCATGTTCGGATCGGATCCGATATCGAAGGTCACCTGCAGATTCATCGACCCGTCGTTGGCGCTCGTAGCCTGCATATAGAGCATATCGCTGACACCCATGATGCTCTGCGAAACGGGCGTGGCGACCGCATTGTTCACGGTTTCGGCATCGGCACCGGGATAGGTCGTCGAAACTTCGACGACAGGAGGCGTAATGTCGGGATACTGCTCGATCGGCAGGTCGAATATAGAAATGATACCCAGCAGCACGATAGCTGCCGCCAGCGCAATGGCGAAAATGGGCCGCGCGATGAAAAATTTTCCCATACCTGCCTATTTTTTAACGGGAACGACCCGCATTCCCTGACGAAGTTTCTGCAAACCGGTCACAGCGACCGTTTCTCCCGGTTCCAGGCCCGACTCGATGGCCCACATTCCGCCGAACGTCTCGCCCGGCGTAACCTTGCGGTATTCGGCCGTGCTGTCCGGCCGGATTACCCAGACCGACGATACGTCGAGAGTCTGCACGACACTCTGCTGCGGCACCAGTACACGGGGCAGCTTCGCCCCGATATTGGCTTCGACACGCGCGAACTGTCCGGTCTTGAGCCGGTAGGAAGGATTCGGGAAGCGGACGATCAGCACGATCGTCCCCGTAGCCGAAGATACGGCCGTCCGGGTGTAATCGTACTTGCCGAAAAGCGGATAGCGGGTACCGTCCGCCTCGTAAAGCACGATCTCCGAAAGCAGTTCGGCGTTGTCGTAGATATTCGTCCGATTGCTGTCCAACCGAAGGAATTGCGTCATCGGAATCGCAATGGGGACCTGGACCGTATCAATATTCATAATCGTGGTGAGGGTCGGAATTTGCGTACCCGGACCGACATAATCACCGACGGAGCCGTTCGAAGATTCGATAATGCCGTCTATCTGTGCATAGATCTTCGTGTAGCCCAGATTGAGCTGGGCATTCCGCAGAGCCTGCCGGGCCGACTTCACGTCGGCCTCCGAAGCGGCGTACTGCGCCGTATATTGGTCGAGTTGCGTACCGCTGATGGCATTGATCTTGGCCAGCGGCACCGCCCGGTCGAAATTGTTCTTGGCTTCGAGCGCCAGCGCACGGCTCGACTCCAGAGCCGCTTGAGCCGAAAGCAGGGCAGTGTAATACTCACTGTCGTCGATTTCGAAAATCAACTGACCCTTGCGCACGGGCATACCTTTTTTATAGTGCCGGGCTACGAGAAACCCGCTCACACGGGGTTCGACCACCACTTCGTTATCGCTGTTGATCTGGGAAATGAAGCTCCGCCGCGTATAGAGCAAATCGAACTCGGCGACAGCGATTTCGATCTCCATCGGCGGCATCTGCCCGGTATGTCCGGAACGGGAACCGCAGGAAACCGCGAGCAAAGAGAGCGCGAGCAGGATAAAGGGAATTGAAGACGATCTGTAACACATAGTTTCTGCATTTTTCGAAATACACGGCAAGTTATGTGCCTCAACTTGCGGTCAATTCAAATTTTTCGGAGAATAATGTCCCTTTCGGCCCCTCAGGGCGAGCCGGGAGCCCGAATCCGCCCCCCGGCAGGAGCACAGCGGACAGCCGCTCCCGCCTCCCGTCGAAAAACATCCCGTCGCATCCGAAACGAACGAACGGCCGGACAACATCCGGCATAAATGCTCCCGACGCATCCCGTCCCGGTTTTTACGATACCGGTTGAATTCCGGAAAAAGGGATGCGGCTGGTTTTGTTTTATTTCCGGTTTATGCTATCTTTGCGAAAATAACTTTTGCCCGGACCGGCCGTATTCCGGAAACACGGAACCGCATCGTTCAAGGAATACGCGCCGTTCTCACTCAAAATAAAAAATTCTCGCATGAAAAAACTATTCCGAACCCTGTTTGCCGCAGCCCTGTGCTGTCTGACATTCAAGGCGACAGACGCCTGCACCAACTTCATCATCACCCGGGGAGCCTCCTCGGACGGCTCGGTGATGGTCTCCTACGCCGCCGACTCCCACCAGCTCTACGGCGCACTCTACAAAACCTTCGCCGGGCGCTACAAACCCGGCACGATGCTCCCGGTCTATGACTGGGACTCGGGCCGCTACCTGGGAGAAATTCCGCAAGCGGCACAAACATACGCCACGATCGGCAACATGAACGAACATTCGCTCATCATCGCCGAATCGACCTACGGCGGACGCGAGGAGCTGGTCGATTCGACGGGCCGCATCGATTACGGCTCGCTCATCTACATCACCCTGCAACGCGCCAAGACTGCCCGCGAAGCGATCCGGATCATCGTGGATCTGGCCAACACCTACGGCTACGCTTCGAGCGGCGAATCCTTCTCGATCGCCGACCGGAACGAAGCCTGGATCATGGAGCTGATCGGCAAGGGCTGCGAGCTCGATGCCGAGGGTAACAACACCCGCAAGGGCATCGTCTGGGTAGCTCGCCGCATTCCCGACGGATACGTTTCGGCACACGCCAACCAGTCGCGCATCACGACTTTCCCGCTCGACGATCCCGAGAACTGCCTCTACGCTCCCGACGTGATCTCCTTCGCCCGTGAAAAGGGCTATTTCAACGGCCCGGACGAGGAGTTCAGCTTCTGCGATGCCTACGCTCCGGCCGATTTCGGCACAGTGCGCGGATGCGACGCCCGCGTGTGGGCGTTCTTCCGCACCGTAGCGGACGACATGGATCAATACACGGACTATGCAATGGGATACAACATGTCCAACCGGATGCCTCTCTGGGTGAAACCCCGCACCAAAGTCGATCCCAAGACCGTTTTCGACGCCATGCGCGACCACTACGAAGGAACTCCGATGGACATGACCCAGGACATCGGTGCGGGCGGACATGCCCTGCCGTACCGCTGGCGCCCGATGGATTTCGAAGTGGACGGCGTAACCTACCTGAACGAGCGTGCGGTAGCAACCCAGCAGACCGGATTCTGGTTCGTGGCACAGGCCCGGCCCTGGCTGCCGGACGACATGGGCATCCTCTGGTTCGGGGTGGACGACGCAGCGACATCCTGCCTGACGCCGATCTACTGCTCGGCAACCGAGGTTCCCGAATGTTTCCGCGAGGGCAACGGCACGATGCTCAAATATTCGCCCACGTCGGCATTCTGGCTCTTCAACCGCGTAACCAACTTCGCCTATCTGCGTTACGATCTGATCGCGGCCGACATCCGCAAGGTGGTTGACGAGTGGGAGAATACCCGTTTGGAGGAGGTCAAACAGATCGACGCAGCCACAGAGGGCGACTCGCCCAAGAAACGGCAGAAACGGCTTACCCGTTATTCGGTGGATATGGCCCAGCAACTCTTCGACCGCTGGACGGAACTCGACCGGTACCTGCTCGTCAAATACATCGACGGCAACCTGAAGAGCGAAACCGAACCGGGTAAATTCCTCGACAACGGCAACGGGCGCGACATTCCCGACAAGATCCAGTTCCCGGGCTATAACGAAAAGTGGAAACGCGCCGTAGTAGCCGACCACGGTGAAGTGCTGAAAGTAATTCAATAAATACATACAAAAAATATGAAATACGATATCATTGTGATCGGCAGCGGTCCGGGCGGTTACGTAGCCGCCATCCGCGCTGCTCAACTGGGTAAGAAAGTGGCTGTCGTAGAGCGTGCCGAGGCCGGCGGCGTATGCCTCAACTGGGGTTGCATCCCGACCAAAGCGCTGCTCAAGAGCGCCCAGGTTTACAACTATTGCAAGTCGGCCGAACATTACGGACTCGACTTCGCAGGCGAAGTGCGGCCCAACCTCGAAAAGATCGTAGCCCGCTCGCGCGGCGTGGCCGAAACGATGAACAAAGGCGTGTTGTTCCTGCTCAAAAAAAAGAACAACGTGGAGCTGATCAACGGCTTCGCAAAACTGAAAGGAAACGGCCGGATCGACGTGGACGGCACGGAGTACGAAGCTGACCACATCATCCTCGCCACCGGAGCACGGCCCCGCGAAATGCCGTTCATGCCCATCGACGGAGAGCACGTGATCTCCTCGAAGCAGGCGCTCGTACTGCCCAAACTGCCCGAAACGATGATCGTCGTGGGATCGGGTGCCATCGGCAGCGAGTTCGCTTATTTTTATGCCGCGCTGGGTGTGAAGGTCACCATCGTCGAGTATCTGCCCCAGATCATGCCCCTCGAAGACGAAGAGGTCGCCAAAACCATGGAACGCTCGTTCCGCAAGCTGAAAGCGACCATACTTACTTCGACCACCGTGAAATCGGTGAAAGTCAATGCCGAAGGCAAATGCGACGTCGAGGTGGAAGGCAAGAAGGGCACGGAAACGCTGGTAGCCGATATCGTCCTCTCGGCCGTCGGCATCAAATCCAACATCGAGGGGATCGGCCTGGAAGAGTTGGGCATCAAGACCGAACGCGACAAAGTCATCGTCGATAAACAGTACCGCACCAACGTTCCGGGCGTCTACGCCATCGGCGACATCGTGCCGGGCCCGGCGCTGGCGCACGTGGCTTCGGCCGAGGCCGTCTGCTGCGTGGAGTCCATCTGCGGCCTACACTCCGAGCCGGTGGACTACACGACGATTCCCTCGTGCGTATTCACCTCGCCGGAAGTGGCTTCGGTCGGTATGACCGAACGACAGGTCAAGGAGATGGGTATCGACTACAAAGTGGGACGCTTCCCCTTCACCGCTTCGGGCAAAGCGACCGCCGCAGGCGACCGCGACGGCTTCGTAAAACTGATCTTCGACCAGAACGACAAGCTGCTGGGAGCACATCTGGTGGGAGCGAACGTAACCGAAATGCTGGCCGAGCCGACGCTCGCCAAATCGCTGGGAGCGACGGTACAGCAGATCGCACACACAATCCACGCACACCCGACCATGAACGAAGGAGTTATGGAGGCGGCCGAGGTAGCTCTGGGTGCCGCGATCCACGTATAAATCGAAAATTACCGCAATGCGAACGGGGACGGCCTGCACAGGATCGTCCCCGTTTCATTTGCATACGCCCGTCAAGGAGTAATCGATAACACCGAAGGAATCATGGCCCCGGGACGATCGGCGATTGAATGAAAAGAAAAGCGGCCGAACGAAACAATCGAAGAGAAAACCACCCGAACATAAGGGAAAACAGGCTGCCGGATCGAAGCGAAGGCGGCCTCTACTTTTCCACCGATGAAAAATAGCGGAGAGCGGGCAGCCGGGTTTCCCGCACGAATACTTCCGGCGGATAGAGCACATCGCTCAGGGGAAAAGGCCCTGGGCGGGTGCTCCGGCGCTCGACCGCGAAAGATCGCGGCTGGCGACGATGTCGCGGAACTGTTCAACGGTATAACGTCCCCGGCCCACATCGACCAGCGTGCCGACGATAGCCCGCACCATATTCCGCAGAAAGCGGTCCGCACGAATCGTAAAGCAAAGCGTACCGTCCCGGCCGACCGTC